>FWPV01008293.1_pt1 | contig 18247 bp, 17 predicted proteins | sample 2228371 | NCBI WGS metagenome assembly FWPV01 (sample SAMEA103939776, study PRJEB20133) | metagenome
CGGCCGGCGTCAATCGCCTGAGCCTGGGTGTGCAGTCGGCGCACGATGATGAATTGCAGATGCTGGGGCGTATCCATTCCTGGCAGATGGCGGTAGAGGCGGTAGAGGCGGCGCGCCGGGCCGGCTTCGACAATATCAGCCTCGATCTGATCTACGGTTTGCCGGGGCAGACCCTGGCGCGTTGGCAGGAAACGCTCGAACGGGTTCTGAGGCTCGACCCCCAGCATCTGTCTCTCTATGCCTTGACCCTGGAACCCCAGACCCCCTTGGCAGAAGCCGTGGAAGCCGCTCGGCAGCCATTCCCCGATCCCGATGCGGCGGCGGACATGTACGAGTGCGCCTCCGAAATGCTGTGTGAAGCGGGATTCTGGCAGTACGAGATCTCCAATTGGGCACGCGGGATACAGCGTCCCGCAACGGTATGGGCTTTGCCGCCTGAGGCGCAAACCGAAATGATCGGTCCGTGGGTTGGACGACACAACCTCGTCTACTGGCGCAATCAACCGTGGCTGGGCCTGGGCGCGGGGGCTTACTCGTGGCTACGGCGTCGTCGCTGGAGCAACGTGCGCCATCCCATCTCTTACATAGAGGAGAGTACGAACGGCCATTGGTCCGCGGTTGATGAGGAAACCATCTCGCCGGCCCTTGAGTGCGGGGAAACCATGATGCTGGGACTGCGCCTTGCCGAAGGTGTGAGCGATACGGCCTTCCGCGGGCGTTTTGGCGCGGGGCTTATGGAAACTTATGGCGTCACGGTAGGCCAACTTGTGGCGGCCGGTCTTGTGATATGGGATGGGGTGCGTCTGCGGCTCAGCGTACGCGGGCGTCTGGTGGGGAACCGAGTTTTTGCTGCTTTTTTGCCTTGAAGAGCGTTTTTAGGACGAGGGTGTCAACGCATTCTGTCGGAGTCGCGCCACCGTGCGGATCTCGCGCACCAATGATTTCGTGTCGAGCGTTTTGAGCACATAACTCGCGGCGCCCATTTGCCGTGCTTGATCTTCCTCGTGACTGTCGGGGTATGAGGTAAGAACGATCACCGCGCAGTCAGGACATAACTGCCGCAGGGCTTGCAGCGTTTGCAACCCGCCGGGTGCTTTGGTCTCCAGAAGGATCACATCCGGGGATAGCAAACATGCTTGCTGAAGCGCTTCTTCGTACTGCCCTATGCTACCGATGATTTCGATCCCCACGGCAGTTTCTAGCCGCTTCTGCAGCGCCTCACGCACAAGACTATGATTATCCACAATCAACAACTTGATCATACGCCACAAGTATACCTTGCGTTCTCTTATCGCAAAGTGCCATAAGTCCTCACTCTTGACTGATAGATGACTTGAGGGACGCGGTAACGTTGACTTTGTATCAAAATCGTTTACAATAAGTCCCGGTAGCATCAGCGTCACCAACGACGGCCATCAGGCCGTCTTTGTTTGTCTATTTGTTGCGTAATTGGGGAGGATGTATAGACGATGAAAGAATACACGACACAAAAAATTCGTAACATTGCTTTGGTCGGACATGGAAGTTCGGGTAAGACAACATGGACGGAAGCAGTGTTATTTTTGAGCAAGGCCACCAATCGGCGTGGTAAAGTGGAGGATGGCACCACCGTCACCGATTTCGATGATGAAGAAATTCGCCGCAAAATCTCGCTGAGTCTGGCACTGGCCACCGTGGAGTGGAACGGCTATAAAGTGAACGTCATTGATACGCCGGGTTACACCGACTTTGTGGGCGAAGTGCGGAGCGCGCTGCGTGTTGCCGATGCCGCCGTCGTCTTTGTTGATGCGGCTGCCGGCGTCGAAGTCGGCACCGAACTGACCTGGGGCTATGCCGAAGAGGAAAAGCTGCCGAAAGTCGTCTTGATCAACAAGATGGATCGGGAAAATGCCAATTTCGACAATGCCCTCAAGTCTCTGAGCGAGAATTTCAACGCCCAGTTTCTGCCGATGATGCTCCCCATTGGTGCACAAGCCGACTTCAAAGGCGTGGTCAATGTACTGGAGAAAAAGGCCTATCTGGGCCCCAAAAGTGAACCTGCCCCCATCCCGGCCAACTTAGTGGACCGTGTGGAAGAATTGTACACCAGGATTGTCGAAGCTGCCGTCGAAGCTGATGAGGCATTGATGGAGAAATATTTCGCGGACGAACCGTTGACGCCGGAAGAAATTACGAATGGCCTGCGCAAAGTCATCGTCGAGGGTAACTATGTGCCGGTGTTGGCGACGGCCGGCGGCAGCGATCTGATCGGGCTGAGCGCAATGCTCAATCTGCTGATCGAGATCGTTCCCGCACCCGATGATCGTCCCTTTACGGCGACCGGTGCGGCCGGCGAAGAAACATTCCCCGTCAGCGACCTTTCGCCTCTGGCCCTGCTGGTCTTCAAAACCACGGCGGACCCCTATGTCGGCAAGCTCACCTACTTCCGGGTTTATGGAGGGGTGGCGAATTCCGGTGATACCGTTTACAACAGTCGCGCCTCGGCGGAGGAGCGTTTGGGCCAGGTCTTTGTGATGCGCGGTAAAGAACAAATTCCGGTGGAGCGTTTACATGCCGGTGACATCGGTGGCACGGCGAAGATGGGCGAAGCTTTGACCGGTGATACCCTGTGCAGCAAGGAACGGGTGCTGACCATGCGGGGGCCGCTTTTCCCGCACCCCTTGTTCACGGTGGCCGTTTCGCCCAAGACCAAAGCCGATACGGCGAAGATGGGGCCAACGCTGAACCGTATTTGTGAAGAAGACCCCACCTTGCATTGGCATCAGGATGCGACCACACGCGAGACCATTCTTGCCGGTATGGGAGATGCCCATGTTGAAACCGCCGTGCGCCGTATCCAAAGCCGTTTCGGGGTAGGGTTGGAGACCAGTACCCCCAAAGTGCCATATCTGGAGACCATCACGGCGACGAATACCTCGCAATATCGTCATAAGAAGCAAACCGGTGGCGCCGGGCAATTTGCCGAAGTGCACATGCGCATCGAACCTAGAGAGCGGGATAGCGGCTTCCAGTACGAATGGGAAGTCTTCGGCGGACGCATCTCTAGCTCATTCAAGCCCTCGATCGAGAAGGGCATCAAGTCGGTGATGTCGCAAGGGGTCATTGCCGGTTATCCGATTGTTGATGTCTTTGTCGCCATCACGGACGGCAAAGAACATCCCGTGGACTCGAAAGACATCGCTTTCCAGATCGCCGGGCGGGAAGGCTTCAAACAGGCGTTCCTGGGCGCCAAACCGGTGTTGCTGGAACCCATTTACAACCTTGTGATCACCGTGCCGGAGGAGTTCGCAGGCGCCGTTATGTCCGACCTCAATACCCGTCGCGCGCGCGTGCAGGGTATGGACCAAGTGGGGAAAAAGGCTGTGATCACGGCACAGGCCCCCCTGGCGGAGATATTGCAGTACGCCATCAACCTGCGGGCCATTTCACAAGGCCGGGGAGTCTATTCGATGGAACTCTCGCACTATGATGTGGTGCCGCCACATTTGACGACCCAGATTATTGAACAAGCCAAGCTGTCCAGGACCGAGAGCGAAGAGTAACAACGAACAAGACCTTCAGGCGTGGTCGGCCTGGACAAGCCGGCTGCGAAAATTGACCGCCAAGACACCAAGGGTAACCCTGGTGTCTTGGTGTTTTTGGACGAGTTTTTGCGGCGGTAGGGAATGGCAGCCGCGTAACCCAAAAAAGCCGGGATACTCTGCTGTATCCCGGCCATTCTGGACGCGCGATGATGTTTTTACGCGGGTTAGGCTTCTTCTGCTGCCGGCCGCTTGCGGATAACTTCGACCTCGGCCGTTGTGGGAGCCGCCGCGACTTCTTCTTCGGCAGCCGCGTAAATCACCTGCACGACGATGTCAGTGGGGGCGTTGAGAATGGTCACGCCTTGTGGGGGGACAATATCACCCACGGTGATAGATTGTCCGATTTCGGTCAGCCTGGAAATATCAACCTCAATCGCGGGTACCAAGGCCGTTGGCAGCGCTTCGATTTCCAACTCGTTGAGGATATGCAGCAATACGCCACCATACGTAGCCACGGCCGGCGATACCCCGGTCAAGACCACCGACACAGGCACGCGAACAAGCTCCTTAAGACTGAGAGCTTGCAAGTCGAGGTGGATGACGTTGCGCTTGAGCGCGTGATATTGCACATCGCGGAAAATGGCCAGATAGGGTTCGGGATGCCCTTCCACATAAACCTGCACGGTCGAGCTGGTGCCGGCCCGACTCACTACTTTTTCGACCTCGCGGCTGTTGAACTGTACGGGAATAGGCTCGATCCCATGCCCATAAACAACACCGGGGACAACGTCTTTGCGGCGCAAGGCTTTGACCTTTTTCCCCCCGATAATTTCGCGCGGGGATGCGTATAATCTCAAAGCTTCCATAAACCTGATTCCTCCATTCTGTCTTTCTTTATGCCCGTGTCAACCAAATGGGCCGCAATGCTGCGGCCCATCGTCCCATGCAGGAAACATTGTAACGCAAACCGATGCTTTGTCAAACTTCCGTTTTCTCCTTCAACAGCAACGTGTGGGGCGGAAGGCTTTCGGTTTTTGTGATGGTGTACCAGGACAGCCCTATAGCGATGATCTGAATGCCGAATGAGAGCCACCGCCAACCCTCGGCAGCGTTTTTCAGAGTAGGCAGCAGCATCAACAAGCGGACGACGATATTTATACCCTGCACGAAGATAAGCGAACTGCGCCCGGCCAGAGGTGAGAGCACCCCGCTATTGAGGCCCACAATGATCAGAACGAGGAATAGGAGCAGTGCCGGCGGCAACACGGCAGCCTGCGGCGCCATGCGGAAAAAGGTGGGCCAGTATAGAATAAGTGCTATTGCTTGTAAGACGAGCAGAATGATTACTTTTGTACGTTGGTTGGACATTGTCCTCTCCTCTCTGAAAATAATCGCATAGTCGCCGATCTGGTAGTCAGGGAACGGTAAGCGAAGCGACTCCATCTGCGAAAATGAGCGTGAACCTGCGTCCAATACCTCATTCAGGAACGGGTCGAATACGAATTATTATATTTGAGATTGTTGTAACGTCAAATTCTGGACTGTCACTTGGGCCTGTGCGGCATGGTCGCCGGCCATAACAAGTTTTGCCCTGTGCAATAGCCCTGCTGGACACGCATTTTTTGTCAGCAGACACCATGAGCGATGTTCTCCACCAAAGATGAAAATGGTTCAGAAGCTGCTGGACGCCGGTTTTCGCAGATTCACGCAGATCATTTTTTGAGCCATCCAAAAAATCTGCTCAATCTGCTTAATCTGCTGACTGAGTTTTCTTCTATTGTACAGGTTGACAAGTTTTAGACTCACAACGGCGGCCCAATAATGGGTAGAGATGAGTTTTGTAATGTTTATGTGCGTTATTTGACACCTTTCGCGTTTCTTGTAAAATGAGAAGAAATTGGCGGTGACTTTTCTGAAACTTCTCACCAATCAAGCCAAATGTGGAAGGAGGTGCATTCTCTAGGGCCCATGATTGTAACGTTAAGTAAACAATTCGTTATTTCAAATTTTTTCCCGTTCGAATTTCTAAGGAGGAGTAAAAATGCGTAACCGAGTCTTTGTTGCATTGCTTTTGGTTGTCACGATTTTGGCGTTGCCCGCTTGCGCCGGTGGCAAGAACATCAAAGTTGCCATTCTGGCCCCTTTGAGCGGTGATGTGGCTACCTTTGGACAGTCAACCCGCGATGGCGCCATGCTGGCTGTCGACGAATGGAATGCCAAGGGGGGTATTGATGGCAAGAAGATCGAAGTGGTAGTCGAAGACAGTCAGTGTGAAGCAGAACCTGCGGTGAGTGCTGCCAATAAGGTCATTGACCAGGATGGGGTCAAGTTCATCATCGGTGAAGTTTGTTCAAAGGCCTCTATCCCCGTTTCACAAATTGCCACCAGCAAGCAAGTTTTCCAGATCAGCCCGACCTCCACGAACCCTGCGGTGACGGTAGGGGAGGATGGAAAGACGAAACCGACGATCTTCCGTGCCTGCTTCATTGATCCCTTCCAGGGTAAGGTCGGTGCAAAGTTCGCTCTGGATAACCTGGGGGCGAAGACTGCAGCAGTTTTCCTCGATCAGGGTAATGACTATGTTCGTGGTTTGGCTGAGGTCTTCATCAAGGAGTTCGAGGCCGGTGGTGGCAAAGTCGTAGTCAAGGAGACTTACACGGGTGATGACTCGGACTTCTCCGCCATCCTGACCAAAGTGAAGGATGCCAATCCCGATGTGCTCTATCTGCCGGATTATTACTCAACCGTGAACCTGATTGCCGCACAGGCCAAGGAGAAGGGCATCAAAGCCGTGATGTTGGGAGGCGATGGTTGGGACTCCGCCTCGCTGGACCTGAAGGCCTTGGATGGGGGGTACTTCACCAACCACTTCTCTGCCGAGGATACGCGTCCGATTGTGCAGGATTTTGTGAAGAAGTACAAAGAAAAGTACGGCTCTGCCCCGGATGCCTTGGCCGCGTTGGCCTATGACGCCGCCAATATCCTGTTCCAGGGCATTGATAAGACCGGCAAAGCCGATGCCGTGGCTGTAGCCAAGACCCTTGAAACGGAATCCTTCGATGTGGTCTCCGGCAAGGTGACCTATGACGCCAGCCACAACCCGGTTAAGGCCGCGGTGATTCTACAGGTCAAAAACGGCAAGGTTTCGTATATTGCTACAGTTGCACCCTAGGGATAAAACTCCCTCGGCATGGTAAGTCTGTGGGGGCCGGGGCAAGTTCTCTTGCCCCGGCTTCCCCTTTGGGAGGATGAGATGGCGCAGACATTCGTGAGACTGAGAAAGAATAGCGATATGGTGCAACGGCACGACGGCAAGTGGCTTAATCGCTTTAGCCAGGGGGTGTTCATCCTGCTGGGATTATTCATTATTTACGTGTTGGGGCGGGCTTTTCGGCAGAACCCCAAAATTTTTGTCGAACAGGTATTGAACGGTCTCCAGTTGGGATTTATCTACGCTTTGATTGCTTTAGGGTATACGATGGTTTACGGCATCGTGAAACTGATCAACTTTGCCCATGGCGATGTGTTTATGGCGGGCGCCTTCACCAGCTTTTTCACCATTTCGACCCTCGAATTACATCGCTGGCCGGTGTGGCTTTTCCCCGACCTGGCGGAAGGTTGGATCATGCTCATCGGGACGATTACGGTGATTCTGGTTTCTATGCTCTTTTCGGCGATACTAGCCGTCGTCGTTGAACGCTTTGCTTATCGGCCGTTGCGTGACAAGCCACGTATCGCGGCCCTGATTACCGCCATTGGGGTTTCCTTCTTCATAGAGTATTTCGGTGCTTTGCCGTTTGCCTATACCAACAACTATATTACCTATCCCCGTCCTTTTGAGCTTGCCGTGTATGATAGCAGTACCATCTCCCCAACGTTGGTCTGGGGAGCCTGGGCATTGTTCGGCATCTCATTGTTGACCTCGACTCTCTTGAAATGGCTGGCAAAGCGTGGCCACAGGCAGGCCCAAGTGTGGAAGCGGCATCCCGTCTTGCAGTTTGGACTGTTGTTCTTTGGTTTTATGGCCGTGGTTTTAACATTGACCGGTTTGCGAATCGAGACCGGTGGAAAGGTATGGGACCTTTCGACTTCCAATGTCACGTTGATCATCATGGGCACCTCGATCCTGTTGCAGGTGCTTTTACAATATATCGTGAGTAACACACGCATTGGGAAAGCCATGCGCGCTTCTGCCTACGATAAAGCCGTTTCGCGTTTGATGGGTATTAATGTAGACGGGGTGATCACGACAACTTTCGCGTTGGGCGGTGGGTTGGCCGGTGCAGCGGGGGTGCTGTATGCCACGGCCTTCAAGCAGGTTCATCACCTGATGGGGATTATTCCGGGCCTGAAAGCCTTCGTGTCGGCGGTTATCGGTGGCATTGGCAGCATTCCGGGGGCGTTTGTCGGCTCGCTGGTGATAGGGCAGGCCGAGACTTTGGCCGCGGGCTTTATCTCGACGCCGATGCGGGACGCGATTTCTTTCTCGTTGTTGATCCTGGTTTTGCTGGTCTGGCCACAGGGCCTGTTTGGCGAACCGCCGGCAGAGAAGGTATAAGGGGAGGTGGATATGCTGCAAAAATGGCGCAAACCTGGTGTTTACTTTATCGGCGGGGGCTTGCTCATCTTCATCGTCATTCAACTCCTGCTTAGCCTCGGCATCTTGAACAACTACTGGCGTGGCATTATCTTCTGGGGGGCAGCGATCACCATAGTGGCGCTGGGGTTGAATCTAATTTACGGCTTCAACGGGCAATTCTCGTTGGGGCAGTACGGTTTTTACGCGATCGGGGCTTATACCGCAGCCGATGTGACCTACCGCTGGGTTCACAATGACGCTTCGGGGGTGATTGTCGTATTCTGTGGTGCTTTGCTGACCCTGGGACTGTTTGCATTGGTTTCTGCTCTCTTGCACCGTTTCTACAGCGTAACCGTCAGGACGCGCTTTACCTTCTACGTCTTGGTGACGATTTTGGCACTGGCTTTTACGGTGATGGTCCTGGTCCCACTGCTCGGCCCGGCGGTTACCGGCCTACTTCAAGCCCTCCCCGAAGCCGTAAGCCGTCAAATTATCTTCTTCATTGCCCTGCTCGGTGGGGCCAGCTTTGCGGGCATTACCAGCTTCTTGTTCGGCACCCCCGTGCTTGAACTCGGCTCCGATTACTTCGGTATTGCGACATTGGGCTTCACGATTATCGTCAAGGTGTTGCTGGATAACACCGATACCCTTCTCCCCTTCCCGGAAATGAAAGGGGCGCGGGGGATGATCGGCATTCCACAGTGGACAACCTGGCCCTGGGTTTTCGGTTCATTGCTTCTGGTCATTATCGTCATGCGCAATATTCTCCATTCCAGTGTGGGGCGCGCCATCGTTTCCGTGCGGGAAGATGAACGGGCCGCCGAACTGGTGGGAATTGATGTGGCCACCACAAAAGTGCTGGCCTTCGTTCTCGGCAGCGTCTTTGCCGGTTTGGCCGGCGGCATCCGTGCCCACGATCTGGCGTTCTTGCATCCGCAAAACTTCAATTTTATTAAATCCTTCGATCCGTTGATCATCATTGTCTTCGGTGGTCTGGGCAGTATGACCGGCACCATCGTCACGGGATTTTTCTGGATCTTTCTCCTCGAAGGTCTGTTGCGGCTCTACCTGCCGGCCGGATTTGAAACGTGGCGGTTGGTCGTCTATCCTTTGGTTTTGTTGCTCATGATGTTGTTGCGTCCCGAAGGGCTGTTTGGACGATACGAAATGCCGTTCTTGCGTCTCATTTTGCCCCCTTTATTAAAAAAGAGTGAAAATCCTGCCGGATTGCTCCAGAAAGCAGAAACCGAGGCTGCCGTTGCGCCATCGCAGGAGGTGGAAGCATGAAAGGACGTCCAGAAGGTCTTCCCCCGGAAGTGGAAGCCCGCCCTGTTGTGCTGGAAATCGAAGGTGTGACGCATTTCTTTGGCAACCTGCGGGCCGTGCATAACTTTGATCTTGTGCTACGCAGCGGAGAGTTGGCCGGCTTGATCGGCCCCAACGGCGCCGGGAAAACAACGATCTTCAACTTGATCACCGGTGTCTATCAGGCGACCAAGGGCCATATTCGCTACGATGGCGTTGATCTGTTGCGGTTACCCTCCCACGAAATTGTCCAGATGGGCATTGCCCGCACTTTCCAAAACATTCGGCTGTTTTCCCGTTTGACCGTGCTGGACAATGTGCGCATTGCTTATCATCCCCACGCCGGTTATGGGCTATTCGACTCCATCCGCCAGACGAAAAATTTCCGTGCGAAAGAGAGCGAGATGACCCGTCAGGCACAGGAATTCCTGGACATCTTTGGCCTGGCCGAGCGTCAGAACGATATCGCGGGAAGTTTACCTTATGGGCTGCAGCGGCGTCTGGAGATTGCGCGCGCCTTGGCTGCCTACCCGCGCCTCCTGCTCCTCGATGAACCGGCCGCCGGTATGAACCCACAAGAAATTGACGAGTTGATGGAGTTGATTCATTTCATCCGTGATCGTTTTAACTTGACCATTTTGTTGGTCGAGCACCGTATGCGCCTGGTGATGAACATCTGTGAATGGATTACGGTGATGGACTTCGGCGAGATTATTGCCCGTGGATTACCTGCCGAAGTGCGCAGCAATCCGCAAGTGATCGAGGCTTATCTGGGCCGCCAGGCTGTGGAAATCAGGTAGGGGGGACAGATGGCACTTTTAGAGGTCAACAACTTGTATGTATCTTACGGCGCGATTCGCGCTTTGCATGGCGTCTCTTTCCACGTTGAGCGCGGTGAGGTCGTGACGCTTATCGGGGCTAACGGTGCGGGCAAATCAACGACGCTGCGGGCCCTGTCGGGGCTGCAACCTGCCGACAGTGGCACGATTCTCTACGATGGGGTGGATATCACCCGTAAGCCGGCCAGTGACATCGTGGCTATGGGGATCGTTCAGGTGCCGGAAGGCCGCCGTATCTTTGCGCCGCTGACCGTGCGTGAGAACCTGGAAATGGGGGCCTTCACCCGCAAGAGCAAAGCCGAGATCGAGGCCAGCATGCAGCATGTCTTCGAGCTTTTCCCCCGTCTCAAAGAACGTCTTGAGCAAACCGGGGGAACGTTATCGGGCGGCGAACAACAAATGTTGGCCGTTGCACGGGCATTGATGGCCAAACCCAGGCTGTTGCTGATGGATGAACCTTCGATGGGCCTGGCGCCGATCCTCGTGGAAGAGATCTTCGACATCATCCGCGAGATCAACCGTGAAGGCGTGACGGTTCTGCTGGTCGAACAAAATGCGCACATGGCTCTTTCGGTGGCGAACCGTGGCTATGTCTTGGAGACGGGAGCCGTTGAACTGGAGGGGCCGGCGCGGGAACTGGCCGAAAATCCTCGGGTGCGCGAGGCTTATCTGGGCGGGGGATAGCATCGTCGGTGCTGTCAATAGGGTAAGCGGGAGGACATATTCTTCCCGCTTTTCTTTTGGTCAGCTTGAGGTGGTCGTGTGCGTTCCAGGGTTCTAGCTCTTATACTCGCTTTCATCTTACCGATGTTGCCGGCCTGCGGGACACAGAGGCCCGGTGAAGCAACTCCCACGTTGGTTGTGACCGTGGTGACCTCCCTTGCCGGTGATTTTGCGCCGTTGGGCACCGCCGTCCATAACGGTGTGAGATTGGCGGTTGAGGAATGGAATCAGCGAGGGGGCATCCTGGGCCGGCCCGTGCAGGCGAAGCTGTACCATAGCGATTGTGATTACACGACGGCCCGCCAGGTTGCCCAGAAGGCGATTGCCGAGGATGGTGGGCGTTTTATCATCAATGCGGTTTGTAGTGACGCGGCGGAAGGCGTAGCCCAAGTGGCGAGCCGCCTGGAAGCAGTGCAGATCAGTCCTACCGTCGTTGCTCCTCTATTCACGCAGGATGTGGATGGCAAAGTGCGTCCGCTGGTTTTTCGCGTGCCCTTCATTGATCCCCTGCAGGGGAAGGCGGCGGCGCAGTTTGCCCTGCAGACCTTGCGGGCGGATTCGGTGGCCATTCTCTATGCTGAAAATAGTGCGTATGGTTCCGACCTCGCCGATGCCTTTGCCGAAGCATTTAAGGAGGGCGGTGGTGAAGTGGCGATCCGCGCCACATACGATCAGGATGCCGACACCTATTACGATGTACTCGGGCCGGTGCGTGATGCTGCTCCTGCTATTCTTTATCTGCCGGGCTACTACGATGTGATGAACCGTTTGGTAGTGCAGGCCAGGGCCTTCGGCTTGCTGCAAACGATCATCGGCAGTGACGGTTGGGACTCGCCGGATCTGAATCTTGCCGGCGTGGCGGGCAGTTATTTTACCACTTACTACTTCCCTGAGGAACCGCGCCCGGAGGTGGCGGCCTGGATTCAGCGTTATACGGCGCGCTATCTTGCGCCTCCCGATGTGGTTGCCACGCTGAGCTATGACGCGACGAACATTCTCCTGCGGGCCATCCAAGAAGCCGGCACCGCCACCGATCCCTATCAAGTTGCAGAAGCTATGGAAAAGCTGACCTTTGACGCCGTCTCCGGCCAAATAACTTTCGATGAGTTCCACAATCCGCTCACCGGTGTACTGCTTGTGCAGGTGCGCAACGGACAAGTCGTTTACGTTGATCGTTTGAACCCATAGCCCAGGCGGGGGCTAAGTGCGCCTGCAACCCGCTTGCTTTCTGCGACGATTCTGTTATTATTCCTATTGCAACTTATTGCAATTGCAAGGAAATGCAATAATGTCCTGTAAAGAATTCTTACTACGGCAGCTCAAGGAGCGGGGATTACGCTTTACGCCGCAGCGCGAGCTGGTGCTCAACGTCTTGCATCAGATCGAGGCGCCATCCACCGCCGAAGAAATCTACGCACGCGTCCATGCCATCAGTACCAGCGTGGACATCTCCACGGTCTACCGGACGTTGGAGCTATTCCGCGAATTCCAACTGGTCGTCGCCTTCGATCCGGGGGATGGCACGCGCCGTTATGAGCATCTCGGCATCGAAGCGCCGCACCATCATCTCGTGTGCCGCTCATGCGGAAAGGTCATGCAGGTGGCGTTGGAAGAGCTTCAGCCGCTCATTGAGCATTTGACCTCAACCTCAGGCTTCGTCGCCGATGCGATGGGGTTGACAATTTCCGGTTTGTGCGCTGCGTGTTCCACAAAAGGATTATCGTCAGCAGACACCATGAGCTAGGCTCTCCACCAAAGATGAAAATGGTTCAGGAGCTGCCGGACGCAGATTCTCGCAGATTCACGCAGATCATTTTGTGAGCCATCCAAAAAAATCTGCTCAATCTGCTTAATCTATTCCGAAAATGTCAACGGATTCAACGGATGAAACGGATTGAAAAGAAAGAAATCCGTTAAAATCCGTTTAATCCGTTGACGAAAATAGCTCTCCTTCCAGAAAATTTTCATCACTGATGGAGAACGTTGTTCATGTCGTCTGCTGACAAAAAATTAGTGTGCGGTTAACATTCGACTTGTGGAGGTCCCATGCTTTTTTCACCGGTTCCAATGCACATTCCTGATGGTTTTCTTTCGGTGCTGGTGTCGCTCGTTTTGTGGGCGGTAGCCGTCGTCGGCGTGGGGTACGCGCTCAAGCGTGTCAACGCGGACATGGGGGAGCGGCAGGTTCCGCTGATGGGCGTGCTCGCAGCCTGCATCTTTGCCGGGCAGATGCTCAACTTCTCGGTGACGGGCGGCACGTCCGGCCACTTGATGGGCGCGGCGCTCGCCACCATCCTGCTCGGCCCGTGGGCGGCGATTCTGGTGATGGCGTGCGTGGTCGGCGTGCAGGCGCTCATCTTTCAGGATGGCGGGCTGCTGGCTTTGGGGGCGAACATCGTCAACATGGGCATCATCGGCATGGCGGTCGCGTACTTCGCGCAGCGCACGCTGCGCAAGCTGTTGGCGAAGTGGTCGGGCGGCCTGTTCGTCAGCGGTTTCGTCTCCGGCTGGCTCTCGATTTTTGCGGCAGCGCTGGCCTGCGCGTTGCAACTGGCGCTGTCCGGTTCATCCCCGGCCAATGTGGCCATTCCTGCCATGGCGGGAATCCACGCCTTGATCGGTGTTGGCGAAGGGTTGATCACGGCCGGCGCGCTGGTCTTCCTCAAGGCGACGCGAGGCGATCTGCTGGAAGGCGGACAGGCAAAGGTCGCGGGCGGCAAGGCGGTGTGGATCGGCGGGTTGGTCATCGCGGTCGCGCTGGCGATCCTCTCGCCGCTGGCCTCCGCGCATCCCGACGGGTTGGAGTGGGTGGCCGAGCAGCGCGGCTTCCTCAATCTGATGCAAGAACCACTTTACGAGATCATCCCGGATTACGTGCTGCCGGGCGTATCCAACAAGGCGCTGGCGACGATCCTGGCCGGCGTCATCGGCGCGCTGATCGTCTTCGGCGCGGCGGCCGGCGTGGCCTACTTGCGCCGCAGTCGCACGCAGGATAGTGGTGCGTAGTGTTTTTTATCAGCAGATTAAGCAGATTGAGCAGATTTTTCATTTTTAATCCGCTAAATCTGCTCGATCTATTCCAAAAAGGCTGGCCCTTGCGCACTTAACTCCAATAGTACACGGATCAACACGGATTTAACGGATAAAAACAAAAATCCGTGTGTTCCGTGAAATCCGTGTACGAAATCTGAAAATAGCTCTCCTGCCGAGCTATTTTCATCTTTGGTGGAGAGCCTAGCTCATATTGTCTATTTCGAAAATGTCAACGGATTCAACGGATGAAACGGATTGAAAAAAATCCGTTAAAATCCGTTTAATCCGTTGACGAAAATAGCCCTCCTACCGGAAGTTTTCGTCACCGGTAGAGAACGTAGCTCATGGTGTCTGATGAGAAAATGATGGGTTACTTCCTCGATCCATACCGGCCACGGGCCGGCGTTGTCCACGGACTTGATCCACGGGTCAAGCTGGGGCTGACACTGGCCTTTATCGTGACGACGGCCCTGACCCCGCCGGGTGCATGGCCGGTTTACATCGTGCTGTGCGCGCTGGCGCTGGCGACGGCGCTGCTCTCTGAGTTGGGCGTGGGGTACGTGCTCAAGCGCGCTCTGTTTGCATTGCCCTTCGCACTGGCGGCACTGCCGGTGCTCTTCACCACAGCGGGCGCGCCACTGCTGACCCTCCCTCCATTCGCCCTCACCTTGACCGCCGCGGGGCTGGCGCGTTTCACCGGCATCGCGCTCAAATCGTGGCTCTCGGTGCAGATGGCGGTGATCCTTGTGGGCAGTACGCACTTCCCCGACTTGCTCCTGGCGATGCGCGCGTTGAAAATCCCCCGGCTGTTGGCGGCGATTGTTGGGCTGATGTGGCGTTATTTGTTCGTGCTGGCCGATGAGGCATTGCGCTTGCTGCGGGCGCGGGAGTCGCGCAGTGCCGTGCCGTTCGAGGCGTACGGTCGTCGGGTGGGGGGCCGCCTGCTCTGGCGCGCGCGCGTCGCCGGCGGGATGGTCGGCAACCTGTTCCTGCGCGCCTTCGACCGCGCCGACCGCATCTACGCTGCGATGCTCGCGCGCGGCTACGACGGCGATGTGCGCGCGTTGCCCCGTCCGCCGTTGCGGGCCGGGCAATGGGCGGTGTTGGGTTCAGGCCTGGCGCTGCTGGCGCTGTTGGCGTTGGCCGGACTTTTATGGTGGGGGTAAACGATGCATCATACGATTGAAATCGAGCATCTCTCGTTCCGTTATCCAGATGGACGACCCGCGCTGTACGATGTTTCGCTACAGATTGGGATGGGCGAGAAGGTCGCGCTCGTCGGGCCGAACGGCGCGGGCAAGTCCACGCTGCTGTTGCACCTCAACGGTATCCTGACCCCCGTGGCTGGCAAGGTGCGCGCGTGCGGCCTGGACATGCGCAAGGAGAACCTGGGTAAAGTGCGGGCCGGGGTGGGGCTGGTGTTTCAGAATCCCGACGACCAGCTCTTTTCGCCGACGGTTTTCGACGATGTGGCGTTCGGCTTGCTCTACCAGGGCCTTCCCGAAGTCGACGTGCGGGCGCGCGTGGCGCAGGCGTTGGCAACGGTGGGCATCGCGGATTATGCGGAGCGCGTTCCGTATCACCTGAGTATGGGCGAAAAGAAGCGCGTGGCCCTGGCAACGGTACTGGCGATGGATCCCGAAATCCTCGTGCTCGATGAGCCGACCGGCGGCCTCGACCCGCGCGGACGACGCAGCTTTATCAACCTGCTGCGTTCGCTCCCGCAGACGATGCTTGTGGCGACGCACGATCTGAACATGGTGCGGGAGCTGTTTCCCCGCACCGTCGTCCTGGACGGTGGGCGCGTCGTCGCCGATGGCGCAACGGCGGACATCCTGAGCGATGCTTCTCTGCTGGCGGCGCACGGTTTAGAGGAGTGAGCACAGTTTGGTCAACGGATTCAACGGATGAAACGGATTTTTTCTCTGTAATCCGTTCAATCCATTGACATTATTTGAGGGGGTCAGTGCATGAAACGATGGATGTGGATAGCGGCGGTGTTAGTTGTGTTGACGATGGTGAGCGGGTGCGCGGGGAGACCGGCGGCGCGGGGGGATAAGCTGGCCGTCGTCGCCACGACGACGATTGTGGGGGACGTGGTCGCGCAGGTGGGCGGCGACGCGATTGACTTGACGGTGCTGCTGCCGGTGGGCGCGGACCCGCACGTCTTCGATCCCAGCCCCCAGGATATGGCGCAGGTGGCCGATGCCGACGTCATCTTTGCAAACGGCGCGGGGTTGGAGGCCTTCCTTGAGCGGCTGCTCGAAAACGCCGGCGGCAACGCCGAGCTCATTCACGTTTCGGAGGGAATCGCGTTCATCGAGGCAGAGCATCACGAGGATGATGAGCACGAGGACGAACACGCGGCGGATGATCATCATCACGAAGGCATTGACCCGCACACCTGGACCGACCCCAACAACGTGCTGCGTTGGGTGGACAACATCGAGTCGGCGCTCATCCGGTACGATCCCGCCCACGCCGCCGCGTATAAGGCCAACGCCGATGCCTACCGCGCCCAGCTCCGCGAGCTGGATGCCTGGGTGCGTGGACAGGTCGCGGCGATCCCGGCGGAGAATCGCAAACTCGTCACCGACCACGAGACATTCGCGTACTTTGCCCAACGTTACGGCTTCGAGCAAATCGGCGCCGTCGTCCCCGGCTACAGCACCGCCGCACAACCTTCCGCGCGCGACCTCGCCGCTCTCGAAGACCGCATCCGCGCCTACGGCGTCAAGGCCGTTTTTGTGGGCAGCACCGTCAACCCCGCCCTCGCGCAGCGTGTCGCCGAGGATACCGGCATCAAGCTGGTGTTTCTGTATACCGGTTCCCTCACCGCACCGGGCGGCGAGGCGGATAGCTATTTGCGCTATGTGAAGTACAATGTGGGGGCGATGGTGGAGGGGTTGAGGTAGGGAAAAGTGAGGTTCTATGGTAAAAATGACAAGTAAAGCGCAAAGAAGGACGCAATTGAAAGGACTCAAACCAGGCATCCGGATGAAGGGTGGGGTACGCTTCGATCCAAAGGTCAAAGGATTCGTGGCTATAATCCATATTTGGGACAATGCTTATTGTAACGGTGAACCTGAGGAGTGGCGCTATCCCCAAGTGTTTGCAACAGAGGATATGGCTATGGAATGTTACAAAACAACGATTCGCCCTGTTCTTGAGCAGATGATGACCGAAATGGCAGCGGCGCAGCAGGGCGGAAAATTTGTCTATCGAAAGTTGGAGAAATGACAGGACACCAGGAGATAGAAGAGCGAGAGCAACTGTGTGCCGATTTGACGCGGGATGACATCGTAGCCGGGATCAAACGTAAAAAGACTATCGAATAGCGATCTTGAGTGTATGTTAACGTTCACCAACCCCCTCAAATCCATGCTCACCCGCCACCACGCGCCACACCAGCCGGGCGCGCCGATTCTGTCCGTCTCCGGGCTGACGGTGCGCTACAACGGGAGCGCCGCGCTGGATGACGTGACGTTCGATCTGCGCGCGGGAGAGCAGGTGGCCGTCGTCGGGCCGAACGGGGCGGGCAAGAGCACGCTGCTCAAGGCTGTGGCGGGCGTGCTCGCGCCGACTTCTGGCGCGGTGACGGTCTACGGGCACAGGCCGGGGGGGCACATCTGTATCGCCTACGTGCCGCAGCGCACCGCCGTGGATTGGCAGTTCCCGGTGACGGTGCGCGACGTGGTGCTGATGGGCCGCATCGGGATGCTCGGCCTGTTCCGGCATCCCGGCAAACGCGATTTTGCCCAGGTTCACGAGTGCCTGGAATTGGTGGGCATCGCCGACCTGGCGAACCGGCAGATCAACGCGCTTTCCGGCGGGCAGCAGCAGCGGATGTTCATCGCCCGCGCGCTGGCGCAGGAGGCCGAGCTGATGCTGATGGACGAGCCGCTCACCGGGCTGGATGCGCCGTCGCAGGAGGGCATCTTCCAGTTGCTCCGCGATCTCCGCACGCGCAGCGTGACGATTATGCTCTCCACCCACGACCTGGATCAGGCCGTGCAGTACTTCGACCGGGTGATGCTGTTGAACCGGCGGCTGCTCGGCTTCGGCAAACCGGTGGAGGTGTTTACCCCGGAGCTGCTGATGAAGGCTTATGGTGGGCATCTGCACTTGTTGCCGCTGAACGGTGGCCTGGTCGCGGTGGGCGATACGTGCTGTGAGGGGAATCATCGCCATGACTAACGTGGTGGATTGGCTGATTGCGCCGTTGCAGTACGCCTTTATGGTGC
>FWPV01001790.1_pt1 | contig 18244 bp, 18 predicted proteins | sample 2228371 | NCBI WGS metagenome assembly FWPV01 (sample SAMEA103939776, study PRJEB20133) | metagenome
CATCGGGTGTGCCCTCGAGCGGGTCGCGTGCGTGACTGACGGGTTCATCTCCGGCTCAGCGGCGCTGTTCGCAGTGCGGCTATGCCCGCAGGCGCTCGATTACATCTACGCGAGTCACCTTTCTGTCGAACCCGGGCATCGGGCCGTTTTGGAGACGATGGGGCTGGAGCCGGTCTTCGACCTGGGCATGCGGCTCGGGGAGGGGACCGGCGCCGCTCTCGCGTTCGGAGTCATCGACGCTGCGTGCAGAGTGCTCTCGGGTATGGCCACGTTCGAAGAGGCCGGCGTGTCCGGCGCGCTGCCATGATCGCGGGTGGGTAGCGTGCTGCGCGATATCGCTTCAGCGGTGACGTTGCTCACGGCACTGCCGCTGCCGTCGGGCGCCGGCGCCTTGCGAGGAGGTCGTGCTGCGGATCACTTCGCGCTCGTCGGGTTGCTGTTCGGCGTCGTCGGTGCGGCGGTCGGACTCCTGGCCACGCATGGCGCCGGAGCCGTGGAGGCAGAGCTCCTCGGCTTCTCGCTCGTTCTGCTCTGGGCCGCCCTGTCTCGCGGTCTGCACTGGGACGGGCTCGCGGATGTCGCTGATGCCTGGACCGTGCCGCCAGACGAGCGAGCCACCGTGCTCAAGGACAGCCGCATCGGCGCGTTCGGCGTGCTCGTGTTGGTCGGCGTGTTCGCGATTCAGGGCTCATCGTTCGCGGTGGTCCTGTCGAGGGGCGGAACGACCGCAGTCGTCGTGTGTTGCGCGGTTCCGGTGCTCGGTCGGCTGGCCGCGAGCTTCGCTGCGTGGTTCGGAGCCCCCCTCTCCCAGACCGGCCTGGGCGCTTCGGTGACCGGGAGTCCAGGGATCGGAGCGTTGTCGTCGGCGCTCGTCATCGCTGGAGTCGCGTATGCGATGGCGATGGGAGGACATGCCGCGCTCGTCGCGCTTACCGTCGGACTCGTCTGCGCAGCCGGCCTGCCGCGCGCGCTGGCCAAGCGGTTCGGGGGCGTGAACGGTGACATCATGGGGGCAGCGGTCGCGCTGACCGAGACGGCTGCGACTCTCGCAGCCGCGATCAGCCTTACGGTGACCGCGTGAGCGGCGTGACCGATATCCTCCTCGTACGGCACCCGGAGACCGAGGCGAATGTGACCGGTCGCTTCGTCGGCCGCGGCGACTCGCCGTACACCCATGACGGCGTCCTGCAACTCGCCAGGCTGCCGAGGAAGATCGCCCGGTTCGCTCCCGATGCGGTGTGGTCCAGCCCGCTCGCGCGCGCTTTGAGGTTGGCGCGGCCCGCTTCACGTCTCGCAGCCGCGCCCCTCGTGGTGGACGACAGACTCGTGGAGCTCGCCTTCGGCAGTGCCGAGGGGCTCACGATCGAAGAGGTCGAGTCGGCAGGGATCGCGTTCAACTATCGCGACCGCGAGCGTCCCGTCGCGCCGGGAGGGGAGTCTCGTGGTGACGTCGAACGGCGGACGGGATCTTTCGTGGATGAGCTGCTCGCACAGGGCGGCAGGCACGCAGTCGTGACCCACGGAGGCGTGTTCCGTGCAGCGCTCGTGCTTCTGCTCGGATTGTCGAGTACCGATATCTGGGCGTTCCACATCCACAACGCACAGCTCGCGCACGTGCGAGTCGTCGACGGCCACGGCATGCTCGAGGAGTACCGCCGCGGCTAGCCGGACGGCGGCGACATGCGCCGTGAGGCGTCATCCGCGGGGTGATACTGTGCGAGAATCAGCACAGGGCGATCGTGATGACGGCTTTGATGGGCCCGGTGTAGTGTACGTTTCGTCGAAGGACGGCCGATGGACTGGGAACGACTGCTGCGCGAAGAACTCGATCCGCTCGTGCCATATGCGCCCGGGTTGCGGGCGAGCGAGGTCCGCGAGCGCATCGGTGGCGGGAGCGTCCACAAACTGTCGAGCAACGAGAACCCCAGGGGGCCGGTTCCGCTCGCTGTCGCGGCGATGCAACGGGTGCTGCCGCGCCTCAACACGTACCCGGACGGGGCGGCCAAAGCGCTCAAGCGTGCGCTCGCGCAGCATCTGCGGGTCGAAGAGCGCCACATCGTGGTCGGCAACGGCAGCAACGAACTCATCCGCATCATCGCGCAGGCGGTCCTGTCTCCCGAAGACGAGTGCGTCTTCGCTTGGCCGAGCTTCGTCGTGTACCCGATGGTCACACAACTCATGGGGGCGAGAGCGGTCCGGGTCCCGCTCGCCGCGGGTGAGGTCCACGACCTCGATGCGATGCTGGCGGCGGTCACACCGCGCACCAAGCTCATCTTCATCTGCAACCCGAACAACCCGACAGGCACCATCGTCAAGCGTGCGGAGTTCGAGGCGTTCGTGGCTTCGGTTCCCGAACATGTCCTCGTTGTAGTGGACGAGGCTTACTTCGAGTACGTCGACGACCCGGACTATCCGGACACGCTGGCGCTCTTCAACGGCGAACGTCCGATCGTCGTGCTGCGGACGTTCTCGAAGATCTACTCGCTCGCCGGACTTCGTGTGGGCTACGGTGTCGCGCCCGAACCGGTCGTCACTGCGGTCAACAAGGTGCGAGAACCGTTCAACGTCAACACGGTCGCTCAAGTCGCCGCGTACTATTCGTTGCAGGATGTCGCCGAGGTCGAGGACCGGCGCCGTGCGAATGCGGCCGAACGCGCCCGTCTGTGTGAGGCCTTCGACAGTCTCGGTGTGGAGTGGTGCCCGTCACACGCGAATTTCGTCTACATCCACGCGACCAGATCTCAGGAGCTGTTCGAGTCGTTGCTTCGACACGGTGTCATCGTGCGCGACTTCGGGACAGCCCCGGCGCTCAGGGTCGGGATCGGGACGTCATCCGATACGGATGCGACGATCGCCGCGTTCGAGGCCGAGTGGCCGCGCATCGAAGCCCGGGGGTGAAGCATGGCGGTCTTCGAGCGTGTCACTGTCGTCGGTGTCGGCCTGATCGGAGGATCGTTCGCCGCTGCCTGTCGCGCTCTCGAGGACCCGCCTGAAGTCCGGGGCATCGACACGGACATCGCCGCGGTGCAGGCAGCAGTCGCCCTCGGCGCGGTTGACGAGGCTGCGCATGCTGGCAGCGAGCGGGCAGCGTCATGGATCGGCCCGGGCGGGTCCGACCTCATGGTCCTTGCGACTCCAGCCATGTTCACCACGGAGTGGCTCCAACGTCTCGGAGAGTCGGGCTTCGATGGTGTGGTGACGGATGTGGCATCGACGAAGGCTGGCGTCGTTGCGGCAGCGCGCAAGCACCTCAAGGACCCGACGAGATTCGTGGGTGGCCACCCGATGGCGGGTTCGGAGAGAAGCGGCATCGAGGCGTCGCGAGGCGACTTGTTCGACGGCGCCTACTGGCTCCTGACCCCCGCCGCGGACACCGACCCGGATGCCTACCGACGTGTCCATGCGCTCGTGAGTGCACTCGGGGCACGTGTGGTCTCCGTGGACGCCAAACGTCATGACGAGGCGGTGGCGGTCGTAAGTCATGTTCCGCACGTGGCGGCTGCCGCTCTGTGTGACGTAGCTGCCGCCCACGCAGGCCAGGGTGGCGAGATCCTGCGCCTGGCCGCGGGCGGGTTCAAGGACACGACTCGCATCGCTGCGGGATCGCCGGAGCTGTGGACCGGGATCTGCCTCGACAACGCAGAGGCGCTCGCGGCCGCGCTGCGTGAGCTTCGTATGTCGCTCGGCGAGTTCGAGGCGATGGTTCGCGCGGGTGATCGCGACGCTATACGTCGGTGGCTCGCGTCTGCCGCCGAGGTGAGGCGCTCTCTTCCGGCGCAATGGGTGCCCGCGACCGCTCGTCTGACCGAGCTGGTGGTCCCGATGGTGGACCGTCCCGGGGTCGTTGCCGAAGTCACGGGGGCCGTCTCGAAGGCCGGATGCAACATCGAGGGCATCGACATAGATCACGAGACCGAGGACCGGGCGCTGCTCGTGCTTGTCCTGACCGATGAAGGCGATTTCGAGGGTCTGGCGTCCTCGCTTTCGGACCTCGGGTACGAGCCACGCTTCAGCCCGCTCGAAGAAGATGCGTGAAAGGGAGACCGGTGGACGTTCAGCAGGCATTCCCTCCGCCGATGCGAGGAAGCATCACCGTGCCAGGCGACAAGTCGCTGTCGCATCGTGCCGTGCTGTTCGCTTCGATGGCCGAGGGGAGATCTCGGCTCACCGGTGTGCTCGCGTCTGCTGACGTCCGGGCGACGATCGCCGCCTGCCGTCAGTTGGGCGCTCGGATCACGATTGAACGCGAGGAGTCGGACCGCTTCGGTACCGTCGAGGTCGTCGGGTGGGGTTCACATGGACCGGCCCAACCATCCGCTCCGATCGATTGTGGCAATTCCGGTACGACTGTGCGCCTGCTCATGGGACTCATCGCGGGCTGGCCGATCGAAGTTACGTTGGTCGGAGACGAGTCTCTCTCCCGCCGGCCCATGCGTCGCATCGCCGAGCCGCTCGAACTGATGGGGGCGCGCGTCGATCTGACCCCGCATGGGACGTTGCCGGCGACCGTTCACGGCACGTCGCAGCTCGAACCTGCGCACTACTCCAGTCCGGTCGCCTCCGCCCAGGTCAAGACCGCCGTGCTGCTCGCCGGCCTGCGCGCAGAGGGGCACACCAGGGTGACCGAACCGCACCTCAGTCGTGATCACACGGAGCGGCTCCTGCCCGCCTTCGGAGTGCAGGTCACGACGGATGACGCGCCCGGAGCGAGTGTCTACGGCCCTGCGCACCTGACGTCTGCTGACGTAGCCGTTCCGGGAGACCCGAGCTCGGCGGCTTTCCTGCTCGTCGCCGGCCTGCTCGTCCCTGGGAGTGAGGTCGAACTCCCAGGCGTCTCGCTGAACCCGACGCGCACCGGCTTCGTGAGGGTCCTCGAGCGCATGGGTGCCGACGTGTCAGTCATGCAGACCGGGGCATCCGGGCTGGAACCCGTCGGTATCCTCAAAGCCGGGTACTCCCCGGTGATGAGCGCCACGGTCGTTCGCGCCGCGGAAGTCCCGGCGCTCATCGATGAGGTGCCGATACTCGCCCTGGCTGCATCGTGCGCGACCGGCACGACTCGTTTCGAAGGCGTAGGAGAGCTGCGGGTCAAGGAAAGCGACCGACTCGCCGCCATCATCGAGGGATTGACATCCATGGGGGTCCCGGTACGTGCCGGTGACGACTGGCTCGAGGTAGACGGCGTGCCGAGGCTTAAGGGAGCTGTCCTCTCGTCGCACGGCGATCATCGTCTCGCGATGACCTGGGTTGTGGCGGCTCAGGTCGCCGCCGGCGAGACAGAGGTGCGCGACGTCGACGCGATGGGCGTAAGTTACCCCGGGTTCCTGGCCGACATGCGTGCCCTGATGGGGCGGACGACGTAGTAGAATCCGTAGTTCGGACGATACGGTGTTTCGCTATGGAGGTCGTGCGGATCGATGATCATCGCCATCGACGGACCGGCGGGCTCGGGGAAGTCCAGCGTCGCCAGGCGTGTGGCTGAGAGGCTTGGTTTCCACTACCTCGATACCGGTGCGATGTACCGGGCGGTCGCCTTTCGGGCCCTCGTGATGGGCGTTCGTCTCACTGATGAGGCCCGCGTCGGCGAGATCGCTGAGCGGAGTCGCATCGACTTCGCTCACGAGCCCGGCGAGGCGGTCGCCTCTAAGGTGCTCATCGACGGTGAAGACGTCACCGCCGCGATTCGAGCGCCGCAGGTGGATGATGCCGTGAGTGCCGTTGCGAGCTTGCCTCGTGTGCGTGAGGCGATGGTCGCACAGCAACGCAGGATCGCGGAGTGCGAAGACGTCGTGATCGAAGGTCGCGACATCGGGACGGTCGTCTTCCCCGAAGCCGAGCTGAAGATCTTCCTCACCGCAACACCGGAGGAGCGGTCTCGCCGGCGTGCCGCGCAGCAGGCGGCGAGCGGGCACCTCGTCGATCCTGCCGGGGTCCGCGAGTCCATCCTGAAGCGCGATCATGCCGATTCCACGCGCTCGATGGCGCCGCTCACCCCCGCAGACGATGCACGTGTGATCGATACCACAGGGCTGAGCCTGGACGAGGTCGTCGCACAGGTGTGTGCCTACATCGAGGTCTGGCGTCTGTGACGGCGCAACGGTTTCGCGGTCGGCCTGTCGGCGGCGATGAGTCTCCCAGGTGGCTTCTCGCGCGGACCGTCCGGGCCACTCTCGGACGCCTCCTGCTCGCCGCGTATCGTGTCCGTCTTGAGGGCTGGGAGCACATCCCGGACGGCGGGGCGATACTGGCGGGCAACCATGTGAGCTATCTCGACCCCGCCCTGCTGTGGTGCGTGACTCCGCGCCCCGTCCACTTCGTCGCGAAGGCCGAACTCTGGCAACACGGCTGGCTCGGCTACCTGTTGGACCGGTTCTGGGCGGTTCCGGTCAAACGGGAGACGGCCGATCGGGAGATGATCTCGACGGCTGCCAGGCTCTTGGAAGCGGGGGACTTGGTAGGGATGTTTCCAGAGGGCACCCGCAAGCGAGACCATGAGACGGACGAGCTCGGCCCAGCGCACGGAGGGGTCGCGTTCCTGGCGCTTCGCACAGGGGTTCCAGTGGTGCCCGTGGGTATCGCGGGGACCGCCGAGGCCTTGCCGGCCGGGTCGCGGGTGCCGCGATTCCCCCGCGTCACCATTCGCATGGGCGCACCCTTGGCGCCAGAGGAGTTCGAGGGAACCCGCAAGGCCCGGGTTGACGCGATGACGGAGCGATTGATGCGGCGGATCACAGAGGTGCGCGACGAGGCGCGCGGCACGCGAGGCGCGCGATGAGGGTCGAGGTCGCCAGGCACGCAGGTGTCTGCTACGGGGTCGAGCGTGCGCTCAAGCTCGCCGAGGAGTCGGCAGAGGGCGGTGGTCCCGTGCATACCCTCGGCCCGCTCATCCACAACCCGCAGGCGGTCGAGGCGCTGACCGCGAAAGGCGTCGAAACCGCCTCGACGCTCGACGCCGTATCCGAGGGGACGGTCATCATCCGCAGCCACGGAGTCGACCCTGCGATCATCCGGGAGGCCCGTGAGAGGGGACTTGAGGTCATCGATGCCACGTGTCCGCACGTGAGCAAGGCGCACGAGGCTGCTGAGTCGCTCACCCGAGATGGCTACTCGGTCGTGATCGTCGGTGAAGCCGACCATCCTGAGGTCGAGGGGATCATGGCACACGCCGGCGGAAGCGCACTCGTGGTCGAGTCGGCTGCAGAGCTGCCCGCGCGCCTGCCGTCACGCCGCGTCGGCGTCGTCGTGCAGACGACGCAGTCCGAAGCCAGGTTGGCCGAGGTGGTGGCCGCGCTTGCTCCCCGTGTCCTCGAGTTGAGGGTGCACAACACCATCTGTGCCGCGACTGCGAAACGCCAGGAGTCTGCAGCCGAGCTCGCTGCGTCTGTGGACGTCGTCGTCGTCGTCGGAGGTCACAACTCAGGAAACACGTCGAGGCTAGCTGAGATCTGCCGGGCCGTGAACCCTCGCACGCACCACGTCGAGACCGCTGACGAGCTCGACCCGGCGTGGTTCATCGGAGTCGAAAGTGTCGGTGTGACGGCAGGCGCATCGACTCCGGACGCGCAGATGCGTGGCGTCATCAGCGCCATCGAAGCGATGGAGTGAGCGCGTCTTGGGAACGAGCGGCACCTCGGCCAGTAGTCCCGTCGGTCAGTCCGGCGGGCTGATCGCAGTGGTCGAGCCCGGTTCACCGGCCTTCAGGGCCGGGCTGCGGCCGGGGGACGTGATCCTGGCAGCGGATGGTCACACTCTCGACGACGTGCTCGACTGGCGTTGGTATGCCGACGAGGCTCAGGTGGAGCTGACGGTCGAAAGAGCGTGCGAGCACGAGGCGTCCGTTCGCCGAGCCGTCGTGCGACTCACACGGCAGCATGGTGAGCCGTGGGGAGTGCACTTCGCCGAGCCGCTGTTCGACGGAGTCCGCACGTGCCGCAACCGGTGCGCGTTCTGTTTCGTGGAGCAGCTCCCGCGCGGCATGCGTTCGACTCTCTACGTGCGGGACGACGACTTCCGGCTTTCGTTCCTCTGCGGGAACTTCATCACGCTGACGAACCTCTCTGACGATGATGTCGTCCGGATCGGTGAACAAGCCCTGTCACCTCTGCACGTGTCGCTGCACGCGGTGACGCGTGAGGTGAGGGACCGTCTCGTGTGCGCGCAGCATGACGAGGCCCTTGCACGTTTCGACGAGTTGCTGGATGCGGGAATCGAGATGCGTGTCCAGATCGTGCTCGTCCCGGGGGTGAACGACGGCGAGGAATTGGAGGTCACACTGCGCTGGCTGGCTGAACGAGAGGGAGTCACAAGCGTGGGTATAGTGCCTCTCGGTTTCACGCGCCACCAGACCACGCACGCTTCGAGCTACAACTCGCCCATGGATGCCGCGAAGGTGATCGCACAGGTACAGAAGTGGCAGTTCGCCATGCGCGAGCGTGACGGCGTGACGTGGGTGCACCTGGCCGACGAGTTCTATCTCAACGCCCGCGCCCCGTTCCCATCGTCCGAGTGGTACGACGGGTTCCCGCAGTACGAGAACGGTATCGGACTCGTGCGCAGCTTCGTCGACGAGGCGACCGACCGGAGACGTGATCTCGCCGCAGCCGTCGCCACGCTTCCGCCTGATGCCGAGAGCGTCACTGTGGTCACGGGGATCATGGCCGTCACGACGCTTGCCGGCCTTCTGAATGCATGTGACGCGGCTGGGCGGGTACGGCTACTGGCCGTGCCCAATCGGTTCTTCGGAGGGAACGTCGCGGTGACCGGCCTGCTCACCGGAGAAGACCTCATCAGTGCGATCGGTGCGGACGCGAAGCGTCGCGGCTCGCAATCGACGTACCTCGTCCCCGATGTCGTCTTGAACAATGACGGGCTGACGCTGGATGGCGTCTCGGCATCCGAGCTCGCTTCCCGGGCTGGAGCCGATGTGCGTGTGGTATCCTGCGACGTTCCCGGCCTGCTCGCTGGTCTGCGTGCCGCGGCAGCGAGCGGCCGGACCGTCCGAGACAGGGAGTGAAGGTCATGCCGTTGCCCATCGTCGCCGTCGTCGGTCGACCCAACGTCGGCAAGTCGACCTTCGTGAACAGGATCGCTCAGGCTCACGACGCCATCGTCCACGAAGCGCGAGGGGTGACACGGGACCGCAGCTACCATAGGGCTGACTGGAATGGCGTGGACTTCCTGCTCATCGACACAGGGGGCATCGAGTCAGGTGAGGCCGATGCGTTCCAAAGCTCGATCCGTGCACAGGCGCTCATGGCCGCCGACGAAGCCGATGCGATCGTCTTGCTCGTCGACGGCAAGACGGGTGTCACTCCCGACGACGAGGAGGTCGCCCGGCTCCTGAAGCGGTCGGACAAGCCGATCTTCCTTGCGGTCAACAAGGTCGACACCCCCGGTTCGGAGAGTGAGACATACGAGTTCTGGTCGCTGGGGCTCGGCACTCCGTGGTCGGTGAGCTCAACCCACGGGCACGGCACCGGGGACCTTCTGGACGCGATCGTCGAGTCGCTTCCCGGACGCGAGCCGGACCTGGACCGCGACGCGATCGATGTCGCCATCATCGGACGTCCGAACGCCGGCAAGTCCTCGCTGCTGAACCGCATGACTGGCGTGGAGCGCGCGATCGTGTCGGATGTCGCCGGAACCACCCGCGATGCGATCGACATGCTCGTCGAGCGCGGCGACTTGCGGGTGAGGTTGATCGACACCGCGGGGATACGACGCAAGTCGGCCATCGACGAAGACGTGGAGTACTACGGTTTCGTTCGCGCCATGCGAGCGATCGACCGCGCCCACGTAGCGCTTCTCGTGGTCGACTCCACGGTGGGGCTCACCGACGGCGATCAGCGCATAGCCCGTTTCGCCGAGGAGCGAGGCTGTGCGATGATCGTGCTGCTCAACAAGTGGGACCTGCTCGAGACGGTCGACGAGAAAGAGGACCTCGTCGCCCGGGTCGGTGATCGACTGGGCTTCGTCGGGTACGCGCCTGTTCTCAGGACAAGCGCGCTCAGCGGGCGTGGGGTGGACCGTGTCTGGGATGCGATCGCAACGGTGTACCGCAACTACGTGCAGCAGATCCCGACGAGCCAGCTCAACAAGCTGCTCGCCGAGCTCAGGGAGTTCGGTCACACCAAACATGAAGGGGGAAGGACCCTGCGGCTGCAGTACGTCACACAGACGCGTACGGCTCCCCCAGGATTCACCTTCTTCGCGAACCACCCCACGATGGTCGATGACAACTTCCGGCGTTACGTGGAGAACCGGCTCCGTGAACGCTTCGATCTGACGGGAACTCCGATCCTCCTCCGATTCCGCAGGAAGGACTGAGCCTGTCTTCATGGAAGTCGCACTCCGCATCACGGCCATCGTAGCGGTGTCCTATCTCCTAGGCGGGATTCCTTGGGCGCTCATCATAGGCAAGCGCCTCCACGGTATCGACCTGCGAGAGTACGGCTCCGGCAACCTCGGAGCGACCAACGTGTTGCGAACGCTCGGCGCCACCGCGGCGGCACTCACCCTCATACTCGATGCGCTGAAGGGTGCAGGGGCTGTGGGTATCGCGACGCTGCTGGTGTCTGCTTCCCGATTCGGAACCGAGGCACACGAGTGGGGTCGCGTCGTCGCGATGCTCTCTGCGGTACTCGGTCACTCGTACTCGCCTTACATCAGGTTCTCGGGCGGTAAAGGTGTCGCGACGTCGGCGGGTGCGCTCTTCGTGTTGACGCCCGTCGTGGCGGCGATCGAGCTCGCCGTCTTCGCAGCGGTCGTGGCGACCACGCGCATCGTGTCGCTCGGGTCGCTCGTGATCGCGTTGACGTACCCGTTGCTCGTGCTGTGGTTCTACCCGGACGACAGACCTGCCCTCATCACGATCACGCTGCTCGCAGCTCTCGTCATATGGAGACATCGCACCAACATCGTGCGCATGGCGAGAGGCGAGGAGCGTAAGATATCAGCTCGAGGACGTGACGAGGCGACGAAGGACTCGGAGGACTGAACGTGCGGATCTCCGTGATAGGGGCCGGTTCGTGGGGGACCGCCGTTTCGTGGCTCTTGGGGGGGCGTGGCCACGAGGTCCACCTCTGGGCGCGGGAACCCGAGATTGCGGACGCGATCAACCGGTCCCTGCACAATCCCGTCTACCTTCCAACGGTCGCTCTGCCTTCAAGCGTGACTGCGACCGCGAATATCGCCGAGGCGCTCGAGTCCGCAGAAGCCGTCGTGATGGTCACTCCGAGTATTGGGGTGCGTCCGACAGCGGAAGCGATGCGACCCAACCTTGGACCTGACATGCCGGTCGTGATCCTGTCGAAGGGTGTCGAACAAGACACCCTCATGCTCATGACGGAGGTGCTCATCGATGTTCTTGGGGGGCCACATCGCATCGCCGGGCTCTCCGGGCCCAATCACGCGGAGGAGGTCAGCCGGGGCATACCATCCGCGACTGTCGTCGCCAGCTACGAACGAGAAATCGGAGAGCTGTTCCAGGACATCTTCATGACTCCATTCTTCAGGGTCTACACGAACCCGGACGTGGTTGGTGTCGAGCTCTGCGGCGCGAGCAAGAACGTCATCGCGATCGCGGCCGGCATGTGTGATGGCTTGGGTTACGGCGATAACACCAAAGCTACGCTCATGACACGGGGGTTGGCCGAGATGAGCCGCCTCGGGGTGGCGATGGGCGCGAATCCGCTCACGTACATGGGGCTTGCTGGCATGGGTGATCTCGTGGTCACGTGTACGAGTTCGCACTCGCGTAATCGCGGGATCGGCGAGTTCATAGCGCGAGGCGGGACGATGGAAGCGTTCTACGAGAAGACCCACATGGTGGCCGAGGGGGCCGTCGCCTGCCTTTCGATCGCGGCGCTCGGCGCCCGTGAGGGCGTCGACCTCCCGATCACAGACGCGGTGCGTCGTGTGCTTTACGAAGGTCTGGACCCTCGTGAAGCAGGGGAGCTGCTGATGGGCCGCGAGGCTCGCGACGAGCTCCATGGCATGGGCCTTGTCGCCGACTGACGTGCGGGACGCTCGGCGCGTGGTGCGGATCGCCTTGGCTGCCTGGACATGTTCGAGCTTCGAAAGGACGGTGTGCGCGTGAATGAGCCACGGGTACTCATGGCTCCTTCGATCCTGTCGGCCGACTTCGCGTGTCTGGGGGCCGGAATCGCGGCGGTCGTGGAGGCGGGAGCCGACTACATCCACGTCGACGTGATGGACGGGCACTTCGTGCCGAACCTCACGATCGGCCCACCTGTCGTGCGAGCGCTCAAGCAGACCTCGCCGGTACCTCTCGATGTCCATCTCATGATCGACAACGCCGACACGACCGTTTCGTGGTACCTGGAGGCAGGCGCCGATCTCGTGACCGTCCACGTGGAGGCCTGCACGCACCTCCATCGTGTCTTGCGCTCGATACGCGAAGCCGGCGCCTCCCCAGGGGTCTCGTTGAACCCAGCAACACCGATCGGTCTCATCGGGGACGTGCTCGGCGAAGTCGACATGGTCCTGGTCATGAGCGTGAACCCCGGCTTCGGCGGTCAGAGCTTCATCGAGAACTCCGTACGCAAGGTGGCGGAGCTCGCCGAGTTCTGTGAGGCGGAGGGTGTGTCTCCTCTCATCCAGGTCGACGGCGGCATCACAGAAGAGACAGTCGGTCGCTGCGTCGGGGCGGGTGCCCGCTGCTTCGTAGCGGGCAACGCCGTCTTCGGGAAACCTGATCCGGGAGCGGCTCTGCGCGCGATCCGTGCTGCCGGCGAGAGGGCGCTCGCCGCCTCCTAGCGGATCGCGCAGCCGGGCGCGGAGCGACCGTCCGGTCACGGTGGCCTACGCGGAGATCCCCCGTTTCCATCGTCCGCTGGTCGATGTGGTGCCGTGCTGCTACAATCCGAGACGCTTTCTTCAAGGCGGGGTGCGATTCCCCACCGGCGGTGACAGCCCGCTAACCCCGAACGGGGCCGATCCGGTGCGATTCCGGAGCCGACGGTGACAGTCCGGATGGGAGAAGGAAGGTTCGCACGCAGCGATGCTGCTGTTCTCAGACGCTTCGACCCTCGTCGACGACATCTACCTGTCGCGCGCTCTCGTCCTCGCCCAGCGCGGACGCGTCACGTCTGCTCCGAACCCTGTCGTCGGCTGCGTGGTGGTCGCCGGAGGCCGTATCGTCGGTGAGGGGTTCCACCCGCGTGCAGGCCAACCGCACGCTGAGGTGTTCGCGCTCGCCGACGCGGGCTCGCGTGCACGTGGCGCTGATGTGTACGTCACGCTCGAGCCCTGCGCGCACCACGGCAGGACGCCGCCGTGCGCTGACGCTCTGATCACTGCTGGAGTCCGCAGCGTGACGATCGGCCTCAGGGACCCGAGCGAGGAAGCGGGCGGCGGCGCAGAGCGCCTGCGTGCGGCTGGGGTCGAGGTACGGATGGCTCAGGACCCCACCCCGTTCGCACTGGTGAACGCCGGCTGGCTCAAGCGCCTTGCCACGCAGATGCCTCGGGTCATCGTGAAGGTCGGGGTCTCTCTCGATGGGAGCCCGGCTTTGCAGGAGGGCGAACGCGCGTCGATGACGGGTCCCTCAGGCCGAGAGGTGACGCGGCGTCTGCGGTCGTCTGTCGACGCTGTGATGGTCGGCGCTGCAACCGTGCGGGCAGACGACCCCGCGCTCACGATCCGCGACTCCGCGGGGCGGCCTGGACGGGACCAGCCGCTGCGCGTGGTGCTCGCGCGCGATACGTTGCCAGCGCCGGACGCCCAGGTCTTCGTCGACGGTCTAGGGCCGTCAGCGGTGCTCGTTCCGGAGAGTCGCGCCGATGTCGCGTCGAAGGAGCTCGGCGGAAGGGCTGCCGTCATCCCGTACGACGAGACGTTCGGAATCGTGGGGGCGCTGCGTGCTCTGGGCGCACACGGTGTGAACGACGTCCTCGTCGAGGCCGGCCCTCGTCTGCTTGCGGCTCTCATCGCCGATGATGCGGTGGATGCGATCGTGGTCGTGTCGGGAGGAGGTTTCGCTGGACCGTCGGCTCCACGGATGATCGCTGCTCATACGGTGGAGCCAACCATGCAAGCCGTCCGGGATCCGGGTGTCGAGTCGCCCGTCCGCCCCGAGAAGGCGTCCCCGAGGGCGAGCGAGGCTCTCGACCGCAGGTTCGCAGCGCGCGAGGCCGGGGTCATAGGTGACGTGGCGGTCACGGTGTGGGAACGTTCGTCTGTGTATGCGGACGTGTGTGGCGAGGAAGGACCTGCATGTTCACTGGGCTGATCGAGACACAGGGCATCATCACGCGCGCCGACCGGGTCACCGGTGGCGCGCAACTGGAGGTGTACGCACCCGAGTTCGGCCGTGACATGGCGATAGGTGATTCGATAGCGGTCGATGGCGCTTGTCTGACGGTGGCCAGGTTCATCCGCGGAGCGTTCGTTGCGGATGTGAGTGAGGAGACCCTCGCGAAGACGACGCTCGGCGGCTTGAAGCAGGGCAGCAAGGTGAACCTCGAGCGCGCGCTCCGGCTGTCCGACCGGCTCGGGGGGCACATCGTCACCGGTCACGTCGACGGCGTGGGAAGGCTTCTGCTACGCCACCCGGCGGGGAACAGCACCGTCTACCAGTTCCAGGTTCCCGCGCCGCTCCTCGAGTACGTGGTCCCCAAAGGCTCGATCGCCATCGATGGCATCTCGCTCACAGTCGTCCAGATACGTGGCGAGTCGATCGCTGCTGCGGTCGTCCCTCACACCGAGGACGCCACGACGCTCAAGGAAAAGCCCATCGGAGCACCGGTGAACGTCGAGGTGGACATGCTCGCGAAGTACGTCAAGCGATTCGTCGACATCCAGGTGCGCAGCGGTGTCACGGAGTCGCCCGCGAAGCGCGGTCTCGGCGACCTGCTCAGAGATTTCGCCGACGGTGCGTGAGTGACGTGAAGCCGTTCGCGACGATCGAAGAAGCTCTCGCCGACATCGCCGCCGGCCGCATGCTCGTCGTCGTCGATGATGAGGACCGCGAGAACGAGGGAGACCTCGTCATGGCGGCCGAGAAGGCGACGCCCGAGGCCATCAACTTCATGATCACGCACGGCCGTGGACTCGTCTGCCTGCCCCTCACAGGCTCGCGCCTCAAAGAGCTCCGCATCCCGCCCATGACTGCGACGAACACATCCGAGCAGGGTACGGCTTTCCATGTCTCGATCGGTGCGAAGGGCCGGATTACGACGGGGATATCTCCGGCTGACAGGTGCGAGACGATCCTTGCGGCGATCGATCCTGCCACCCGCCCTGAGGACATCTCGATGCCGGGGCACGTCTTCCCGTTGCAAGCCCGCCCCGGAGGCGTTCTTGAGCGGGCCGGCCACACGGAGGCCGCGGTAGACCTCGCTCGTTTGGCGGGCCTGACCCCCGCTGGAGTGATCTGCGAGATCATCAACCCCGACGGCACGATGGCGAGGCGCAAAGAGCTCGAGGAGTTCGCTTCGCGTCACGGTCTGAAGATGATCACCGTGGCGGACCTCATCAGGTACCGGCGCCGGCGGGAACGGCTCGTGGAGCGCGTGGCCGAAGTCACGCTTCCCACACGTTTCGGCGAGTTCCGTGGTCTCGGGTACCGCGCGCTGACGGATGACCGGACGCACATGGCCCTCGTGAAAGGTGACGTCGCTGGGCGAGAAGACGTCTTGGTGCGTGTGCACTCCGAGTGCCTCACCGGCGACGTCTTCCATTCGCTGCGCTGCGACTGTGGAACCCAGCTCGAAGAGGCGATGCGCAGGATCCAAGAGGCTGGCCTGGGTGTCGTGCTCTACATCGTGGGGCATGAGGGTCGTGGCATCGGTCTGGCGAACAAGCTGCGCGCGTATGAGCTGCAGGAACGCGGAGCCGATACGGTCGAGGCCAACGAGGCGCTCGGGTTTCCGGCCGACCTTCGGGACTACGGCATCGGCGCGCAGATCCTCGTGGATCTCGGGCTCGAGTCCATACGGTTGCTCACGAACAATCCTCGCAAGATCGTCGGACTCGAGGGGTACGGGCTGCGCGTAGTCGAACAGGTTCCGCTCGAGGTGGAGCCGTGCCCTGCGAACTACGACTATCTCAGGACGAAGAAGGAGAAGCTCGCACACACCCTCGGCCTCACCAGGGATGCGGGCGCGTAGAGAGGACGAGACGATGGCGACGTTCGAAGGACATCTGGTCGGGACCGGTCTCAAGATCGCAATCGCGGTGAGCAGGTTCAATGAGCTGCTGGGGTCGCGGTTGCTCGCCGGCGCCACCGACGCGCTCGTGCGTCATGGCGTCGCTGAGTCCGACATCGATGTCGTGTGGGTCCCTGGAGCATTCGAGATCCCGCTGGCGGCGAAGCGGCTCGCTGAATCAGGACGCTACGACGCGGTGGTCGCGCTCGGAGTCGTCATCCGCGGCGGAACCCCGCACTTCGAGTACGTGGCCGCCGAGGTGAGCAAGGGTGTAGCGAAGGTCACACTCGACACGGGCGTGCCCGTGTTGTTCGGTGTCATCACCGCCGACACGATCGAGCAAGCGGTCGAGCGCGCGGGCACGAAAGCCGGCAACAAAGGGTGGGAAGCCGCGGTATCGGCCATCGAGATGGCGACACTGTGCCGCACGCTGCGGTGAGGTTCGGTAGGACGGGCGCGACAACATCACCGTGACACGAGACCCCCGGCTGAGCGTTGCTCGCCGAGGGTCTCGTCATCGGTTGGGTCAGATCCAGTGGGCCCTCGCCACCCTGGTGGCTGTCGGCCATGGATCCGGCTCCCCAGTCGGCGCCTCGGAATCTGACTACGAGGCGGAGCGCAATGGTAGCCCGCGGATCCGCTGGATACAAGACGACATGTGTTCGATTCGACGGATGTGTTTGACTGAGTGCCGGAAGGTCACGTGGCGCTGACGAAAGGTCGGATCCGCACGATGTCGCACGTACGTCGGGACTCGACGGCTGCATGTTGACAGAGGTGGCACGGCGGGTATGATGCAAACATTACTGATCAGGTAGGGATTCCCGGCGCAGATCGGAGTCACCGATGCGGCTGACCGCGAGGAGTGAGTACGGCGTGCTCGCCGCGATAGACCTCGCGGTCGCCTACGGTTCTGGTCCTGTAAGTGCTCGGGAGATTGCAGAACGCAGGAGGATCCCTCCTCGTTTTCTCGAGCAGCTCTTCGTCGCACTTCGCCGTGCGGGCATCGTGTCCGCTGTCCGGGGCGCTCGCGGCGGGTTCTCTTTGACACGAGACCCCGCCGAGATCACGGTGCTCGAGGTCGTCGAGGCCCTGGAAGGACCGCTCTCGACGAGCGTGTGTGACACAGAACGTGGTGAGACGTGCGGTCGGTTCGGCGCGTGCGCCGCGGCCGACGTGTGGGCGCGGGCGACCGATGCCCTGCGGGATGTCTTCGCCTCGACGACCATCGGCGAGCTCGCTGGGACCCAGACCGCTCTGGATGAGGCCGTCGCCGGCACGGTGTGAAGGAAGGGTCTTGTCATGGACTACACGTATTTCGACTATGCCGCCACCACTCCTGTCGACCCGCGTGTCGTCGAGGAGATGATGCCGTTCATGACCGAACGCTTCGGGAACCCCAATTCGCTGTACGGGCTGGGACGCGACGCGTACCGTGGCCTTGAAGACGCCCGCGAACGTGTTGCGGCCGCCATAGGTGCCGCGAGTCCGAACGAGGTCATCTTCACCGGCGGCGGGACGGAGGGGGACAACGCTGCTCTGGTCGGGATAATGGCGCGCGCCGCTGCCGGACCTGCGCATGTCGTCGTGTCAGCCTACGAGCACCATGCGGTACTCGAGCCTGCCCACTGGCTCGAGAAGCAGGGGCACTCCGTCACGTACCTGGCTCCACGGGCCGACGGCCACATCCATCCTGAGGACTTGGCGAGCGTCATGCGGCGCGACACCAGACTCGTCTCGGTCATGCACGGGAACAACGAGATCGGCGCAGTCAACGACATCGCGGCCCTGGCTGCAGTCGCTCACGAAGCCGGCGCGCTCATGCACACCGACGCGGCGCAGACTCTGGGCAAGGTCCCGTTCGACGTCACGAAGCTATCCGTCGATTGCGCCACGTTCTCCGGGCACAAGATCTACGGCCCGAAGGGCGTCGGAGTGCTGTACCTCAAGAGAGGCGTGCCCTTCGAACCGTTGCTCAAAGGAGGCGGCCAGGAGTTCCGGAAGCGTTCGGGGACACAGAACGTAGCGGGCGCAGTCGGATTCGCCGCGGCTCTCGAGATCATGCTCGCCGCTAT
>FWPV01008298.1_pt1 | contig 18238 bp, 16 predicted proteins | sample 2228371 | NCBI WGS metagenome assembly FWPV01 (sample SAMEA103939776, study PRJEB20133) | metagenome
GAGCCGCACCACGGTCCTGGCCCCTCGCCCGGGGCAACCCTCACCCTGGGGTAAACTTCATCCTGCAAAGCATGGTACATGACCATGAGCGTTCTATGGTCTGGTTGTGACGCAGATGACCACGAGCGAAGACCTGCAGGAGTCCATCAAGCAAGCCCCTGATCTGCCCGGTATCTACCTCTTCCGGGACGGAGAGGGGTCGCTCCTTTATGTCGGCAAAGCTCTGTCGCTACGCAGGCGACTGGCGAGCTATTTGCCGGCACTCGACCCGGGACCGGCTGGGAGAGGGATTCCTGCGAAGGTGCTCGAGATGGTGAGTAGGGCGGTCTCTGTCGAATGGGTGGTCACCGCGAATGAAGTCGAAGCTCTTCTGCTAGAGCACAACTTCATCAAACAGTATCGCCCGCCCTTCAATATCAGGCTGCGTGACGATAAGTCCTACCCGTACATCGTCGTCACCCTCAGCGAAGAGTTCCCGCGGGTCAAGTTCACCAGGGAACCTCACCGCAAAGGGGATATGTATTTCGGCCCCTATGCCAGCGCCGCCAAAGTGAGGGAGACTCTCGACGCTCTGCGCAAGGTCTTTCCGGTGCGCTCGTGCCGGGGCAGGGAACCTGGTCGGTCCTCGGGATCACCCTGCCTGCAGTTCCACCTCGGGCGCTGTCTAGCGCCGTGCGCCGGGCGAGTGAGTCGAGAGGACTATCAGGCACTGGTCAGGCAGGTGCTGGCCTTCTTGAGCGGTCGGGAAAGGGCGCTTCTGGCTGAGCTGGAGAAGGCCATGAACGAGGCGGCTGCGCAAATGCAGTTCGAGGCGGCAGCTTTGTACCGAGATAGGTTGCTGGCCCTCCGACACGTCCTGGAGGGCCAGCAGATCGAATCGGGCGCCTTGGGGTCCGCGGATGTGACGGGTATGGCGGTGGACGATTGGGGGGCCAATATCCAAGTGTTTGTGACCCGAGATGGTAGGCTGGTCGACCGGCGCAGCTTTACCCTGGTGAACGTGGCAGGGGCGACCCCTGACGAGATCTTTCGGCGGTTTGTAGCTGAGTACTACGCCTCGGTACCCGCGCTGCCGGCGGAGTTGATCGTCCCGGGGCCCGTGGAGGAGAAGGAGGCGTTGGCGGCCTTGATCGAGGGGCTGCGGGGGGCCAAGATCACGGTCAAGACCGCGGAGAGGGGGGACAGGCGACGGCTGCAACTCCTGGCGGACCAGAATGCCAAGTTGGCGCTGGCACATGAGCGTTTGCGCGAGGAAAAGACCCGGGAGCGCAAGCTGGCCGCCCTCGAAGCGCTGCAAGTCAGTCTAGGCTTGCCCGACCTGCCCCTTCGCATCGAGGGTTACGACATCTCCAACTTGGGTGGGGAGGACACGGTCGCTTCCATGGTCGTGTTCGAGGGGGCGGTTCCCAAGAGGGGTGACTATCGGAAGTTCGCCATCAGGACAATCGCCGGGCAGGATGACTACGCCGCTCTCCGGGAGGTCATGGTGCGACGTTTCTCCAAAGAAGAGCGCCCTCCCTCGCACTCTCCCAGCCCGGGGGAAGGTCACGACTCCTCCTTTGAGGCGGTCCCTGACCTGGTGCTGATCGATGGGGGCAAAGGGCAGCTGAGCGCCGCCCTGGAGGGGATCCAGCAAGCCGGGTTGGCCGGCGCGCTGACGGTGGTAGCGCTGGCCAAGCAAGAAGAGGAGGTCTTCGTGCCGGGGTCGGCGCAGCCGCTTGACCTGCCCAAAGATCACCCCGGTCTCTTGCTTCTGCAACGGGTACGGGACGAGGCCCATCGCTTTGCTCTTGGGTACCATCGGACCAAGAGAGCGGCCCGGGTGACGGACTCCGTTCTGGATCGATTACCAGGCATAGGGGAGAAACGTAGGAAAGCCATCGTGCGGCACTTCGGCTCACCGGATAAGGTTCTCCAGGCTACCCGCGAGGAGCTGGAAGCGGTTCCGGGCTTGCCGGGGAAGGTCGCTCGCGACCTCTATGCCTATCTACACAAGACGGGTTGATAAGGGGGGTCGACGGAATGAACGACCGCAGGCGATGGGCGTTCTTTGCCACTCCGTGGGGCAGCGGTCGAGTCTTCGTGAGCGAGGGAGTGCTGGCTGGGGTGGTGTTACCGAGGTTGGGGCAGTCGTGCGGGTCAGGGGCGGAGAGGCTGCCCGCGAATGCGGCTGACAAGCCTTCTCTGCTCCATGAGTCCGACGCTTCACCAACGCTGCCTCCTGAATCCAACGCCTCGCCGCCCCAGTCCTGGGAATCCCACGTCTTGCTCTCCTGGGTCGAAAGACTCGAGGCCTATTTCCGGGGGGAACGGCTTGCCTTCGGGCTGGACGAGGTGCCTCTGGATAAGCTGGCTGACACAGCTTTTCGACTCGACGTGTACCGAGCCCTTCTCCAAGTCCCTCCAGGAGATACCGTCAGCTACAGCGAGTTGGCCCTGTTGGCGGGCCATCCGCGGGCGGCCCGGGCAGTGGGCACAGCCATGGCCACCAATCCGGTCCCTGTGGTAGTGCCCTGTCATCGGGTAGTGTTGGCCGACGGGCGTCTGGGAAGGTATGGAGAAGACCCAGCTTGGAAAGAACTGTTGGTGCAGCATGAGAGAACCTATGTGTCACGGCGGTGCTCCCTGCGTGACGCTCGGAGGTCCGACGGCGGGCTTAGAAAGGGGCTGGCAAGCGATGGCCAAGGATGAAGCAAAGAGCGCCTTCCCGGAGCCGGCTCGTCCGGGTGAAGATCCCGCCTCTGGCACGGCCGGCCCAGAAGTCTGCCGTCCCGAAGAAAGACCCGCTCAACTCCATGTCACGATCATCACCGGCCTTTCTGGGGCCGGGAAATCCGAAGCGGTCGCCACCTTCGAAGACATGGGCTACTTCTGTATCGACAATCTGCCGCCGCAGATGCTCTCCCGGGTGGTGGAGCTGTTCGCCCTGGAGGGCAGTCGGGTGAACAGGGTGGCGGTGGTGTTCGATGCTCGGGGGAAAGCCTATTTCGGCCAGGTGGGGGAGGCGCTCGCCGATCTTGAAACAAGGGGCGTCGATTTTCGCCTGGTGTATCTCGAGGCCTCAGATGAGGTCTTGGTAGCCCGCTACCAGTCGTCGAGACGGCCTCACCCCGTTTCCCGGCCCAGCTTGGCCGAAAGCATAGCTGCGGAGCGGAGTCTCCTGTCCCCTCTCCGGGCGCGGGCGGACATCGTGATCGACACCACCGGTCTCACCCCGCGGGAGCTGCGCCGTCGCTTGGAGGAGACTTTGCTGGCCGACCAGCTTAGCAACCAGCTCTTCCTTAGTCTGGAGTCCTTCGGTTACAAGTACGGGTTGCCCGACGATGCCGACATGGTACTCGACGCCCGTTTTCTCCCCAATCCGTACTGGGTGGCCGAGCTGCGTCCGCTGAGCGGTCTGGATGGTCCGGTGAAAGATTTCGTACTGGGTCGGCAGGAGAGCGGGGCGTTCCTCCGGCGGGTGGCAGTGCTGATCCGGTCGCTTGCGCCAGGTTTCGTGCGGGAGCAGAAGCGCCGGCTGGTAGTCGCCATCGGTTGTACGGGGGGTAGGCACCGCTCGGTGGTCCTGGTCGAGGACCTGGCTCGGCGTCTGCGGAACGACGAGTCTCTGGTCATAAGTGTGTCGCACCGGGACATAGGGCGAGAGTCTTGAGATGACAGTGGGTTTTTCGCGCAGCTTCCGGGAAGAGCTGGCTCGGGTGGAGCAGAAACAGGGCTGCTGTCGCTTGGCCGTGGTGGCCGGTCTGATGCACACAGTCGGCTCGTTCCTGATCCACGGAGGCACGCTTGAAAGCGAGCGGTATGAGATACGTCTGGGGACGACGACGCAGGGGGCGGCCAAGCTGGCCTACTCCGTGTTCAAGGCGTACGGAGCCGAAGGCGAACTGCTCACTCGCCGGGAGCCGCGATTCCAGCATCGCTTGGTCTATGAGGTGCGTGTCAAAGGGACTCCGGCTGCTCTTCAAGCGCTGAACGAGATGGGGGTCCTGAGCGACCGCTTCGAATTGGAGCACGGCATCTCCCGACGGGTGGTCAAGAAAGCCTGCTGCCGCAGTGCCTTCCTGAGGGGAGTGCTGATGGGGGCCGGATCGGCCAACGCTCCTCAGCGCGAAGCTCACCTAGAGGTGACCACTCCGCACGAGAGCTTTGCCAGGGATCTGCTCCTCCTACTGGAGAGCATGGCTTTCCGTCCAGGGTTGTGCAGCCGACGGGGGAGCTACGTGGTGTATCTCAAAGGCAGAGACGAAGTGGCGGGGCTGCTCGCGGCAGCGGGAGCGAGCGACGCTGCCCTGGCTGTGGAGGAGCAGTCGGTGGTCAAAGAGGTGCGCTCACGGGCGAATCGCTTGGCCAACTGTGATTCTGCCAACCTACGCCGCACCAGTGAGGCGGCCGCGCGGCAGTTAGCCGCCATCGCAGCGCTGGAGCGGAGCGGACGCCTGCAAGTGTTGTCCCCGGCGCTGCGGGAGATAGCGATACTTCGCTCTGAGTTTCCCTACCTGAATCTGAGCGAGCTGGCCGAGGTCGGCGGACATGGGCTCACTCGGTCGGCCGTGAATCATCGTCTACGCCGGCTGGTCGAGCTTGCCGAGGGGCCAGGTCGGGCTGAATCCGGGCGTGGGGCGAGGTCGGGCTGAATCCGGGCGTAGGGCGAGGCTGGGGGACTCAGAGTGAGGGGCGAGGCCGGGGACTCCGGGTGGAGGCTGTGTTAGTATCCAGCCGTGGTCCCGGTAGGGGAGAGGTGGAGTGGGGACCGCAATCAGCTTTGACCCAAGACATCCGATCCAACCACGAGGAGGGTCGCAGACATGAGCACAAAGGTGGCAATCAACGGGTTTGGCCGGATCGGCCGACTCTTCCTGCGGGCCGCCACCCAGCGGTCCGCCGCTTTCGAAGTGGTGGCGGTCAACGACCTGACCGATGCAGCCACCATGGCTCACCTGCTCAAATATGACAGTGTGCACGGAGTGTGGCCGGACGAGGTCTCTGCAGGGGAAGGCTCGATCTCGTTCGCAGGGCGGGAGATCAAGGTCTTCTCGGCAGCCGACATCGGCCTGCTACCCTGGCGGGAGCTCGGGGTCGACATCGTAGTGGAATGCACCGGACACTACACCGACAGGGCCCAGGCTGCCCGCCACCTGGACCAAGGGGCAAAGAAAGTCTTGATCAGCGCTCCCGCCAAAGATCCCGACCTGACTGTGGTCATGGGGGTCAACGATGCCGACTACGATCCGGCCCGGCATCACATCATCTCCAACGCGAGCTGCACCACTAACTGCCTGGCGCCGCTCGTCAAGGTGTTGCTTGACAGGTTCGGGATCGAGCAGGGCTTCATGACCACCGTCCACGCCTACACCAATGATCAGCGCATCCTCGATCTACCCCACAAGGACCTGCGGCGGGCCCGCGCGGCCGCGGTCTCTATCATCCCCACTTCTACGGGGGCGGCCCGGGCCATCGGCCTTGTCCTGCCCGAGCTCAAAGGCAAGTTGGACGGTTTCGCTCTGCGAGTCCCCGTGCCGGATGGTTCGGTGGTCGACCTGGTGCTTACCTTGAGCAGCGAAGCCACCGCCGAAGAGATCAATGCCGCCGTCAAAGAGGCCGCGGAAGGTCCTCTGGCCGGCATTCTCCGTTATACGACCGATCCGTTGGTATCTGCGGACATCGTGGGCGACCCCCATTCCTGTATCTTCGACGCGGCCTTGACCATGGTGCTGGGTCGACAGGCCAAGCTGGTGGCTTGGTATGACAACGAATGGGGCTTCTCCAATCGGCTGGTCGACCTCTGCCTGCGGCTGCTTTGAGCCGCCGCCAGCCAGGTTGCTCCATGGGCCCCAGTCAGTTGGAGGGATGAGGAAAGTGAAAAGGACGGTCAGGGACATAGACGTTGCCGACAAACGGGTGTTGGTGAGAGTCGACTTCAACGTTCCCCTCAAGGACGGTCGGGTGGCAGATGACAGCAGAATCCGCGCTGCCTTGCCTACCATCCGATACCTCCGAGAGCGGGGAGCGCGTGTGATTCTGCTCTCGCATCTGGGGCGGCCCAAGGACGCGCCTGACCCGGCCTTGCGTCTCGATCCTGTGGCCCTGCACCTTGCCCAACTCTTGGGGACCCCGGTGCGCAAGCTGGACGAACTCTGTGGTCCCAGCGTGGAAGCGGCGGTCGCGGCCATGAAGCCGGGGGACGTCTTGATGCTTGAAAACACCCGGTTCGATCCCCGCGAAAAGAAGAACGACCCTTCTCTGATCGAGGAGCTGGCCTGTCTGGCCGATGTCTACGTGAACGACGCCTTCAGCGCCGCCCACCGCGCCCACGTAAGTACGGCAGGGCTGGCCACGAGGCTTCCGGCAGTAGCCGGGTTCCAGATGGAGAAGGAACTGCTCGCCCTGGAGGGGCTGCTGGCCGAGCCCCAGCGGCCGTTCGTGGTGGTACTGGGTGGTGCCAAGGTGACCGATAAGGTGAAGGTCATCGACCGCTTCCTGGATCTGGCGGACCGTCTGCTGCTTGGAGGGGCCATGGCCTTGGCTTTTTTGAAAGCACAAGGCTTTGAGGTGGGGGCCAGCAAGGTGGAAGAAGAAGGGCTCGAAGCTGCTGCAGCGGCTCTGGCCAGGGCGGATTCGAGCCGCTGTGAACTCAGCTTGCCCACCGACCTGGTGGTGGCGGAGGAACCGTCAGAAGGCGCAGAGACGCAGGTGGTCCCCGCCGGAGCCGTGCCGGCAGGCTGGATGGCTTTGGACATAGGGCCGCAGACGGCTGCATTCTACGCTGCGACGATCGCCCAGGCCGGCGAGGTCTTCTGGAACGGACCGTTGGGGGTGTTTGAGCTGGCCCCCTTTGCCGAAGGCACCAGGGCGGTAGCCGAAGCTATGGCTGCCTGTCCTGGGGTCACCGTAGTAGGCGGTGGCGATTCTGTGGCTGCGGTCAACAAGTTCGGGGTGGCGGAGAAGATGGACCATGTGTCCATGGGGGGCGGAGCCTCGCTCGAGTTCATCGAAGGCGCGGTCCTTCCCGGAGTGGAAGTGCTTGCCGAGAAGGGGAGCGAGTGACTGCCGTGACGCCCGGCGGGGCCAGTCGCCAGCCGCTCATCGCCGGCAACTGGAAGATGTACAAGACGGCGGGCGAGGGCGCGCAGTTCATACGGGCGCTTGCCTCTTTGCTGGGGCGATTGACCGACCGCCAGGTCATGGTGGCCCCGTCTTTCGTCGGCCTTGCCCATGCCGTAGCAGCAGCAGAGGGGAGCGGCATCGCGGTCGCGGCGCAAGACGTCTTCTGGGAGAAGGAGGGACCCTACACCGGTGAGGTCTCGGCTCCCATGCTGGCGCACCTGGGGGTGAAGGCGGTCATCATCGGCCATTCGGAACGCAGGCAGTGGTTCGGGGAGACCGACGCCGCCGTCGCCAGGAAAATCCGCGCCGCCCTGGATTGGGGTCTCCTTCCCCTCGTCTGCGTGGGAGAGACCGAGGCAGAACGGGAGCAAGGCCTGACCGAGGAAGTGCTGGTCAGGCAGATCCACACCGGCCTGGCCGAGGTCCGCCCCGAGGAGGCCGCGCAAGTGGTCATCGCCTATGAGCCGGTCTGGGCTATCGGGACGGGCAAGACAGCTACTCCGGAGACGGCCGAAGAAGCCATGGCTTTTGTCCGCAGCCAGATCGCCGTCCGACTGGGGGAGTCGGCGGCGGCTTCGATTCGCATCCTGTACGGCGGCAGCGTGCGGCCAGACAACATCGACGCCCTCATGGACGAGCCCGACATCGACGGAGCCTTGGTGGGAGGAGCGAGTCTCAGCCTGGACGCGTTTGTCCGTATCGTGCGGTTTCAGAAGAGACGAGGCGACGATGGGTGAACACCTGGGCGGCGCTGCAAAGCCGAACGCTGCAAGGCCGAATGGTGCAGAGGTGAATGCTGCGAAGCCGGCTCCTGCGGTCACGCCGGCAGCCCTGGTGATTCTTGACGGTTGGGGATGGGCTCCGGCTGGACCGGGCAACGCCATCAGCTTGGCTCGGACTCCCGTATGGGACCAGTTATGGGCGGACTATCCGCACGCGATACTTGAAGCCAGCGGCGAGGCGGTGGGCCTTCCCTCTGGGGTCATGGGCAATTCCGAGGTCGGCCATCTCACCATCGGGTCGGGGCGGGTCATCTACCAGGACTTGTCGCTCATCAATCGGGCCATAGCTGACGGCTCATTCTTCCTCAATCCTGTGTTGGCCGGGGTGATGGACCGCACGCGGGAGCGGGGTGGCTCACTCCACCTACTCGGTCTCCTGTCGGATGCAGGTGTCCACTCAGCGCTGGGGCATCTGCAGGCTCTGGTGGTCATGGCCAAGCAGAGAGGCCTGCAACGAGTCTACATCCACGCCTTCACCGACGGCCGTGACACTTCTCCCACGGCCGGGGCGGGCTATGTGGAAGAGATCGAAGACTTCCTGGCAGCGCAGGGGCTGGGACGCCTCGCCACAGTGGCAGGTCGGTACTGGGCCATGGACCGGGACAAGCGCTGGGAGAGGGTGAAGCGGGCATATGACGCCATGGTGCATGGACAGGGTCTTCACGCCGTGGATGCTGCCGCCGCGGTGGCCGAGGCTTATGCCAGGGGCGAGACCGATGAGTTCATCCAGCCGACTGTGGTGGCTGAGGAGCCTTCAGCGAGACTCAGGGACGGTGACGGAGTCATATTCTTCAACTTTCGGCCGGACCGGGCGCGGGAGCTGTGCGCAGCCCTCACCCAAGAAGATTTCACAGGGTTCGATCGGGGCGAAAGACGCCCGGCTCTTGATGTAGTGGGTTTGACCGAATACGACCCCAGGCTGGGGGTCCCGGCGGCTTTCCCCAAGGAGGAGCCCAAGAACGTCCTGGCTGAGGTGGTGAGTGCGGCCGGCCTGACACAGCTCCATGTAGCCGAGACCGAGAAATATGCGCACGTGACTTTCTTCTTCAATGGGGGAAGAGAGGCGCCTTTCCCGGGCGAAACCCGGTGTCTCGTGCCTTCTCCGAAAGACGTGGGGACATACGATCAGAAACCGGAGATGAGCGCATACCAAGTAGTGGATTGTCTGCGCGCGAAGCTGGCCGAGGTGCAGCCGAGCTTCGTGGTGGTCAACTTCGCCAATCCCGACATGGTAGGTCACACTGGTGATCTCCGGGCGACGGTGAAGGCTATCGAACACGTCGACCACTGTCTGGGTCAGGCCGTCGCAGTTCTGCGCAGTCACCGCGCGCGCATCATCGTCACGGCCGACCACGGAAACGCAGAGTCTATGCTGGCCCCCGATGGGAGCCCCGACACCGCCCACACCACCAACCCGGTTCCCCTGGTGGTCCTCGAGCCCGGGTTGAGGCTTAGAGAGGGGGCGGGACTGGCCGACATCGCCCCTACTTTACTGTGTCTCATGGGTCTGGGGGTGCCGGCGGAGATGACAGGCAGGGCACTCTGTTGAAGGCGCGGCAGGCTTGAATAGTCAGCCTGTGTATGCAAATCCAGGGTTCTAGTGGTAACTTACGGAAGTGAAGATTTGTTCAAACGCGGTCCGCGACTGCTGCGGGCTCGAGCGTAAAGGGAGAAGAACGTGCTTTACGTGTTAGTGGCGCTGGAGACCATCCTCGGTTTGGCTGTCCTCCTTCTAGTGTTCCTTCACTCCGGAAAAGGCACCGGGCTCGCTGCTACCTTTGGAGGTTCGAGCACGTTCGGTAGCAGCAGCGTCGTGCAGAAGAACCTGGATCGTCTCACGGTCGGATGCTCAGTCGCGTTCTTCATCGTCGCTATAGCTCTGGCCTATGTGGTGTGACCACAGGCCTTCCGGAGGCTCGGGACGGGCAGTGCGTGGTCGGCGATCGGGAAGGCGAGGAGGTGATGCTGCGAGGCTGAGTACTTGCGGGGCGGTTTGGGGACCAAGAAATGAAGGAGGGTACGATCGTATGAGTAGTATGAGTAAACGGCACACGTTGGTGTTTCTCGTGGTCGCTCTGGTCCTAGCGACGGCCGCGTTTTTGGTGAGTGGGTGCGGTGACGAAGGGACCACGGGCACGACGGGTGCCGGAGGTGAAAAGCCCGTCAAGGGTGGCACCTTCACTTTCTACATCGGGGAACCGGCCTTCATCGACCCGGTGAACGGCCAGGAATCCGAAGGCATCCAGGTCATAAACTCGGTGTTTGACAGTCTCCTGTTCTTTGACTTCAAGACGGGCAAGCTGGTGCCGGCTGCGGCCGAAAAGTGGGAATCCAATGCGGATGCCAGCGTGTGGACCTTCCACCTCAACAAGGATGCCAAGTTCCACAACGGGCGCAAGGTGACTGCCGCCGACTTCAAGTACGCCTGGGAGCGCATCTGCAACCCGGCGAACGAGTCGGAGATCTCGTACCACTTGTCGGCAGTCAAGGGTTTCGACGCCATGCAGGAGGGGACTGCCACCGAGCTCGAAGGGGTCAAGGTTCTGGATGACTACACCCTCGAGGTCACTCTGGCATACCCGTTTGCCGACTTCGAGTTCGTGGTGAGCCATCCTTCCCTGGGCCCCGTCCCCAAGGAAGAGGTGGAGAAGGATCCCAAGGCCTTTGCTGAGAAGCCGGTCGGTAACGGCCCCTTCATGATGGCGGAGCCCTGGGCTCATGACCAGTACATCAAGGTAGTCCGCTTCGACGACTACTATGGCCAAGAGCCGTATCTTGACGGCGTGGATTTCAAGATCTTCAAGGACGACGAGACCGCCTTTCTTGAATTCAAAGCCGGCAACCTCGATTTCACGGTCATCCCTTCGGGCCAGGTCAAGGCAGTAGCGGCCGAGTATGGCGAGTCCGCCGACGGTTACACCGTGGAGCCGGGCAAGCAGGTGCTCCTGGGCCCGGAAGTGTCGATCTACTACATCCTGTTCAATACCAAGGACGATGTTCTGAAGAACGTCGACCTGCGTCGGGCCATATCCTTGGCCATCAACCGCCAGGCCATCTGTGACACGGTGTATGAGGGAATGAGGGTTCCAGCCACCGGCATCGTTCCCTCGGGCATCCTCGGCTACCTGGACAACCAGTGGGCGTACTGCAAGTACGATCCGGCTCAAGCCAAAGAGTTCCTGGCCAAGGCGGGGTATCCCGATGGGCAGGGCCTGCCCGAGATCAGTATCGGTTTCAACTCCGGCCGGGGCCATGAGGACGTTATGGCTCTTATCCAGGCCAATCTCAAAGATGTCGGCATCCAGTCCAAGCTCGACGGAGTGGAGTGGGCGCAGTACCTGGACAAGCTGGACGCGGGTGAATTCCAGATGGCTCGCCTGGGTTGGCTGGCCGACTACCCGATCATGGACAACTTCCTGTATCCGCTCTTCTACTCCAAGAGCGCAGATAACCACTCCTTCTATGAGAATCCGACTGTAGACGAAAAACTGCTGGCGGCGCGTAAGATCACAGACGTCGAGGCCCGCATCAAGGCCTACCAAGAGGTGGACCGTATGATCGGGGAAGATGCTCCGGTCATCCCCATCAACGTGTATCGTCATGGCCGCGTCGGTTCCGACCGCATCCGCGGGTTCGTGTTCGACAACATGGGCTTGGCCGATCTGGCCTCGGTGTGGATCGCAGCTAAGTAGGACCCTGAGGTCGGTGTTGTTGGAACGTTCGCTAAGGTTAGAAAGGGGGCTCCCCGAGGGGAGCCCCCCCTTACCCTTCTACCGGTGGACCACTAAGTCGGACCTCGTATGATCGCTTACATCGTCCGCCGGATTCTTCAGATGATCCCGGTCTTCTTAGGTGTGACCGTGATCCTTTTTATCCTTCGTGCCCCTGGAGTCCTTCCTGGTGACCCGGTTCGGATGATCACCGGAGAGAAGGCCATCTCGGAGACGCTCTACAACCAGATCGTCAAGAAGTATGGCCTGGACCAGCCCCTGGTCGTCCAGTATGGGAAGTATCTAGCCAACGTGGTGAGGGGTGACTTGGGCGACTCTTACCAGAAGGGGCGCGCCGTCACGGACATCCTCATGGATAAGCTTCCCAACACCATCAAGTTGGCTATCGCTGCCATCATCATCGAGATGATCTTTGGCATAGCTGCCGGCGTCATCTCCGCTATCAAGCGTTATTCCTTCTGGGACATCTTGGTGACACTCAGCACTTCCGTGCTGGTGTCCATTCCGGTCTTCTGGCTGGGGATGCTGCTGCAACTTATCTTCGGGGTCAAGTTCAAGCAGTGGGGGTTGCCCTATCTGCCGGTCTCGGGCATGAAGTCGGCTCAGTTCCCCACGGCGATCCACATCATCCTTCCCGCCGTCACCTTGGCCTCGGTCTCGACTGCCTACGCCGCCCGCATCATGCGCAGCCAGCTCCTAGAAGTGATCGGCCAAGACTACATCCGCACGGCCATGGCCAAGGGCCTGACCTATCGTAGGGTCATAAGCGGCCATGCCATGAAGAACGCCCTTATCCCAGTGGTCACTTTCCTGGGCCTGGATCTGGGGGCCATGATAGGCGGGACCATCCTGACCGAGACCGTCTTCAACTGGCCGGGTATCGGCTATGAGATGTTCCTGGCCATCGGTCAGCGCGACTGGCCTATTGTGATGGGGGGGACCATCATCATCGTCCTTTTGGTCATGGTCATCAACCTGCTGGTAGATATAAGTTACGCATTCCTTGATCCCCGTATCCGTTACGGGCGACATGAAGCCTAGGCGACTCATGCTGAGAAGACGGAAAGGACAAGTGCAGATTCAGGACTCCACCGCGATGGCTGGCCTGGCCGCGGTGGAGGAGGGCGAGGTCTTTGTTGGGAAGGGCCGGACCCTGCGCGCGGACGCTGCTCGTCGTCTGCGCAAGAACAAACTCGCCATGGCCGGCCTGGTGTGGATCGTCATCATCATCTTGGTGGCGGTGACGGCCGATCTATGGGCTCCTCGCTATCTCGGCGATCCCACTTATATCGACACCAACCGCGTAGCCGAGCTCAGCCTGCAGCCGCCCTCAGCGGAGCATCCCTTCGGCACCGACAAGCTGGGCCGAGACATCGCCTCGCGCGTGGTCTACGGAGCTCGGGTGTCGCTGCTAGTGGGAGTGGTGGCGGTGTTCATCATGGTGGTCATAGGACTCATCATGGGTGCGGTAGCCGCGTACTACGGCGGTCTTTGGGACAGCCTCATCATGCGGACGGCGGACGTGTTCTTTGCCTTTCCGTATATCCTGTTCGCGGTCGCCCTCATTGCCGTACTCGGTAAGGGTTTTCAGAACGTCTTCGTAGCCATCGGTATCTTGGGTTGGCCGAGTATCGCCAGGGTGTTCCGCAGTTCCATCCTCAGCATCAAGAAGAACGAGTACGTGGATGCCGCGCGGGCCATGGGGGCCTCCACTCTGCGCATTCTGGGTCGGCACATCATGCCGAACGCGATCTCGCCCATAATCGTGTATGCCACCATGAGCATCGGCGGGGCCATACTCACCGAGGCGGCCCTTAGCTTCTTGGGCATGGGCGTGCAACCCCCTGATCCTTCCTGGGGGCTGATGCTTTCGGAGGCGCGGGCTTACATCTTCACCGCGCCCTGGCTCATGTTCTATCCGGGTCTGGCCATCCTCACCACTGTACTCGGCTTTGTGTTGCTCGGTGACGGTTTGCGAGACGCGTTGGATGTGAAGTTGAAGGAGTAGTCTTGCCCCCGCTGCTTGAAGTAGACGACCTACATATGCACTTCTTCACCCGCGACGGCATCGTCAAGGCGGTGGACGGGGTCACCTTCACCCTGGAAGCGGGGCAGACCCTGGGGGTGGTGGGAGAGTCCGGGTCTGGGAAGTCGGTGACCGCGCTGTCCATCATGCGTCTGGTGCCGGAGCCTCCAGGCAAGGTGGTGAGCGGAGACATCCGTTTCAAGGGCGAAAGCATCCTCACTCTGTCCGAACGCGACCAGAGGGCCCTGCGGGGGAACCGCATCGCCATGATCTTCCAGGACCCCATGACTTCGCTCAACCCGGTTTACCGCATAGGCAAGCAGATAGCGGAGCCTCTTCGCATCCACAAGAACCTGACCAAGAATGAGGCCTGGGCTGCTGCCGTGGAGCTTCTCCGCCAAGTGGGCATCCCGCAACCGGAACAGCGGGCGCGTCAATATCCTCACGAGTTCTCAGGGGGGATGCGGCAAAGGGCCATGATCGCCATGGCCCTGGCCTGCGGCCCGGATGTCCTCATCGCCGATGAGCCCACTACGGCTCTAGATGTGACCATCCAGGCCCAGATACTCGACCTGATGCAGGAGATCCAAGAGCAGAGCGAGTCGGCCATCATCATGATCACGCACGACCTGGGCATCGTGGCCGACATGGCGGACCACATCCTGGTGATGTACGCAGGGAAAGCGGTCGAGTTCGGAACTGCTGACGATGTCTTCTACCACCCGCTGCATCCCTACACGCTGGGGTTGTTGGAGAGCCTGCCGCGCCATGACGTGGATGAGAAGGGCGCGCTATGCCCCATAAAGGGCCTGCCTCCCAGCCTCATCCATCTTCCGGCCGGATGCCCCTTCCACCCGCGGTGTGAGTTCGCTCAGTCTGTGTGCAGATCGCGTCAACCTGCCTTGGTCGAGATCGCTCCTGGGCATTCTTCGGCCTGTCATTTCGCTTCCGACTCCGCCTTTGTGGAACGCTTGTATGAGCGGGCGTGCTACGTGGGTAGCCGTGTGAGTGGGGTGACCAGATGAGTCCGTTGCTGGAGGTCAACGGGCTGACCAAGCACTTTCCGGTCAGCAAGGGCGTCATCCTTTCCCGTCTGGGAGAGACGGTCAAAGCCGTTGACGATGTGAGCTTCTCGGTGGAGCAGGGAGAGACGCTTGGTCTGGTGGGGGAGTCGGGTTGCGGGAAGTCCACCACAGGGCGGTGTATCATCCGACTGTTGGAACCGACGGCTGGTTCCATTCATTTCGACGGCATCGATGTGCGGAAGCTTCGGGGCAGACGGCTGAAGGCCTTCCGGCGCGATGTGCAATTCATTTTCCAGGACCCTTATGCTTCGCTCAACCCTCGGATGACGTTCGGCGAGATCATGGCCGAGCCGCTGGTCATCCACAACATCGGCACCCGTAGAGAGCGGGAGCAGCGTTGCAAAGAGATGCTGGAGGTCGTGGGGTTGAACCCTGAGCATATCCACCGCTACCCCCACGAGTTCTCCGGGGGTCAGCGACAGCGGGTGGGTATCGCGCGGGCGCTCATGCTACGGCCCAAGATGATCATCTGCGACGAACCGGTGTCAGCATTGGACGTTTCCATCCAGGCCCAGATCATCAACCTCCTTGAGGAGCTCCAGGATGAGTTCGGCCTGACCTACCTGTTCATCGCTCACGATCTGGCTGTCATCCGTCATATCTGCGATCGAGTGGCGGTCATGTACTTGGGGAAAGTGGTGGAGTTGGGAGGGTGGCGTGAGGTGTACAACGACCCGCATCACCCTTACACCCAGGCCCTGCTCTCGGCGGCGCCCGTGCCCGACCCCGAGAAGCAGCGCCAGCGTAACCGCATCATCCTCCGCGGCGACGTGCCCAGTCCTATCAAGCCTCCGAGCGGGTGTCGCTTCCATACCAGATGTCCGATAGCCCAGTTCCCGCTCTGTAGCGAGGAAGAGCCGCCTCTGCGTGAGGTCGCTAGGGGACACCAAGTGGCTTGTCACTTCGCCAAGTCCTTTCCTATCCCGGTGTGAGGTCTGTGGGAGGCGGCTTCGTGTGCGGTATTGTGCCTGGCTGCCCAGGACACGGCTGCCGGCTTTGCACGGCGTTGCGCTTGCCTGCGCGCGAGCTTTGCGCAGGCTGTATACTTCTTGTGCAGCCCGGGTAGTCGCGGGGGCTCCCCTCGGGGAGCTCACGAGGAAAGTCCGGACACCACAGAGCAGGGTGCTGGATAACGTCCAGCGGGGGAAACCCTAGGGAAAGCGCCACAGAAAACACACAGCACGCCGGCTTTCCGGTTGCGAAGGTGAAAAGGTGCGGTAAGAGCGCACCGGCGTCGTGGTGACACGGCGGCCAGGCAAGCCCCACCCGGTGCAAGGCCGAATATGGGGGCGCTTGAGGGTTGCTCGCCCGAGTCCCCGGGTTGGCCGCAAGAGCCGGTCGGCAACGGTCGGCCATAGATAGATGACTACCCTCGACAGAATCCGGCTTACAGGGCTGCTACAGCAAGGCTCCTTCCTTCCGGGGGGAGCCTTTGCCATCTACAATGACTGGCGAGGGGAAGAGGGCGAGGGATCCCGAGCAGAAGGGGGTTCGCGGTGAAGCGAAGAAGGGTCGTGATCATGGGCGCCGCCGGGCGCGATTTCCACAACTTCAACGTGGTCTTCCGCGAGGACCCCTGCTACCAGGTGGTGGCCTTCACCGCGACTCAGATACCGGGGATCGACAACCGTACCTATCCTCCGCTGTTGGCGGGGCCTCTCTATCCTGAGGGCATACCCATCCTGCCCGAGACTGACCTGGAAAAACTCATCGAGCAGTACCAGGTGGAGGAGGTGGTGTTCGCCTATAGCGATGTCTCGCACGAACACGTGATGCACCAGGCCTCCCGCACATTGGCAGCCGGCGCGGATTTCGTCCTGCTGGGTCCCCAATCCACCACCATACGCTGCGAGGTACCAGTGATCTCGGTCTTGGCTGTGCGCACCGGGGCCGGGAAGAGCCCGACGTCGCGTTTCATAGCCGACGTGCTTCTTGCCGAGGGAGTGCGCCCTGCCATCATCAGGCACCCCATGCCCTATGGGGATCTGGCCGCTCAGAGAGTGCAGCGCTTCGCCAGCCTGAAGGACTTGGACCGCTACGGAGCCACGGTCGAGGAGCGTGAAGATTACGAGCCGCACGTTCGTCGTGGTCTTACCGTCTGGGCCGGGGTGGACTACCAGCTCATCGTCGCCGAGGCGCAGAAAGAGGCGGCTCTTATCATCTGGGACGGGGGCAACAATGACTTCTCCTTCCTGGCCGCCGACCTGGAAGTGGTGGTGGTGGATCCATTCCGTCCCGGACACGAGCTCACCTATCACCCGGGAGAGGTGAACCTGCGGCGGGCCGATGTGATCGTCATCAACAAGGTAGGGAGCGCCCCGCCCGAGAACGTAGAGCGGGTGATAGCGAACGTCAAGGCTGTGAACGCCAAGGCGCTGGTGGTGAGGGCCGACTCAGTGATCACCGCGGTTGACAGCGGCCTGATAAGGGGCAGGCGAGTCCTGGTGGTGGAGGACGGTCCCACCCTCACGCACGGGGGAATGGCCACGGGAGCGGGAGTGCAAGCGGCGCGGCAGTTTGGAGCGGCGGAGATAGTGGACCCCCGACCCTATGCTCGGGGGCGTTTGGCGGAGGTCTACGCCGCCTACCCGCACCTAGGACCGATCCTTCCCGCTGTGGGGTACTACGAAGAGCAGCTCCGCGACCTGGAGTCTACGGTCAACGCCGTGCCGGCGGACCTGGTGGTCAGCGCGACCCCGTTTTCCATGGGCGACCTCATCAAGGTCGACAAGCCCTTGGTGCAAGTGCGATACGAGCTGGCGGAGCAAGGGGAGCCGCGGCTTTCGGACGTAATCCGGGATTTCGTCAGGGAGAGACTGGGGAACGGTGAAGCAGGCCCCCGACCTGGTTTTGCCCCCGGCGATGGCGGGTAGGAGGCATTAAGCGAATAGGTTCAGTCAACCTGGTGAGAAGGAGAGCAGCATGGCTTTTTCCCTACCGGACCTACCCTACGGCAAAGACGCTTTGGCCCCCTATCTGAGCGCCGAGACGCTCGAATACCACCACGGCAAGCACCACAACGCCTATGTGACTAATCTCAATGGCCTGATCGAGGGCACGGAGCTGGCGGATCGCTCCTTGGAAGACATCATCATGGTTTCTGAGGGTGGTGTCTTCAACAACGCGGCCCAAGTCTGGAATCACACCTTCTACTGGAACTGCATGAAGCCCGGCGGTGGAGGAGAGCCCTCCGGCGAGCTAGCGGCTGCCCTCGAGAGTGCTTTCGGCTCCTTCGCGGAATTCAAGAATCAGTTCACTCAGGCAGCGGTAACCCAGTTCGGTTCCGGCTGGGCCTGGCTGGTGCTGGAAGGGGGGGCCCTCAAAGTGACTAAGACGAGCAACGCCGGAACGCCCATGAAACACGGCCAGATCGCCCTGCTGACGGTGGACGTCTGGGAGCATGCCTATTACATCGATTATCGCAATCAGCGTCCTAAGTACGTAGAGACCTTCCTTGAGCATCTGGTGAACTGGGACTTCGTAGCGGCCAACTACCAGGCGGCGAAGTAG
>FWPV01008301.1_pt1 | contig 18237 bp, 16 predicted proteins | sample 2228371 | NCBI WGS metagenome assembly FWPV01 (sample SAMEA103939776, study PRJEB20133) | metagenome
TTTTACGAAATATTCAAAAACATATTTAAGATAAAATATCTCCGATTTCTTTGTGTTCTTTATGTTTATTCTTTGTGAACTTCGTGGTTAAAATATCAGAAAAGAATATTCTTTTGATGGTATGGGTTTACTGAATGGATATTATTTTCCTCCGTGCTCTCCGTGTTCTCCGTGGCGAAAAAATTATAATAAAATATGAATGTTGACAAATAATATCCAATTATACTCTTATCTTCGTGCCCTTCGTGTCCTTCGTGGTTAAAGTAAAAGAAAAAGAAATAAACTGATCCGGTTGCCTGAAGGTGTCTTCCTCCCTCACCCCTTTCCCCTCTCCCGTGGGGAGAGGGGAAATTGATATTACTTTATGGTTTCACTGAAGGGATACTTTAACTCTACCGGCATATCTGGGTCTTCTCCCAATCGGGATCATACGTGTTAATCCACCGTCGGGTGGCTTCGCCTATATTGCAGAGCATGTTTCCCGACAGATCGAGATATGCTGGTGAGAGATAGATTATCGGTTCAGGCAAAGATTGAAGTTTATTAAACGAGAGATCGAGCACCCGGAGAGATTTTATTGCGCTGATGGACGCATCTATCATCCAGATCTCGTTACTGTCTGCCCTGAGCTCTTCAAGATTGCGGAGTAATTTCAGGGTGAAGGGGAGTTCCTTAAGTCTGTTGTTTCCGATGTCTATCACCCGTAAACGGCTGATTCTGCATATGGAAAGAGGAAGAAATTTTAGTTCCAGTCCCCTCAGCCTCAACTCGACAACATGGTCATAGATAATCACGGCCGCCGATTCGGGATCAACGGATGTAATTCCGTTCGAGTCGAGGATACCTCTGATCTCTTTCAGCTCGCATGCAAGGCTTTCACATGGAGGAATACGCCTCGGAACAGGCTCTATTCTTTTGCTTTCACCCGGTCGCAAATACAATAATGTATCTATATCGGGATTGTCTGGATCAATACCGTGTAAATTAAGCCTGCACCATCCCCCCGGTGTGTTAAGTCTGAAATTTCCTTCATTATCAACTAAGGCTGTGCGCTCGAGACCTATAACATTCACCGAGCGGTCGGTCACTCCCTCCGGTTTGATTCCAATGAATTTGCCTGTGATGGAAGCCATAGGCAGCAGTGTCGCGTATGGTAATATGGTTACGGTATCCACCGAATCCACGATGCAATCGACAACCTGTCCCAAAGAATCGGTAGAAAGGCATTCGACGGTATAATGCCCCCGCGGAACCGAATCAAACATAAAAACGCCGTCGTTATCCGAATAAATATCCCGTTTGATAATCTCCTCGCCCTCCATACCCGCAATATAATCGAACGGCCGGAGCCTTATAAGTCCTTCTGCTACGGGTTGGTTTAACGTATCGAGTACCTTTCCTACCACTTTGCACAACCCCACGTCGGTGCCGGACGCCCCTCCGTCCGCTATATCGAGGGGAGGAGTGCATCTGAAAACACACAACAATCCGACGAAAGCAACAGCAAAAATTACCATCAAACAATCATTTCTTTTCATTTATAACTTTACTTACCGGAAAAAGGTTCATGGTTATCTGCACGGCGACTTCCTGCTGATCGTCCATGCGTGCTATTTCCATAATATCGTGCTGGAACTCACGTATGCGCAACTTGAAAAGTTCGACTGTTTTCGTTGATACCGAAAGCGTGGTGGAAGTCGACATTCTGCATTCGAACGGGACGTTTTCGTACGACATTATCGCCATTTTAAGCATTTCCATCTGAAACCGTTCTATCTGGAAGGCCTGAAGGGGGGTGGGCCGCCCCAACACAAGATTGCTTGTCTGATGGTAAAGCCCCTGCTCATCGCGATCGAGAAAACCGAGCCTTTCGAGAAGCCTCACCGACTCCTTAGCCTCATATCCTGATATGGGAGGTATTAGAAAAGCTCCGAGTTTTGCGAAATCATCCTTAAAATCGAAGAATGTGACAACTTCCCTCACGACACAATGGTACCATTTCGAGTAATATTCATAACGATCGGCGTCTATTACCTGAATATCGAGGGGCCGGCGTATTTCTATGAGTTTACTGTAGTAATATGTTTTTTCGTGTATGGTTTTTGCCTGATTGAAGAGCACAAGCCTCTCGAAATAATCGGCTTCTTCACGGGAATGTCCTATTGCCTGTGAGATTTTGAGGATGCTGCTTTCGGTCAGATTTCTTTTATTTTCAATAACATAATATAAGAATGAAGCTGAATTCACACCTGCTTTCTGCGAAAAATACCGGTATGAAAAACGCTTGCTTTTGGCTTTTTGCTCGTTATAATAATCTTTCAGATAGGTTCTGTAGTTCTGATATTCGAAAATATTGGGCATTATTGTTCCCTGAAAGAAAAAATAAGAAATCTGTCCGGGAAACAGCACTTTTTAATTAATTATATTTGAAAATAGTGAAAAATGTCTATTTTTGAAGAGTGAATTATTAATTGATGTTCGCTGCAGCGAACAGAACAATAAAACGGCGGCGCATACCTTAGGTTATATTTATTTTTACATTTCCATGCATATTATGTTTTTTATCTTTATCATAGATTTTTCCAGAACCCGTTTTAGAGGAGGTAGTTATGGTGGAAATGTTGAAAAAAAGCATTTATGCCACTATCGGTATTGCGCTGATGACACGGGAGAAAGCCGAAGAGATCGGCAGAAAGGTGGCTGAGGAGGCGCGGTTGTCTGAAAGCGAGGGTAAGCAGTTTGTGGAGGAACTGCTTAAAAGAGCCGAGGAAACACGTGCATCGTTTGAGAAAATAGTGTCGCAGCAGGTGGAGTCGGTTCTACGTAAAGTCAATCTCCCTACCCGTAAAGAGATGGAAGAGCTCGAGCTTAGAGTCCGCAAACTTGAACAAGTCGCTTCCGGCAAGGGGAACCCGTGACCCCTGCCGAACGTAAAAGCAGGTTTTCATATCGCCATATAGGCCGTTACGGCGAGATCGCGGCGGTACTTCTTAAATACGGTTTCGGAGACCTTCTCTCACGCCTCCAGATAGAAAAGTATATCGATGCGGGGAAAAGGATTTTTCGTAAAACCCCAGCCGCCGAGACAGCCAGTATTTCAACCTGTGATAGGATAAGGTTGGCCCTTGAGGAACTTGGCCCCGCTTTTATAAAACTTGGTCAGTTTGCCGGTAATCGTCCCGATATTCTCCCGTCGGAACTTGTAACTTCTCTTGAAAAACTGCAGGATTCGGTGCCTTCCTTCGATGCTAAGGATGCGATCGCTATTATAGAAAAAGAACTGCGAAGAGACATAAGGGAGTTGTTTGCTGATTTCGATTCAGCTCCTTTTGCTTCGGCTTCGATAGCGCAGGTTCATCGTGCACGGCTTTCAGACGGCATGGCGGTAGCGGTCAAGGTACAGAGACCAGATATTACCGAGACAATAGGTGTCGATCTTGAAATAATGTACCATATCGCTTCGCTTATGCAGAAATACATTCAGGGGTTGAGCGGGCTTGAGCCTGTAAAATTCGTCGAGGAATTTGCACGTGCCATACGTAAAGAACTAGATTTCACAATAGAAGCGATGCATATCAACCGTTTCGCACGCAATTTCCGTACAGATCCCACTGTACACATTCCCATTGTTTTTGCCTCGCATTCCTCACGTCGGGTGCTTACAACCGAGCTTATCGAAGGAATTAAAATAAGTAATGTCGAAGGCTTATATAGTGCCGGTTGCGACCCGAGAGAAATTGCACGAAGAGGCGCTGAAGCCGTACTTAAGCAAATATTCATTCACGGCTTTTTTCATGCCGATCCGCACGGAGGTAATATTCTTGTAAGTAAAAACAATGTCATCTGTTTCATCGACATGGGAATGACCGGAATCCTTACGCCGACAGGCAGGAAACGGCTGATGACCATCGTTGAGGGTATAGTTGCACAGAACCCGCAGCGCATCGTGTCTGCACTTGCCGAAATGTCGTCGCTTCAGTTCAGACAACGGGAAGAACTCGAATATGAGGTATCGGAATTGATAGAGGAGTATGCCGAACGTTCATTGGCGGCTATCAATGTGAGCGAAGTTCTGATCCGGCTTTCGAGACTTATGGCCGTGCATCAGATAAGAATGATGCCGGGATTTTATCTGCTGGTAAAGGCGATCGTTACAATAGAAGGCATAGGGTATAAGCTTGATCCGCAGTTTAACATAATGGAACATCTCGAACCAATTTTACGCAGGATGATCCGCGAACAGTATAACCTGATGGAACTTGTAAAGGAGGGAAGCGCTGCTGCGGCTGATCTGCTTAGCCTTCTCCGCAGTCTTCCGTCGGAAGTCCATGAGATTTCTCAGCTGCTTAAAACCGGCAGGATGAAATTCGAATTCGAACATAAGGGATTGGATCCGCTTATCCGTAAATTCGATCAGGTGGTAAACCGTCTTGTTTTCGGTTTGGTTCTTGCGTCTCTTATTGTAGGCTCTTCGATAGTAATCCTTTCCGATATTCCCCCAAAGTTTTACGGCCTTCCGGTCATCGGCCTCGCCGGTTTTTTAGCTGCCGGAATTATGGGTTTCTGGCTGCTTATTTCAATTCTGCGCCACGAGAGAATGTAATCTCTTACTCATATTTATGATTTATTTATGGAAAAGGTTTGCCGTCAAGGCTAAACAACTGCTATTTTTATTTAACTGATTTTAAATAAGAAAAGGAATTTTATTAAGGAAAGATGAGTATTAATTCAAAGGAGATAAGAAATGACTAAATTGAGCGGAAAAGCAGTTGTAGCGCAGGGCGGCGGACCTACCGCAGTAATAAATCAGAGCCTTGTGGGAGTTGTTATGGAAGCCCGTAAATTCGGATGCATAGAGAAAGTTTACGGTGCGGTTCACGGCGTAAGAGGAATCGTCAATGAAGATTTTATGGATCTCACGCAGGCTACCACTCAAAACCTTGAAACGGTGGCAAATACTCCTGCAGCGGCAATGCTTTCAACCCGCGATAAGCCGGATGAAGAGTATTGTAAAAAGATTTTTGAAGTTCTCAAGGCTCATAATGTAAGGTTTTTTTACTATATAGGCGGTAACGATTCGGCCGATACCTGTCGTATTGTAAACGAAAACGCATTAAAGGCAGGCTATGAACTTAGAGTGATACATGTTCCGAAAACCATAGACAACGACCTGCTGGTAACCGATCATTGTCCCGGTTTCGGTTCTGCGGGACTTTTCGTGGCGCAGGCTTTTGCAGGTATAAATCTCGACAACAGAAGTATTCCGGGGATTTATATAGGGGTGGTTATGGGTCGTAATGCGGGATTTCTTACTGCAACGAGTATCTTTGCAAAAAAATATTCCGACGACGGTCCTCACCTGATTTACGTACCGGAAAGGCCGTTTGATAAGGATAGGTTTCTTGCCGACGTCGAAAGTATATATAAAGAAAACGGACGTTGCGTTATAGCTGTATCGGAAGGTATTCGAGACGCCGATGGAGAACCGATAGTAGCATCTTTAATAAAAACGAAAGAAAAGGATGCGCACGGAAACATACAGCTTTCGGGAACAGGAGCATTGGGTGATTCGCTGGCCGAGTTAATAAAAACCGAATTGAAAATAAAACGGGTACGTACCGATACCTTTGGATACCTGCAGAGAAGTTACCTTGGAACCGTTTCCGCCGTAGATGCAAAAGAAGCAAGAGAGGTGGGAGAAAAAGCGGTTCAGTTTTCGATATGGGAAAATGTCAACGGCAGCGTGGCGATACGCCGTACCGGCGACTATGCGGTGGAATATTTCCTTACGCCCCTCGAGACGGTCGCACGGAATACAAAGTCTTTACAAAACGAATATATCGATGAGGAGAACTCGACCGTTACCGACGCCTTTAAAGCATACGCCGGACCGCTTATCGGTCCATTGCCTATGTACGATCGTATCCGGGCGCCGAAGGTTCCTAAGATATTGAATAAATAAAAAGCGAAGAATCTGTCGGCGGTCTTTGGACGGACGGATTCTTAACAAAAAAGAAGGAGACGTTTTTGCCATGTGAATTTTTTCGCCGTATTGCACAGAAGCATAGTGGAACCTTCTTTTTATCGTGAAGCAATTGCCTTTCCACGAGGGAGTATAATCTTATTTTTATTCAAAGTGATCGTTTTATCGTCTATTTTGTCGGCAGGTGCCGATTTGTGGCATCTTATAAACGGTAAGGAAGGGATTCCCCGGATGGTGGAGACGGCATTTCCAGGTATGGCGATACGAAACGGGGTTCTCCACACGGCTACGGAAAGGCCTTATATACCGCCCTCTTATCTTATAGCTCCCATTCTTAATAAACTTTTGGGTCTGCCTAAGATATTCAACAGCGAAGCGGATTCTCTTGTGGTGGTGGATACTGCCTCCGATCTGAGGGTACCTTTAAAAATTCCGTCAATAGTACTGAGGGCGCATAATGTTACCGTGGTTCTTCCAGGCAATAAAGTTATGGAGTTTCCTTATGAAAACCTTTTTCTCGGGGAGGGAAATCTTGAATTTACAGCAGAGAGTATAGAAAGGTTTTTAAAACGATATATAGGAGCAGTTTTTTTCGGCTACTGTATATCGGCATTTATATATTATGGAGTGTTGTTTTTTTTCTGCATCTTTTTTTTGGCGGTTGCAGCGTTTATTTTCAGTTTTGATCATAAACGAACTTTGGAGGAATATTTGAAAATTGCAAGCTTTGCAGTTTCTCCCATAGCAATCGGCAGCATTCTTGAATCGATAGCCGGGGTAAAAACGGGGTGGATGTTGCATTTTCTTATTATATTGTCTACGATAGCAATGTTTCGGGCAATAGTTAAGCTGAACAGCCGGAGCAGGAACATAGGGGAACAGTAAATATGCTTTACATGGAACAGAAAAAGGGCGATCCGACTCATCTTGACGGCCGTGTTACAGTGTTTGCCAGAATAGATATCGACCCTGAAGACCTTCTTAAAATGAAGCATCCCATTGCTTCTATGGTGCATAACGGTTTACTTGCAGCACAGGGTAATTTCCGCGAACAACACAGCCTGAAGGATTTCCTGAAATCGGAACTGGGCATTTCGATAGAGGAGGAACTGGATGAGGGATTGTCGGAACTGGTCGAGCGGATGAGCGGTATTGAATCGGCACTTGATCCTCAAAAGCTCAAGGAACGGTTGGAAAATCTCGGCGATTTCGATGAGTTCATACCTACGCCGGCAAGGGTGGTACCTTTTCATTCCGAAGAGGAAATAATGGAGCAGGAGGGGGACGTCTTTTATACAGGCGTATTCAAGGCCATCGGGAACGCGGTTCTAAGCATCAATGCCGTTCCGATTGTATATCAGGCACGATTCAGGGAACAGCAGATACAGTATGTTCGTAATGAAATCGAAGCGCTTATATCCCAAATTGAACAGGGTGCAATAAAGCAGCCCGAAAGAACCGAAGACGGAAAAGATTCTATAGAAACACGACTTCTGAAAGAGTTTATTCCCAATATGCTGTATTGCCGAAAGGATAAAGCATCGTTTTCCGCCTCGCAGCAACAGTTACGCGACTTTTTACAGGGATACCGTTTCCAAAGCGACATAGAGGCGATAATCAACCTTATTTCTCAGAATGAAATACTTCACGAGCGTGAATATAAATTGCTCGAACTATATGCAAAGAAGATAGGATCTGTCAGTAACGAGGATTTCAATGCGGCCGAAAAGTATACTTCCCTTATCCAGAAAATTTTAAACGAATCTTCTCTTCCACAACAGGATAAACCGGTGTGATACGAAATCCGAACAATATTGTCGATAGACTGGTGGAAGATTTTAACCGTGTTGCAGGGGGCCGTATTTTAAGCATTACCATGTACGGGGACGCGGTCTCTCACGAATATCGTCCTGGAGAATCCAAAGTCGATATTTTGATAGTACTAAACGACGTTTCCATGGATGTGCTTACGGCATTTTCACGTGTTCAGGCCTTTTGGATGCGTCGAGGTATTTCATCCCCCCTTTATCTGTCGCCTGTTTTAATCGAATCGCTTATCGATATTTTTCCTCTCGAATTTCTTGATATGCGGCATGCTTACCGTGTACTTTACGGAGAGGACTTTCTGGCCGATTTGCGGATCAAAAAGAACAGCCTGCGGCTGCAATGTGAAAGAGAACTGGCCTGCCTTGCTCTTCACCTGAGGTTGGAATTCGTTGGAGCATGCAGGGACGCCCGAAAGATGAAAAAGACGCTTGCTTTATCAATGCGCCGCTTGAATCCGATTTTGAAGGGAATACTGGCGGTATACGAAAGAAAAATACCGACCTCAAGTACCGACCTTATCTCGGCCGTTGAAGACATATGCGGTCTGGAGGCGTCGGTTCTTTACAACTTGTACAATTCCCGGCCGACCGGAAACGACATTAAAGAGCGCTTTGGAAAACTTCTGCTGACAATAGAAAAACTTGAGGGGCAAATTGAAAATTATGGTCACGATTCAAAAGAAACTGCGGAGAACCTATAAACAATAATCAAGGATATTAACTGCTTATGCAACAAGACGTTGTTCTGCTGGCCAGAATCATTGAAAATACTCCTATAGGTATAGTTGTGGTAACCACCGAAGGAAAGATCCGCTATATGAACCGTTTTGCCGAACGGCTTCTTAATGTGAAGCGCGATAAAATGATAGATCAGCCTATAGATAATTTGATTGCAGTATACCGCCAGGAATCTTCATGGAAGGAGTTATGGGATCATATAGTCAAAGGAGAAATGAGCGAAACTACGCTTACCATGCAGCCTCTCGAACATAATAATATATTATGTAAAATAAAATTCTTCAATATAGGCGTAAGCGAAAGTTCAAAGGAATCCGTGGCGATGGTATTCCAGGACATCACTCAGGAAATCCTCATAAACGAGCAGATAGAAAAGAAGAACATCGAGATGGCTAAAATGAACTCCGAACTAATACGCTGGAATACCGAACTTAAACGCGTATCGGAAATGAAATCCAATTTTCTCAGCATAGCATCGCACGAGCTTAAAACTCCTCTGACTTCCATCAAAGGGTATTCCGATATCATTATAGACAATATGCGGGATAAAATCGACGAAAACATCTATAAAATGATCGAGAGCATAAACCGGGCCGCCGACCGTTTGCATAAGGTGGTAAACAATATTCTCGATGTTACCCGAATAGAACAGAAAAGACTTCGTCTTAAGCCTGAGATGCTTGAGCTCGATACGGTCATCAAAGATTGTATCGAAGAACTTTCGCAATTTTCAAATAAAAGGGGTATTTCTTTCGTGTGTAATTTTTCGTCGTCAATGCCGAAGTTTTACGGCGACAAAATGCGGATTCAGCAGGTATTTACCAATTTGTTCAGTAATGCTATAAAGTTTTCTCCCGACAACTCGAGCGTAGAGGTATCCGTTACTGTTGAAAATGACGATCGTTTTCATATCTTAGTTGCCGATCATGGTGTCGGAATAAATAAAGAAGATCAGAAACACATCTTCGAACCGTTCTATGAGGTGGGCAGCGCTACAAGGCACAGCACCGATTTCGCAAAATTTATGGGCGGCGGCACCGGTCTAGGGTTATCTATTGTAAAAGGCATCGTAGAGCGGCACGGCGGACGTATCTGGGTGGAGAGCGAAGGCGTGCGCCAAGGAGAATTTCCAGGAAGCGTTTTTCATATAATACTTCCTGTACATGCTGAAATAGGTTGGGACGACGATGAAACAAAGAGTCTTGTAATAGAACGTTCATCTACAGAGGAAGCCGTCGATTTGGAAACAATCGCGGAAATGATAGAGGAAAAACCGGTTATTCTTTTTATCGACAGCGATCGTGAATCCGTGGAGATTGCACGGATGGTTCTTGAAAACGCTTTCGATGTGCTGGTCGCCGAGACCGGCGAGATCGGATTGGGGATGGCGTTTTCACGCAATCCTGCGGTGATTCTTATCGATTCATATTTGCCGGGTCTCGACGGATACCGGATATGCCGCATTCTGCGCTCGCAGGATGAGACCCGCGACATTCCGATAGCTTTTTTTTCTGCCGGTACACAAAACAGCGAAATTCAGAAGTGCTTTGCAAGCGGCGCCGACGATTTTATAGTGAAACCTTTTAACGGACGTGAACTGGTCGACAAGATATGGCGGCTTCTAATGAAAAAAAAGGAAGAAGAAAGGTTCAGATAGCAAATTTATTTAATATAAGCCTACGGGATAAAGATAGTTCTAATTTCGAATTTAGTCCGGCCGACGGATCATTCTGCAAGCTTTACCACAAGATCAGGCGATACTCTCTCCCGCAGCTTCTTTTCTATCACCGAGATGAGAGTCATGTTGGAAAAACTGCAGCCGGAGCAATGGCCGTGTAGTTTAACATAAACCGTATTACCATCAACATCTATAAGTTCGCAATCACCTCCGTCCTGAGCAAGAACCGGTCTTATATCGGAAACAAGGGTCTGTCGGATAAGATCTATTTTCTGAAGAGTAGTAAGCTTTTTTGCATTATCTAAAGCATTTGTTTGAGATACAGATTTTCCGTTTACCCTCTCTATAATCTTCTTAATTTCTTCGCGGCAGCCTCCGCAACCACCGCCCGCTTTTGTAAAATTGGTTACATCTTCTACCGTAGAAAGTCCGTTTTCTCTTATTGCCTTTTCGATTTCGGTTTCGGTAATATTAAAGCAGGTGCATACTACTCTGCCCTCCTTGTGTGGAGGAAGCGCTTTTTTCCCGCCGCTCTCATAATATTTGATTGCTGCTTCAAGAGCCTCCTGCCCCATAACGCTGCAATGCATTTTTTCACGTGGAAGCCCCCCAAGCGCCTCGGCAATATCTTTATTGGTTATCTTTTTAATCTCTTCCAACGTCTTTCCCTTACACATTTCAGTAAGTACCGAAGCGGATGCAATGGCACTGCCGCAGCCGAACGTTTTAAACTTAATGTCGGATACCCTGCCTTCAGAATCGAGTTTAAATGTCAACCGCAAAGCATCGCCGCAGGTAATATTGCCTACTTCGCTCCATCCGTCCGGATTCTCTATTTCACCTACATTCCGCGGATTTAAATAATGATCCCGAACTTTTTCCGTATATTCCCACATCTGTTACTCCATTTTTTAAAGTAGTTTTACAGCTTGAACATTTTGAATATCAAATAACTCTTTAAAAATTATTTCGAATTGCTCTAACGTATTATTTTCCGCATTACCTGTCGATAATTGAAACCGGCCCGCGGCCGCCCTTCCATGACCTCCGCCGCTTCCGCCGAGTCGCCCGGCAATAAGTTCCGCATAATAACCCGCACTGTTTTTATTTTTCGAACGAATCGAAAAATAAATATGATTATTAAAAATTCCCGAGCAGATCATCCATTCTATTTTTTCAAGGCTGTGGATCAGATCCGCCATTTCGGCAATATAGTCGGGTGAAGAAACGATTCCCAGGTGTGCATACCCTACATCCTTGAAGATAACGGTAGCTTCAACAGCATCATGAAGCAGACGGAAGAATTCAATATCACGGTCGGGATGCTCAATATATGAAAGCAGTCGGTGATCTACCATATTAAAAAGGCGTTGATAACACTCCCTGTCGTATTTTGAAACATCACGTCTAAAATCACCGGTATCAGTCTTAATTCCATAAAAGAGGGCTGTGGCGATTCTGGACGGAATAGGACATTCTTCTTCTAAAAGATACTTGGTTATCAGCGTTGAAGTTGCCCCGATATCATTACGTATATCATTAAAACAGTTAAGTTTGCTGTCTACAGGGGCAGGATGATGGTCTATCACGGCATTTACTATGGCATAAGGAGGTAGTGATATATTCCCTTTACCTGGAAATGAATCCACAACTACTATTTTCTCGAACTCTTTGATATCTATCAGTACGAAAGGTACCATAGTAATATCGAGAAACCTTACCATTGCACGGTTTTCTGCTCTTCCTATAAATCCGCCGAATGATATCACCGATGTGTGTATTCCCCAGAAACTGCATAGATGTGAAATACCTAAAGCCGAAGCGATACAGTCGGGATCAGGATAGTCGTGAGTTAGAATAAGTACCGACTGAGCGGGAACAATACACTCTTTAAAACTCTTGACTTTACTTTTGAAATCGCTTTCTTCCAAAATGAATCTAAGCTCCCCGGGAGATTTAATTAACACATAATATCCATCTAACTGTCCGGAAAAAACTCGACGACATACGTGGTGTATTTTATATTTGAATAATTATCGAAAATAATATAATATTTTTAAAGTTATAAACTGCGTTAGAAGAAAAAAGAACAATCTATAAGCATTGTTAAGTTTAGGAAGAACAAAACAAATGCGTTATGCAATTATTTCCGATATTCATGGAAATCTCGAAGCACTTCAGGCCGTATTGGCCGATCTTAAAAAAAGATCGATAGATACGATCATCTGTCTTGGTGATATTGTAGGCTATTATCCCGATCCTGAGAAGTGTATTGATCTTATAAAAAAGGAGGCCGATTACTGCGTTGCCGGGAATCACGATTACGCTGCTATAGGAAGAATCGATACACGGAATTTCACCTATTACGCTTACGCCGCCATGGAGTGGACAAAACAGAACTTATCGGACGGCGCAAAGGAGTATCTGCTGTCGCTTCCGCTTACGGTTACTCTCGAAAGAATGTTTTTCACTCACTCTTCTCCGTCAAATCCGCAGGACTGGGTGTATGTTTTTCCCGACAGCGAGGAGACGGTTTTCGAAGCTTTCAACTGTCTTGCTTACCGCCTCAATTTTATCGGTCATACGCACTGGCCGTCGATAATGATTCAGGAAGAAGACCGTATCATACTACATTCGGAACACTCAATCAATATTACCGATTCCCATTTCTACCTTGTTAATGTGGGCAGCGTGGGCCAGCCCCGGGATTTCGATTCGCGCTCATGTTATGCCGTATACGACTCGGACGCAGGCGAGATCATGCTGGTGCGTGTGGAGTACGACCTGAGAATTACACAGAAAAAAATCAGAGAAAAACATTTGCCTATGTTTCTGGCGGAACGGTTGGAGAAGGGAAGATGACCGGGAAGAGCTGGACGGCAAAATTCCGGGCACGGGGCAAGGCTATCAGAAGAGAGTAGAATTTATTGTGAAGAAGCTGTGATTATTGACGGTTTCAATAAAAAAAAGTATATTAGAATTCTATTATCGTTACAATACCTTTCTCGGAAGTGAGGGGAAACGGCGATATTTTACGAAAATAAAGTAAAACCGCAGTAGTTCAGTAAGTAGGGTCGTCTATAAATGCTTAGTTCTCAACACCATTGTACTCAATCTCCCCTTAATGTGAGTGGCAGTGGTTCAAGCTCTTTTGCATTTGCCTGTACGACGAAGTCTCCCCCTGTAAACAGGTAAATAGATCGAAACTCAAAACCTGACTGCTGCGGTTTATATTTGCGAGTGGTAGGGGATATGCCCTTTTATTAACCCGAACCGCCTTCAAAACAGCTTTCCAGTTTCTTCTTCAAATCCGAAGTCGTATTCTATCTCCCTCTTGTAAACTCCAGCGTCACGGAATACGATAAGACGGCTTTTCTGCGGTATTACCCAGGGGAAGCGGCTGCCCCACTCGATAAGGCATATTCCGTCGCCGGCGGTGTATTCTTCGAAGCCTATTTCGTCGAGTTCAGATGCGTCGCTCAGCCTGTAGAAATCGAAATGGTGTATCTCTAAACGTGACGTAATATACGTATTGACTATAGAAAAACTTGGAGAGCGTACGACTATAGATCCGTCGATACTGTTTACAAAGCCTCGCACGAATTCGGTTTTCCCGACGCCCAGGTCGCCTTCGAGCACGTAGATGTCGCCGCAGCGGCTGACGGAAGCGACTTTTGCTCCGAATGCGCGGGTCTCATTTACGGATGAAGATATAAAGTGCAAGCCTCACTCCGAGACGGGGGTAAAGACGCCTACAGGAACAATGATCTCCTCCATTGAGACACCGCCCCGGTGGAAGGTGTTCCGGTATTGGCGATTGTAATGTTCGAGCCTGTCGGGAAGAGTAAAATAGTAATTTTCCCTCGCTATAATGCAGGCCGTATTTTTACCGAATTTCGGTAGTGCAAAATGGCCGGGATCCGGAAGGTAGACAACGGTTCGTTCGTCGGAGGAAATATCTTCTCCGAATTTATACCGAAGATAAGGAACTAAACTCTTGGCACAGTAAAGTTCGGTAGGTCTGTTGCAGAGAACGCTTCCGTGATCGGACAATATTACCAGACGGCAATCCTGACGCGCAATTTCATGCAATAGTACAAGGAGCGCCGATCGTTCGAACCAGGAACGTGTAAAAGCTCTCAATCCGCTTTCGTCGTTAATGACCTCCTGCAGAATTCCCGAACTTCTGCGCGCCTGCTGCACCTGGCCGAAAAAATTGACTACAAAGGTAATAATACGGCTTTTCCTGCACGAGTCTATTCGGGACATAAGATGTTGCGGTTCAAGACGGTCGGTTATAAGGTTGAACCAGGGTTCATCGTACACTACCGGGAAACCAAGACGGGATAGATTTTCGGCAAAAAGCCGTTCTTCGATGAGATGGGCCTGAAACGAATCCGCTTCGCCTCCTTCAGCAGACCACTCTTTTCCGTAAGTTTGTGCTATTTTAGCCGGAAACATGCCGCTGAAAAGGGTCGCCCGCGCAAAAATATCGTCGGTAGGAAGTGTTGCAAAAAAATAGTATCGCTCGACACGGAAAAAACTTTTAAGCATTTCTTCGATTCCTATATATTGATCGAGTCTCATTCCGCTGAACACAATCAGATATATCGGTTTTCCGCTTGAAAGCTGAGGGCAGAGAAACTTCTCAATTACATTTACGGACATAAGAGGAGCAGTGGACGGCTCCTTTATCCATTGAGCATAATTTTCTATGACGGTATCGCAGAATTTGACATTGCACTCTGTTTTATGGCCTTCGTGAGTCTGTCGAAGTCCTTCGTTTTCAAGAGGTTCGAGAGCAATATCCCATGAGGTGATGTTTTCGTAGAGTTTTATCCTTTGTTGAAAAGAGAGAGAGCCTGAAAGAAGCATCCGGTTTTCAGAGTAGTTTCTGATGTATTTCTGCTCAATGCTTGTGGAGACGATTCTTTTAGAATCGAGAAGATTCTTGCATACCATAAGGATCTGACTGGGGTTTACCGGCTTGGTCAGATAACCGTCGATCTTCTTGCCCAGCGCATCCTCCATAAGCTGTTCCTCTTCACTTTTGGTAACCATGACCACGGGAAGACGGGGATTAATTCCCTTTAATTTTTCAAGAATAGTGAGTCCGCTTGTTCCCGGCATCTGTTCGTCGAGTAGAACGATATCGAATGAGTTGGGTTTTTCGCTTACCAATGCGACGGCGTCATCGCCGCTGAAGACGGGAACAACGTTATAACCGCGAGTTTCCAGAAACATAATATGCGACCGGAGGTACTCGATTTCGTCGTCCACCCATAAAACTTTCTTTCTTCCCGAAGTCATACTCCCGAACCTCCTCTGACATTATTGTCGTTTGCCTCAACCGTCCGTTTCTCTTTATAAACCGGCAGATCTACGTTAAACACTGTTCCTTTATCACGTTGCGTCCATGCGACGTATATTTCTCCGTTATGGTAGTCCTCTATTATTCTTTTTGCCAATGTCAAACCCAGCCCCCATCCCCGGCGCTTGGTTGAAAAACCGGGAGTGAATATTTTTTTCTGGATTTCCCAGGGTATACCCTGACCGTTGTCGGATATTTGAATACGCACCATACCCTCCGCGGGAAGATGCTCGGTTTTAATATTGATTTTTCCTTCATTACAGGTAATTGCGTCGATTGAGTTTTTAATCATATTCTCGAAAACCCACTCAAGAAGATCGCGGTTTGCATATATAAGCGGAATTTTGTTAAAGTCGTATTCTATGCCGATTCTTTTGCGCAGCATCGGAAGTCGCATCTTGAAATACGATGAAACGTCAACAAGGATATTGCTCACATCGCACGGACCGAGTGAGGGAGTCGACCCTATCTGACTGAATCTTGCGGTGATTTTCAAAAGCCGCCTGAGGTCGCTGTTTATATCTATTAGAACCTGCCTGATCTCTCCTACTTTGTCGGTTGTCCCTTCGTCAAGTACCGACCGCAGGTACTCCGTCCATCCCATGATGGATGAGATGGGCGTTCCGAGCTGGTGCGCGGTTTCTTTGGCAAGTCCTACCCACAGGTTGCTGCGTTCGGTAATCCGTATATTATGAAAGGCAAGGTAAAGCAGAAAAATGAACGCCGCCGCCAGACCGATCTCGAAAAAAGGCAGAATATAAAGGCTTGTTATAAGCATGCTGTTGCGGTGAAGAAGGTATCCTATCGGTTGTTCGTTGCCGCCCGCCGTAAAAATGGAGGTGGGTTTTACCGATTTACGGAATGATTCTATTTTTCTGTCGATTATTTTTCTGAAAGCGGCGTCGGCGTTTTCCGGTACATATTTTTTATTAATTGTAAAGATACTTCCATAACTCAGATTGCACCAATAAACAGGATTCCATGACGTGTCGGTTACTATGATGGTCTTGACCGCTCCGGCAAGTATGCGTTTAGAAACAGTGTGGAGTTCGAGAGAAGATGTAGGGTTTGATATCGACATTCCGATCAGCTTTGAATATGTTTCAATAAGCCCCGCAGCCTCTTTTTTATGGCGCGATATTACCGCAAAAGAAAAAATATTTGATACGACAAACGCCGCAGCACAAAGCCACAGAATTACGTTTCGGCGTATATATGGTCGGATTTTCATTAATATTAAATAAACGAAAGGCGAGGTAATTAGCTTTTCGAGTCGTCTTCTCACCGACTGCCTATCTCCGTGATTCCATGCATACAGTGAAGTAAAACTTCAGATACCCGAACTGTACCTTTAGGAGTCTGATAAGTTTCAAGAAGTGCAACCAGTATTCTTGCCGTAGCGAGCCCGCTTCCGTTAAGGGTATGAACAAAACGGGGCTTATCTCCGTTTTTGGGCCGGTAGCGTATATTCATCCGTCGGGCCTGAAAATCTTCAAAATTGCTGCATGAAGAGACTTCAAGGTATTTCCCCTCAGCCGGAGCCCATGCCTCGAGATCGTAGCATTTTGCAGCACTAAAGGAAAGATCGGCGTCGCAGAGCGCAACCGTCCTGTAATGAAGACCCAGCGCTTTCAGAATATATTCCACATCGTTGCGCAACGACTCGAGTTCATCATAAGAACGTTCTGGAAGAGTAAATTTTACCAGTTCCACCTTGTTAAACTGATGTACACGGAGATATCCCTTTGTATCTTTACCGTAACTGCCTGCTTCTCTGCGGAAACATGCGCTGTATGCACAGTATTTTATAGGCAGATCAGCCTCCTCGAGAATCTCGTCACGGTGAAGGTTTGTAACCGGCACCTCCGCGGTAGGAATGCAGAAAAGATCGTCTTCATTTATATAATACATCTGCTCTTCGCTCTTGGGAAGCTGACCTGTACCGAAGAGACTTTCTCTATTGACAAGAAAAGGAGGAAAAATCTCCCGATATCCGTGCCTCCTTATATGTGTATCCAGAAAGAAGTTGATAAGCGCCCTTTCAAGAAGTGCTCCCTCGCCCTTCAGCACCGGGAATCCGGCGCCGCTTATTTTAGCCCCTCTGGGAAAATCGATTATGTCAAGCGAAGTGCCAAGTTCGATGTGATCCTTCGGTTTGAAGTCAAATACCTTACAATCGCCCCATTCGGCCGTCACAACATTGTCTTTCTCGCTTTCGCCGTGAGGAGTTGTCTGATGTGCAGGATTGGGGATTCTTATAAGAAGTTCATGCAGTTTATCCTCTACCTCTTTCTGCCTTGAATCGAGTTCTTTTATCCTATCCGACACCTGCTTCATTTCATTTATTACAGAGGATGCGTCTTTTTTCTCTTTTTTCAGTAAAGCAATCTCCTGCGAACGCATATTACGAAGGTTCTTGAGTCGCTCTACTTCTTTAATCGTTTCGCGCCTCTCATTGTCCAGAGAAAGGACAGCGTCTATATCAATAGGGTTTTTTTTATCCGCAGCCGCTTTTTTTATTGCTTCAGGATTGTCTCTTATTCTTTGGATATCTATCACTTTTCTTTCTCCCGGAAAGGTGAAGTAAAAAATTAAAAGTTAAAAATAAAATATGGATAAAGCATATGACTGGAAGGACTCT
>FWPV01005242.1_pt1 | contig 18236 bp, 23 predicted proteins | sample 2228371 | NCBI WGS metagenome assembly FWPV01 (sample SAMEA103939776, study PRJEB20133) | metagenome
ATAAAAGGATTTTCCATATTATAAATTTCAAAAAACCTTTCATGTGCGTCCTTCATTTGCCCAATCATTAAAATTCAATCCCCCTTCTTGCTTGTATACCTTTTTGAAAAGGATGTTTTACGCAAGTCATGTTTGTTACTAGATCAGCAACTTCTATGATTTCTTTAGGCGCATTTCTTCCCGTCAGTACTAGTTCTGTATGCGGATTTTTTTCTTTTATCAGTTTTAGCACGTCTTCAACAGGAATTATTCCTGCATGCATCACACAGTTTATCTCGTCTAAAATAAGTATGTCTACTTCACCTGTTTTTGCCAACTCACAGGCTTGTTTAAATGCTGCTTTTGTATTTCTTTCCTCATTTTCGTCAATTGTAAAACAATACCTACATGAGCCGCAGCTTTGTTCATCTCTTACCGCAATCGCAACCTGCCTGCCATCTGAAAATCTTCCAAGCTTCATCTGTTTCTGCGCCTTAAGGCAGCCTTTTCCACTCTGTATGAATGTAGATTTTGGCAGATAGTTAGAACTAGCAACAAGCTCTCCTGTATAAGTACCGCCTTTCAGAAATTGAAATACAACTACATTAAATCCTTGACCAATTGCTCGTAAAGCTAAACCCATTGAAGCAGTGGTTTTACCTTTGCCATCTCCTGTGTATACGTGAACTAAACCTAGCTTCTCTTTTGACATTATGATTTATTTATATGCTTGTTTTATCTATTTAAGCGCTGCAAACAGAATAGCCGCAATGCGGACAGGTCATACAACCTTCAACAGCATTCATTTTTGATTTGCATTTAGGACAGATGTTTGATTTTTTGTTTGGTTTTTCAGATTCTTCATTTAGTTCTATGTTTAAAACCTGTTCTTGCCTGCTCCTATCCCTATAAATTGTGACTCCTTTGCACCCAAGTTTGTAAGCAAGCAGATACGCTTCCTCTACATCTGCTATTGTTGCACTATTTGGAAAATTTATTGTCTTTGAAACAGCATTGTCAACATATTTCTGGAAAGCTGCTTGCAATTTTATGTGCCATGCAGGACTTATATCGTGAGCTGTTACAAAAACTCTTCTAACATTTGCCGGAATCTGTTCAAAGCTATGCAATGACCCTTTGTTTGCTATTTCTTTCATTAACTCAGTGGAATAAAATCCTCTCTCTTTCGCTACTTTCTCAAAAAATTTATTGACGTAAAGCAAATTTCTGCCATCAAGAACGCGTTTGATAAAGGATATTGCGAATTGTGGTTCTATCCCGGAAGAAGTATCAGCTATCATACTTATTGTTCCAGTAGGCGCAATGGTCGTTGTAGTTGCATTTCTTAATTTCATGCCTTTTTTCTCCCATATACTGCCTTTGTAGTTTGGAAATATTCCTCTTTTTTTTGCTAATTCAATGGATGCTTTTTTTGATTCGTCGTCAATAAATTTCATGATTTGCTCAGCAAGCTTCAAGCTTTCATCAGAATCGTAAGGTATGCCTAGTTGATAGAGTAAGTCAGCAAAACCCATAACACCTAAACCTATTTTTCTATTTGCTTTTGTCATTTCTTCTATTTTTTTCAAAGGGTATTTGTTCATGTCAATAACATTATCCAGGAAATGGACTGCGTCATGAACAATTTTTCTTAGTCTCTCATAATCTACTTTTCCATTTTTTACAAAATTAGCAAGATTGATTGAACCTAAATTGCAGGACTCGTAAGGGAGCAAAGGCTGCTCTCCGCATGGGTTTGTGCTTTCTATTTTTCCTATATGTGGAGTAGGATTTGCGTCATTCATCCTATCAATAAATATTATTCCTGGCTCGCCGTTCTTCCAAGCCATAGTGACAATAAGGTCAAAAACCTTTCTTGCTGATATTTTCTTTGTAGGCATGCCTGTTTTAGGGTTTATCAGTTCGTATTCTTCATTATTCTCAAGAGCTTTCATGAATTTTTCAGTGAGAGCTACGGAGATATTGAAATTTTTCAAAACCCCTTCTCTTTCTTTTGCTACGATAAAATCCATTATGTCAGGATGGTCCACTCTGAGTATTCCCATATTTGCTCCTCTACGCTTTCCTCCTTGTTTTATAACTTCAGTTGCAGCGTCAAACACAGTCATGAAAGATATCGGGCCTGATGAAACGCCATGAGTGCTTTTAACCATGTCGTTTTTAGGTCTTAAATGAGAAAAGTTAAATCCTGTACCGCCGCCTGACTTGTGTATTAATGCAGTATCCTTCAGCGATTCAAAAATGCTTTCAATCGAATCCTCAACAGGCAATACGAAACAAGCGCTTAACTGCTGTAATGGTCCACCTGCGTTCATTAAAGTTGGAGAATTCGGCAAAAAATCAAGATTGAACATCATTTCAAAAAATGCTTCTTCTGCTTTTTTAGGATCTTCACCATATAACTTATCTGCTTTCGCTATGTTATTTGCAACTCTTCTGAACATATCAGTAGGTGTTTCTTTGATCATTCCTTTTTCATCTTTTAGCAAATACCTTTCCTGCAAAACAGTTATCGCATTATAGCTTAATTTGCTTTCGTCAATCCGTCCGAGTATTGCTTTTTTTGCCTCTCTTTCTTCTTTTCTTCTTTCTCTGTAAAGAATATATGCTTTTGCAGTTCTTGCATGACCTTCTTTAATCAGTACTTCTTCAACAATATCTTGTATCTCTTCAACCTCAGGTATTTTTTTCCCATCGTATTTTTTGTTTAACTCTTCTACAACAAGTCCAGAAAGCCTTTCAGCTTCTTCTCTGTCAGAACCGCCGACTGCCTGCGCTGCTTTGAAAATAGCATTCGTTATTTTTTCCTGATCAAAATCAACTATGCGGCCATCCCTTTTTTTGATTTTAGTTATTTGGTTTTGCATCTTCTTACCTTTTATTTAATTATTTTTAATTTAATTATTTTTAAACATTCTTATTTACTGACATATATTTTTCATAATATGTTCAAAACAACCTATATCTACCTTCAACTATGCCTTTTTGTATGGCTTTCAGGTTGTCAAAAACGTTGTTCACAGCTTTTTCAATTTGTTTTTTCTTAATTTTTTCAACTTGGACATGAACTAGCTTCGGATTTTTCAAAGATTTTCCAATTCCACTGAGCAGATGCACGCTGACATAGCCGCATCCGAGCTTGCTGATTTTCTTTGCAAGTTCAAAAGCAACTGCTTGATACAATTTTCCCGGATGATTTATGTTCTTGCCAGCTGTTGCCTCAAGTGACATCGGCTGATAAGGAGTTATCAATCCGGAAGGTCTGTTACTCCTCCCGACCTGTCCATCATCACCATGTTCTGCTGAAAGACCAGTTACTGTCAGATAAATCGATGAAATGTCATTGCCGTCCATTGTATTGAGCTCAACATCATTTACTTTGAATTTTTTTTTGATGTCGTCTATAACTTTTTTCTTGGCTTCAAAATATTCATTTATTGATCCTATTTTTTTACTGACAAAAGCAATCGCAAGAATAAGTTTTATTTTGCCGTCATAATAGCCCATCACTTTGACATCCTCACCAACAGGATGTCTTTTTCTAAAATCAGCTGAATTTATATATTCAGTGACGTCCATGACCAGTTTCTCAAGCTTTGTGTATGGGTAATGCGCAACACCAAAAGAAGTATCATTTGCAATTGGTTCCTTTTCATCAGAAATTCTTTTCAAATTAGTTGCTCCAGGAGCAATATCTGTTATTATCTCGACATCATTTGTATTCAAATTTTTGAAGTTTTTTTTCAAATATTTTCTTACAGCCTTTACAACAATGTCATGGACAGGTATTTTTTTATTACCAACAACTGTTGTTGCCCTGCCAACAATAAACAATTTTATTTTTCTTAATATTTTCCCGCCATTGAAATCAACAGCAGACTGTCCAGCTACCAAAAGACCTTTATCAATGTTATGATGAAGGACTTTTTTGAAATTTTTAAGGTAGTACTGAGAAAGAGCCTTGCTAGCTTCCTCGCATACAGCATCGCAAATGTTGTCAGGATGGCCAAGCCCTTTCCTTTCAACTATCTCGATTTTTGTCTTTTTGAGATGCTCGATGACAATATTACGCATAAACTCAAAAAATCTTTTAGATGTTTAAAATATTTGTGTTACCACTTGATATTAATTTTCACTTTGTTCTTTTTCAGATTTTTTTACTTTCAATGGTTCTTTTATGGCTTTATCAGATATAATTGCAGAATTTCCGGTTGGGTCCTCTATAATTATTTTTAATGTTTCCTGACCAAACATAACCCTTGTGAGCTTTTTCAGAAGATTTTTAGCTTTCTTTTTCATTTCTTCATCTTCTTCAGCTTCCATTGTTTGCTCAATAACATGCTTAACTCTTTTCAAAAGACCTTCTATGTTTGTTATGTACCCATTTGAACCAGGACCTGATTCTATCGTTGTAACATGTGGAATTTTTACAGTTGCCATTGCTGATTTTACAACTCTTACATTCATGTCTGCATCAGAATCTACTTGAAATGTGAATTTGCAAGGCTCTTTTTGTTCAACAGATTCAACATCTGCTTTATGGTATTTGCAGTTTGAACAAGTCATAGAAAAAAGGTAAACTCTGCCAAAATAAGGCACATCTTTTTCCTGTTCAGTCAAAGTCAATGTTTTTTCATGGCAGATAGGGCACTCTTGACCGCTGAGTTGTTCTATTGGTTCTTCGTCTGCCATAATTAAAAAATAATTTTTGTTTATTTAAAGCTTTTGAATTTTAGAATGCTTTTAAAATCTTTTTGAAATTTTTAAATAATTTTTAAAAAGAATTTATTCTAATGGATAAATTCTGATAAATAAAATTACTAATAAATAAAACTAAAAAGAATTTATTCTAATGGATAAATTCTGATAAATAAAATTACTAATAAATAAAACTAAAAAGAATTTATTGTTCGTTAGAAAAATCAGAATCTTCTTTAAATTTTTTTTCTTTGTAGATTGTTGCAAAGCTTGGGACAATAGTTATCCAGTCTTCACCAAAACCAGCTATCTCGCCTTCAACAGCTTCTGTGGTTTTCTTCAATTTATTGATCGCTCTTTTCAGCTCGATAAGATCTTTGTCTTTCAATGGCTTTATGTTAACCAAAGGAATAGTATATCCTTCTCTTATAGCATCTAAAATTGGCTTAACATCCTCAAAATCTTCCAAAACGAAAGACCTCACAACAATTTTCGCCTTGCTATTATCAGAATCAAGACCAACATTCAAATAATCTTTATCAATCTCAGATTCAGAAGAAACATCAAAGTCGTCTCCTTTTAATTTGTTCATCAAATTTGTTAAAAAACCCATCTAAGCACCCTCCTCTAGAGTGATAAGATTTTGATGTATACTCATATATATAAAACTTTCGAAAAACACATTCGAAAGATTTAAAAATCACTGAATTTATAGTTTTAAATAATTTTATAAGTATTTTGCTACAAAAGGATCTTTAAAATGACTAAAAGAATAGGTGGTTTAAGAAGGAAAACTAGACATAGTCTTGCTAAGCTGCCCAAGGAGAGGGGTAAACTAAGCCTTAGCAGATATTTTCAGGAATTTAATATAGGTGATAGAGTAGCTTTCAGCGCAGAGCCTTCAGTTAAATCAGGGCTTTTCAACAGAAGATTTTTGGGGATGAGTGGCATAGTTAAAGGAAAGCGCGGAAGCTGTTATGAAATAAAAATAAATGACAGAGGCAAGGAAAAAATTGTCATAACACATCCCGTTCACCTTAAAAAAATATCTTAAAAATGTGGTCATAAAATGAAAACAGAAATAATATCTGAAACACCAATAACAATGGCTCAGCTCAAACATGAGCTTGAAGCGATAAAGAAAAGAGACAAAGAACTCGGTCTAAGATCAGCTAAGACAGAAGAATATCTGAATAGATTTGTTAAATTAGATTCGGAAAAAGCAACAGATCTTTATAAAAAAATAGAGGAGCTCAACATTCCAAGACTAAAACCTGAGCATATAACTAAAATCGTGGATTTAATGCCTGAAACACCAGATGATGTAAAAATGCTTTTGCAGGGTTATGTTATAACATTAAGCGCAGAAAACTTGAAGAAGATTACAGATGTTATTGCAACCTTTAAATAAAGAAAATGGAACGCACAAAAGAAGAAACAGCAATAGTACTAGATTTTTTGCAGCACGGCTACCCATTCGACACAAGGCCGATGCATCGCAAAACCCCTATAGTGCAAGCTATAGGCAAAGAACATTTTACTCTTTTAGAGTTAGTTCCGAAAAAAGATGTGTTTTTACAGCCTCTTGAGGAAGTTTATATCGGAGAAGGCAAAAGGGATAAAATCCACCATATTGTAGGTAAGCTGGATTTTGAGAAACTTACCGCAACAGCAAAAGCAGAGCTTGAATTCATAATCAAAGATATTGTGCATAAAAATGAAAAACGTTTCGTGGATTTTTTCAATAATGCACAACCACTAACAACAAGAATGCATCAACTTGAGCTTTTGCCAGGTTTGGGCAAGAAGCATATGTGGGAGATCATTGAAGTGAGAAAAGAAAAACCTTTCGAGAGCTTTGATGATATGAAAAAACGTGTCAAGCTTATGCCCGACCCTGAAAAGATAATTGAAAAGAGAATAATGAAAGAACTGGAAGGCAAGGAAAAGCACAATATCTTTGTTGATGTGTGATTAATCTGTAATCAAAATGGCAGAACCAAAAAAAGAAATAATTGTGAGGGTAAAAATGGATAAGAAAAATGCAATGGTAAATAAGGTATTGTATGTAATATTAGGCGTATTATTGTTTTACGTCCTTACTTCAGCGACAGTTGAAACAACAATAGTTGAAGTTACTCACAAAGTAAGAGAACCTATTCTTTTGCCAGTTGTTGTAGAAAAAACAATAACAGTTCAAGAGCCCTATACTGAACAGATCCCAGTAACAAAAGAAGGATGCGATTATTACGAGTACGCATATTCAACCTCACCCGACATTTTACTAATGAAAGGAACATCCTTTGCAAATGAAACTACGAAAGAGAATTTTTTGATATGCGAAGTTACAGTATTTAACTTGGAAAACAAATCAGGAACCTTCACACTTGAAAGCAGAAACGCATTCGATCAGAAAAAGGAAATAGCTGCTGGCGGCAGTGAAACTTTCAAATGGATACATAAAATAACCAGTCCTGGTGATAATTTCTGCAATATCAAATTTGTAGAAATACCTAAGATATGGAGATGTGTAACTACCGACCAAACAATCTATAAAGTAGTTACAAAATACAGAGAGATAACCAAAATTGAAAATGTAACAGAATACAGGCCAACTGGAAAATATCAAGAAGTTGAAAAGACAGAACCTATAACAAAATACACTTATTACAATAGAGTATTTGGTTACAAACAGCCATTCTACTTCGGATATTAGTTTTAATCTTTATTTTTTATTTTATTTTTTTGTTATTGAGTCAGTTTTGCGCTACATCAATGCTAATTAATTATTGCTTTATTATCCCGTAGCCTATTAATCTAAATCTGTTTCCAACTCTTCTAGAAATAGTGACTCTTGCACCTATATCAGCACAAACAGGTATGCGTAATTTACAGTGAAATAAGTTTTTTGAAAGCCTGTCGACAGTCCCTATTGTAGCTGCTGAGTTTACGTTAAGCATTAATGGTTCTCCTATTTTAATTGGATCTACTTTTAATTCTTCCTTTGCTCCTACAACTCTTTCTAGAAGATGTGTTTCAAGATTCAATTCATACCATATAGGTGGCAATTTGCCCTTGTGGCCAACTACAGAACCAGTTAATGAATCTGATTTTACAATTGTTGGATCAAGACCCGTCATTACGCCAATTGAACCACCAGGCATAACTTGTTCAACAACAGAATCGCCGGTTCTTAAACTTATTATTTTTGTTGTAAGTGGTTTCCATATAATCTTTCCATGGCTTTCTATTTTTCTTCCAGGCCTTATCTCAATTTCTTCCCCTTTCTTTAGAATGCCTTGGCATAAAGATCCGCCTAAAACACCGCCAACTAATCTTTGAGGGTCAGTTCCTGGTTTATTTATATCAAATGATCGAGCAACGAACATAATAGGGTCTTTTGAACTGTCTCTCTTTGGCGTTGGTATGTATTTTTCTATTGCTTCGATAACTGCATCTATGTTTATCTTTTTTTGCGCAGAAATTGGTATTATTGGAGCATCTTTATACGGCGTATCTTTCAAGAAATCTTTTATTTGTTTGTAGTTTTTTAGTGCTTGCTCTTTGGTCACCAAATCTATTTTGTTTTGGATGATTATGATATTTTTTATTCCCACTATTTCAAGGGCTTGTATGTGCTCTCTTGTCTGCGGCTGGGGGCAATCTTCATTTGCAGCAACAAGCAACAAAGCCCCATCCATTATCGTTGCCCCTGCTAACATGGTGGCCATGAGACTTTCATGACCAGGTGCATCGACAAGAGATATTTTTCTTAGAAATTCAGTTTCAGACCCGCATTTTTCACATTTTTTGCTTGTCGTGTAGGATTCAGAACCTTCGCATTTCGGGCATTTTCTTATTACTACGTCTGCGTATCCTAGCCTTATTGTAATTCCCCTTTTGATTTCTTCAGAATGGGTATCTGTCCATTTGCCGCTTAGTCTTTCTGTCAAAGTCGTCTTTCCATGATCAACATGGCCAACTAAACCAATATTTATCTCTGGTTGAATGGCTTCATTTTGTTTTGTGGATTTTTCTGTTTTTTTCTCCGACATTTCAATTTTTTCATCTGCCTCTTTCTTTTTTTTAGGCATTTTTATTCTTTTTTCTCTTCAGATTTTATTTCTTTATTTTCTACTTCAGATTCGCTGCTGTTTTCTTCTTTTGGTTTTTCAGGGAAAATGCTCTCTTTTCCATATTTTGTAATTTTCAAGTTTATCTGAGATGTTTTTGATGATACTGTGTTACCAACAACAGTTTTTCTCCTTCTTCCTCCCTTTTCCTTGATGTAAAGGCCAGTAGTTTTTCCGGAAAGTATTCTTACTCTTCCTGGACCTTCTATATCTTTTCTCATAGGGAATCCACAATCATCTGATCCTCCAGTTATCTGAAATTCATAACCTGCTAAATCAATAGTTTCCCCTTTTATTATCTCGCCAATCTTTGTTCCAAGAAAACGCTTTGCAGTGTCATCTTTAGCTATTCTTTGTACAGATCTACCTGTTTTAGGGTCAGAAATTACTAATTTGAATTCAACCATTTTGTCCTCCCGAGCTTAAGCCTTTTCAGCCACCCTCATGGGTGCTCAGCAATATTGTTATATTAGGAACCAGGCTTATTTATAAAGGTTGTTGTTAGATTTGAGCTAAAACTATTTAAATAGTGCTTAAATAAAACAAAACATGAACTTTAAAGATTTAAAAGTTGTTGAAACAGCAGAGTTTTACATAGATGTCGCTTTCAGGAAGGCTAAAAAAGCCGCTGAAAAAATAAGATATTCTGGGAAAAAAATGGAAAAAATAGGAAAGTCAAAAGAGATTGAACTTGCAAAGTTGAATGCTGTGAAAAGTTATCTTGTTGATACTTTAAACAAAATAGTTGAATCTTTCCCGCGGACAAAAGAACTTCCTGTGTTTTATAACGAACTTATGAAAGTCACACTCGATGTTGATTATTTTAAAAAATCGCTTGGCGCGGTCGCCTGGGCAAGAAAAAAAATAATTGAATTTTATTCAAAATACAGCCAGAAAATAAAATCAACTAAAGAAATAAACACAATAAACAGCCATAGAAGGGAGTTTTATGGGCGGGTTTCGTCCGCACTTAAACAAATAAAAGATAACTTAAAATACCTTGAGCAGTGCAGAAAAATAATGCTTGATTATCCTGTTATCAAAACAGGAATGAAAACAATAGCGATTGCTGGCTTCCCAAATGTTGGAAAAACAACCTTGCTCTTCAAAAAAACAGGCTCAAAAGCCGACATACAGCCTTATGCTTTCACGACAAAAGGAATAAATGTAGGCTATGCAAAAAAAGGCGAGGAAAAAATTCAGTACTTAGATACTCCTGGAACATTAAACAGGTTTGAAAAGATGAACAACATTGAGAGAATAGCATTTCTTGCTTTGAAGTATGTGGCTGATGAAATAATTTATGTTTTTGATTTGACAGAACCTTACCCTTTGGATGAACAGCTTAAACTTTATGAGCTTATAAACAAATTAGAAAAACCACTCTCAGTCTATCTGTCAAAAACAGACATTATTGAAAAAAACATTGTTGAAGATTTCAAAAAGAAGCACAAATTAAAATTTATCAATTAAGTTTTGTTTATAATCGCATCTGCTATTTTGTAAGGATCGTGCCTTAAAATAGTATCTTCATCTATTTTTTCAGGTATGAGCAGCAAATCAGTAAGAACAAACCTTTGGTTTTTTTCAACATCAATCTCAACTATCTGCTGTCCTTTTTTTCTGTAGTTTTCCCTTGCCTGATAAGGTATTGTAGTGTTGTTAATGATTATTTTATCAATATTTGTATTAAGATATTTTTCAATAACTCTTATGTGGTCTTTCGCTGTAAAATTGTCAGTTTCGCCTCTTTGTGTAGCTAAATTCATTATGTATATTTTTGTCCCTTTGCTTTTTCTTATTGCTTCCGCTATGTCTTTGACTAATAGATTAGGAATTAAACTAGTATATAAGCTACCCTGAGATAAAATTATCTTATCAGAATTCAGTATTGCTTCAACTGCTTTCGGATTTGCTTCTATATCTGTTGGTTCTATGAACACTTCTTTTATTGGAAATCCGTAAACAATTGCGCTTCGGACAAGTTCTTCTTCACCATGAATTTTATAACCATTTTCCAAAATACCGCAAAAAATAGCTCTTTTTAGAGTACAAGGATAAACTTTGCCTTTTACATTCAGCGCATTAGGGTGGCTGGCCTCTTCAATCACTTTTTCAAAATCACCTTCATATTTGTCAAACAAACCAGACAATATTTTGTTGCCAAGAGATTCGTTGTTTTTATCCCTTATTTTGAACCATTCGCTTATTTTTTCATTAAAAGAAAGAGCGCATAAAGCTTGTCTAACATCGCCTGGCGGCAAAAATCTGCCTTGAGGATCTCTCGGCTCTCTTTCTTTTATCAAAATTTTAGTGTGGCCTCCGTTATCAGTTGTCGTGACAATTGCGGAAATGTCTTCCTGCTTTAGTTTTTCAGGATGTTGAATGGCATATTTTTTCAGGCCTTCAAGAACTCCGTACTGCCCGGAACCTCCGCCTATTGATGTTACTTTCATAATTAAAGCCACAAATGAACATAAATAAATATATTTCTTTCGTCACCAAATGTAGACTATTTATGAAAAATTTTCATCATTTCCGTAAAATTTATATATAAGTTTGATATGCCAAATTCCCTCATGGCAGGAACTTTAATAGAGATTATTAAAAGCACAACCCAGTACTTTAAAGGGAGCACAGGTTTTTTTCTTTATGTTTGCCCTGCTCATGGCAATACTAAAGAAAATGCGAATAAAGTAATCCTTGACGTTCCATGTGATAGAAATTTAATTTCTTGTTTGAATGGCTATTTATCAAGTAAAAAGTATTCAATATCCGAAGCAAATGCGACACAGACTAAAAATGGATATAAAGGAAGAATTGAATTTCACTCAAAAAATATCAATTTAAAAGATGTTGTAAACTTAATAAAAGATTTTTACAAAGAATATATTAAAGTTGCAATTTAATTTTTGATTTTTTGATCTTTCTTAAATATTATCTTCTTAAATTTTATTTTCTACGACTTCTATAGAAAATGAACAAGGAAGTTTGTAGCCGAATCTTTTTAGGGCTTTTTTAGCAACATCCAGATTTTGCTTGTTGACATCAAGTTGACATATTGCTTGCCCTTTAAATACACGTGCTGCACATCCTATGACTTTACCAAATGGCGCAGCCATACCAGTGCTCATACGGTCAGCTCCTGCTCCAGCTGCTAACGGATTTTCTCTTAAAATATGATGCGGGTAAATTCTAACTTTCATAAAGAAATCATTTTTTCCTACTAATTTTTCCATAAATCTTACTGAACTCTGCCTCCCTGCTTCTATTGCGCCATCTCTTATCTGCAAGTCATCTTTCGAAATAAGAAATAAAGAATATTGGAATTTTTTTTGCATGTTACCCATATCAAACTTTACTATCTTTTTTGAAGGATTTACTTTAACAAAAGACTTCTTTTTATACTTATATACTCTTGTATAAGGCCTTTCAAGCCTTCTGTAAGCAACAAATTTTCTTGCTTTAGCCATGTAATTTTGAATAAATAGCCCCTTTATAAAGGTTTTGGAAGAATAATATTTGGAAAACATTAAAATTAACAAAAGGTTTATAAAGAAAAAGTCATAAAATACAATATTCAGATCATATTCAAAAAACATATAAAAAGAGGTGCACAAGATGCATTTTAACAAAAAAGCAGATTTGAGTCTTTCTATTAATGCGATTGTTATTTTGATTCTAGCAATAACTATGCTTGGCCTTGGCCTTGCATTTATGAAAGGAATGTTCGGCAAAGTGACAGGTGAACTAGGAGAGATGACAAAAGGTTTATCTGCCCAAAGAAAAGCAGAATTAGAAAATTCGTTGGATAGAATTACGTTTGATACAAGTGAACTAGAAATTAAAGTAGGAACAAAGGCAAACATGTATTTTGCCATCAGGAATAACCTAAATCCTGACGCACCAAACACATTTAACATCCCTTCACCTAAAGACGATAAAGGGTTCGGTTTTGGTTGCACTGATGCAATAAATCCAGGAGGAGCAAAAGAACCTAAACCAGAAGATATAAAATTCAGCACATACACAACAAGGACAATTAAAGCAGGAGCATCAGAAGCACTACCTCTAATAATAAATGTGCCTGCAAATGCAGTTCCAACTGTTTATTCATGCGATCTTACTCTTGAAGATCCTTCAACACCTGGTTCTGAATATGCGAAGAAAGTGCTCTACATAACAGTAACTCCATGAGGTAAAAATGGCTAAAAAAAGACTAAGTCAGCAGCAGGAATTTGAGATAATGAAGCTTGTACTTGATAAATTCCTGTGGATAGGAACTGGTATAATGGTTTATGGCGTTTGGCAGATGTTCGCAAAAGATGTCTTGACAGGGCTATCGTGGACAGCAGCAGGAGCTATCGTCTTGATACTGTTTATGATACTGATAATAAAGGAATATGAGATAATCAAATGAATTAATAAATTATTTTTTATTTTTATTTTTAATGATTTTAAAATGATGAAAAACAAAAAAGGTCTCGAACTTTCTGTTAATTTTTTAGTTATTCTCATAATTGCGATCGTTGTTTTTGGCTTTGGCCTAGCTTTTGTTAGCAAATTCTTTGCAGGCGCAAAAGAGATGAAAGCCCAGTTGGACAGCGAAACTCAGAAAAGAATTGAGTATTTGTTGAATACTGGCGAGCAGCTAGTGATGCCAGTCAATACAAAAACGATTCAAAGTGGAAAGAATGCTGTTTTTGGTATCGGTATTTTGAACATATTAGGCAACAAAACAACATTTATGATAAACCTGCGGTGCACTTTGATGCTAGATAAGAATGATAATGCGAAACCTGATTCTGAACTTACTAAATATTGCAAAGGAGTTGAGATGTCTAGAGGTTGGCTTTTCTCTGATTCTGTAATCGAAACAGTGGAAAACAATGAACAGAAAATAATTCCCATATTGATAAGTGTACCGCAGGGAACCCCTTCAGGCAAATACGTGTTTACAGTTACTGTAACTTATGGCGAAAACAATATACAATATGACGTTCCTAGAAAAATATACGTGATAGTGCCTTGATTAAAAAGCATTTCAATTAAAAGGAATCAAGCTTTTCTTTCAGATAATCTTCGCCAGAAAAACCAACTATTCTGTCAACTTCCTGCCCGTCTTTAAAGAAAATAATGCAAGGTATGCTCATTACATCAAATCTTTCTGCTATTTCTCTTGCTGAATCTATATTTATTTTTCCAAATTTTATATTTTTGTACTCTTTTGATAGCTTTTCAAATATCGGCCCTAATTTTTGACAAGGTCCGCACCAATCAGCATAAAAATCAATAACAACTTTTCCTTTTTCTATGAACTCATCAAATTCATAATCCTCTATTGTTATCATCCTAACCATACCTCCGAATCCTGTTTGTCTTTTGCTACAACAATGTCTTTTTTTCCATCATTGTTGATATCAGCAACAACAATATCATGAATGAAAGGCCTGGTTCCTACTTCAAGCCTTTTACTTAACACAAATTTTCCGCCGCTGTTGATATATATGTCAATAGATTCTTCATAATTACCGATTATAACATCATCCCAACCGTCATTGTTAAGGTCAGCAACTGCAACAGCATACGTATTGCCTGTTTCAAAGAAAGCCATTTGCGTTTCAACACGATCCCATAAATAATTTTGCTGCTCATTATTCCCTTGAACCAAGTCCATTACACCATCTTTATCATAATCTATCAAAGCCATGTCGTAGTTATGCTCAACACCGCTGCCAAGCTCTTTTACAACGCCAAAAGAACCATCTTTATTGTTCAAAAATATTTTTGTTGTTTCTGCATCCGCCCCTACAATAAAATCTAAATAACTGTCTTTATTATAATCATAAGGCAAAAGCTTCTTTATATGCATTTTGTCCCCCCAAATCTTTCTGTCGTAATTCCCGTCTTTATTTCCAAGATAAAGCACATTTTCTTTGAAATTTGTCCCAATTAAAATATCCATGTAACCATCATTGTTGATATCAGCAACAATCAAATCCTCAACATATGCTTTATCCAGCTGTTTGCTTAAGTAGAAAGTCCTGTCTTTTTTGTTCAAATAGATGTAACTTGGCTCGTTGTAATTTCCAACAACTATGTCAGGATAATCATCATCATTCATGTCTGCTATTTTGATTGATTTAGTGTAATCAACCATATCAAGAAACTGCTTTGTGAATGTGCCATCTCCTTTATTGTTGAAATAAACAATGTTTTTTCCATTATAGTTCGCAGCAACAATATCTATGAAACCATCTTTATCTATATCACCGATATCAATATCGTATGTGTGAGCAGCGTCTAAAAATATCTGCTCTTCGTACTTTATTTCAGCAAGTGCAGGCCCTTTTTCCACAACAGTTTTTTTATATTCATTTTTTTCTGCAACTGCATTTTCGACATATATTTTCTGAGAAAGAAGTATTAAAATCAAAATCGCTATTATTGCCACTAGCACCCATGTTTTAGTTCCTGATACTATTTTGTTTGATTGCCTTTTCAATTCAACTAAAATTTTCTGTTTTTTTTCTTTTGTTTTTGTATTTTTTTTCATATTCTCTTCATTGATTCAATGACTCTTTTCTTTGCAATTTCAAATGCACAGCTTCTTGGAGTCACGTTCTTCTTTTTGGCTTCCTCAAGAACAATCTTTGTGTTCTTTGTAATTTTTTCTTCGACTAATTTGAACATATCGTCTGCAGTTCCGCCAATATATTCAACATAAGATGAGATAACCCCGCCTGCATTGGCAACAAAATCAGGAATAACAAGAATGCCTTTTTTGTGCAGCTTTTCCTCAATTTCTGGAGTTGTTGGTATGTTCGAACCTTCAACAATCAACTTAAATTTCAACCTGTTTACGTCTTTTTCTTTTATTAAGTCAGGTATTGCAGCAGTTATCAGAACATCAGCATCAACATCTAGTATTTTTTCACTGGCTAAAACCTCCCCTGGCTTGTAATTTGTGACAGTCCCTGTTTTCTTCTTGACTTCATCCAGCTTGTCAAAATCAAGTCCATCCTTATTATAAATTACGCCTTTTGAATCAGACACTGCAATTAATTTTGCGCCGTGGTCGCTAATCCATTTTGCAGCAAACCAACCAACATTGCCAAATCCTTCAACAGCAACTTTTAATTTTTTCATATCCAGATTCATATGTTCAACAGCAACTTTTGTTGCATAAAACACACCTATACCTGTTGAGCCTAATTCATGTGGTATTCCTCCCATGTCGCTTGGCTTTCCGGTGCAGGCTTTCATTGATCCGTTTTTGTTTGCAAACCATCTCATCTCTTCTTCAGCCATGTTCATGTCAGGAGCTGAAACATATTGTGAAGGACAGACCGGCTTCAAGGCATCTGAAAATGCTTCAACAATTTCTTTTTTCTTTTCTTTTGAAATTTTTTTGTCGTCAGCGATTATTCCGCCTTTTGCACCACCAAAAGGCAAGTCTGCCAAAGCACATTTTAAAGTCATAGCTCTAGCCAATCTGCAGACTTCTTCTTTATCAACAGTAGGCGTCATCCTTATGCCTCCTTTCCCAGGCCCTCTTGCAGTATTGTCTATCACTAGAAAACCATGCATCCCGCTTTTTGGGTCATAAACCTCAAATATTTTCTCAGGTCCAAATTCATCAAAGTTTGGCATTTGTCCTTCTTTTACCTCCTCTCTTGTAAACTCTGTATCTTCTTTTTAACTTTTTTTCTTTTCTGCTCTTTCTTTGGTAGCCAAAATAATTATCGCTTGCCAATTTTGACACTACCCATGTTAAGCAGAACTGCTTTTTGATCGCTTTTTTTAATAGTAACTACATCACCTGTTTTTAATTGAATGACTTTTTTATTGCAGTCAGCTGCCAACAAAGCAGGACCTCTCCTTACTTTTATCATTATTTTTGCTTTTGAGCTTACCACCTTGCTTCTCATCTTTTTTGTTGGATTGTTGAAAGCAAGGCCTATGCCTCTTTCAAAAGTTTTTCCAGTTATTGATTTGTAATAAGCATTTGCTCCCCATGGCGTAGCTATAACTAAACCATCCCCAATAACATTTTCTGCAATTTTTTTGTTGTCAATATAAACATCAAATCTTACCGCGACTGGAACTTTATAGTGGAAGTTAATATCGTTCATCGCAAGGAATTTCTTGTTTTTCACAGATGCTTCAAGCTTCATTGCTTTTTCTTTTTTGTATTTTTTTCTTTTTAGCTTTTTGATAATTTTTGATAAGTCATATTTTTTCTTGTTTTCACTTCCTGCGTAAATAAAAAGTTTTGGCACTGATGGATATATTTGCTCCCCATATAGAAAAGTTCCTTCGCCGCCATAACAAATAACAATATCAGGATCTTTTCTGTCTATTGCAAAGTTATTTTTTAAAACTTCTTTTTCCACAATTTTTTTGTTGAAACCCAAAACAGCAACCTTTGTTTGTTTCATAATTCTTGTTTGCTTCATAATATCACTTCTTTATATTTTTTATATGTTTGTATGCTGCTAAAGCAGCAATTGCTCCCTGGGCAGCTGCTGTTACAATCTGCCTTAACACAGCACTTTTGTCAGTTATGTCTCCTGCTGCAAATACGCCTTCAACGTTTGTTTTCATCTCGTCGTCAACAATTATTTCTTCATGCGAGTTAAGTTTCACTCCAATCTCTTTAGCCAATGTTGTTGAAGGGATGTGGCCAATTTCTATAAAAACACCGTCAACATCGATCTCTTTTCCTATATCTAATTTTATTTTTCTGACGACTTTATCACCCAATATTTCCTTCACATTTGCCTTCATAATTATTTCTATGTTTTTTGTTCTTTTTATTTGATCAATAGTTAATTCCTCTGCTTTAAATTCGCTTCTGACAATCAAATATACTTTTTTTGCATATTCTGAAAGAAGCAAAGAACCTTTTGCAGCTGAATCCCCGCCGCCAATCATCGCAACTGTTTTATTTCTGAATATTGGCGCATCACAAGTAAAACAATAACTTACACCTCTGCCTGCGTACTTTTCCTCGCCAGGCACATTCAGCTTTCTCCTTTTTGTGCCTAATGCAAGAATTATTGATTTGGCTTCGTAATTTTTATTTTTTGTTCCAACTAGGAATTCTTTATTTTTTTTAATGCTGATTACTTCCTCTTCAATAATTGGTATGTGATATGCTTCAACGTGTTTTCTAAAATTATGAGCTAATTCTTTTCCAGAAATGCTTTCTACGCCTGGCCAATTTTCAACAAGATGCGACTCGTTCATTAGGCCGCCTATGTCTTCTGAAATTATCAACGTATTCAATTTATATCTTGCAGCATAAATAGCTGCAGTCATGCCTGCTGGCCCAGAACCTATTATAATAAGATCGTACACCTAACCACCTCTATATCCTAATGTTCATTTCTTTTATAAACT
>FWPV01008302.1_pt1 | contig 18236 bp, 15 predicted proteins | sample 2228371 | NCBI WGS metagenome assembly FWPV01 (sample SAMEA103939776, study PRJEB20133) | metagenome
TGATGCAACTTTCAAAAAAGAAAATAACCCCTACATCGTCTCTTCTGATCTTATTGTTCCCAAAAATAAAAAATTAATCATCGAGGAAGGAGTGTTATTAGCTTTTAAGGAAAACACGGGCATTATCGCAGAAGGAGAAATTAAAATAAAAGGGAAAGAAGAAAGCCCCGTTCTCCTTTTTTCCAACCACCTTTACCCTAAAAAACAATTTTGGAAAGGCATTGTCATTAAAAGCAGCCAAGAAAATGAAATCTCTTTCGGAGAATTCAGGCAAAGCACTGGGGGAATAATATTAGAAAAGGAAAGCAAGGCGACTATCGTTCACAATATTTTCAAAGAAAATCGGCTTGCACTCATGACAAGAGAAACAAAAAAAATAGAAATAGCTCAAAACAAGTTTCACCTTAATAACACAGCTATTGTTTTGCAATCTGCTTCACCAAAAATCACAGAAAACAAATTCGTCCATAACCAAGTGGATTTGCAAATAGAATTAGGAAGCGCTCCGAAAATTATCAATAACACTTTTCTGCCCTTTCCAAACACCACAAACATTATTTATGCGGACACAAATGATTTAATCATAAAAAACAACAGCTTCCCTCAAATTTCATTTCCTGATTTAGAAAAATATATTTTAGACGGTAAAGACACGGTAAATTTTACCTGGCAAGAAAAAAACTGGCCGAGAGGAAAAATAATATGGCAATAATTTTCATTAAAACAAAAACCCCTTTTTTAAGAGGGGTTTTTGCATAATTTTTGTTTAAATAAATTTATTTTTAAGGGGTGTTTATTTTCGTACATAGCGCGAGAGATTTTCAATTTGCTTTGGGGTAAGCTCCTTTGCCTTTTTAATCGCTTCCTCTATTAATGCCTTAGAGAAAGTCCTTTCCTCTCCGACCATTAACCCCTCATTGCCTGTTTTGTTTTGCAGATAATCCTCAATGTAAATTTTTTGCTCAGCATTGAGATCGCCTGCAAGTTCAGGCCGGCTTTCTAAATATTTCTGCAGGGTTCTTCGCGCTAAATGAGTAATTCCTTCGCCTCTTTCTGCTTTTTCCGTAAAAATTTCCTCGTCATTATTCGTAGTTTCTCCTGCTACCTCTTGTTCCTCGGAAGCACCGCCTTCTGCTGTTTGCGTCTGCGCCTGCTCCTCGGTGTTTCCTATTTGTTCTTTTTGATTTTGCGAAGATAAATAAACAAACCCTGCGATAACAAGAATGATTGCCACAGCCATTACCACCCTTGGCGAGCTGATAACCTGCCAAAAACTTTTTTGATCCTCTCCTCTTTTAATCTCTCCGTTCGTCATTTTTCCACCTCCCTTCCTTGACCCTTAATAAACTCTCTTTAATAAAAGAGTTGTTTTGAGGGTTGATAATTTTTAAAGGTACTTTTTAATTATAATAAAAAAGAGGGTTCTTTCAAGAACACTCTTTTCGAAAAAGTACTTTACATTAAATGCGATGCTGCTTTAAGAAGATCTTTGAGTTGGGGTAGAAGGAGAGTGTTTTTCTTTTCTATGCATACCATTCCCTCTCCCAGAATTGTGTTCACGGAAGCAAGCACGGGCTTGCGGAAATTTTCCTCACTGATTGTTGACAAATCTTCCATGATTCTTCTGAGCCGAAACTGAAGAGGAGAAAAAATGTTGGTTTGGGCAATTTGAGGTTTCTCCTCTATGCGCCAAAGAAGTTGGGTCAATTCCAAAATGAACCTTTCCAAATTCTCCTGAATTCGCTTCATTCTTAGCGAAAAAAAGCTTGTCCTTAAAATACTCAGCGCCTTTGCGTCTTCCCTTTTATAAAAGAAGTTTCCAGCTTTTTGCATTTCTTCCGCACACCATTGACAACTGCGAAAAGGATTGAGATCAATTCTTTCCAAATCAAAAGCCAAGTATTGAAGACGCAATGCTAAACGCTGCCGTTGCCAATCTTCATCAGGTATTTTTTCTTTTAACTCAAGAAGTTTCTTTAAAAAATCCTCAGCGCTGCGTAAATAATAGCGGATGATTTCCAGCATTAATTTTAATACCTGATGACGTGTGACAATTACGGGTAAAATGTGGAAAATCCCCTCGTGCAGACGAGCATCAAAACGTCTCATTAAGGCATAAGCCTCGCTCATTTTTACTGTTTCTGAAACCTTGCCGCTTTTATCCCTCAATAACTTAAGCTTATTCAAATATTCCAGGGCTTCTTTTTTATTTATTTCCCTTGCTTCTCCCCCTGTTTTTTGGATTAAAGTCTCCACTCTTTGCCGTAATCTTGCCTCATAATCCCGCACATTGACTTTGCGCAAACCCAAAATCGCTAAATTCAGTTCTTTTGCTTCCTTGTGGGCTTGCAACATTAAATTGCTTTCGCCCAAAGAAATTTTTTCCCCGTATTGGTGAAGAATGTGCAAAGTTTGACGATAAGCATCATAGAGAGATGGCAAAAGCATTCTTTTAAGCCAGGAAGGCCGCCATCGTTCAATTCTTTTTAAAGGCAGTTTCTCTCTGGAAATAATTCCGCTTGCTTCTTCCCAACGCGCAACAATAATATAACCTTGGTATGCGCCCTCACTCATCACCACGCCGAGATCTGTCCCCCATAAATTCATTCTTGCCCATAATTTTGTTTTCTTTCCCTTGATTTGAACCTCTACAAGTTCTTTCTGTCCGCCGCCGATTTGCTCCATTTTTTCTCTCCTTCTGTTTTGTTGCCTAAAGAACTAATTTTTCATCATAGAGAAAAAGACCTTTTTAGTCAATCTAATTTTAATCTTTATCTCTTTACATATGCTAAACATATTTTGCAGAGAAAAGCTCGACAAAAAAGGTAAATTTTGGTATTCTTTAGTTGATCAATTTTTGTTTTTTCTCTTTAATTTTTTCATTTTCAAAAATGTCCGGGCATTCCAAATGGGCACAAATCAAAAGGCAAAAAGGACTCGCAGATAAAAAAAGAGGGGTGCTTTTCTCTCGTCTCGTCAAAGCTATTTCCATTGCCGCCAGAGAAGGAGGCAATCCTCATACTAACTACAAATTACGTTTAGCAATAGATGCCGCCCGCAAAGCTAACATGCCCAAAGAAAATATTGAAAAAGCTATTTTGCGCGGAACAGGAAAAACACCTGGCGTTAAAATTGAAAACATCCTTTATGAAGGATATGGACCTGGAGGAACAGCTATTTTAATCGAGGTAGTTACTGACAATAGACAACGCACAGTGTCAGAGTTGCGCCGTCTTTTTTCACGCTTTGGTGGCTCTCTGAGTGAGGTGGGCAGTGTGCAATGGATGTTCAAGCGCTCCGGCTATATTAAAATTTCTCCTCTTCCTCCAAATAAAGAGGATATTGAGCTCTCCGCCATAGAGGCGGGGGCAGAAGATGTGCAGGAAACAAAAGATGGTTTGGAAATTTTTACAAAACCGGAAGATTTAAAAAAAATAGTCCAGAATCTCAAACAAAAAAAGGCGAATATTGCCGAAATTGCCTTTGACTGGCAACCCAAAACCCCCATCTCCCTGGATGCGGAAAATAAAAAAAAAATTGATGAGTTTTTTTCCCTATTAAATGAAAACGAAGACATTCAGGAAGTTTATACTAATCTAGCATTAGAATAATATGTCCAAAATTATTTTAGGCGTTGATCCTGGAATTGGCCGTATGGGCTTCGGATTAATTCGCGAAAATAAAGAAAAATTAACATATCTTGACCATGGATGCATTGTTACTTCGCAAAAAAAAACCACTCCCGATAGACTTTTGGAGATCTACTCTGATTTAAAGAGGATTATCGCCAAATGTCATCCGCACTTAGTTTGTCTGGAAGAAATATATTTTGCAAAAAACATAAAAACAGCCATGCAAGTCAGTCAAGCAAAAGGATTAGTGCAGCTTATATGCGCTCAGAAAAAAGTTCCCCTCTTTTCTCTTACTCCGCTTCAGCTGAAAAAAATCCTCACTGGCCAAGGAAATGCCACTAAAGCACAGATGCAAAAGATGGTACAAATAATTTTATCTTTAAAGAAAAAACCTGCTCCCGACGACGCAGCAGATGCCTTAGCCCTTGCTATCGCAGGTTCTTACGGAAAATTTTTAAAATAATAAAATGAAAAAAGTATTATTTTTCCTCGTTCTGATAATTTTACTCGCTTTTCCTTTCTTGACATTGGCTCAAAACGAAGAAGAAATTAAAATTTCTGCTGACGCTGGAGAAAGTAAAAAGGGGATGATCGGAGAAACAATAAAATTTTCTGCGAGAGGATCAATCTTTCCTGAAGACGAAGAGGTAAAAATATTGTGGAAATTCGGAGACGGCAACGAAGAAGAAGGTCTGGACGTCAGCCATTCTTACAACAAAGCTGGAAATTATTTAGTGACCCTTGTTATCTCTTCCCAAGAGCAAAAAAGCCAAGACACAGTCCAAGTCAATATTTTCTCAGAAAATTTTTTTCTTATCGCCGATAACTCCCTTTCGACAGAAAAATTAATCAATTGGCAAAACGCAAGCGAGAAACAAGGAATATATCTTTCTTTTATTCAGGATACTTCGACAGATCCGGAATATTTAAAAGTAGAGAATCTTTCCCGTATCCTCTTGGATCGCCTGGAAGAATTGCAAAAAGCGAAAATTATTATCATCGCCACTGCTGGAAATGCAGGCATTAACACTCTTTCTAATTTGGGGCAAATTTTATTATCCAGAGAGGAAAAAACTGCTTTCGACGCTTTGAATTTCCCTCAAAAAAGCATCTTTGTTCTCACCAGCGGATCTTTTGCCGTGTTAGCGCGCAACGCCCAATCCGCTTATGGGCTTCTTAATCCTCAATTTATTGTTCTCACAAAAGAAGAGGCCTTGCCTTTTATCTTTTCAAAATTGCCCGGAGAAGAAATCCTCGCCAAATTGCAGGAAAATAAAATCGATTACCGTCTTTTAGGGATCCACAGCCAACGGGCAGTGACAAAATTGGGTCCGCTGAATTTCATGTCTTATGGCATCAATTTTTTGGTGAATAAAAGAGTTCCCATAAACAGCATTCTCTTGATCCTCATGCTTCCCTTAATCGCCACTTTAATTGCTTTTGCACGGCAAATTATCGGCGTTAAGGCTTTTGGCATTTACACCCCCTCTATTATCACCCTCTCTTTCTTTGCGCTGGGATTAAAATACGGCTTGCTTGTTTTTATTGTGGTTTTGTTCTCGGGAACTATTTTCCGTTATCTCTTGCGTCGTTTGCATCTTTTATATCTTCCTCGCATGGCCTTGCTTCTTACCCTAGTAAGCCTCATATTACTAATTCTCTTGGGATTAGGAGCCAGTTTCGGGAAAACTGGCATCCTCGCTCTTTCTGTTTTCCCTATCCTCATTATGGTAACCATGGTGGAAAAATTTGTAGCTGCACAGATCAGCAAAGGATTCAAAACTGCCTTCACTTTAACCTTAGAAACATTAATTTTAGCCATTGGCTGCTATTATCTTCTCAACTGGGAAAGTCTCCGTGTTTTGCTTTTGGGTTTTCCCGAATTGATTTTATTTACCATCATTATAAATTTGATCATCGGCCGCTGGACCGGGCTGCGTCTTTTTGAATTAATTCGCTTTAGAGAAATCATTCGTCATGTTCAACCTCCTAAGAAAAAGTAAAAACATCCTGGGGATGAATGAGCGCATTCTAAGCTTCATTCGTCCTTATAATAAAAAAGTGGCAACGCGATTGGCAGACAATAAACTGCTTACAAAAAAAACTTTCCAGACAGCAGGATTGCCCGTTCCTCGCCTTTATGCTGTTATCAAGAATCACAAAGAACTAAACCAATTTAACTGGGTAAAGCTTCCTAACAGTTTTGTTCTTAAACCTAATGCTGGTTTAAAAGGAGAGGGAATTCTGATTATTTTTGGCCGCAAGAAAAAAACGGGCAATTGGGTGAAAGCAGACGGCGCCGAAATAACCATTGATGACCTTAAGCAACATATAGAAAATATTTTAGACGGCAATTACTCCTTGGCTGAAACCCCGGATATTGCTTTTTTCGAACAGAGAGTAAAAAACGCTCCCTTTATCAAACCATACTGCTTTCGAGGCCTTCCGGATATTCGCGTAATAGTTTTTAACAAAATTCCAGTAATGGCCATGTTACGTCTACCCACTAAAGAATCCCAAGGAAAAGCAAATTTGAGTATGGGCGGCATAGGATTGGGGATTGATATTAGTAGCGGTATCACTACTTACGCAGTTCAGCGCAACAGCTTGATAGAAACCTTACCAGATTCGCGTTTAGCGCTTTCGGGTATTAAAATTCCTTTTTGGGATGATATTCTCTTGTTGGCAATTAAAGCTCAAATTGTGAGTAAAATCGGTTTTTTGGGCGTGGACGTTGCTATTGACAAAGAAGAGGGGCCAATGATTTTGGAAATTAATGCAAGACCGGGGCTTTCTATTCAAATCGCCAATCTCGCTCCTCTTCTAGACCGTCTGCGTAGAGTTGAGGGTTTGAAAGTGCCAACAGCAGAAAAAGGGAAACGCATTGCCCAAGAAATTTTTGGAGGAACAGTGGAACAAGAAATTGAGGAGGTCTCCGGGAAAAAGGTTGTCGGAGCCGAGGAGGAAGTAATTATTTTTGACTCAAGCGGGAGAGAATTTAAAACCTTAGCAAAAATTGACACGGGGGCTTTCCGTACCGCTCTCTGTCAAAACTTGGCAGAAAAACTTCATCTGACCGAAATTTTAAAAACAAAAAAAGTAAAGAGTGCCTTGGGAGCCGCTGAACGATCCATCATCCCTCTCACTTTTCTCCTTAAAAGAGAGAGGATTCAAACAGAGGCTTTTATTGCCGATAGATCAGAATTAAAATATGAGATGATTATTGGCAGAAAAGATCTTAAAAAATTCTTGGTAGACCCTGCAAAAAAGATGATCAAAAATGTCTAACAAGGAAATTTTTTTAATTGACAAAATTTTAGCAAGGATTAGTAGGGGGCTTTCCTGGCCGTCTTTCTTGAGACCTACCAATCTATTAGTAGAAAGGAAAAAATTTTTTACTAAACGATTTTATAATCCACAATTCCGTTACAATTTGCCTCCTCTTGATTCCTTGAGAAAAAAAAGAAAGCTTCTCTCTAAGCTCAGTATTCCTTCTTCCCCTCCTTATACAGTCCTCTGGAGGGAAAAAAAAGAAGAACTATTAAAAAAAATATTGCTCTTGGAAAATCTGGGAACAAAAAATTTCACAAGATTATCTATAAATTTATTCGGCGCCCCTCAAAAAAGACTTCTCTATAAAGCAAAAAAGTTCTTGCCTAAAATTCTCACCCAGGAAAAATCGATTGTAAAAAAAAAAATTGTTTTTGCAGAAGAAATGAAGAAATACTTTGAGCAACACCTCAGAAAATACCAGTTTCCCTGGATCGTCAAATTAACAGACAATATCTCAGCGCGAATCCTCCTGTTAAGATCCAAAAAAATTATCTATATTAGAAAAGATGCTCAATTTTACAAAGGAGAATTAAAGAGATTAGCTTATCATGAAATTGCTATTCATATTTTAAGACTGGAAAACGGTGATCGACAGCCTTATCAAATTCTTCGACTGGGAACAAAAACTTCCCTTGCCACAGGAGAAGGCCTTGCTCTTATAGCCGAACTTATCGCTTCAAAAAATAAAGTTCTTCCCCTTTCCCCCCCCGCTCGGTTTCTGGCTCGCGCTTTAGCCGTGGACTATGCCTTAAAACATTCTTTTTATCAAACTTTTTCTTTCTTGGAAAATTTAGGCTTTGGCTCTTATCTTTCATGGGAAGCAACAGTAAGAGCAAAAAGGGGGATAACCGACACCAGTAAACCCGGATCTTTCACTAAAGACCATCTTTATTTTACGGGAATGTATGAGGTTCTAGAATATATAAAAACAAAAAGGGATATCAAACCTTTATTTATAGGAAATATAGGCATAGGGGAGATAAAAAAAATTCCCACCCTCCCCCGGATCAAGCCACCTCGTCAGCTCCCTTCTTTTTACAAAAAAATAATTTTTTAATTATGAATAGGATCTCTAAGTTTTCTGATCTTAAAAAATTTTTTTATAAAACTAATCCGCAAATCATTGGTTTTGGCGTTACTGCTTTTAACAGATTGGGACCAGAATATTTTCTTCCCCATTATAAAATTTTTGCTCTCCGTGACACTTTGGATGCAAATCTCATCGCTAAAAAAATTCCCTTGGAAATAATAGAAAGAAAAACAAAAATTAAATCTCTTTCAGGCAAACGCAATGCCACTGCAATTTTGCAAAATCATTATACCCAGAAATGCCTTAAAAAACTGCAAACGCCTATTTTTTTACTTTTTTATAAAGTATCAAAAAAAATTGAAAAAATCGCTCGAGAAAATGATTGGCGCATTTTAGCCAACCCCAGCAAATTTGGAAAAAAAACTTTTGAGAACAAAATTCACTTCCACGCTCTTTTAAAAAAACTTGCTCTTCCGACGATTCCTTCAAAAAAATTATTTTTTTCTGATTTAAAAAAAGTGGGATTTCTCGAAAAACAAAAATTTCCTTTCGTTATTCAGCTCCCCACCAAAGGAGGAGGAAAAGGCACTTTTTTCATAAAACAAAAAATTGATTTCGAAAGTTTCTTGCAAAAAGACCTCCCGCCTCATTCCTCCCTTATTGTCGCTTCTTATCTCGACGGCCCCTCTCCTAGTATTACCGCTTGTGTAACAAAAAACGGTATAGCCTATACCAATCTACAATATCAAATCTTAGATGTGCCGGAATGCTTTTCTCCCGCCATTGGATCGGGTTTGTTCTGCGGGCACGATTGGAGCAATGCTTCATTCTCTCCAAAAATTTCCCAGCAAGCTTATCAAATTAGCGAGAAAATAGGCCTGTATCTTAAAAAGATGGGGTATCGCGGCATTTTCGGTCTGGATTTTGTTTTGGATGAAAAAAGGGAAAAACTATACCCCGTAGAACTCAACCCTCGATTACTCGGCTCCTTCCCTACTCTCACTATGGTACAATTAAGAAATAGGGAAATTCCCATTATCGCTCTGCATATTTTATCTTTTCTCCCTTATCGTTGCTCGCTAGACATTCAAGCAATCAATCGCTCCATGCAAACACCTAAAAGAGGATCTCAGCTCATCCTTCATAATCTAGAAGGAGAATGGGCAGAAACCACAAAACAACTAAAGCCAGGGGTTTATACTCTGAAAAGCAAGAAGATTCGATTCGAACGATACGGTTACGAATTTAATCACCTGAAAAAACCTCATGAGTTCCTCATTGCCGATGGCGTCCCCCCTCGCAACTCCCTTTTTGCCCCTCACGGCCGCATTATGAGAGTTCTTTTCCTTAGGGGAATTTTTCATCCTCAAAAAAGAAAATTAACTTCTTTTGCCCATGAAGCAACGACAAAGGTCTATCAAGCTTTAAAAATTCAACCCTTAAATAAAACAAATGGACACAAGAAAAAGAAAAAAACGCGCTGAAGAATTATGGAAGGCCTCGAAAAGAATTATTAGTGACTGCGCTTTAGAAAATGGCGCTATAGTCGCCGCTAATATGCAAAAGCCTTACTGCTCCCGCACCGCTAATAATTATCACTTTGTCTGGCCAAGAGATGCCGGATATATTGTAGTGGCCGCTGATAAGCTGGGCTTAAAAATTTCAGAATCATATTTTACTTGGCTTACGGAACGACCAGAAGATTTCAAAAAGGAGGGGCTTCTTTATCAAAACTATGCCCCCAATGGCCGCATGAACGGCACCCAATTCCAGCCCGATCAGATGGGAACATCGCTTTGGGCTATTCATCATCATTATCAACATCATCCTTCTTTGGCTTCTAAATATGAAGTTTTAATCCGGCGTTTAGCTGACGGCATTTGTGATGCTTGGCGAGGAAAATATTTTTTCTGGAACACCACCGACCTATGGGAAGAGGCGCATCGCATGACTTCTACAAAAATGGAAAATAATTTCACTTACTCCCTTGCTGCTTGCGCCAAAGGCCTGGAACTTGCCAATGATCTAATTTCCAATAGCAATTGGGTAAAAGTGGCAAAACAAATGAGAGAAATTATTAATAACGCTTATGACAAAGAAAAAAAGTATTTCTTAAGGAACAGCGGCTTAATTAAAGACTATAATGTCGATGCCTCGCTCTTAGGGCTTGTTTTTCCTTTTGAAATTATCGAAGCAAAAGATCCTCGCATGGTAAACACAGTAAAAAAGATGGAGGAACGCATTGTTTTTGACGGAGGCGTCCACCGCTATGAATTTGATTATTATGATGGCGAAGGTACGGCTCAAGAAGGAGCAGGAGCTTGGCCGCTTTTGAATTTTTGGATGAGTATTTATTTTTCTCTAGCAGGAAACAAGAAAAAAGCTCTTCAATATTATGATTGGGTTCTGGAGCGGGTAAGAAATGGGTTTATCCCTGAACAAATTTTTGGAGATTTCAGAGAGGGAAAAGGGGTGCGCCCCTTGGCTTGGTCCCACGCAATGTTTGTTTTTGCTACTCAAAAATTAGGCCTCATCTTTAAACAATGAAAGGAGAAATAAAAAAATTAAAAATTGCTTCTGTTTCTGCGGAGGTCGCACCTTTTTCCAAAACAGGAGGATTAGCTGATGTAGCTAGATCTTTACCAAAAGCCCTTAAAGAATTGGGGCATGAAGTAATAGTGATAACGCCTTTATACGGCATGATCTCTAAAAGAAAATTTAATTTGAAAAAAATTATTCGCCATATGCTGGTGCGCCTGGATAAAACCACTAAAATCTATTGCGATGTCTGGCAAGGAGAATTGATACGCGGCTTGCCAGTATATTTTATTGATAATGAAGATTTCTTTGGTAAATATAAAACAATCTATAAAAACAAGAATCCCAATGCTCGTTTTTTAGTCTTTAATAAAGCGGCTTTAAGATTCTTAACAAAAATAGAATTTAAAGCGGATGTTGTGCAATGTCATGACTGGCACACCGGTTTAATCCCCTATTACCTAAAAACTTTTTATAAAAAAAGTCCTACCTTGAGAAACACCGCTTCTCTCTTTACTATTCACAACATTTCTTTTCAATTTGGTAAAGATTGGTGGAAAATACCACATCACTTAAGAGATTATGGATGGAATAGGCTACCCTTTTTCCCTGAACAGACAAAAATTGAACGCCTTAATTTTGCCCGCCGCGGCATCATCTACGCAGATTTAATCAACACTGTCTCGGAACAATATGCCAAAGAAATTTTAACTCCCGAAGGAGGAGCAGAACTACACAGGCTCCTGAAAAGAAGGAAAGAGCGCCTTTTTGGCATTATCAATGGTATTGATTATGAGGATTATAACCCCGCTTCTGACCCTGGATTAAAAGTAAATTATGATATTAACACCCTGGAAAAGAAAATTATCAATAAGCTTCATTTGCAAAAAAAATTCCACCTTCCTCAAAACTCTAAAATTCCCCTTATCGGGATTGCCTCAAGAATCACTGAACAAAAAGGGTTTGATCTTTTAATTAACATCTTAGATTATTTGGTTAAATTGGATTTACAGCTTGTTATTTACGGAGGAGGAGAAAAAACTTATGAGCAAATTTTTGCCCGTTACAGCAGAAAATTTTCCCAAAAAATAGCGGCGCATTTAAAATTCGAGACAAAATATGTCACCCAAGTCTATGCGGGAAGCGATATGTTTCTCATGCCTTCTCGCTTTGAACCATGCGGACTCGGACAGTTAATCTCTTTGCGTTATGGATCAGTGCCTATTGTTCGTGCCACAGGAGGACTGCTAGATACTATCACGGATTTTAATCCCCAAACAAAAAAAGGCAATGGTTTTTCTTTTACTCATTATGATCCCATTAGCCTCCTTATTACCGTCATCAGGGCATTAGAAACCTATAAATATTCAGATGTCTGGAAAGATCTAGTAAAAAGGGGAATGAGACAATCCTTTTCTTGGGAGATTCCGGCAAAGAAATATATTGTTTTGTTTAAAAAAGCTATTAAATTTAAAAAACAAAAATAATTTTATGTATTGGATTAATTTCTTCCATATTTATCAGCCCTTTTATCAAAACAAAGAAACCTTGGAAAAGGTATCCAAAGAAAGTTATCAAACCATAACCCGCGTTCTTCTTAGTCACCCCCGAATAAAATTCACAGCCAATATATCAGGAGTACTTATTGATCTTTTATCCTCTCATCATCAAAATATCCTTGCAGATTTTAAAAAATTGGTGGCAAGAGGACAATTAGAATTAACCGGCAGCGCCAAACATCATCCCCTTCTTCCTCTTTTGCCAAAAGAGGAGATTCTGCGGCAAATCAAATTAAATGAAAACACTTTAAGAAAATTTTTTGGAAGTTTATATAATCCTCAAGGATTTTACATTCCAGAGATGGCTTATCATAGAGAGGTAGCAAAAATCGCTAAAAAACTAGGATTTAAATGGCTGATTCTTGATGAAATTGCTTTAGGAAAATTAAATCTTGCTGATGCGAATTTCTTGTACACCATCAAAAACATTGGCCTAAAAGCAGTTTTTAGAAACCGCAAGATATCTAAAACATACATTCCTACAACTATTGCCGCAATACTCGAAAGAAAAGAACTTCCTCCCTATCTCATTACGGCAAATGATGGAGAACTTTACGCCTATCACCTTCAAGATCCCACCAAATCATTAACAAAAATTCTTAAAAATAAAAAAATAAAAACCCTCACGATTTCTCAATATTTAAAACGCCTCACCGTAAAACAAGATGTTCATCTCGTTCCCTCCAATTGGGAAACAACTCCATCTGAACTCAAAAGAAAAATTCCTTATGCCCTCTGGGATGATCCCCAAAATCCTATTCACAAGTATTTGTGGAGACTAGCCTATTTGGCAATTGAATTTGTCAAGAAAAAACCTCGTGATGCCAATTTTTCATGGAGCAGATTGCATCTGGATCAAGGACTCGCCAGTTGCACTTGGTGGTGGGCTTCTGGCAGGGATATACGCTATCCCCATCCCCCTGCTTGGTATCCTGAATTTGTGGAAAAAGGCGCTTTGGAGTTAATGCGCTCCATTCGTTCTTTCCACCAGCTTCCTTTTCAACAAAGAATGAAAGCAGAAAAGCTCTATGTTAAGATTATAGAAAAAATTTGGCAAAAACACTGGAAAATTTTTCAAAGACAAAAATGAAAAAACAAACTTTAAATATCGTAGAGAAATTATTAGCTGACTTAAAGCTTGAGGTTATCAACCCCAAAAATCTTATTTTCCCCCAGCATGAAGAAGTAGCAAAAATTTTTTGCAGAAAAAGAAAAGAAAAGTTTGTCCTCAAGGTCCAATTGACAAAAAAACCCTCCCCCGCATTTCTTAGAGAAATTTGGTTTCATAAAATCTTCAATAATAAATTGCGACAGAGCAGATATTGTCGACTTCAAAAATTAAAAGGGAGAGGGAAAAAAGAAGGATTAAATTGGCTGCTTTTAGAGTTCTTGGAAGGAGAAAAAACAGGCAATGTCTTTGCTTTTGATAAAAAATTTCTCCGAGATAAACTCATTCCCCATTTTCTTGATTTCCCCTTTTTCGTTTCTAAAATCGGTAAAGGAAAAAGAGTAAACAGAATACTCACAAAAAGAAATGGAGATTTTTTTCTTAAAAGCATTGACAAGGATAAAAATAAATATGTAAAAGTTTTAGGACAAGGAGATTACGCTTATGTTCTGCGGGAATTTCGCCGTTATAAAAACTTGCTCAATCGCTATTGTACAACATTAACTCATCGTGATAATCACCCCGCCAATGTTTTATGGGGAAAAAACAAAAAACTTATCATCCTGGACTGGTCTGACGCCTCCTTGAGCAACTTTATGTATGATTTCACAGATCTGTGGCTGCACTCTTGGCAAAAAAGAAGCTGGCAGGAAAAATTTGCTCAAAGCTTTGATAAAAAAATAAAAAAAGAAGATAAATTGGAGGCAAAGCTTTTTTTTAAATTAAATCTTCTTTTTCTTTTGCCCATTGAAATGCATAATCTTCAGAACGAAAAAATGGTCAATTGGGCATTCAAAGGGAAAATTTCCCTTTCTTTTATTCGACAGGCCTTTCATACTCATTCTAAAAATTTTAATTTTGCTAAAACATTATGAGAATCGCCCTCTTTTCCACATTCTCCCTTCCTTATCCTCTCCCCTACAAAAATCAAATCCTTCTTGCCCCTCTGCAAGTTGCGGGAGCATTAGGGGAGGGTTTATATAAAAGAGGGTATGAAAAAGGGCATAAAATAACCATGTTTTTTAGCAAAGACTCGCGGCTTCGTGCGCCCCATCAGTCATTTAATCTTTATTCTCTGTATTTTTGGCAAAAAAGAGGGAAAAAATACGATGAAAAAACAGCCAGCTATTACGACCATCTATCCCTAGCCAAAGTTTATCAGCAAGCCAAGAAAAAAAAATTTGACATCATTCATCTTCACCTTTTGCATTTAGTACGCCCTTTTTATTTTGCTCCCCTTGTTGATATCCCTACCGTTATTACCGTTCACGACAACCTATTCATTAACAGAAAAAGGGAACTAAGCAATGATTTTTTGAATGTACGCAATTGTTTTTATATCTCCATATCTTATGCACAAAGAAAAGGGCAACCAAATTTGAAATTCTTCGCCAATGTCTACAATGGCATTAATAGCCAAATTTTCAAATTTAGAGCAAAACCTAAAGGAAATTATGCGGTAGTTATCGGCAGAATTGATCCTGTAAAGGGTATTCATTTGGCCGTAAAGATCGCTCTAAAAAGCAATACTCCTTTAAAAATTATTGGCCCCCTTTATGCAAATCTTCCTCATATTAATAAATATTGGCAAAAGGAAATAAAACCTTATCTTGGAAAAAAAATTCAATATCTGGGCGTGCTTCCCCCTCAAAAAATTGCTCGTCTTTTGCAGAACGCCTCCTGCCTTCTTTTCCCTATCACTTGGGAAGAACCTTTTGGCTTGGTCATGGCGGAAGCGCTTGCTTGCGGCACTCCGGTTATTGCCTTTAATCGAGGTTCGGTGCCGGAAATAATAGAAGATGGCCGCACGGGGTTTATAGTGAATAATGTGGAGGAAGCGGTGCGGGCAATAAAAAAGATCAAGTCCCTTGAAAGAAAAAACTGTAGAAAAAGAGCGGAAGAGAGGTTTTCCCAGGAAAAAATGGTGGAAAATTATGAAAGGGTTTATCAAAGAATATTAAAGAGGAGGAGATGAGAGTAGTTTTTGTCTGCCAAGGTATGGGAGAATATGCTCAAGCTGAAAGCGTAGCTTCTTTTTTTAAAAAAAGAGGAATTAAAACTTTTTTTATTGCTGCCAGTAAAAAAATAGCTAATTTAGCTAGAAACGAAGGCTTCAAATCATTCTTTTCCCCAAAAACACAAAAAACGCATCAGTTGATTAGAAAATTAAAACCAAATGTTGTTTTCCTAGACAACTCTAAAACAGTGTACATGTATCCTCAGTCCATTATGAAATATCCTCCAAAAACGAATGAAAAATTTTTTTATTGTTCCTTAGATTCCAACTGGCTCTTTCATCCTAAAACTAATTATCCTCCCTTCCCCTGGCTTAATCGAGTTTATCTTACCATGCCAGAAAAAATTTTCCGCCTGGGACTTCAAAAATACGGCGGTCACTATCAAATTGATGAAATCTGGAGCAAAAAGATCTTTTGCCCTGGTTTCATCCCCAAAGGAGAAAAATTTAATAAAAAAGAAATAAAGAAGCTGCGCAAAACATTAAGAATTCAATCAAAAGAAAAAGCAATCTTCTTTTACCTCGGCATTCAGGAAGAAAGACTTTTTTCGCAATTTACTCCTCGTTTAATCAAGGCCCTAGAAAACCTGCAAAAAAGAGGGGTGTGCGCAAAAGTTTTCTACAAAGGAAATAAAAAACATTCTTGCCTCATTCATCTGCCAAAATCTCTTACTTCTTTCGAGTTTAACGCTTTTATGGCTATGGCTGATTTAATCATTCAACATCACGGCTGGGGCACCCTAACAAAAGTTTTGCATCAAAATGTTCCCCTTCTCTCGCTTGCGCCAGTGCCCTCGAAAAAGTTGCCTTTTTATACACATAGAGAGTATTATGAAATAGAGCCTTTGCAAAAATTGGGCTTGTGCAAGATCGTTTCGCCCCAAATTAGAATTTCTCAGCTGGAAAAATTAATTTTATCGTTGGCCTTGGAAACCTCTCAAAGGAAAAAAATGAAAAGTTTGCAAAAAAAATATTTCGAGGCCGGAGAGAAAAACTTGCTGTCTGACTTATTAATACAATATAAAAAACAAAAATGAGAATAGCGCAAATTGCTCCCTTGTGGCACTCTATCCCGCCCAAAAAATATGGCGGCGCAGAATTAATCGTCTCCCTACTTACAGAAGGCTTGGTAAAAAGGGGACATAAAGTAACACTTTTTGCTTCTCGTGACTCTAAAACAAAAGCGAAACTCTTATCTTGTATTCCTTATTCATTTGAAAAATTAAAAGATGTAGGATCAGCAAGAAGTTTATATCAGGTTTTAAACACTAGTTTGGCATACCAAAGAGCACAAGAATTTGATATTATTCATGATCACATCACTTTTGATTATTTCGGTTTATTTTTTACGCCTTTCGTTAAAACAAAAACTATAAGTACTTTGCATAATCTCATCTATGCTTTCTTGCCGAAGTATTTTCCTCGCCATCATTATGTGGCTATTAGCAAATCCTTAAAAAAATCTCAAGCCCTTTATCTTAAAAATATCTCTGTAGTTTACAACGGTATCGCAGTGGAAAAATTTATCTTTTCTCCCCGGTCAAAAGACTATTTAGTGTGGCTAGGTCGCTTTACTTATGAAAAAGGACCGCACTTGGCAATACAAATCGCTCAAAAAGCAAAGAAAAAATTAATTTTGGCCGCTCCTTTGTGGCCAGAGGATAAATTGTTTTTCCAAAAAGAAATTAAACCGCATCTTGGGAAAAACATCAAATATATTGGAGAGGTAGGACATAAAGAAAAGGTCGAACTTCTCAAAAGCGCAAATTGTCTTTTAGCTCCCATCACCTGGGAAGAACCATTCGGTTTAGTAATGGTGGAGGCAATGGCCTGTGGCACGCCAGTGATTGCCTTCAAGAGAGGGTCAGTTCCTGAAATAATAGAAGAAGGACGAACGGGGTTTATGGTAAAGAATGTGCATGAAGCAGTGAGAGCAATAAAAAAAACCAAGCAAATTAGTCGCAAGGCATGCAGAGAAAGAGTAGAGAGATTATTCTCCCAAGAAAAAATGGTAGAGGGATATGAAAAAGTATATGCAAGAATGTTAAAAAAGAAAAAATGAAAAAGAAAATTAAAATTGCTTTTGTCTTAGACTCCTGGACTAAAATTGCCCCTTTTATTCCTTATGGCATATCATCAATGGCTTATTATCTGATGGAGGAGTTTGTGAGGGAGAAAAAATTCTCTGCAACATTTTACGCCACTGCCGACTCCCAAACTTCCGCACAAGTGAGGGTAGTGGCGAAAAAAGAGTTAAGGAAATTAAAAAAGGATTTTGGCGATCCTTTTATCCAGCGACATTTGCAATTAGATTTTTCTCTTGTAGCAAAAGAGGCAAAAAAATATGATCTTATTCATAATCACACGGAAACCGCCTTTCTTCCTTTTGCTGATTTAATTAAAACCCCCGTGATCACTACCATGCATGGCACAGGAAAATCAGCAGTGGAAAAATTGGTTTACGGAAGAGTAAAAAACAATTATCTCGTCGCTATTTCTCAAAAACAAATAAAAAATAATCCTCGTTTAAAATTCGCTGGTCAAGTTTATAACGGCATTGATATAGAAAAATTTCCTTTTAACGCCAAACCAAATAATTACCTTTTATGGCTCGGCCGCATTGCTTACATTAAAGGAACTCATCTGGCCATTGAGGTTGCAAAAAAAACCCGCAAACGCTTAATTATTGCAGGAAATGTGGATGAAAGCGAAAAAGAATATTTCCAAACCAGCATCAAGCCACATATCAGAAGTAAAAAAATAAATTTTATAGGAGAAGTAAGAGGCAAAGAAAAAAATAGACTGCTTTCCCGCGCAGAGGCCCTTCTCTTCCCTATACTTTGGGAAGAACCTTTTGGCTTAGTCATGGCAGAAGCGCTTGCTTGCGGCACTCCGGTTATTGCCTTTAATCGAGGTTCGGTGCCGGAAATAATAGAAGATGGCCGCACGGGGTTTATAG
>FWPV01008303.1_pt1 | contig 18236 bp, 16 predicted proteins | sample 2228371 | NCBI WGS metagenome assembly FWPV01 (sample SAMEA103939776, study PRJEB20133) | metagenome
CATCTTTGGTTTCAGGATTGGCCCAGGACCAACTGGGCCGGGCCGCCGGGCGATGTCCTGGCCAGTCTCCTGATAACCTCTTTAGGCTATGCAGCCTTCCTCCTGCCCGTCTTTCTGGTGCTCTGGGGATGGTTTCTGTTCCGTCGAAAGAGGGTATTGAGACTTCTCTGGAACAGCCTGCTGGCGGCCGCGGTCCTGAGTTGGACCATGGCCATAGTGGGCCTTTTACATCTACCCTACCATGTGGAGCATCTGTCCGCGGCCGGAGCCTGGGGCTTGTTCTTGGCCGATCTTCTCTACCATACCTTTGGGCAGATAGGCTGCTGGCTGGTGCTGTTCGCCCTGCTGGGGGTATGGCTCTTTTTGGGGACCGAGATCAACTTCGCCCATTGGGTGGACCGGCTCAAGGCCCTCTGGCTCTCCAAGTTTTCCCGGGCGGCCGAAGTCGAGGTCGAACCCGAGGAGCCCGAGGCTGTGCCCCAGGCTTTGGCCGAGGCCGGTGAGTTGGAGCCGCCGCCTGCCGCCAGGCCCGAGCCTAAAGCAAAAGGCCAGAAGCCAGAGGCCCAGAGACCCGAGAGGCCGACAGCGCGCCCCCGGCCGGCCTCGGCCAGCATCACCCCAGAGTATCAGAGAGCGTTTCTCTCTCTGCTGCACGATGATCGAGAGAGGGCGGCGGCCGAGGAGGAAGACAAATCCCAGGTGCTTTTGGAGAAATTGGCCGAATTCGGGGTGGAGGGCGAGATCGTCGGCCGTTACACTGGTCCGGTGATCACCCGTTACGAATTGAAGCCGGCGCCCGGCGTCAAGGTCAACCAGATAGCCAACCTTTCGGACGACCTGGCCCTGGCCATGCAGGCCCATCGCATCCGCATTTTGGCCCCCATACCCGGCAAGGGGGTGGTGGGCATCGAGATCCCCAACCGGCACCGCAGCCTGGTGTTGCTCAAACCCCTTTTGACCTCTTCCTCGTTCGGCAGCGGCCGCCTCTCTATGGCCCTGGGCCGCACCATCACTGGCGAACCCTATGTGGCCGACCTGGCCGAGATGCCGCATCTATTGGTAGCCGGATCCACCGGCTCGGGCAAGAGTGTCTGCCTCAACACCATCATCACCTCGCTGCTCTACCACTTGGGGCCAGAGGATCTTCATTTCATCATGATCGATCCCAAACGTATAGAACTTTCGGTCTATAAGGGCATACCCCATCTTCAATTCCAATATCGGGTGGAATCCGAATCCGGCAAGTCGATAACCCGTTCCATCGAAGGTGTGGTCACCGATCCCCAGGAGGTGCTGCAGGTGTTCCGTCTGGCGGTCAGCGAAATGGACAGCCGATACCGGATCTTGGCCAGGGAGGGCTGCCGCAATATCGAGGACTTCAACCGCAAGTCCGAACAGAGGATGTCCTATCTGATCATCGTCATCGACGAATTGGCCGACCTGATGCTGTCGCGCGAGGCCGGAGAGATTGAGAGCCGCATCGCCAAGTTGGCCCAGATGGCCAGGGCGGTCGGCATTCATCTGGTAGTGGCCACCCAGCGTCCTTCGGTAGATGTCATCACCGGCGTCATCAAAGCCAACTTCCCGGCCCGGATCGCTTTCCAGGTGGCCTCCAAGACCGATTCCCGCACCATCTTGGATATCAACGGCGCCGAATCCCTGCTGGGCCGGGGGGATATGCTCTATATCCCGCCGGGACAGGCCGAAGCCGTCAGGCTCCACGGGCCCTACATCTCCACCCAGGAGACCGAGAGGATCGTCTCCTATTTAAAAGAGACCTTCCGCCCACCCCCTGAGGCTTCGGAGCAATCGGAGACGGCCGAATACCCCGCCCGGTCCGACTACTCCATGGAGATGGCCATCAGCGAGGAGCCCTCGGGCGACAATGAGCGCGACGAACTATTCGAAGAGGCCAAGGCCCTGGTCATCAGGCATCAGCAGGGATCGGTCTCCCTACTGCAGAGAAGGCTGAAATTGGGCTATTCCCGGGCGGCCCGGCTCATCGACCAGTTGGAGGCGGCCGGCGTAGTGGGGCCGTTCGACGGCAGCAAGGCCCGGGAGGTGTTAATAAAAAACGAGGAGAACCAAGATGCGTAATCTCGCCGTTTCTTTCGGTCTGAGCCTGCTGTTCTTGCCGTGGCTCTGGGCCCAGGAGCCGGGGGAGATGATGACCCAGATGAGGATCGTCTACAAGGATGTCAACGACTTCAAGGCCGATTTCACCCAGATCTACTGCGATGCCACTCAGGGCACCTGCACCAAGTTCGAGGGCAGAATCGAGGCCAAGAAGCCCAACCTGCTGCGGATGGAGGTCAAGAAGCCTGAGGCCCAGACCATAGTCTGCGACGGGCAGAGCCTGTGGATCCATATGGTCAAGGACAAACAGGTGGTGCGGGTGGACCTGGACAGGACCAACAACTACCTGGTCTGGCTGAACCCGCTCGCCAAACTGACCTCTGCCAAAGTCAAGAACGGCTGCGGGGCCAACGGCGAATACCAGATATGGCTGGACCTGCCCGAGTACAAGGATATCTTCAAAGAGATCAAGATACTGATCAACCGCCAGAGTTTCCTCATCACCGGGCTGGATGTGGCCGATGTCAACGACAATACGGCCGAATACCGCTTCAGCGGGATAAAGCTCAATGCCGGCCTGAAGCCGGACAGGTTTCAATTTGTCGTGCCCAAAGGGGTGAGCCTCATCAATGCCGAATAGTTAAACGGAGATCGACGCCTGGTGACGGAGATATATACGGCTCCCATGGCCCTGCCTGCGGCAGGGCTTCGATTTTGACGGAATATTTACTTAGCCACAGGCCGCAGCCTTCTTTTCAGCGTAGAGGAAAGACAGGGTTGCTTTACCGGGCGATTTGGGTTATCATTGACCGATGGCCCTTGGTCTCGGGATATATGCCTTGGCTCCATCGGTTGTCCCGGCCAAGCCTGGCCGAAGGACCGGGCCATGGATAATCGCTGATGATTTTTGAGACAGTGTCGCCATGGGAGATTTGAAGAATCCTTTGTCCGAGGACATCTATCGTCACCGCCAGCGGCCCCGCCAGGAGGATATCCGCGGCCCCTATTTTCGGGACCAGACGGCTATCATCCACTCCATGCCCTTCCGTCGCCTCAAGCATAAAACCCAGGTGTTCTTCTCCCCGGAGAACGATCATATCTGCACCCGGATGGAGCACACCCTGCACGTGGCCACCATCTCGGCCGCCATCTGCCGGGCCCTGGGGCTGGACTCGGACCTGGCCCAGGCCATCGCTCTGGGGCACGATCTGGGGCACGCTCCATTCGGCCACAAGGGCGAAGAGGTGCTGGACCGCCTGCTAAAGGATTACGGCGGTTTCATCCACGAGATCTATGCCCTGCGGGTGGTGGACCATCTGGCCAACGACGGCGCCGGGCTCAATTTGACCTATGGGGTGCGCGACGGCATCGTCTGCCATTGCGGGGAGAGGTACGAAAAACAGATCCGGCCCCGCACCGAACCTTTGGCCCTGGAGGAGATGAAGCGGCTGGGATATCTGCCGGCCACCTACGAGGGCTGCGTGGTCAGGGTCTCGGACAAGATCTCCTACTTGGGCCGGGATATCGAGGACGCCTACCGGGCCGGCCTGGTGGACGAGGGCCAGGTGCCGCAGAAGGTATTGGACAAGCTGGGCCGCAAGAACGGAGAGATCATCGACACCCTGGTGTCCGATGTCATCGCCAATGCCAGGGAGAGCGGCCTGATCTCCTTCTCCGACGAATGCCACGAACTGATGTGCCTGCTCTATGACTTCAATATGACCCACATCTACCGATCCCCTCCTCTGGTGGAGTATGGCGATTTCTGTGAGAAGATACTCTGCACCCTTTTCCAGGAGCTGGGCGAGATCTACGGCAGATACGGCCGGGACTATACCCGGTACCACCACCATCCAGTGCCGCTGTTTCGCCGTTTCGGGCGGCACCTGCAGAAGATGGAGTATATCTATCAGAGGGATCGGGCGCCAGTGGCCATCATGGTGGGCGACTATCTGGCCGGGATGAGCGACGAATATGCTTTGAAGTGCATCAAAGAGGTCTTTCTGCCCGAGCCCCTGCCATTCGATCTGCCGCGGGGCGCCGGATTCGATTGACCTAACCCCCAGCCCCTGTGTCTTAGTGCCTTGGTGAGAGAATGTCAACAGACTTGGAACTTGTCGACGACCACTTCTGCTTCGCCTGCGGGGCTAAAAATCCCGACGGGCTCAGGCTGAGATTCGAGTATCCCGAAGCCGGCTGTTGCCGGGCCGAGTTTACGCCCCAGGCCAGGTTCCAGGGATGGCAGGGGGTGCTGCACGGCGGCATCGTCTCCACGCTTTTGGACGAGGCGCTGGCCCATGCCCTGGGCGGGCCAGAGCGGGGAGGAGGCGGTTCGGGCGCGGTCACGGCCGAACTCACGGTGAGATTCAAGAGGCCGGTGCTGATCGGAAGAAAACTGATCCTGATCGGACGGGTGATCAGCATCAAGGGCCGGGTGGCCGAGGCTGAGTCGGAGATAACCGATGAGCAGGGCAATATTTTGGCCACAGCCTCTGGGAAGCTGGTGAAGCCGAAGCGCTGACCTCATCATAAGGGCAATCCAGAGGATTGCAGGTTGAAGCCATGCCCTGAGCCGAACATGTTTAGCGGCACTCGAAGGGGATGACGAAAGGTGTCACCCACTTCGGGAGCCAAGCAAAGGTGTCGGCCTCAGTGCGGCGCTTCAACTAGTGGGGCATGTAAGCAATCTCAGGATGAGAAGGTAGTAGGCTACCCACATCGGGAGCCAAGCAAGGAGCCAGGCTTAGGGTGTCACCCTTCAACTTGCCGGGCACGATGCCATTCTCAGGGTGACAGAGAGCATTTTGTCATGCTGAGGTTGGCTGCTTTGCCTTACAGGTTGAAGCATGACGAAAGTTGTCACCCTTCAGCTAGTGAGGCAAGTAAGCAATCTCAGGGCGACAAGTACGCAAATGCTCGAGTTTCTGACCGACTCCCAGATCTACCATCGAGTGATTCTGCAGGAGATCCCCAAAGCCCGAAAGTTCCTGTGGCTGGCCACCTCGGGCCTCAAGGACCTGTACATCGAGGACGGCAAGCGGATGACGCCGTTCCTCAAGCTGCTTTCCGAATTAATCGAAAAGGGCGTCTCCGTCAGACTGATACACGCCGGTGAGCCGGGACCGACCTTCAGGCGCGATTTTGATCGCTATCCCAATCTAATAGACGGGCTGGAGCGGATGATGTGTCCTCGGGCCCACTTCAAGTCGGTCATAGTCGACGGGGTCTTGGCCTACTCGGGCAGCGCCAACCTCACCGGGGCCGGCCTGGGGGCCAAGTCCGACAACCGCCGCAACTTCGAGGCCGGATTCGTCACCGACGACCGGCAGATGGTGGGCAGGATCATGGCCCAGTTCGATGACCTGTGGATGGGAAAGCACTGTCTGGAATGCAAGCGTAAAAAGTACTGCACCGAGCATCAGGACATGGAGTGAAGAAAGTTCGATTTTTCCTGCTAAACAAACGATAAACGCGGAAGAGGATACCATTCAGTTTTTTTTGAGCGTTCCGTGGCCAATAAAAAGGAGATCTATGGCCAAGATGCTATCCTACTGCGGGCTGGACTGCTCCGAATGTCCGGCCTAACCTGGCCCATCAGAACGAAGACCAGGCGCTGCGCGAGAAGACAGCCCCGGAGTGGGCAAAGATGCACGGCGCGCCGACATCAAGCCTTCGGACATCAACTACGTGGGCTGTGTGGCCATCGAGGGCGTCCACATCGGGCACTGCGGGGAATGCGAGTACCGGAAGTGCGACCAGGTCCGCTAGCTCAGCAACTGCGAAGAAAGCCCGGAGTACGCCTGCGCCAAACTGCAGGAGTTCCATAGGATGGTGCCTGCGGCCAAGGCCAACCTGGAGGAATTCAGAAATCTGCGGTGATCAGCAAGGATAGAGGGCAGAGGAGAACCGTCCACTTCGTCTCCCTGGGCTGTCCCAAGAACCGGGTGGATACCGAGGCCATGCTGGGGCTGCTGGAGAAGCAGGGCTACCGGCACATAAGCGACCCGGCCGAGGCCGGGGTGGTGGTGGTCAACACCTGCGGATTTCTGGGCGCGGCGGTGGGCGAGTCCCTGGACGAACTGCGCCGGCTGGCCTCACACAAAACAAGACACGGCTTTAGACTAGTGGCCGCCGGCTGCCTGGCCCAGAGAATGGGGGAGAGGCTGAGGCGCTTGGTGCCGGGCATAGACTCGGTGATCGGGGTACACGGCTGCCAAGAGATAACTGAGGCGGTGGGGAAAAATATTTGCTTCATTCCCCCAAAACCGCTTCACCGATGCGGCTCCTACTATCAGGGCCGCCGTCTGACCACCGGCCCGGGCTGGGCCTACCTGCGCATCGCTGACGGCTGCGACAACCGCTGCTCCTACTGCCTGATACCCTCCATCCGGGGTCGATTCCGCAGCCGACCTCTTAAGCAGGTGGTGGCCGAGGCCAGGCTTTTGGTCGAGAGGGGCGTCAAGGAGATAAACCTGGTGGCTCAGGATACCACCAATTACGGCATGGACCTCTACGGCCAGAGGTGCTTGGGCCGGCTGTTGAAGGCTTTGGAACGGATCGAGGGCTTAGAGTGGGTGAGGCTGCTCTATACCCATCCGGCGCACTGGGACGAACGTCTTATCAGCGATCTCTCGGATTGCTGCAAGGTGGTCGCTTACATCGACCTGCCGTTGCAACATTGCTCGGACAGGATATTGCGCTCCATGGGTCGGAGCATCGAGCGCCGTGGCCTCGAAAGGTTGATAACGTCTCTGCGGACGAGCCTTCCGGGTTTGACCCTGCGCACTACCATGATGGTCGGCTATCCCGGCGAGACCGAGGCCGAGTTCGAAGATCTGGTGGGCTTTGTCTGCCAGCAGAAGTTCGAAAGACTGGGGGCCTTCGTTTTCTCCCCGGAGCCGGGCACCCGGGCCGCCAAAATGAAGGGCCGGATCTCGGACAGGGAGAAAGAAGAGCGGCGGCAACGATTGATGAGGGTCCAGAGGGCCATCTCGGCCGATCATCAACAGAGCCGAGTGGGTAGGACGGCCGAGGTGCTGGTCGAGGGCGAGTGCCGGCAGGAGGCCGGGGGGAGGTATCCCCGGGGATACGGATATTACGGCCGCAGCCAGGGCGAGGCGCCCGAGGTGGACGGCCGGATTTTTATCCGGAGCCGAAGGCCGTTGGAGGCCGGACAAAAAATTTTCGTGAAACTGACCGAAGCCTGGGATTACGATTTAGGGAGCGAGGTCCAAAATGGCGCCGTTGTCTGATATCTTCTGGGGAACGATCTTCTTTGTTCTGGGTTTGATCTTCGGTTCGTTTGCCAATGTCTGCATCTGGCGGCTTCCCCGAGGCGAGGAGGTGGTGAGGACGCCCTCGCATTGTCCGGAATGCGGCGCCGCCATCCGCTGGTTCGACAACATCCCGGTTATAAGTTACCTCTGGCTTAAAGGTCGGTGTCGGCAATGCCGCCGAAGTATCAGCCTCAGATATCCTCTGGTGGAACTCTCCACGGCCCTGGTCTTTCTCGCTCTGTATCTTCATTATGGATTGAGCCTAGAGCTGGTCATGGCGCTGCCTTTCGGTTGGGCGCTACTGGTCCTCAGCGCCATAGACCTCGAACACTATATCCTGCCCGATGTCATCACTTTGCCGGGGATAATATTGGGGCTGGTCGGGGCCGGCCTGGCCAGCCTGGACCTGCCTTTGTTTTTGGAGCCAATATCCGGCCAGGGCTGCGGCTGGCCGCCCATAGCAGAAAGTCTTGCCGGACTGTTATTGGGCGGAGGCTTTCTTTGGTTCTCGGCCTGGGCCGGGAGATTGGTTTTTCGACAGGAGGCCATGGGAGGCGGGGACATCAAGTTGGCGGCCATGATCGGCGCCTTCCTGGGCTTGAGGGGGCTGTTGGTTGCCCTTTTTGCGGCCTTTCTGACCGGAAGCCTGTCGGGCCTGGGGCTCATTCTATCTGGCAAATTGAAACCGCGAAAGTCGATACTGCCTTTCGGCCCTTTTTTGGCCTTGGGGGCTTTGATCGCCGTCTTCCTGGGCCGTCCTCTGGTCGAATGGTACCTGGGGCTGCTCATGGGGCATCAGTAAAATGGTGCTTCACTGCTGGGCATGGGCCGGCATATGTCCCGCCGGCAGGCTCGGTACATGATCTCGGCGAGAGGCCAGGCCGAACCTGTGGCTGCCCGGGTCGAGGCGAATCCATGGCCGGGATCCGTGGCCTGAAATATACCTTAGGGATCGAAGGAAGACTTAATTTACAGGAAGACCTGGCGGAATTTCCCTGGAGAAAAATGATTAAATACTTGCATATAATAGAAAAATTTGATATAATAAAAGGCTAAATAATTTAGGAGGCCATCGTGTTTACATTTCTTCTTATAATCCATGTTATTGTCTGCCTTATGCTTATCGCTGTAGTTCTGATGCAGTCGGGCAAGGGCGGATTGGGTGCGGCCTTTGGCGGAGGGGAATCATTCTTCGGCGGCCGGGGGGCGGCTCCTTTTTTGGCCAGAACGACCACGGTCCTGGCAGTGATATTCATGGCCACCTCGCTGAGCCTGGCTTTGATCTCGGGACGTCAGAGCGAGAAGGCTACTGCCATAGAACGCTCCCTGCAGCAGGAGCAGAGGGGGCCACAGGGCCAAGGGCCGGCGACTTCTCCCGACCAACCGACGGCGCCCGGAGAGAGGTAGGCTGTCGAGGTTATTACAGGTTTTCTCTGGAAGCCTTCGGCAATGATGACCGATTTCATCTGATACCAAGCAGTATAAAAAGTTATGGAGAGAACGATGTTCGCTATTGTAGAATGCGGCGGGGCCCAGTTCAAGGTCTCTGAAAAACAGAAGGTCCGCATCCCCAGGATATCGGCCGGAGAAGGGGAAAAATACAGATTGGAAAAGGTGCTGTTGGTCAGCAATGGACAGGATACGAAAATTGGCCGCCCGGTGCTCAAGGAGGCCGTGGTCGAGGCCACTATCCTGGGCCACCCCCGTTCCGCCAAGATAGAGGGCATGAAGTTCAAGCCCAAGAAGGACTATCGTCGCCGCTGGGGAGCGCGCACCCTCTATACTGAACTTCTGATCGAGAAGGTCAGCCACCCGGGGATTGAACCATTGGCCGAACCCCAGGGCGTGAGATCGGCCAAACCCGTGAAAAAAGAAGCAAAGGCGGAGGGCAAGTAGATGGCACATAAGAAGGGCGTGGGCTCGTCCAAGAACGGGCGCGACAGCAATTCACAGCGGCTGGGCATCAAAGCCTACGGCAACCAGAGGGTTTCGGCCGGAGCCGTGCTGGTGAGACAGCGGGGAACCAGATTCCATCCCGGCCTGAATGTCAGAAGGGGGAAGGATGATACCTTGTTCGCCACGGCCGACGGATATGTCCACTTCGAGACTTTTGGCGGCGGGGACAAGAGGATCAGCGTTCATCCAGAACTGAAGACGAAGGCGGCGGGGGAATAACCCCGCCGTTTACTTTTTCGCTCAGGCTTTTTCTGCGCCAGGAGAACGGATCCATCAACCCAACTATAGGGAGGGAAGATATGAAGATAAGATATCTGGCCCATGCCTCTTTTCTCTTGACCACCGACCAGGGGACCCGGATCATCACCGACCCCTATGAGGCCGGCTCCTACGGCGGGGCCGTGGGCTACCGCCCCATCGTCGAGGAGGCCGAGGCCATAACCATAAGCCACGACCACCCAGACCACTGCCATATCTGTGAAAAGCATAGAAAGGCCAAGATCATTCGGACGGCCGGCGCCCATAGGGCGGGCGAGGTCGAGATAAACGGGGTGCCGTCGTTTCACGATCCCAACGGGGGGCGGGAGAGAGGCCCCAACATTATCTTCACTTTCAAGGCCGACGGGGTTACTGTCTGCCACTGCGGAGACCTGGGGCTGGTGCCCGACGACAAGACGGTGAAGGCCCTGGGCCAGGTGGAGGTGCTCCTGATACCGGTGGGCGGCTTCTACACCATCGACGCCTCCGAGGCCGACCAGGTGATCGCCAAGATCAAGCCCAGGGCGGTTATCCCCATGCACTATAAGACCGAGAAGCTGGGCTTCGGCATCACTCCGGTGGACGACTTCCTCAAGGGCAAGGTCCATGTCATAAATATAGGCGAATCGGAAGTGGCGGTCGCAGCCGGCCGGCTGCCCCAGAGCACCGAGATCTGGGTGCTCCGGCCTGACAAATTGTAGGTCCGTCCGGGGCGTTGTACTCCTCAGAGTACAGCAGACAGGCGGCGAGGCATTCCAAGAGCCGGTTTTAGGGCTAAGAGAAGAGAGAGGGTTTGCTTAATTAGCAAACCCTCTCAATTTCAGCCCGTCTGTGGCCAGCCCCGGTCTATTGGGCCGACGGGGCAGAGGCGGCCGCCTTACGCTTGTGGTAGAGCAGGAACCCGCCGCCCACTATCAGCGCCATTACGATGATGAGGGCGATGACGTTGTGGGCGATCATGGAGATGATGATGGTCACCAGCGACAGCACCAGGGCGATGGGGAAGGTCAACAGGCCCACGATAAAGCGGCTGGCCTTGCCCAGGAAGGGCAGGACGTCCAATATGGTGTGCAGGGGCCCGGTCATCATCAGCAGGCCTACCCACATCATCAGGAAACCTATGATCCGGCCGGCCCAGCCGGCGATCTTGTACTCCTGCTTCATCAGGGCGATGGCCTCGTCCCGGTCGCCGAATATGGCCCGATAGAGACGCTTCTCCCCCTTGTGCAGATAGGGGACCAGCTCCGAGCCCGACAGTTTTCCGAAGGCGGTCACCTTCTTGCCCGAGGGCAGGACGTGGTAGCTTAAGCGGATGTCGCCTACCTTGGGTTCGGCCATGGTGCCCTGGCCTCGAAACAGGAAGTTGCCGGACAGGGTGTAATCCGATCCTTTGGGCAGGTCGAGTTTCTCCGGGGACAGCTCCAGTTGGGTGGTTCCGGGCAGGGAGATCCTCTCCAGGTCCACGGCATAGGCACCGACATTGGCTCTTTCGGCCAGATAGGTCTTGGCCTCGATGGGCAACGGCGGGTTCTCGTGGCCCTCGGGATGCTTGAACTGCGAGGACGGCCGAGGATCATCGGTCCACTCCTTCTTATAGTTGTAGGTGGTGGTGGTCACCTCGCTGCCGCCGGTCTTCTTCTCGGTCTTGGTGTGTTTCTCCTCGACCCAGGCGAACATCTCGACGGTTCGCCAGAGTCGGATATAGGCCCCAGGCTTGAGGAATCCCGGATCGCCCAAAGTCCCCGAAGTCTCCAGCGGAGCAGTGACCGATACCAGCCTGCCCTCGGCCTCGGATTCGACCTTGGAGGAGGAGACCTCGAGGGCCTGGGAGGCGATCTTGGCATAGTTGGTGCGCCCCTCGGTCTTCCAGAGGACAATGAAGGAGATGAAGAACAGGGCCAGGCCGATGAGCACCCCTAAAAATGAATCCAGGATGCGCTTGCCCCAGCCCTTGGTGGTGACCTCGGTGAACTGGTCCGCCATATTTGTCCTCCTGAGATATGGTGATTAATCTGATGTTTATTAAATTATCTTGAAAAAAGATCCTTTTGTCAAGGGGAGGGCCATGTTGCTCAGGTTCCAAACTTGACATTTTGAAGGGAATAAGGATATAATAAATGCCTGATGGGGCTTGATCTGAGGCAGCGCCCAGCCGAGGGTCCTCTCTTTTTCATTCCGGCAGAGAACGGCTGGTCGCAGGTCTGGGTTTACCAAATTTCTGCCTCAGAGGGGGAGTTCTGCCCCCGGCCCTGTCGGACCAGGGTCAGCCCCACAGACGACAAATATCTTACCAAAAATAGAGAGAGGAGAATCACCATGGACTTGGCGGCCCAGCTGGAGAGGATAGGCATCAAGAATCCGTCACGCATTTATCGAAACCTGCCGCCAGCCCAGTTGATCGAGATGGCCCTGGCTCGAAAGGAGGGCCTGCTGGCCGCCAACGGCGCCCTGGTGGTGCGCACCGGTGTCCCCAGCGGCCGCTCGCCCCTGGATAAGTTCATCGTCGAAGAGCCCGAGACCAGAGATGAAATAGATTGGGGCCAGGTCAATGTCTCCTGCCAGGGCGATCTCTTCGATCGGATGCTGGACAAGGCCGCGGCCTTCCTGGAGAACCGGGAGATCTTCGTCTTCGACGGCTTTGTCGGCGCCGACCCCAAGTATCGTATGAAGGTTCGGGTGATTACCCCCATCGCCTGGCATGCCCTGTTCGCCCACACCCTGTTCCTCAGGCCCGCCCCGGCGGAGTTGGATGGTTTCCAGCCCGGCTTTACGGTGGTGGGCTGCGGCCTGTTGAAAGCCGATCCGGCCCAGGACGGTACCCGCTCCCAGGTCTTCGTGGGGGTCAATTTCCAACGCCGGCTAAATCTGATATTGGGCTCCATGTACGGCGGCGAGATCAAGAAGAGCATCTTCACCATCCTCAACTTCCTCCTGCCGCAACAGGGCGTCTTCCCCATGCACTGTTCGGCCAATATGGGGGAGAGGGGCGACACCGCGCTGTTCTTCGGACTCTCGGGCACCGGCAAGACCACGCTTTCGGCCGACCCGGCCCGCCGGCTCATCGGCGACGACGAGCACGGCTGGAGCGATTCCGGCATCTTCAATTTCGAGGGCGGCTGCTATGCCAAGGTCATCAGGCTGTCGGCCGAGGCCGAGCCCCAGATCTACCGTGCCATCAAATTCGGCTCCATCCTGGAGAACGTGGTGGTGGAGGAGTCCACCCGGTCCATCGATTACGATTCCGACGCCATCACCGAGAACACCCGGGCCACCTATCCCGTGGAACACATCCCCAACTGTCTGATACCAGGCATAGGCGGACACCCCCAGAACGTCTTCTTCCTGGCCTGCGACGCCTTCGGGGTGCTGCCGCCCATTGCCAGACTGACCCCGGCCATGGCCGGCTATCATTTCCTCTCCGGTTTCACCGCCAAACTGGCCGGCACCGAGTCCGGCATCGACAAACCCCAGCCCACTTTTTCGGCCTGCTTCGGCGCCCCCTTCATGCCGCGGCATCCCTCGCGCTACGCCCAGATGCTCATGGATCGCCTCACCAAACACGGCGCCAATTGTTGGTTAGTCAATACCGGCTGGTCGGGAGGAGGAGTGGGCGTGGGACACCGCATGAAGATCGCCGTCACCCGGGCGCTGCTGTCGGCGGCCCTGGAGGGGAAACTGGAGAAGGCGGAGTTCGTCCCGGATCCCGTATTCAAAATTCTGGTCCCGAGATCGTGCCCCGGGGTGCCGACGGATGTCCTGCAGCCCCGCCACACCTGGGCCGATAAGGATGCCTATGACCGCCAGGCCAGGGAACTGGCCGCCATGTTCGTCAAGAACTTCGAACGATACCGCGCCCAGACGCCGGCCGAGATAACCGCCTCAGGGCCCCAGATATAATTACAACGGAGGATTGACATGGCAAGCATCGATCTCAAGATCACCCAACAGATGGCCAAGGTCACTCTCTATTCAGTGCCCGATAGGCCGGGCATAGCCGCCGAGGTCTTCTCGGTGTTGGGGGAGAAGGGCATCAGCGTGGAACTGCTGTCCACCGTGGCCACCGGGCATGGACGGGGCGATATATCCTTTGCCGTGCCCGAGGGCGACCTGGGTTTGGTCTCCCCCCAGCTGGAGGCGCTTCGGGAGAAACTGGGGGCCAAGAAGGTGGCGACAGACGCCGGGGTCTCCTTGATTTCGTTGTATGGGGAGAAGCTCTCCACCGACCCCGCCTTCTCCTCGAGGCTCTTCAAATCCCTGGCCCAGGCCGGCATCAATCTGCAGATGATCAGCCAATCGGTCAACGCCCTGAGTTTCCTGGTGGAGAGGGGGACGGTGGAAAAAGCGGCCACCATCCTGCGGGACACCGGTGAGATAGAGGGCTGAAGTGGAGAGGGCTTTGGGCTTCATACCGGCCCGCTTCGGTTCCACTCGGTTCCCGGGGAAACCACTGGCCACCATTGCCGGAAGGCCCATGGTCCAGCATGTCTGGGAAAGAGCCCGGGCCGCTAAGACCCTGGAGGAAGTGGTGGTGGCCACCGACGACCGACGTATCCTCCAAGCGGTAGCTGACTTCGGCGGCCGGGCGGTGATGACCTCCAAGAAGCACGCCACCGGCACCGATCGCATCGCCCAGGCCCTGGAACAGATGGGAAGAGCGGGAGCCAGCTATGGGATCGTGGTCAACATCCAAGGAGACGAACCGTTGATCGATCCCCGGGCCATCGATGCCGTGGTGCGGAGGCTGAGGGCCGAGCCCCAGGCCGACCTGGCCACGGCGGCCGCCAGAGTAGGCGACGGGCCCGAGGTCCAAAGCCCCCACACCGTGAAGGTGGCCATCGATAGGCGGGGCCGGGCCCTGTATTTCTCGCGTTCCCCGATACCTTTCTATCGCCGCTCCCTGAAGAACGGCAATTGCTACTACAAACATATCGGGCTCTATGCCTACCGCCGCCAATTTCTAAGACGATTCGTCGGATGGCGGCCGGGCTGGCTGGAGAGGGCTGAGACCCTGGAACAGCTGCGCGCCCTGGAGCAGGGGGCGGCAATCGCGGTGGTCCGATGGCCTAGGGATTGGCCGGCAGTGGATACCCGTCAGGATCTGGCCAAAGTGCGGGCCATCATCCAGGGTCGTAGAATTCATCGGCAGTAGCGGCGGACCTTAGGGCCAGGTGCTGCGGCAGGCAGGACACAGTGAGGAACACGGTTTTATAGAACAGATCAGAGAGGACGACGCTTCTCATGGTCCAGCCGTGCATCGCCGAGGCTTCAGCCGAAACCCTTCCGGCCGGAGGGAACGAGACGAAGGACAAACCATCATATAAACTATCAACCATCAACCTAAACGAAAGAGGGAAGATGCAGAAGAAATTATTCCCGATGGTATGCCTGGCTGTAATGGCCGGCGCGGCCCTGTGGCTTACGGGCTGTCAGGATCCCTATCTGGCTGGAGCCAATATCGTGCTCAACAAATCACCGGACGACATCACCAAAGAAGACTACCAGCAGGTCATCCGCAACCTGGAGACCGCGGTGGCTCAGGGCTATCCCCAGAACTACGGACGTTATTATTCCATGTTGGCCCGATGCTATTATTACACCGACCAGTATAAGATGACCCGCAGCGCCATGGACAGCGCCATCAAGTACTGGCCGGACAAAGCCGACTCCCTAAAAGAGGTTTTGAACGGCTACTGGGGTTTGGAGTTCAACAAGGCTCTGGAGCAATTGCGCCGGGCGGCGGCGGTGGCCCGGGAGTCCTCCCAGGTCTATACCGACAAGGCCCAGAAGAACATCGACCATGCCCGGGAGATAGTGTCGGATAAGGTGGAGAACAACATCATCCAGGCCCAGCTCTACAACTTCCTGGGCCGGACGGCCGAGGCCAAACAGTTGTTCGAAAAGGCCATCGCCGCCGACCCCAACAACGCCGATGTCCGCTACCAGATGGGACGGCTGGCGTTGGATGCCAAGAACTACTCCGAGGCCGCCCAGCATCTGGAGAAGGCGGTGGCCCTGAAGAAGAACAACCACCTCTGGCACTTCCTGCTGGGGGAAGCCTATCTGCGCCTCAACGACTTCTCCAGGGCCCAGGGGGCTTTCCAGCAGGCCACCGCCCTGAAGCCCGAGGACCGGGACAGCTGGTTCAATCTGGGCCTGGCCTATTACAACGAGGGCCGGAACATGAAGACAGCGGGGGCGGCTTTCGAGAAGGTGGTCGAGATCCAATCCGACGACATCAGTGCCCTGGAAGCCCTGGGCATCTGCTACCTGATGAACCTCAAGGATTACGACAACGCCATCCGGGTATACAAGAAAGCCCTGGAGTTCCAGCCGGACAAGATAGAGTTCTGGACCAACCTCAAGTATGCCTATCTGCAGAAGGGTATGAAGGCCGAGGCGGCGGCGGCCGACAAGCGGATAAAACAACTGCAGAAGTAGCCGGAGCGGAGACCATGGTGCCGGAGGGCGGCTGGGCCGCCCTCCGCTTGATTTATGAAGAAGATTTTTAAAGTCATCCTGGTTCTGGGGCTGATGGCCATGGTCGGCCGGGCCGCCTGGGGGGATCAGCGCGATCTGGATCTCAGGCACTGGGCCCAGCCAATTTTGGAGAGGTTTCAGGCCAAGGGCTATATGGCTCTCCCCGGCCACCGCCCCTATCCCCGGGACTTGATCAGGGCCGAGCTGATCCGCCTGAGACAGCGGGTGAACCAGGGAAGGATAGGGCTCAGTGCGACCGAGGCCTATGATCTGAAAAGACTGGAACAGGAGCTGGGGCTGGATCTTTGGTCCCGGAGATTGGTCGAGGAAGATCTCTGGGCCTGGGCAGACGAGGTTATGTACTCCAGCCTCGATGCCCGGGCCGGGACGCGGGCTCTGGCCCAGAGGGGCGAGAAACCGGCCTATTTCTTTCGGGGCGATCTGGACCTCGGCGGAGGGGGCCTGGGGCGCTTTGTTTTCGACCAGCGACTGGTCTTCGAGTTGGAGAGGGAACGGCAGAAGGTGGAACGTCTTTCCGGCGCGGTCAATACCTGGCGGGGCGGCAAGTATTCGGTCGACTGGGCCTATCTCCGGGCCAGGCTGCACCAGCCGGGGCCGGACGGCCGGGGCCTGTTGTTAGATCTCACTGCCGGGCGGCAGCAGCGGTGGTGGGGCCAGGGGCGGCAGGGGACCCTGCTGCTGTCCGACAACGCTCCCAGCTTCGATGCCCTGGGTCTACGCCTTTACTATAAAAAAATAGTGGCAGAGGCCTTCGCCGGCGTGCTGGGCGTCGAGCAGCAGCGCTATCTCTCCGGCCATCGGGCCTGGATAGACCTACCCGGGGGGCTGAGCCTGGGCGGCGCCGAGGTGGTGCTCTACCAGGCGGCCAATTTGGATCCGGTCTATCTCAACCCGCTGCTGCCTTTCTATGGGAACCAGTGGAACCAGCGGGACGACGACAATATACTCTGGCTGGTGGATTTCGGCTGGAGGCTGCCGAAGAACCTCTACATCTATGGCGAACTGTTGATGGACGACGTCCAGTACGAACAGGACCCGCCGGCCCCTCAGAAGATGGGCTTTCTGGCCGGCCTGCACTGGGCCGACCCTCTGGGGTTGAAAGACGTTGACCTGTTGGCGGAGTGGGCTGGCAGCCAGAAATGGCTATATACCCAGAGGCGCCATGCCAACCGCTATGTGGGAAACGACACCGTCAGCTGTCTGGGCCATGCCATGGGCACGGACGCTGATATGTTGGGAGCCTATTTAGAGGCCAGGCTTCACCCCCGGTTTAAACTGGGCGGGGGCTACAGTTGGGCCAGACAGGGAGAGGGGCGGATCGCCCGGGGCTTCCACTACGCCGGCGAAAGATATCAAGGGGGCCTGGTGGCTCCGGGGGACACGGTCGGCCATGTCTATGTCGGCGACGATCCTCATACTGCCTTTCTCTCAGGAGTGGTCGAGAGAAAAGATTTGGGACATCTCTATCTCCACTGGGAGCCATGGTGCTGGCTGTTGCTCAAGGCCCGGGCCTGGGCCGGCTATACCCGGAATATAGGCAATCAGCCCGGCTGTGGCCGCCGGGAGGCCGGGTTTGAGGCTTTGATTATGAATTGAAGAGAGCACTGGCAGTACTGGATCTGATGAGGCCGGGCAATGTGGCCGTGGTCGGCCTCTCGGTGTGGGTGGGCGGCAGCGGCCTCTGGCCAGCGGACGGTTGGGGGAGGATGATCTGGGCCTCGGCCTCGGCCATGCTGATAGCGGCCGGCGGCAACGCCCTGAACGACTTCTTCGATCTGGAGGCCGATAAAAAGAACCGGCCCGCCAGGCCCCTGCCTCAGGGCCGGGTGGCGCCCGGAACGGCTTTGGCCGCAGCCCTGATCGCCAAAATTTTGGGCCTGGTCCTGGGATGGTCGGTGTCCCCCGAGAACGGGGCCCTGGCGGGCGGCGTGGCCGTGATGTTAGGCCTCTATGCCCTCTGGGGCAAACGGCTGGCTCTGTGGGGCAACATCATAGTGTCCTTGGCTTGCGGCGCCGCCTTCATCTACGGGGGGATGGCCGCCGGGGCCGTGGCCATGTCTGTATACCCTGCGGTATTCGCCTTTCTGATGCATCTGGGCCGGGAGATCGTCAAGGATGCCGAGGACCTGGAGGGAGACATGAGCATCGGCGCCAGGACTACCGCCATCGTCT
>FWPV01008304.1_pt1 | contig 18234 bp, 17 predicted proteins | sample 2228371 | NCBI WGS metagenome assembly FWPV01 (sample SAMEA103939776, study PRJEB20133) | metagenome
CAAAGAGTTCTATCTCTTCCTGGCAAAACAATTCCTCGAGATAGGGCTCTTTTCAATTTGGGCTTAATCTACGCTCATGCCGAAAATCCCCAAAAAGATTATGGGAAATCCCTTTTTTATTTCAACAAGATAGTAACAGATTACCCCGAAAGCCCTTTAACTCCGGAAGCTAAAGTGTGGATTAAGATTCTGCAAGAAAATCAAAAACTTCAGGAAATGATTAAGAAAGTTAAAGAAGTCGATATAGCCGTGGAAGAAAAAAAGAGAGAGAAAGGGAAATAAAGAAGGTCGCGCTGATTAACTTAGATTGAAACTCATTCTCTTTAGTTGAATTTTTATAAAATTTTTTATCTATGTTGAAAATTTTCCAACATAAATTAAAAAGTGTTACAATTTTGCCACACATAGAAAAACTGCCACACGCAAAAGTTTATCATGTGGCAGTCTGTTTCCAATTTCCCAAAGAGATTGCTTTTTTAGATAAATTTTAATTTAAACTCGGCTCATCTTTTAAATTGAGCGCGGGTTTCTCTACTTTTCCTTTCCCTGTTCCTTTGGCACCTTTTGGCTTAGCCCCAAGATATTTCTTTAATAGATTCATAACTTCTTCTTTTTCCTCAGGAATTTTAATATCAGCATCCTGGCTAAGCCTGTGCAAAAGGATGACCGGGTCTAATATCTCACCGCAAATAACACAGTGCCATCCAAAAAAGACACTGTTTACATCATAAAATTTTTCGAATATCATCTTTCCGCCGCATCGCTGGCAGCGGGTAATATCTTTTTCTTTATTGCCAATAGCCATATCTGCTCATGCTCCTTAAAAATTGTTTATTTTTATGATGCAATTTTTTTGCCAAAGATTCTTTTTTTCTTTTCTAATATAAAATTAACTATTTTTTTGAAGTTTGCCAATCTTTCGCCCTTTACTTCTTGATAATTAGAAAAGAATCCTGTTTTTTAATAACATATTGAAATTATTATTTTATTAAAATAATAGATCTTGAGCCCTTAACAATAAAATGACTCCCCTGTCACAAATTTGAACATTTTTTGAAAATTTTGGAACAAAATTGGGGTTTAAAAATGAAGGAATGAATTGTGCTTTATTAAAAAATATTTAAATATCAATAAGTTATATAAAGGCAGTTGTCCATTTAAATTAGAGGCATAAAAATTGCCTAAATTTGGGGTGTCAATTGTTTTATTAGGGAAGAGGAGAGGAAATATTCATGACCGAACAAGGAATTATTTTAGTCGTTGACGACGAAATTGGTCCTAGAGAGTCTTTAAGGATGATTTTAAAGCCCCAATTCAGAGTCTATCAGGCAAGCAATGGTTGGGAAGCCTTGGATTTAGTCAAGAAGTTGGATATAGACTTGGTCACCCTTGATTTAAAAATGCCCGGCCTTTCGGGTATTGAAGTTTTGAAAGAGATTAAAAAAATTAAGAGCGATGTGGAAGTTGTGATAGTTACTGGCTATGGAACTCTGGCTAATGCTATAGAAGCTATCCGTTATGGCGCAGTAGATTTTATAACTAAACCTTTTAATGTCGCCGAGATTATTTCAGTAGTGAGCAAATCATTTGAACGCCGCAGCCTGAATTTAAAGATTAAAAATTTGATTCAAAAAATCAAAAATCTCAGCATGCTGGGTGAAGAACAAAATGAAGCCTTAACTAAATTAGGGGCGAGTGTGGGGCTGGGAGCTGGAGTGAGTGAAATTCAAAAAGAGTTAAAGGAGTCTCTGCAAAATTTAGAGAACTGGAAATCACAGAAAATAACAGTTAACTATTTAGATTTTTTAAAAGTTTTAATTTATATCCTGGAGAGCAAAGAACCTTATACGAGTGGTCATTCCGAAAGAGTTTCTTTTTATGCTGATTTAATTGCTCAGGAAATGCATCTTTCTAAGGAAGAGAAGGAGAATTTGCAGATGGCCACTCTCCTGCATGACATCGGCAAGATAGGAGTGAGCAATCATCTCCTCGAAAAAACTGAACTTAATGAAAATGAAAGTTTGAACCTTAGGCAACACCCGCTGAAAGCAGTTCAGTTGATTGAACCGCTGGCCTTTCCGGCCATGGTTATTTCCGCGATCAGGCATCACCATGAGAGGTGGGATGGAAAGGGATATCCAGATGGTCTGGCCGGGGAAGATATTCCGCTTTTAGCGCGCATAATCTCTTTAGCTGATTCGTATGATGCTATGACTACTGATCGCCCCTATCGAGAAGGACTTTCCACCAAGAAAGTCTTTGAAGAGATAGAGAAGAATGCGGGTTCTCAATTTGATCCGCAAATTGTCTCGATATTCCTCAAAAATTTTAGGAGCCGCAGCCTGCCCTTGCCAGTCTTAAAAGATCAGGGCCCACTTGGCCTCCATTAAATTTCAACAGGGAGAGGAAATGGTTGAAAAGTTGCTTCGTTGTGTCCAGTGCAATCAGGTGATTCCTTTGTATGGTGATTTAATAGATATAGGTGAAAATATCCCCTTACCTGGCGTAACATGGGCCGAAGATGATCTGCAACTCCAAGAAGAATTTTTCCTCAAGCATAGAGGGCATTCCTTAGAGGAATTAACTGTTGATTTCGAGACTTATATGAGCGATAAACCTGCTTTGGAGCTTATCAAAGTAAGCTATTTCGAAGCTACCAATGGACGAGAAAAGTTTCTAATAAAAAGAATCAGAGAGAGATTGGATCAGCCGGCTCATTATGAAATTATGCCTGGGAAGTTAAAGATAGCCACCGTAGCCCAGGCAATTTTAGAAGAAAAATTTAGAAAAGAATTAACCAGCTTAAATGCTTTGGAGAAATTGACGGAAGAGGATATAGCGTCTTTAATTAAAGCTCTGCGGGAGGAATTAAATAATATTGTTCCCGAAGAACTCTTTAGGGAGCTCGAAAAAGTAGCTGAACTAAATACCCCTTTACCTCTTTTGGGGACGTTTAAAAGGGAGCATTGGCATAATATAATTCAGCGGCTGCAGAATTATTTACCCCCTTTTAAATTTACGCGCCTTTTGGATTTCCTGGAAAAGAATGGATTTCTTAGAGAAATGCCCCCCTTATTTATTCAGAGAGAGATGCCCTTTCTTCATTATTCTTAATTATTATTTTGCATAGGCTGCTCCTTTTGCCCTTTCCTTGACATCCTTCTGTTTCTTCTCTATCATGAAAATATAGAAAAAAGAAAAACTTTCTATTAAAAATAAAGCAAAATTTGAGGCTAAGCTATTGGAAATTCCCGATTCTATTGCGCGGAGAAAAACTCGCCAGATATATGTAGGTAAAGTACCAGTGGGGGGGAATGCGCCTATCGTCGTCCAATCCATGACTAAGACTGATACACGAGACGCCTCTTCTACGGTGGAACAAATTAAAGAGTTGGAAAGGGAAGGTTGTGAAATTGTTCGGATAGCGGTTCCGGATCAAAAAGCTGCGGCCCAAATAAGAGAAATAAGGAGACAGATAAATATTCCTCTGATAGCCGATATCCATTTTGATTATCGCTTAGCGTTGAAAGCTCTCGAAGAGGGAGCGGATGGTCTGCGGATTAATCCGGGTAATATAAGCCAAAGAGACCATGTGGCCCAGGTTGCCAAATTAGCTAAAGAAAAGAATGTTCCCATCCGCTTAGGTATTAACGCGGGTTCGCTGGAGAAAAAAATTTTGCAAAAATATGGAGCTCCCTCAGCAGATGCTTTAGTGGAGAGCGCCCTTAATCATATACATTTTCTTGAAGATCTTGGTTTCCATCTTATTAAAATTTCTTTGAAAGCCTCTGATGTTTTGACCACCATAAGAGCATATCAGAAAATTTCTGCATTAATTGATTATCCTTTACATATTGGACTGACCGAAGCCGGCCCCCTTTTTTCAGGGTCAATTAAATCCGCGGTAGGGTTAGGGATTCTTCTTTACGAGGGTATAGGAGATACAATCCGGGTATCCCTCACTGCGGAGCCTGTTTGGGAAGTAAGGGCCGCGTATAATATTTTAAGAGCTTTAGGGTTGCGCAAGCGGGGGATAGAACTTATCTCCTGTCCTTTATGTGGACGTAAAGAGGCCGATATCTTGCCTATAGTTAAGGAAATAGAGGAGCGTTTTGCGGGATGCCCAGATTCTTTACGCGTAGCGGTGATGGGTTGCCCAGTAAATGGCCCGGGTGAAGCCCGCGAGGCAGATGTGGGCTTGGCTGTAGGGCGGGGGTTAGCCCTCCTTTTTCGCCAGGGAGAAGTAATCCGCCAGGTAAAGAGCCAGGAGATGATTTCCACTTTGTTAGAAGAGGTGGAAAAGTTTCTTAAAGAAGGAAAGGATTGTCTATGCAGCTGTCGAAGATGTTAATGCCCACTTATAAAGAAGATCCAGCGGATGCGGAAGCTATCAGCCATAAGTTAATGATTCGGGCTGGCATGGTCCGGCAGTTAGCAGCTGGTCTCTACATTTTTTTGCCCTTGGGACTAAGAGTCTTAGAAAAGGTAAATGCGATTATTCGGGAAGAAATGAATGCCATTGGCGCTCAAGAGATAAGCATGCCTGTGCTGCATCCAGCCGATATCTGGCAGCAATCCGGTCGTTGGTATGATATCGGAGAAGAGATGTTTCGCCTGCAAGACCGCACTAAAAGAGACATGGTCTTGGGGATGACTCATGAAGAAGTGGTTGCTTGGTTGGCCGCTCGCGAAATTCGATCTTATAGAGATCTTCCCCAGATTTGGTATCAAATTCAGACTAAATTGCGCGACGAAGCCCGCCCCAAAGGAGGGGTTTTAAGGACAAGAGAATTTTTAATGAAGGATTCTTACAGCTTAGACCTTGATAGTAAAGGGTTAGACCATAGTTACCAGCTCCATTATGATGCTTACTGTCGTATTTTTAAGAGATGTGGGTTAAAATATTATGTAGTTGAGAGCGACCCGGGTATGATGGGCGGAGCAGGGGCGCATGAGTTCATGGCGCCCAGTGCGGCTGGGGAAGATGAGGTAGCCCTTTGCGAAAATTGTGGCTATGCAGCTAATATCGAGCTAGCCAATTCTTTTCCTCCGTCCGTACCAGCCCCCAACTGGACTTTGGAAGCTGTCGCCACTCCCGATTCCCGCACAATTGACGAAGTGTGCCAATTTTTGGGGGTAGATCCGCGCTTAACTATAAAATCCCTAATGCTTATCGGCAGTGATGGTCCAGTCTTGGCCTTGCTCCGCGGAGATCAGAAACTCCATGAAAAAAAGTTTCGGCGGCTCATCGGCGAATTTCGGCCAGCTCACCGCGAGGAAGTTAAAGAATATGCCGGGGTTGAAGCAGGTTTTCTTGGGCCAAAAGATCTGCCTTCGGGCCGAAAGATTCCCATGATTGCTGATATTTCCTTAAAGGAGGGGGTTTTTGTAGCCGGAGCTAATCGTGAAGGATATCATTTACGGGGCGTTATCCCGGGGGTGCACTTTTCGGCGCAGTTTGCCGATATCCATTTGCCCACGGCCGGGGATTCCTGTCCTAAGTGTTTAGCTCCAATAAAAATAGAGAAAGTCATTGAGGTAGGCAATATCTTTAAATTAGGGACTAAGTATTCAGTTCCGTTAAAGGCTTACTATCTTGATCGACAGGGACAGGAAAAACCCATAGTTATGGGCAGCTATGGCATTGGCCCGGCCCGGATTATCGCCGCTGCTATTGAACAAAAGCATGACCAAGAGGGCATTATCTTTCCTCCAGCTTTGGCCCCCTATGATGTTTATCTTTTACCAATTAATTGGAAGCAGGAAAAAGTGCGCGAAGAGACGGAGAAACTTTACCGTAGCTTGTTAGAGGCAGGCGTCTCTGTGCTTCTGGATGATCGCGAGGAGGGACCAGGGGTTAAATTTAAAGATGCCGATTTAGTAGGCCTTCCTTTAAGAGTGACGGTGAGTCAAAAGACAGTGCAGAGCCATTCGGCGGAAATAAAAATTAGAGAAAATGGCCAGCTCCACTTTATCAAGTTAGAGCAAGTTCTAGACTGGATTAAAGACTGGCTTATGCGCCATAAGTCTTGAAGGATTAAAGATTTGTTTCCGCAGAGCAAAATATTGCTCCAAGAGCATCATTAAATGATTCGTCTCAACGATATCCTGGAAAAGATGAATCGGTACCTGCCCTGGGAGGACTTTAGCCTCGTGGAGAAGGCTTATGTTTTTTCAGCCAAAGTTCATCAAGGGCAGGTCCGTCTCTCCGGGGAGCCTTATTTGATCCATCCATTAGAGGTAGCGGGCATCTTAGCCGACTTAAAGATGGATATTACGACCGTAGCTGCCGGCCTTCTGCACGATACGGTGGAAGATACTTTCACGACCATTGAAGAAATTCAGCAAAATTTTGGCCCCAATGTGGCCAGTTTAGTTGATGGTCTGACCAAAATAAGCAGGATTTCTTTAGCCACGCGCGAAGAGCAACAGGCAGAGAATTTCCGCAAAATGTTATTAGCTATGGCTAAAGACATCCGCATCGTGCTCATCAAGCTGGCCGATCGGTTGCACAATATGCGGACGCTCCAATATCTGCCCCCTGAAAGCCAGGTCAAAGTTGCTCAAGAAACTTTAGATATCTATGCCCCGCTAGCCAATAGGTTGGGCATGGAAAGAATTAAAACAGAATTAGAAGATCTTTCCTTCAAATATCTATATCCGGAAGAGTATCAGAAATTAGCGCAAGAGATTGCTTGGAAAAAGGAAGAACGCGAAAAGTATATCCAAGAAGTCAATTCTATTATCTTAGAAAAGCTCACTTCTTATGGGTTAGCCGCGCGGGTAAGCGGTCGCCCTAAGCATTTTTACAGCATCTTCCGCAAGATGAAAGCGCAAAACCTGGAGTTTGAACAGGTCTATGACTTGATTGCTTTCCGCATTATCTTAGAAACGGTCAAAGACTGCTATGAAGCCTTGGGGATAATCCACTCGATGTGGAAGCCTATTCCGGGTCGGTTTAAAGATTATATCGCCATGCCCAAAGCTAATGGGTATCAATCTCTGCATACTACCGTCATCGGCCCTCATGGAGAACGAGTGGAAATCCAGATCCGCACTGAAGAAATGAACCGGACCGCGGAAGAAGGCATTGCTGCCCATTGGCAGTATAAGGAGGGCAAAGCTTTCGATCCCAAGGACAGCAAACAGTTTTCTTGGATCCGCCAACTCTTAGAGTGGCAACAGGACCTGCGTGATCCAAAAGAATTTTTAGAGACGGTAAAGATTGATTTGTTCCCGGACGAAGTATATGTTTTTACCCCCAAAGGAGAAGTAAAACAATTTCCAGTGGGGTCAACACCAGTAGATTTTGCTTATAGCATTCATACTGAAATTGGACATCAGTGCGTGGGGGCTAAAGTCAATGGCCGGATAGTTCCTCTGCGTTATGAACTCAAGAATGGAGATATTGTGGAAATTATTACCGCCCCTGGTCATCAGCCGAGTAAAGACTGGTTGAAATTTGTAAAGACCTCGCGGGCTCGCACCAAGATCAAACAATGGATAAAAGCCCAAGCGCGAGATCGGTCCATTGACCTCGGGCGAGAAATTTGTGAGCGAGAATTTAAAAAATATCATCTCGATTTCGGCCGCATCATTAAATCTGAAGATATGAAAAAGATTGTCCAGGACTTTTCCCTCGCCACTATTGAGGACCTCTTAGCGGAAATAGGCTATGGAAATATATCAGCCAATCAGATCTTAGGGAAAATTCTGCCGCCCGAAAGGCTGGAAAAAAAGCCCAAAGAAGTATCCGGCTTAAAGCGCTTAGCCCAAAAGATTCTCCGCGAACCCACGGGCATCCAAATTCGGGGTGTTCAAGATTTAATGGTTCGTTTTGCTAAATGTTGTAATCCTCTGCCGGGCGATAAAATTACTGGCTATATTACCAGGGGTCGAGGGGTTAGTGTGCATACCGCCGATTGTCCAAATATATTGGCCAGTGATCCAGAGCGGCTTATTCCTGTTTATTGGAACTTGCAAGAAAAAGCTGTGCATACCGTAAAAGTGCGGGTAATTTGCCATGATAAAAAAGGGCTCTTAGCGGAAGTAAGTTCGGCCTTAGCTTCCTGCGAAGTAAATATTATTCGCGCCGATGTGACGACTACCGAAGATAAGAAGGCCATCTGTTACTTTGAAATGGAAGTTCAAGATTTAAATCATCTGCAAAATGCCTTCCGGGCGCTCAATAAATTAAAAAGCGTTTTAAAAGTGGAAAGATTACGAAGTGCCCTTGCGGGAGATAAAGAAGAAAAGCCAGTAGAAGCCTAGGTTTTTCTATTACGGCGCTTTCACCACCAGCCCTGATCTAAGGCATCTCGTGCAAACTCTTAAGTAACGAGTAGTTCCACCTTGAAGGGCATGAACCCGGTGGAGATTGGGGAGCCACCTCCGTTTTGTGCGGTTATTGGCGTGGCTCACATTATGCCCCACCTGTGGTCCTTTACCACAAATTTCACACCGCCGAGCCATTAAATTCCTCCTAACTGACCGAAAAATGATTTAGGCAGGGTTCATCCTGCTAAGTTTTTTGTAATAGGTAAATTTTTCCACATCCCCTTACCCCATCCCTCTCCCCAGCGGCGAGAGGGGAAGGGTGAGGGGGATGGAAAGAATGCCAAAAATAAAACCTTTTGGAAAAACTAAACTATTAATTTTCTTTTACCATGGATTGGCGGATCTGGCAAGGAATTTATTTGGGCAAAATTGGTTCGCCCAGCTCATTCTCCACCGCGATACCATTTTTAGCCAAAAGAGCGGCCGTAACCCCAATGCCTTTGATTAACCCTGTAGTCCCATAAATATACTGACTGCCGCAAGATGGACTATGGTCCTTTAAAATAGCCCGGTAGGCTTTAGCAATTTGGGCAATGGCTAAAGTCTCCCGCGCCCCTTTCTGAAAAGCTTCCGTAACCTCTTCCCCTGATTGGTTAATTACCTTACCTGATCCTCCCCATACATCTACACCATCCCCACCTTCAATTCTGGCTGGAAGCCTGGGAGTGGGCAAGCCCCCCAGTTGCTCTGGACACACGGGGATAAAATGGCGGTGGCCAAGATCGTCAAACACTTCAGGGCAATAAGCATGGCTCCCATCATAACGGCAATTTATACCTAAAAGACAGGCACTCACAATGACAATTTCCATTATTAAGATTTATCCTCTCGGCCAAGCGGTGGGTTAATCAGAAAAGTATCTTCCATCCGGGGAACTCCCCGGGTTAATACTCGCCGCCCTTTTATCTCCAAGCGGCCTTCAGCAAAAAGTTGGATGGCCCGCGAGTAAATTTTATGTTCTTGTTTTAAGATGCGCGCGTTTAAAGTTTCCGCCGTATCGTCATCATAGACCGGCACGACGGCTTGGATGATTATTGGGCCAGTGTCAGTACCTTCATCTACAAAATGCACCGTGCATCCCGCAAACTTTACGCCATAATCTATCTCGGCCTGCCATACATGGGTACCTGGGAAAGCAGGTAAGAGAGCTGGATGGATGTTCATAATGCGCATGGGGAAGGCTCGCAACAGGACAGGAGTTACCAGACGCATAAACCCTGCGAGAATAACCAGCTCTACCCCGTGCTCTTTTAAAACTTCCACTAACTTTTGGTCAAATTCTTCCCGTGTTTTAAATTCTTTATGGTTAATGACCATCGTGGGCAAGCCGTGCTTGCGGGCCCTTTCCAGAGCATATACTCCAGGAACATTGCTGATTACAATCTTGATCTGGGCGTCCAGGCGGCCGGCTTCTATATTGTCAATTATGGCTTGCAGATTAGACCCGCTTCCTGAAACTAATACACCTAAGCTGACCATCATGTGCCTCACCCATAAGAAATTTTCTTTTTATGATCTCGAGCGCGGACGATCTCGCCGATATGGAAAGCCTTTTCTCTCCATTTTTTTAATGAATCCATAACGAAGTTGACCTCCTGAGGCGGAACAACCAGGATCATACCCAAGCCGTTATTAAAGGTCCGCAGCATTTCTTCTTCCTCGATATGCCCGCCCTTTTTAATGATATTAAAAATAGGAGGAACGGGCCAAGTCCCCCGTTTAACTACAGCTTGCAAGCCTGGCGGAATTATCCGGGGCAAATTCTCGGTTATCCCGCCTCCGGTAATATGAGCCAGACCATGAAGGGGAGATTTAGATAATAAGTCTAAAAGCGGTTTTACATAAATTTTGGTGGGCTTAAGTAATTCCTCGCCAACAGGGCGCGAAAGGTCGGGTAGCTGGCTATCCACTTTCAATCTCATAACATCGAAGAGAACTTTTCGGGCTAAAGAATAGCCATTACTGTGCAGACCACTGGAAGCTAAGCCAATCAATTGGTCTCCTGGGCGAATAGCGCTACCGTCAATAATTTTCTTTTTTTCCACCACCCCGACCACAAAGCCGGCCAAATCGTATTCTCCCTTTTGGTAAAAAGAAGGCATTTCTGCTGTCTCCCCACCGATAAGGGCACAACCAGCCTGTAAACACCCGCGGGCAATACCTTTAATAATTTGCGTGGAAACTTCTAAGGAAAGTTGCCCAGTAGCCAGATAATCAAGGAGAAAGAGAGGTTCCGCTCCCTGGACGACAACGTCATTCACACACATAGCTACCAAATCAATACCTACTGTATCATGTTTTCCCATCATGAAAGCGATCTTTAACTTGGTGCCTACGCCATCAGTGGACGAGACCAAGACCGGCTCTTTATATTTTTTGATTTTTAGGGCAAAAAGCCCACCAAATCCGCCGATATCAGTAATTACTTCGGCACGGAAAGTCTTGCGCACTAAAGGTTTGATCAGGCGCACAAATTTGTTACCCGCCTCTATATCAACTCCCGCACTCTTATAGGTCAAGGGCTTCTTCATTATATCCCCCTCCGGCCACAGAGATGATTCAGCCTTTCCTGGATGACATTCTATGAGATTTATAAAGGTCATGTCAAATAATTAAAGAAGGAGTATTTGCATCTTCCCTACTTTTCTTGCTGACCGTGATCAGTTTTAAAATCATGGCTAAATCAGGCGGGAGGGAAAGAGAATCATTAAATTGAGGCGCTGGATATCTTTTCTTGCTCTTGTTTTTTTCTGGGCATTCATTTAGTATATATTTAATCTTTGCCCAAATGGCTAAATGGTTAAGGATGCGCAAATAAAGTTTTACTAAGGGGGCCGCCAAATATGGATGAAAAATTATTAGAGGAAAAGAAAAAGTGGGAGGCACGGTGTTTACCGAAAAAGCCCGCACCAATCCAGAGCACATCGGGAATGGAGATTGACTTACTCTACACCCCGGCGGAAATTCCCGGGTTTGATTATTTGCGAGATTTAGGATTCGCAGGGGAGTATCCTTATACCCGCGGTATTCAACCTACGATGTACCGCGGGCGAGTCTGGTCCATGCGGCAATATTCTGGCTTTGCCACAGCCGAAGAATCAAATCGACGTTTTAAATACCTTCTGGAACAAGGTCAAACTGGTCTCTCCATTGCCTTTGATCTGCCCACCCAAATTGGCTACGACTCCGATCATCCATTGGCTCAGGGAGAGGTGGGCAAGGTAGGTGTAGCAGTCGATTCTCTGGCTGATATGGAAGTTCTTTTGGATGGCATTCCTTTAGACAAAGTGAGTACTTCGATGACTATAAATGCCACGGCCGCTATTCTTTTAGCCATGTATATTGCGGTGGCCGAGAAGCAGGGAGTTAAACCGGCGTCTTTACGCGGGACTATCCAAAATGATGTGCTCAAAGAGTATGTGGCCCGCGGGACTTATATTTTTCCCCCGCAGCCCTCTATGCGCTTGATTACTAATATCTTCGAATACTGTGCGCGGGAAGTTCCCCAGTGGAATTCGATCAGTGTCGGGGCTTACCATTTGAGAGAAGCAGGGGCTACCGCGGTGCAGGAAGTTGCTTTTGCCTTTGCCATAGCCATAGCCTATTTGGAGGCGGGGGTGAAAGCTGGCCTGGATATTGATGACTTTGCCCCCCGAGTGTCTTGGATCTTCAATACCCATATTAACTTTTTAGAGGAGGTAGCTAAGTTCAGAGCTGCCCGCCGGCTTTGGGCTAAGATCATGAAGGAAAGATTTAAAGCCAAAGATCCGCGTTCCTGGATGTTACGTTTCCACACGCAAACCGGGGGATGTACGTTGACGGCGCAACAGCCGCTAAATAATTTGATCCGCACTACTTTCCAAGCCATGGCCGCTGTTTTGGGAGGATGCCAATCTTTAGCAGTTTGCTCCTATGACGAAGCTTTAGCTCTTCCTACCGAAGAGTCCGTGCGTCTTTCTTTGCGCACCCAGCAGATTCTGGCTTACGAATCGGGAATTGCCGATACTGTTGACCCTTTGGGAGGATCTTATTACATAGAAGCTCTGACCAATGAGATAGAAAAACGGGCCAGGGAATATATTGAGAAGATCGACCAGCTTGGGGGAGCCGTGGCGGCTATCGAAAAAGGATATATACAGCAGGAAATTCAAGAGAGTTCCTACCGTTATCAAAAAGAAATTGAGTCGGGGAAGAGAATTCTGGTGGGGGTAAATAAATTTCAGATTCCTGAACCTCCGCCCAAGGGTTTATTGAAAGTTGATCCCCGCGTTCGGGAGGTCCAGATAAAACGGTTGGCGGAGTTGCGTGCTTCCCGAGATAATGAACGAGTGCAAAGAACATTAGGGGAATTAGAGAAAGCAGCTCGCGGAGATGGAAATTTAATGCCACCTATTTTGGATTGTGTACGCGCTTATTGCACCTTAGGTGAGATGTGTGAAGTTTTAAGGAAAGTTTTCGGGGAGTATGAACCAATAACGACGATTTAAAAGAAGGAAAAACAGAGGGGAAAAATGCTCTTGATTGCCCCTCCTTAAGGGGCTATATCGTAATCAGGCCAAAGAGCCCAAGACAAGCCAAATGCAGGCCAGAGGCAGGCCAGAGGCAGGCACGAATGAGAAGGCATCGGCGGGAAGAGAAGATGAAATAAATTCGGAGGGCAAGCCTTTATGGCTTGCCGAATGCGGCAGGGGATAAACCCTTGCCCTATGTTTTAAATCATTATTCCGGATGATTGCCCGCCTTTGGCTTTCGGGCCTGCGCTAATTGGCTGACAGTCTCTTAGAGAGGAAATAATAATTTTAATGGCCAAAGGGGGATGACTATGGCAGAAAGAAAGATAAGAGTGCTTGTGGCCAAACCAGGACTTGATGGTCATGATCGTGGAGCCAAAGTTATTGCTCGAGCTCTGCGAGATGCGGGGATGGAAGTAATTTATACGGGGTTAAGGCAAACACCAGAAAAGATTGTTTCGGCAGTTATCCAGGAGGATGTGGATGCCCTGCTGATGAGCATTTTATCTGGAGCCCATGATTATTTGTTCCCCCGCGTAATGGAATTATTGCGGGAACATGGCGTAAAAGACATCTTGGTTTTGGGAGGAGGAGTAATCCCTGAAGAAGACATTCCGGCCTTAAAAGCCCTGGGCATTGCCGAAATATTTGGTCCGGGTACTTCCACGGAGACGATAGTTAATTATGTCAAAGAGCATGTGAAGATTTAGGTCAGAGGGTGCAGGTGCTTAGAATTCAAAATTAATTTCACGACCCTTTTTTTCGCGGCCACCTGAATCTTTAAAATTTGGAGAAAGAAATATGCGCCCTTTAGAAGGTATTAAAATTTTAGATCTTACCCGCTTGCTCCCTGGCCCTTATGGAACCATGCTCTTGGGTGATTTAGGAGCGGAAGTAATCAAAATTGAAGAACCAGAGCAGGGCGACTATGCGCGGTGGAACCCTCCCCAGATAAAGGGAGTTGGATCGAGGCACCTGCTCCTTAACCGCAATAAGAAAAGCGTTACTCTCAATTTAAAGAAACCCGCTGGCCGAGAAATTTTTTTGCGATTAGTTGAAGATCATGCCGATGTGCTCATTGAACAATTTCGTCCAGGGGTAATGGAAAGACTGGGTTTGGGTTATAAAGATTTAGAAAAAATTAATCCCCGTTTAATTTATTGTTCCCTTACCGGCTTTGGCCAAAATGGCCCTTACCAGAATGTTGCCGGACATGATATCAACTACATAGCTCTGGGGGGGATATTAGGCAATACCGGAGAAAAGGATGGTCCACCAGTCATTCCTGGGATTCAGATTGCCGATTTGGTAGGTGGTGGTCTTTATGCCGTCATTGGTATTCTTACTGCTTTAGTAGCCAGGCAAAAAACAGGAAAAGGACAATATATAGATATTTCCATGCTCGATGGGGTCGTCTCTTTAATTCCAGATGCGGCCGCTCTTTATTTTGCCGAAGGTAAAGCGCCCGCGCGCGGGACAAGAAGACTAACCGGCGGGCTGCCCCAATATCAAGTTTACCGTACCAAAGATGGCCAATATTTAGCAGTAGGAGCGTTGGAAGAGAAATTCTGGGCCAACCTTTGCCACGGAATCGGCAAACCAGAATGGGCAGATAAAATTCCCCGGGAAAATGATCCTCGCTGTGTGGAGATAAAGAAAGAGCTAGCCGAGATTTTTCTCACCAAAACGAGGCAGGAGTGGGTAGAACTCTTAATGTTCCAGGATACGTGTGTGACGCCAGTACAGACGCTGGAGGAAACATTCCAAGATCCCCAGGTGCTTCACCGAAATATGCTGGTCGAAACCGATCACCCTCGAGCGGGAAAAATAAAGCAAATAGGCATTCCGATTAAATTCTCGGATACTCCAGGGGCCATATCTGCACCTGCACCAGAGATCGGAGAACATACAGAAGAGATATTGAAGAAACTGGGTTATAACGAGGAGAGGATAAAGGAGCTTAGAAAAGAAGGAGTGATCAGATAAAATTTCTTTTTAAAGTCGGTGGTCGGGGAAAAGGATAAAAAGGGAAAGGAGTAAATATGCCAGTTTCAGCGTTTGTTTTGATTCGGACAGAAGCAGATAAGACGAAAGGGGCCTTTGAGGTTCTTAACAAACTTAAGGGCGTGAAAATGGCGCATACGGTTACGGGGCCCTTTGATATTATTTTACTTATCGAGGCCAAGAATTTGCACGAGCTGGGCGAAGTAATTTTGAGCAAGATCAGAGGTGTCGAAGGCGTTTCCCGAACCATGACTTGCGTTACCGTTGAATCAACTTAATAAAGGACAAACAATATGGAAACTGGATTCCGGTTTGTGGTGGAAAAAGTATTCACCATTCCGGGAAGAGGAGTGGTCGTAAGTGGCCGGGTAGAGAGTGGCACGATCTCCGTCGGAGAAGAACTTGGTTTCCTGGGAACAGAAGGGCAATGGGTGAGGGCGGCTGTAGTGGCTATCGAAGTTTCCCGTAGATTAGTCGATCAAGTCGAAGCCGGTCAGTATGCCAGTTTTTTGCTGCAAGGTGTTAAGAAAGAACAGATTACCTTGGGTACAATATTAGTAGAAGTTCCGGCTGTCCCCGCCCCACCTTCTATACCTCAACCATCAGTGACGGAAAGAACAACCTCCATTCCTATGCCCAACATGTCTTACTCGGGAAGCAGCAGAGCCATTCAACCCTCTTCTGGTATAGGCCGGACCCTTATTTTTCTGCTCATTGGCCTTATTATAATTTTGCTCTTGCTGATTAGCCAGGGGAAGTTGGATCCCAAAAAGTGGGATCCGCGCAAGATGAAGTTCGACCAGAAGCAATTAACCGTGGTCCAGCCCATCCCGGAAAATTTTTTCCAAAGTTAAGACTATTATTTGGAGATCCCAAATGGAAGTGGTGAGGTTAGGGAAGACGAATATTTTTGTAAAAAAATTAGGCTGGGGAGGAATTCCTATTCAGCGAGTGAGCGAAGAGGAAGCTCTAAAAGTAATTAAAGAAGTTATCCGCCTGGGCGTAGACTTATTAGACACAGCTCGTGCCTATACGAATAGCGAAGAGCGGATCGGCCGCGCCTTACAAGAAGTGCCCAAGCCGGTGATCTTATCTTCTAAGTCTCATGTGCGCACCGAAAAAATATATGATGATGTCCTTTTGAGCCTAAAGCAACTGCAAGTAAAGAAGATCCATATCTATCATCTCCACAATGTTTCCTCCTTCAGTGATTATGAAAAAGTCATGGGACCCGGTGGAGCTTATTATGGACTAAAGAGAGCGCAAGAGGAGGGTTTAATTGATCACCTTGGCCTCACCAGTCATAATTTGTCAGTTTTGGAAAAGGCCCTAAGGGACGAGAAGTTTTCCGTGATCATGGCCTGTTACAGCTTCTTGGAACCAGCCGCCGCTGAAAAGATCTTTCCCTTGGCCAGAGAAAAAGATGTGGGCATATTGGCTATGAAGCCTTTTTCTGGGGGAGTGATTGAAAAGGCGGGGCCAGCATTGCGGTATGTCTTGGCCACCCCCGGCGTGGTGACTATCCCTGGTTCGGAGACTTTGGCCAAGGCCAGAGAAAATTGGGAAATTTTTGAAGCAGGAGAAGCACCCACTCATGAGGATCAAGTCTATATAGAGAAATTAAAGCGGGAACTTGATCGGCAATTTTGCCGGCGCTGCGATTATTGCCAACCCTGTAGCCAACAAATTAACATCCAGCTTATGCTGGGGATCAAATCGGTCGTCAGAAGATTTGGCCGGCCAGAAGAAGTGCAATGGATTAAGGATGTGGTGGAGAAAGCCAGAAATTGCACCGCATGTGGAGAGTGCCTTCCGCGTTGTCCTTACCAACTACCTATTCCAGAATTAATTAAACAGAATTTAGCTTGGTTAGAGAGTTTAAAGGCCTAATCGATTATGGTCAGCAAAGGATGACGATTATTAAGGTGGAGTTAGGGAAATGATGCGCCTCGTTTTGATTATAAATTTACTGGTGGCCCTCTGGGTTTTTTATGATGCGCAGAAAAAGGGATTTACCCTTTGGAAAAGCCTCTTTTGGGCCCTGGGAGTTTTTTTCCTGTTAATTATATTTTTGCCCCTTTACTTAATAGTCCGCAGAAGAAAAGGAGGATGGCAGACTAAAGAAGTTCCTCTATCTTCTTCGGCGATGAAGGTCTGTTTTTATTGTGGCCGAACTTATCGGGGAGAGCCCGAACGCTGTCCCCATTGTGGGCAAAATTTAAAGGCCTTTTAAATTTAGCCTTTCCTCAAATAATCAAGCAGTTGGAGATGGTTATCAATAAAAAGGGAGGAAGCAATTTCTTTATTTTTATAAGCAATAAAAACAATTCCCGCCGCCTGCGCGGCTAAGCGATCATTCAGCGAATCACCAACCAGAACCGTTCTATCTTTATCTAAACGCAAAGTAGTCACAATCTTTTCAATAGATTCCGGATGGGGTTTGGGATTTTTTACGTCCAGGGCCGTCACTACCATATCAAAATATGGAGCCAGGCCAAATTTTTCTACTATAAGCTTCATAGTGGTGGAACGACTGGTGCAGATGGCGCGCTTAATTCCCTTTTCTTTTAAAAACTCTAAAGTTTCGATTAAATGCGGCTCCATTTTTAAAGCGTCTATATATTTGGTGATATCTATATTGCGCCATACCTCCAGGGCCTTTTTTTCCTGGTCCGGGTTTGCGTGGAAAAGAAAGTGGAGGGAGTCAAAGACGGTATGAGTATGCACGAATTTTAATTCTTCTTCAGTCAGGGGTAATCCTCTGACTTGACGACAGATATCATTGTACAAATTTCTATTGGAATCATAGGAATCAAATAATACCCCATCGCAATCATAGATTACGCCTTCAAAGGTCAGTTCCATTTTTCTTACCTTTTTTCAGGGATAGGAGAAAAGAGGGGAACCTCCATTTTTTGGAAGCCAGGGGGAAGTTCAAAAAGACTGTCTGGTTGGGCTTCCAGCTTTAAATTTTTATATTCCGAACTCCAACTACCATCTGGGGCTGAGATTTTTATTGGATAATTTAAAGTAGTTGAGATCCACTGCCAGGCTTTCATGGTCTTTTCTTCTTCTTTGATTGTCACTTCATATTTCTTAGTTTCTAAACCGCTAATTGTTTCCAGCCCCAAAAACTTTCGGCCAACTTCACCTTTTAGGAGAGATGCTGGGGATTGCGTTTCATAGGAAATCATTTCCATGTAAGCTTTATCTTTAGGAAAGATTAGCCAGACCACGTTCTTATCCATGCGGACAACCGTATAATTTTGTTGCCCCTGGCTCTCCAGGCGAATTTTATTCGCCTTCATGTAAATTTTGCCGTAAAAAGTTTTCCCGCGCACTTTATTGATTACATCCGCGGCAAATTCAGCAGCCCAAATAA
>FWPV01008306.1_pt1 | contig 18233 bp, 16 predicted proteins | sample 2228371 | NCBI WGS metagenome assembly FWPV01 (sample SAMEA103939776, study PRJEB20133) | metagenome
GGGGCGGCGAAACGCGAGAGGAGCCGCATCACGGCCCCGCCGCCGCAGGACGGGCAGGCCGGGGCGGGGGCCTGAGCGCGGAGGATCCGCTCGAAGCGCGCCCCGCAGTCCCTGCACTCGAACTCGTAGAGCGGCACGCGGGGCAGTGTAGCTGCGGTCGGGCGCAGCGCTCCGTCTGACCGGCTGGCCTTCGTCCTCACCACGGCCGGACGTCGAGCACGATGAGGTCGGAGCGGCTGCCGTCGGCCGCGATGCCGGGGCCGACCACGAAGACGACCGGGCTCGTGGGGCCGTCCCGCTGACGGAGCTCCAGGCGGACCTCGAACGTCCCCGGGGTCGGCTCCGCGACGTCCCCTCGCTTCCAGTCCTGGTACGTTCCCCCGCCGAGGGGCGGGCAGCCACCGACGCCGTCGCGGCAACGGTCGATTACGTCCTGCGTCGCCATCGGCGGCAGGTACGTCTCCGACCAACCCCAGGCGGTGAGGAACCGGGCCACGAGGTACTCCGCGTCCTCCCGGGTGGGCGGCGGCGGCGGTTCGGGGGCGGTCGGCGGGCGCCAGACCCACAGGTGCATCGGGCCCTCCGGAGAGCCGATGTGGAGGTTGTGGTCGATCCAGATGTTGTCGATCTGCTCGACGACGACGACGGTTCCCGCCGCGATCGCACGACCCTCGGAAAACGGGGCCGTGTCGGAGATGGCCGTCTGGACGTCCTGAGGGCCGCCCACGACGTCGACCCAGCCGAGGTCGGGGTACCACGCGTCGGGCACCCCGCAGTTCCACGCGAACACGACCGTCTCGATCGCGACGCCGTCGACGTAGCACTCGCCGTGGGTGAGCGGCAGGCGGCCGAGCCCCTGCCAGCGGTCCTCCGCCGGCAGGTACTGGACCGAGTCCGCCCCGTAGTCCCAGGCGATCAGGCGGTCCCGGAACCACACCGCCTCGGAGGCCTGGGGTGACAGGGGGGGATCGGGTAGCCGTCTCCACGTGTCGACCACGGGGTCGTAGCCGAGGGCGATCGCGGTGGGGGTCTCGGCGATGTTGCGCCGGTTGATCTCGGATCCGACCACGACGACCTCGGCGGCGGTCCAGACGGCCTTCGCCAGGTTCACGCCCATCGGCGCATCGGCGATGGGACGCCAGAGGCCCGTTCCGGGATCGAGCGCCGCACCCTGCACCGTGGTCGGATCGTCGCGGTCGCCCCCGCCGAGCACGACCAGCTCCTTGCCCGTCCACGCCCACGCCCCGCCCCAGCTCGGCCGGAGGATCGGGTCCTCCAGACGCCGCCACGCCCCGGTCTCGGGATCGAACGCCAGCGAGGCGAGGCCGCCCCCCGGGACCTGGACGCGCCAGAGGAGCACCTCCGAGCCGGTCCAGACGGCCTCGGCCCCGCCGCCGGGGACGGGCGCTGGCGGCAGGGCGGTCCACCCGCGGGTCTCGGGGTCGAACGCGAACCCGTCGGCCCTCGCCTGAGCGACGTCCGCGCCGCGTGGCCAACCACCCCAGTACACCAGCACCTCGCCGGTCCAGACGATGGCGGCGCCGTCGCGGACCTCCGGCGGGAGCGGGAGCTCGGTCCAGCCCTCGGCCGCCCACGTCCACGGGTCCACGGGTCCAGCCGGCCGCTCCCGCCGATGGGCGCCCTGGAAGCCTCGCCAGACCACGAGGGCGCCGGCCGCGAAGAGCGCCAGGGCGACCGCCGCGGCCGTCGCGCGCCTCCAGGGTGGGGGGGCAGCCCCGGGGAGCCTCGGTGGCGCGGGTTCCGCCATCCGCCGCTCGATCTCGCGCCTGAGGTCGGTCGGCGCGACCGTGTCGAGCACCTCGAAGGTCCGCTCGAGCTCGACCCTCATCGCTCCTCCTGCTGCATCAGGGCTCGCAGTCGCCTACGCCCCCGGCTCAGGTGCACGCGGACCGTCGCGCGACTCGAGCCGAGCAGCCGGGCGATCTCGTCCGTCCGATAGCCCGCGTAGAAGCGGAGTACGAGCGCAGCGCGCTGGTTCCCGGGCAGCCGTCGGAGGGCCTCGAGCAACTGGCTCGCCTCACCGGGGTCACGCGGCTCGGCCCCCGCGTCGACGAGCGGCACGTGTCGGCTCCGCTCCCGGAGCTCCCCTGCAGCCAGGCGGAAGGCGGTCGCCCACACCCACGACCGTTGATCCCGGACCCCGTCCCCGCGTCGGAGGCACTGGGCGAAGGCCTCCGCGACCGCGTCATCGGCGATCCGCCGGTCGCTCGAGTAGGCGAAGATCGCGCGCCACAGGCGCGACCCCTCCCGTTCGTACAGGTCGCCAAGGTCGCGGGCTTCGTCACCGTCGGCCGCGGTCCCCCGCATCGGTCCTCTCGCCATCCCCACCCCGTAAGGGCCCGGTGGGGGGTGGAACGTGTACCCGTGGGTGCCATCGTAGGGAGTCTCCCGCGAGCGGGACCGTCCGCCGTCCCTGGCGCGCGCTCCGGGTCGCGGGACGAACCGCGCCAGGGGCCTCCTCCCGGACGATCCTCGGCCTGGACGGAGCCTTGCCTCTCGGTCCGGCAGGCCGTATCGTGGGACCAGGAGCAAGGTCACTTCGAAGCGCAACTGTTCGACCGGAACCGTGAACGACCCGAAGCCCAAGGGAGACCACTCGATCGGCGGCTGCGGAGGCCCACCGGGCCGGATCCGCTGACCCGTCCACCCGCACGGCCGAACAGGGCCTGAGAAGGCCTTGCCTCATCGTTGACGTGCGACGGAGGCAGGTTCGATGGAGACGGCGCTGGTGGGGGCCCTGGCCCTGGCGGTCGGCCTGGGGCTCGGCTTCGCGATCCGCTGGGCGGTGGCCCGCTCGAGGGCGCAGAGCGCGGAGTCCCTGGCCCAGAAGCTCGTCCTCGAGGCGGAGCGTGAGGCCGAGCGCATCACGCGGCAGGCCATCCGCGAGGGCAAGGAGGAGATCGCGGCGCTGCGGCGGGAGGCCGAGGAGGTCCTCCGCGCCCGCCGCGAGGAGGTCGAGCGGCAGGAGCGCCGCTTGGCCGAGCGGGAGGAGGAGCTCGAGCGGCGTGCGCGGCAGCTCGAGGAGCGCCGGGTGGAGCTGGAGGACCGCGACCGGGCGCTCCAGAGGGTGCGTCAGCAGCTCGAGCAGGCGGCCCAGCAGCACCGGGCGGAGCTCGAGCGCGTGGCGGGGATGACCCAGCAGGAGGCGCGGGACCTCCTCGTCTCGCAGATGGTGGAGGAGGCCAAGCGAGCGGCCCTCCACCAGGTGCGCGAGATCGAGCAGCGCGCCCGCGAGGAGGGCGAGGAGCGCGCCCGCAAGATCGTGACGATCGCGATCCAGCGGGTGGCCTCGGAGCAGACCGCGGAGTCCACGGTCTCGGTGTTCACGCTCCCGAGCGAGGACATGAAGGGTCGCATCATCGGTCGGGAGGGCCGCAACATCCGGGCCTTCGAGGCGGTGACCGGCGTGAACCTCATCGTGGACGACACCCCCGAGGCCGTGGTCCTCTCCTCCTTCGACCCCGTGCGCCGGCAGGCGGCATGGATGACCCTGGAGAAGCTCGTCGCCGACGGGCGGATCCACCCCGCGCGGATCGAGGAGATGCACGAGCGGTCCCTGCGCGAGCTCGAGGAGCAGATCAAGCGGGCCGGGGAGGAGGCCGCGATGCAGGTCGGGATCACCGACCTCCACCCGGAGATGATCCGGCTCCTCGGGCGTCTGCAGTACCGGACCTCGTACGGGCAGAACGTGCTGAAGCACCTCGTGGAGTCGGCGCACATCGCCGCGGCCCTCGCGGCGGAGCTCGGGGTGGATCCCACGATCGCCAAGCGGGGGGCCTTCCTCCACGACATCGGCAAGGCCGTGACCCACGAGGTCGAGGGGAGCCACGCCCTCATCGGGGCCGAGATCGCCCGCCGGCTCAAGGAGGCGCCGGAGGTGGTCCACTGCATCGAGTCCCACCACGGCGAGGTCGAGCAGCGGACGATCGACGCCGTCCTCGCCCAGGTGGCCGACGGGATCTCCGGCGGCCGGCCGGGCGCTCGACGCGAGAGCCTGGAGACCTACGTGCGTCGGCTCGAGCGGCTGGAGGAGATCTGCACCTCCTACCCCGGGGTGGAGAAGACCTACGCGATGCAGGCCGGTCGGGAGGTCCGGGTCATGGTCAAGCCCCAGGAGGTGGACGACGTCCAGGCCCAGATCATGGCTCGGGACATCGCCAAGCGCGTCGAGGAGGAGCTCCAGTACCCCGGGCAGATCAAGATCACCGTCGTGCGCGAGACGAGGGCCGTGGAGTACGCGAAGTAAGGTGGGGGGCGTGGAGCGACGCTACCTGCTGCGCACCTTCGGGTGCCAGATGAACGAGCACGACTCGGAGCGCATCGCCGGGCTGCTCACGGCGGACGGCTACGTCCCCACCGACGACGCGGCCCGGGCGGACGTGGTCGTCTTCAACACCTGCGCGATCCGGGAGAACGCGGACAACCGCCTCTACGGGAACCTCGGGCACCTGCGCCCGCTCAAGGAGCGGAACCCCGGGTTGCGCATCGTCGTGGCCGGCTGCCTGGCGCAGAAGGACGGGGCGGGGATCCTCGAGCGGGCCCCCTGGGTGGACGTCGTCGTGGGCACCCACGCGCTCCCGGAGCTCCTGCGGCTCCTGCGCGCGGCCGAGGAGGAGGGGCCCCAGCTCGACGTCCGCGAGTACACCGAGGTCTTCCCGAGCGCCCTCCCGGCCCGGCGCGAGGTCGCCCACCACGCCTGGGTCTCGGTCTCGGTGGGCTGCGACAACGCCTGCACGTTCTGCATCGTTCCCCTCGTGCGGGGCCCGCAGCGCTCGCGGCCGATCGAGGACGTCCTCGCCGAGGTGCGGAGCCTCGCCGACCAGGGGGTCGTGGAGGTGACCCTCCTCGGGCAGAACGTGAACACGTACGGGCGGGACCTCAGCGTGCCCGGCTCGTCCCGCCGGCCCCGCTTCGCCGAGCTCCTGCGGCGGGTGAACGAGGTCGAGGGGCTGCGGCGGGTCCGCTTCACGAGCCCCCACCCCCACGACTTCACCCCCGACGTGATCGAGGCCATGGCCGACTGCGAGAAGGTGTGCGAGCACATCCACTTCCCGCTCCAGTCGGGCTCGGACCGGATCCTGCGGGCGATGCGTCGCTCCTACCGCCGCGCCCGGTACCTCGCCTGGCTGGAGCGGATCCGCTCGGCCATCCCCGGCATCGCCGTGACGACCGACATCATCGTGGGCTTCCCCGGCGAGACCGAGGAGGACTTCCAGCGGACCCTGGAGGTGGTGGAGGAGGCCCGCTTCGACCAGGCCTTCATGTTCCAGTACTCGCCCCGCCCCGGGACGAGGGCGGCGACGATGCCCGACCAGGTCCCCAAGGAGGTCGTCCAGGACCGGTTCGATCGCCTCGTGGCGCTCCAGGAGCGGATCTCCCTCGAGGTCATGCGCGAGCACGTGGGCCGCACGGTCGAGGTCCTCGTCGAGGGCACCGGGCGCAAGGGCGGGGTCCAGGGCCGGACCCGCACGAACAAGGTCGTCCACCTCCCCGGGGACCTCGCGCCGGGGACGTTCGTGCTCGCGAGGATCGTCTCGGCCCACCCGCACCACCTCGTCGGCGAGCCCGTCCCCGCGGAGGCCCCGGCGCCGCGGTCCCTCGCCGTCGTGCGATGAGCCCGGACGAGGAGCCCCTGCTCGCGATCGTCGGTCCCACCGCCTCCGGCAAGTCCGAGGCCGCGATCGCCGTAGCCGAGGCCATCGGCGCGGAGATCGTGAGCGTGGACTCGATGCTCGTCTACCGGGGCATGGACGTCGGCACCGCGAAGCCCTCGCCGGCGGAGCGGGCGCGCGTCCCGCACCACCTCGTGGACGTCGTCGAGCCCTCGGAGCCGTTCACCGTCGCCCGGTACCGCGAGCTCGCGGAGCGAGCGATCCGCGGGATCCGCGAGCGCGGCCGGCGGGTCCTGCTCGTGGGGGGATCGGGCCTGTACTTCCGGGCGGTCGTGGACCGGCTCGCGTTCCCGGGGACCGATGCCCACACGCGCGCGCTCCTCGAGCTCGAGGCCCGGGCGCTCGGGCCGGAGCGGCTCCACGCGCGCCTGGCCCAGCTCGACCCCGCCGCGGCGGCCCGGATCGAGCCGGCGAACGTGCGACGGACCGTCCGCGCCCTGGAGGTGGCGGCGGTGACCGGCCGGCCCTTCTCGGCCTTCGCCGCGGACTGGGAGCGCTACGAGCCGGGGCGGGTGCGCGCGGCCGGGGTGGAGATCCCGCGGGAGTTCCTCGCCGCCAGGATCGAGGCTCGGGTGCGGCGGATGCTGGAGGGGGGACTGCTCGAGGAGGTCCGTGCGCTCGTTGAGCGCGGCCTCGGCGGGTGGCTCACCGCCTCCCAGGCCATCGGGTACGCTGAGTTCGCGCGGCACCTGGCGGGCGAGCTGAGCCTCGAGGAGGCGGTGGCGAGCACGGTGCGGCGTACGAGGGAGCTGGCCCGGCGGCAGATGGTGTGGTTCCGTCGGGATCCTCGGATCCGTTGGTTCCGCGCGGGCGCCGAGGGGGCGGTCGCCATCGTGGAGGATCTGGTGGAGTACCTGCGGTGAGGTTCCGCATCTTCAAGTACCACGGGACCGGCAACGACTTCGTCCTCTTCGAGGACCTGGCCGACGCGCGACCGCTCACGGCGGAGCTCGCCGCGGCCCTGTGCGACCGACGCTTCGGCGTGGGGGCCGACGGGGTGATCCGCGTGGCGCCGGGGCGCGGGCCGGGGGAGGACGTGTTCATGGACTACCGCAACGCCGACGGGTCCCTGGCGGAGATGTGCGGCAACGGGATCCGCTGCCTCGGGGCGCTCCTCCACGACGAGGGGCTCGCCCCCGGGACGGAGCTCGCGGTGGGGACCCGGGCCGGGACGAAGCGGCTCCGGCTCGAGCTCGTCGAGGGGCGCGTCGCCTCGGTCACCGTGGGCATGGGGCCGCCCGCGCTCGCCCGGGGCGAGATCCCGATGGATGGCCCCGCCGACGAGCCGTTCGTCGCCCAGCCCTTCGAGGTGGACGGCCGTACGTTCACCGCCGCCGCGGTCTCGATGGGCAACCCTCACCTCGTGCTCTTCCTCGACCACGAGCCCACGGTGGAGGAGGTGCGGACGATCGGCCCCAGGGTCGAGCGGGACGAGCGGTTCCCCGAGCGCACGAACGTCGAGCTCGTGCACGCGGCGGGCGACCGGATCGTGGCGCGGGTGTGGGAGCGGGGCTCGGGGGAGACGATGGCCTGTGGGACCGGGGCCTGCGCGGCGCTCGTGGCCGCGAACGAGGCGGGGCTCGCGCCGCCCCGCGCCGAGGTCCGGTTCCCCGGCGGGACCGTGGTCGTGGAGCGGACGCCGGAGGAGGTGCTGCTCACCGGGCCCGCGGAGCGGGTCTTCGAGGGCACGCTGGACGAGCGCTGGATGGACGCGAGGGGGTTGGTGTGAGGGTCGCCCGGAGGATCGAGTCGCTGCCGCCGTACCTGTTCGCCGCGCTGGATGCGAAGCTCGAGGCCAAGCGCGCCGAGGGCGTGGACGTGATCTCCCTCGGCGTCGGCGACCCCGACCTGCCGACGCCCCCCCACGTCGTCGAGGCGATGCGCGAGGCGGTCCTGGATCCCACCACCCACCGGTACCCGAGCTACGTCGGCAGCCCTGCCTTCCGTCGCGCCGTCGCCGCGTTCTACGCGCGCCGGTTCGGGGTGGAGCTCGACCCCGACACCCAGGTCATGGCGCTCATCGGCTCCAAGGAGGGCATCGGGCACATCGCCTTCGCCTACCTGGACCCCGGGGACGAGGCGCTCGTGCCGGACCCGGGGTACCCGGTGTACGGGGTATCGACGCGGCTCGCGGGCGGCACCCCGGTGCCGCTCCCGATGCTCCCCGAGCGGGGGTTCCTGCCCGACCTGGGCTCGGCCCCCGTCGGCGAGCGGACGAAGGTGCTCTGGCTGAACTTCCCGAGCAACCCCACGGCGGCCGTGGCCGACCTCGGGTTCTTCGAGGAGGCCGTGGCCTTCTGCCGCCGGCACGACCTCCTCCTGCTCCACGACGCGGCCTACTCGGAGATCACCTTCGACGGGTACGTCGCGCCCTCGGTCCTCCAGGTGCCGGGGGCGAGCGAGGTGGCCGTGGAGTTCGGCTCCACGTCGAAGCTGTACAACATGACCGGGTGGCGGATCGGCTGGGCCGTCGGCTCTGCCGAGGCGCTGCGGGCGCTCGCGGTGATCAAGACGAACCTCGACTCCGGGCAGTTCACCGCGGTCCAGCGGGCGGCGATCGCCGCGCTGGAGGGCCCGCCCGAGCACCTCGAGCGCCTGCGCGAGACCTACCGTCGGCGTCGCGACCTCGTGGTGGAGGCGCTGAACGGGCTGGGCTGGTCCCTCGCGCCGCCCCGGGGCTCCTGCTACGTGTGGGTCCCGGTGCCGGACGGCGAGAGCTCCGCCGGGTTCGCCGACCGGCTCCTGGACGAGGCCGGCGTGTTCGTCGCGCCGGGCAGCGGCTACGGGGAGCGGGGCGAGGGCTACGTCCGGATCTCCCTCACGGTCCCCGACGACCGGCTCGCCGAGGCGATGGACCGGCTGGCCCGACTGCTCGGCTGAGATGGGTCCCGAGCGCCGCCCCCGGGCCGAGGACGCCACCCTGGAGTCGCCCCTCGCGGCGACCTGGCGTCCGCGGGTGCCGGAGCGGGCCGTGCTCGTCGGGGTGGGGCCCGGCGCCCAGGCCTCGGACCTGGACGAGCTCGCCGCGCTCGCCGACTCGGCGGGGGCGGAGGTGGTGGCCCGCATCGTGCAGAGCCGGCAGGAGCCGGATCCCGCCACCTACGTCGGCAAGGGCAAGCTCGAGGAGATCCACCGCGCGCTGCACGAGACCGGGGCCGAGGCGGTGATCCTCGACGCGGAGCTGACCCCGGGGCAGCTGCGGAACCTCGAGGCCCGGCTGAAGGTCAAGGTGATCGACCGGACCGCCCTGATCCTCGACATCTTCGCCCTCCACGCCCGCAGCCGTGAGGGCAAGGCCCAGGTCGAGCTGGCCCAGCTGAACTACCTCCTGCCCAGGCTCCGCGGCTGGGGCGAGGCGATGAGCCGGCTCGGCGGTGGCATCGGCACCCGCGGCCCCGGCGAGACGAAGCTGGAGGTGGACCGCCAGCACATCCGCCGGCGGATCACGAAGCTCCGTCGGGACCTCCGCGACCTCGCGCGGACGCGGGACCTGAAGCGGGCCAGGCGCGAACGCTCGGGCATCCCGCAGGTCGCGATCGCGGGCTACACGAACGCGGGCAAGTCCACCCTCATGCGGGCCCTCACGCGCGCCGACGTCGTCGTGGCCGATCAGCTGTTCGCCACCCTCGACCCCACGACGCGCAGGATCGTCCTGCCCGACGGGCGGCGGGCCACGGTCTCGGACACGGTGGGCTTCGTCCGCAAGCTCCCCCACGAGCTCGTGGAGGCCTTCCGCTCCACCCTGGAGGAGGTCGTCCGGGCGAGCCTCGTCCTCCACGTGGCCGACGCCGCGAGCCCCGAGCTGGAGGCGCAGATCGAGGCGGTCCGGACGGTCCTCGCCGAGATCGGGGCGGGCTCCGTGCCGGAGCTCCTCGCGCTGAACAAGGTGGACCTGGTGGGGGAGGTGGAACGGCGGCGCCTCGCGCGGCGGCACCCGGAGGCGGTGCTGATCTCCGCGGTGACCGGGGAAGGCCTGCCCGAGCTGCTGGAGCGCGTGGCCGAGCGCCTGCCCCGCGCGCCCATCCAGGTGGAGCTCCTCATCCCCCACGAGCGGGGCGAGCTGCTCGCGCTCCTGCACCGCGAGGCCGAGGTCCTCGCCGAGCGGGCCCTGCCGGAGGGGGTGCTCGTGCGGGCCCGGGTGGACGAGCGGGTCCGCGCGCTCGTGGCCGACCACCTCGCGCCGGCCGCCGCCGCCCGCTCGGCCCCCGGCGCCCTCAGCCGCTGAGGAACCCCGGCGGCATCCCGATCGCCCACAGGTGCTCGTCGGCCCAGGGGCCCTCGATGGCGACGTCGGGGTTCGTGCCGCGCTCGGTGGAGAAGCGCAGCGCGAGGAGCTGCAGGCGCACGGTGAGGGGGATCTGGGCGAGGATCGGCGGCAGGTCCGCGCCCTCGGAGACCCTCGTGACGGGGACCCCGGCGAGCTCGCCCGCCCGGGCCACGGCCTCGACGAGCCCGTCGGTGTCGGGGGGGAACAGGGCGACGAGGTGGTCCCTGCCGTCGAGGGGGACGGCCGAGCCGTGGAGCAGGTGCTCGACGTCGTAGCCCTCGGCGAGGACGCGCGAGGCCTCGCGGACCTTCAGGGCCCCCTCCCGAGCCGTCACCCCGGCCGGCCCCTCGCCGAAGAACACGAGGGCTCGTTCCGGCTGGGGGATGCCCTGGGTGCCGGGGTCGGCGATGGCCGCCTCCACCGCCGCGGGGACGCGAGCCAGGACCTCCGGCGCGTACGTCTCGGCGCCGAGGGCGTGGGCGAGGCGCGCGAGCTGCACGAGGGCCGCGGTGTAGCTCACGGTGTACGTGTGGGAGCGCTCGCGCTCCACGGTCTCCACGCTGTCGGGGAGACCCCCGCCGCGACGGGTGACGGCGACGACGCGGAGCCCCGCGTCCATGGCCATCGTGAAGGCGGCCGCGGCGTAGGCGGTCTCCTGGCCGGCGTTGTGGCTGATGAGCAGGAGCGCGTCGGCCGGATCCACCGGCGGCGCCCAGTTGACGAAGCGCATCGAGGATGTGGCCTGGGCCGCCCGGCCCGCGTCGTGGAGCATCGAGGCGGCGAGCTCGGCGGCGTGCAGGCTCGTGCCGGTCCCGACGACCCAGATCCGCCGGGCCTGGCGCAGGCGCTCGACGATCCCGTGGGGGATGGGCGTCTCGAGCAGGCGGGTGAGTTCGGCGGGCTGCGCGTGGATGGCGCGCTCGAGCTCGGTGGTGTGCGTCGCAGACATGGGCCCTCCGCTCGCTCGGTGTCGCGGCGAGCCTAGAGCCTCCGCAGCACCGCCACAACCCGCCCGAGGATCCGGCCTTCGGGGTCCATCTCGAAGGGCTCGAGGGCCGGGTTCTCCGGCACGAGCAGGACCCGCCCGTCCCGGCGGCGGAGCCGCTTCACCGTGGCCTCGGGCTCCCCGGGCCCGGGCAGGAGCACGGCGACGATGTCGCCGTCGTCGGCGTCCTCCTGGGCGCGGACCACGACGAGGTCCCCGTCGAGGATCCCCGCGCCGACCATGGAGTCTCCCCGCACGCGGAGGGCGAAGTGCTCGGCCTCGCCCGCGAAGCCCATGGGGACCGTGAGGTACTCCTCCACCTCCTGGTCGGCGAGGGTCGGCGCCCCGGCCGCGATCCGACCGAGCAGGGGGATCACCACGCCCTGGGGCCGGGGAACCTCCAGGACCATGGCGCGGGGCTTCGTGGGGTCCCGGCGGAGCAGCCCGCGGCGCTCCAGGTTCTCGAGCTGCGCGTGGACGCTCGAGGACGAGGTCAGGCCCACGGCCTCGCCGATCTCGCGGACGGTGGGCGGGTAGCCGCGCTCCTGGATCGTGCGCTCGATGAAGCGCAGGATCCGCGCCTGCCTGGGCGTGAGCCCCCGGGTGTCGACCGCCATGTCGGTGCCTCCTCCTAGCCTTCGGTCGGACGCTACCACGGCGCAGGGCGTGAGGCAAACATACGTTCGGACCCTTGACATCGAACGGACGTTCGGTAGGATGAGACCATGACCCGAACACGCGTTCGCCCGCTCGGCATCGCCCGGCTCCTGGTGGTGGCCGCGGTGGGGGTCGGGCTCGTGGTGGCCATGGGGCGCGGGGTCCAGGGAGCGCCGGAGCGGGCGCCCGCGGGCGGCGAGCGCCGCACGTACGTGGTCCAGCCCGGGGACACGCTCTGGGCGATCGCCCAGCGCCTCGAGCCTGGTCGGGACCCCCGCCCGCTGGTGGACGCCATCGCGGCTGCGAACGGTGTCGCCCCCGGGAGCCTCGTCCCGGGCCAGACGCTCGTCCTCCCCCGCTGAGGAGGGGTGGATGGGAGCCGCCGGCGTGGTACCGTCCCGCCCGGGCTGGGGAAGGAGCGTCCGGTGCGCTGTCCGTGGTGCGGCGGTGAGGAGGTGCGGGTCGTGGACTCCCGGCCCGCGGAGCAGGGGACCGCGATCCGTCGGCGTCGGGAGTGCGCGGCCTGCGGACGGCGGTTCACGACCTTCGAGCGGATCGAGGGGGTCGGGCTCATGGTCCGCAAGCGAGACGGGACCCGCGAGCCGTGGGACCGGGCCAAGGTGCTCGCCGGGATCCGCAAGGCGATCGTCAACCGTCCCGTCTCGGACGCCCAGGTCGAGCAGCTCGTGGACCGCATCGAGGGGCGGATGCGACGACGCGGGCCCGAGGTCACCTCGCAGCAGATCGGGCTGGAGGTCCTCCAGCACCTCCAGCGCCTGGATCAGGTGGCCTACATGCGCTTCGCCAGCGTGTACAAGGACTTCCAGCAGCTCACCGACTTCGAGCGCGAGCTCGGGATCCTGCTCGCCAAGAAAGAGCCCGCCAAGACCCGCGGCCGCTGACCTGCGCGAACGCCTCGAACCACAATATGTTGTGGTTGCAAGGCGCTACGAGCGCGATATCTTGCCCCTCGTCCTCTTGACGGGTCGGAGCGGTGGGGGCAGAATCACAGTCCTGTGATTCCCGGGAGTAAGGAGGGGCTCGGATGGGTACCACGGAGCACACCACCGACGAGGTCCGGATCGTCCGCGAGGGCCTCCGGTTCGAGCGCTACTTCACCACCGAGGGGGTGCACCCCTTCGACGAGATCGAGTGGGAGCGCCGCGACGCCGTCATCCCGAACCTGAAGGAGGGCGGGAACGCCTTCGAGCAGCGGGACGTCGAGTTCCCCAAGACGTGGTCCCAGAACGCCACGAACATCGTGGCCCAGAAGTACTTCCGCGGGACGCTCGGCACCCCACAGCGGGAGTCGAGCGTGCGCCAGATGATCTCCCGGGTCGTCGACACCATCACGGGATGGGGTCGCAAGGGCGGGTACTTCGCCACGGAGCGGGACGCGCGGGTCTTCGCCGAGGAGCTCACGCACCTGCTCGTGAACCAGAAGGCCTCCTTCAACTCGCCGGTGTGGTTCAACCTCGGCGTGCCCGACATGCCGCAGCAGGCGAGCGCCTGCTTCATCCTCTCCGTCGAGGACGAGATGACCTCGATCCTCAACTGGTACGTGGAGGAGGGGATCATCTTCAAGGGCGGCTCCGGCGCCGGGGTGAACCTCTCGAAGCTGCGGTCCTCCAAGGAGCGCGTGGCGGGCGGAGGGACGGCGAGCGGCCCCGTCTCGTTCATGCGCGGCGCCGACGCGAGCGCGGGGACGATCAAGTCGGGTGGCAAGACCCGACGGGCCGCGAAGATGGTGATCCTCAACGTGGACCACCCCGACATCGTCGACTTCATCTGGTGCAAGGCCCGGGAGGAGCGCAAGGCGCGGGTGCTCCGTGACGCCGGGTTCGACATGGACCTCGACGGCAGGGACAGCTACTCGATCCAGTACCAGAACGCGAACAACTCGGTCCGGGTCACCGACGAGTTCATGCGCGCCGTCGAGCAGGACCAGGACTGGCGGCTGAAGGCCGTCACGACCGGCGAGGTCGTGGAGACCGTCCGGGCCAGGGACCTCATGCGTCAGATCGCCGAGGCGGCCTGGGAGTGCGCCGACCCCGGGATGCAGTTCGACACGACGATCAACGAGTGGCACACCTGCCCGGCGAGCGGGCGGATCAACGCCAGCAACCCGTGCAGCGAGTACATGCACCTGGACGACTCCGCGTGCAACCTGGCCTCCCTGAACCTCCTGAAGTTCCTCGACGAGGAGGGGAACTTCGACGTCGCGGCCTTCAAGCACGCGATCGAGATCGTGTTCACGGCGCAGGAGATCATCGTCGGCCCGGCCGAGTACCCCACGGAGAAGATCGCGAGGAACGCCCGGGCCTTCCGGCAGCTCGGCCTGGGCTACGCGAACCTCGGGGCGCTGCTCATGGCCCGGGGGCTGCCGTACGACTCCGACGCCGGGCGGGCCTGGGCCGCGGCGATCACCGCGCTCATGACCGGCCACGCCTACCGCACGAGCGCGAAGATCGCCGAGGCCATGGGGCCCTTCGAGGCCTACCCGCCGAACGCGGACGCCATGCTCCGGGTGATCCGCAAGCACCGGGCGGCGGTGGAGGGGATCGACGGCGAGCTCGTGCCCGAGGCCCTGCTCTCGGCGGCGCGGAACGCGTGGGACGAGGCCCTGTCCCTCGGCGAGCGCCACGGCTTCCGCAACGCCCAGGCCACGGTCCTCGCGCCCACGGGCACGATCGGGCTCATGATGGACTGCGACACCACCGGGATCGAGCCCGAGCTCGCGCTGGTGAAGACGAAGAAGCTCGTGGGGGGCGGCTCGATGCGGTTCGTGAACCAGACCGTGCCGCGGGCCCTCGAGCGCCTCGGCTACTCGCCGGAGCAGGTGCAGGACATCGTCGCCTACATCACCGAGCACAACTCGGTCGTGGGCGCGCCGCACCTCGCGCCGGAGCACCTGCCCATCTTCGACACGGCCATGGGGGACCGCCCGATCCACTACATGGGGCACGTGCGGATGATGGCGGCCGTGCAGCCCTTCATCTCCGGCGCCATCAGCAAGACCGTGAACATGCCCGAGGACGTCACGGTCGAGGAGGTCGAGCAGCTGTTCATCGAGGCCTGGCGCCTGGGCCTCAAGGCCATCGCCATCTACCGGGACAACTGCAAGGTGGCCCAGCCGCTGTCGGCGGACCGGAAGACGAAGGCCGGCGAGACGAACAGGGAGCCGGCAGAGCTCGCCCGGCCCGTGCGCCGGCGCCTGCCGCGCAGCCGGCCCTCGATCACCACGAAGTTCGAGGTGGGCGGGGCCGAGGGCTACATCACCGCGTCCTCCTACCCGGACGACGGGCTCGGGGAGATCTTCCTGAAGACCTCGAAGCAGGGGTCCACCCTGGCGGGGCTCATGGACGCCTTCTCCATCGCCGTCTCCATCGCCCTCCAGTACGGGGTGCCGCTCGAGGCCTTCGTGGAGAAGTTCACGAACATGAAGTTCGAGCCCTCGGGCATGACGAACGACCCCGACATCCGGTTCGCGTCCTCCCTCGTGGACTACGTGTTCCGGCGCCTGGCCCTGGACTTCCTGCCGCCGGAGAAGCGGGAGGCCCTGGGGATCCGCTCCGTGGCGGAGCGGACGGAGCTCGCCCGCAACGGGAACGGCTCCGGGGACGGCTCCGGGGCCGGGGCGGCATCGGCGGCGCCGCAGCCGGTCGAGCTGCGCCGCTCGCCGGGGGCCCAGGCCGCGGACGCGCCCCTCTGCTACTCGTGCGGCTCGCAGATGCAGCCCTCGGGCTCCTGCTACGTCTGCCCGAGCTGCGGGAGCACGAGCGGCTGCTCGTAGGTCCGAGCGCGGGGCCGGGGGCGGCCGCGTCCCCCGGCCCCGTCCGCTTGGTAGGGTCGCGGGCGATGGATCTGCCGTTCAAGCGCCTGGACCCCGACGCCCCGCTGCCGGAGCGGGCGCACCCGGGGGACGCGGGGCTGGACCTCCGCTCCATGGTGGACGTGGTGGTGGAGCCGGGAGCGCGGGCGCTCGTGCCGACCGGGCTCGCCGTGGCCATCCCGGAGGGGTACGCGGGCCTGGTCCTGCCCCGCTCGGGGCTCGCCGCCAAGCACGGGCTCACCATGGCCAACGCCCCCGGCCTCATCGACGCGGGCTACCGGGGCGAGGTGATCTGCGCCGTGGTGAACCTCGACCGGGAGCACGCGGTCCGCATCGCGCGGGGCGACCGGATCGCTCAGCTCGTGATCGTGCCGGTCCCGGAGGTTCGGCCGGTGCTCGTGGACGAGCTCCCGCCATCCAGCCGGGGCGAGGGCGGGTTCGGCTCCACGGGGACCCGGTGAGCGGTTGAAGCTCCCGGCCTCCGCGCCTAGACTCGGATGCGCGCGGACGTGGCTCAGTTGGTAGAGCACCACCTTGCCAAGGTGGGGGTCGCGGGTTCGAGTCCCGTCGTCCGCTCGGATCGAGGGGCCCGGCTGGGCCCCTCGCGCATGCCCGGCTAGACTGAGAGCCGCGGCGGGGTGGCCGAGTGGTCAGGCAAGGGTCTGCAAAACCCTGTACACCGGTTCGATTCCGGTCCCCGCCTCGACCGCCGCCCGATGGGGTACCATGCTCGGCGTCACGGGCGCTTAGCTCAGGGGGAGAGCGCTTCCTTGACGCGGAAGAGGTCGGAGGTTCAAATCCTCCAGCGCCCACCACGGCACGACGGTTCGCTGGCGTACCGCCGCCGTTCGCCCTGATCCCCCCGAGGGTGTAGGGTCATCTCACCCCTGGGAGGGGTGCCGATGGCCGGTGCTTGCCCGATGACCTCCCCGGGGAACGGCGCCGCGGGCATGATCCGCGGCGGAGGAGGTGGGGGCGGATGTTCGCACGGGTCAGCACGTTCCAGGGATCCCCGGGGGGCACCGACGAGGCGACCCGCTTCGTGAGGGAGCGGATCCTCCCCGCGGCGGCCCAGCTCGAGGGCTTCCTCGGGATGCTCCTCCTCGTCGCCCCGGAGACGGGCAGGGCCATGAGCCTGACCCTGTGGGAGACCGAGGACCACATGCGCGCGAGCGAGGAGGCTGCCAGCCGTCTCCGCGCGGAGTCCACCGAGGCCATGGGCGAGGAGCTCGTCTCGGTCGAGCGGTTCGAGGTGGCCATCGACACGAGGGCTCGGTAGGCAGAGGCGGCTCCCGGCGCGCGGAGGCCCGACCCGGGGCGTGCGGATCGGACGTGACGTCCTCCGAGGGTGCCGCGGATTCGCCGCGTTGGCCAATGGACCTGGGGTTGCGCGCGGGGGCAAGATCGGCGGGTCGGGAGAGGGGAAGGAGGCGGTCATGATGCGACTGGCCAGATCCCTACCGGTCGCCCTGGTGGTCCTGCTCGCGCTCGCCGTGCCGGCGTTCGCGGCGGTGACGTGGCTGGACCCGACGAAGGACACCCATCCCCGGGTCGGCCCGAGGTACACGTGGAACTACGGGTCCTCGTTGGGAAGGACGTCCGACGGGCGGCTCCACGCCACGTACGCGACCGACTTCATCAACGGCGCGTGGGCCTCGGACAGCGGCCCCTACCAGGGCGTCTACTACCTGCGCGGGACCGTGGGCACGGGTGATGCCGTGTCATGGTCGACGCCCAAGCGGGTGAGCCAGACCGGCAGGCACGCCGAGCGCCCCGCCCTGACCGCGGGAGGGTCGCTGGTCGCGGTCGGCTGGGTCACGCAGGTCAGCTACGACCGGTACAAGCCGAGCGACCCCCGGGTGTTCTTCTGGCGGGTCAACACCTCGAGCGGGGCCGCGACCGCTTGGCTCTCCCCGGTGCGGATCAGCCCCGGGACAGGGCGCGTGGACTACCCCGTGCTCGCGACGAACGGCACGAACCTGTACGCCATCTACACGAACAGCAACAACGGGAAGGTCCAGTTCGTCCGCGACACCAACCCAGCTGACGCCGGCTTCACCACGACCACCCTCGGGGTGACCGATCACCTGGACACCGACGACCCGAACGAGGGCTTCGGTGGTTGGCCCGGGATCTGCGCAGACGGGAACCTGGTCGGTGTGGCGTGGCTGGACGACCCCGACGGGCCGAGCGGTCCGGACGACGGCGCCGTGATCGCGCGGGTCTCCACCGACGGCGGGGCGACGTTCTCCGCCCCGGTCACGCTGGAGGCGAAGAACGGGCACCTGGACTCCTCCTGGCCGCAGTGCGACGCGAACGCCGCGAAGAACAAGGTCGTGTTCACGTGGACGAACCACACGGCCGTCCGCTACGCGGCCTTCACGGGGAGCACCGCGGGGGCGCCGGGGACGGTGGTGCAGTTCTCCAGCCTCGGTAGCTACAACGGTGGCTATGGTCCGGCCCCGGAGTTCTCGCCCGATGGGACGAAGGTCGGGATCGCGATCACCGCGTGCAAGGACACGGCCTTGACGAGGGACTGCAACTACTACAGCACGCAGGCCCGTTCGGAGCTCTTCTGGACCGAGGGGGCGACCGGGTCGTGGCCGGCCCCGGTCAAGATCGCCGCGGTCTCGAAGGACCGGCCCAAGGCGAACCTGAACGACTACGCCTCGGTGGTCTGGTACGACGCGGACACGCGGTTCGTCACCTACAACACCTGGGAGCCGAACTACTCTCGCTACCAGATCCACCTGCAGACCGGCCGCGGCACGTAGCCGCGGGCCCGGCGGACAACGCGCG
>FWPV01008309.1_pt1 | contig 18230 bp, 14 predicted proteins | sample 2228371 | NCBI WGS metagenome assembly FWPV01 (sample SAMEA103939776, study PRJEB20133) | metagenome
TAAGCGACGGTGGGGTGGAACCCCACCCTACGAAAGCCCGGTAGGGTGGGGTTCCACCCCACCGGGACCAACGAAACAGAACCTCTCGGGTGGGCGACCGCCTTTCGAGGCGGCCCTTTTCGTTTCGGGCCGAACCTTGATTTGACAGGTCGCGGGGCATGACCGGTCCCCGGCGGCGGACGCCCCCCGCATTGCACCCGCTTCTGCTGCCGCCTAACCCTTTGCCCGGGCCGATGCCTGCCGCATCTGCCAGCCCAGCCGCACGCCCGGATGGGCCTTGATCTGGGCCAGCATCTCCTTGAACCGGCCGCGCCCGACCATTCCCTCATGCCAGGCTGCCGCCTCGCGCACCCGGCTCATCAGCTTGCCATCGGTCAGGCTGTCCACCTGCGCCAGGGTCAAGGCCTCTGACGTCACCGGGGCGACGCACAGAAACACCAGCCCCACCTTCGGCACATGCGCAAGCGGCAGGAACTGGCTCCGCAGGGCCACCATCTGCGCGCAGAGCCAGGGCTGCACCGCCATCAGGTAATCCTGCTGCACCAGGATCGACCGCCCCGGCACCAGCGCCGGAAAGAACTGGCCCGCGATATGGTCGGCCAACGCCGAGCCCTTGGCCGCGTCGACCGACAGGATCTCGATCGGCCCGTCCGTCCAGCGCGTCCCGGCGATGTCGCCGACATGCAGCGTGAAGCGTCCCTTCCAGGGCGCAAGGTGACGCTGCACGACCGGCAAGAGGTCGGCGTCATCCGTTTCCGGCAAGGGCTCGCCGGGCATGTAGCGCGCCCAGAACATGCGGGACGACCGGAAACGGTCGTAGCTGTGGACCGGATTCGCCCGCCCCGCGAGCGCCAGCCCCGCCAGAAGCCGGGCCGCCGAGCCGCCCGCATAGGCACCAAGGTCGACCACAGCGCCATCGCCCGCCACCCGGCGGCCAAGCCAGTGATACAGCCGACCCTCTTCGGGGGTCAGCATCGTCGGCACCGCCAGAGCCGCGCCGAGATCGCTGGCGGCCACGGCCTCCCAGGGCCGCGCCGCAAATTCTGCCACGATCCGTGCGACTGACGACACCGGTTCCTCCCGCGTGAACCTGCTTAGAGCCGCCGCGCTGCGCTTTCCAGTCCGCACCTCCAGCGCGCCCTCTTCTTCGTTCGGCCGCGATCGTCCCCGCACCGCGCGCACCCGGGCATCAGCGCGCCCCGGCGCTGCCGGAGCCGCGCTGTGCAGCCGCCGCCTTGCGACAGCGGTCCGAGCAGTGGCGCACCGCCTCCCAATCCCGCGCCCATTTCCGGCGCCAGGCGAAGGGCAGCCCGCAGGTCGCGCAGAGCTTCGTCGGCAGGTCGGATTTCTTGCGCATCTTCGGCATCGGTCGGCTCCGGTTCTCGTGTCGGCGAAGCTGGTGCCAGACGCGCGTCCGGCAAGCCTTCCGGCAAGTATGGAATCCCTTGACCTCCCGCGCGGCCTGCCGTAACCCGTCCCCCGCGTAGGGGTATAGCTCAGCTGGTAGAGCGACGGTCTCCAAAACCGTAGGTCGAGGGTTCGAAACCTTCTGCCCCTGCCACTGTCCCGACCCGGTGACCGCAGAGCCAATGACGGCGGAAATCGGCGCAGCTCAGGGGCCGCTTGAAATTCTCCGGCCAAACCCGTATCTCCCCGACAGTCCCAGATCCGGAATCCCCATGCCCACCATCAATCCGCTTCAGTTTCTCCAGCAGGTCCGCGCCGAAGTCGCCAAGGTGATCTGGCCGACCCGGCGCGAAGTGCTGCTGACGACGCTGATGGTCTTCATCCTGTCGGCGCTGGCCGCGACCTTCTTCAGCCTCGTGGATCTCGGGATCCGCACCGCGCTGACCTACATCATCGGCGCATGAGACGGGTTTCCTCTTGAATTGACGGCGGGCAGGGGATAGACCCCGCGCCAACCAAAGGGACACCGGCGCGCATCGATTCGGGGTGCGCGCTGTTTTTTGTTCCGGGCAAAGACGAAGACAGGGCCGAATGGCCTGGGCAGCAAGGATTGAGGCAGATGGCGAAGCGCTGGTATTCGGTGAGCGTTCTCTCGAATTTCGAGAAGAAGGTGGCCGAGCAGATCAAGACCGCCGTCGCCGATGCGGGGCTTGAGGAAGAGATCGACGAAGTGCTGGTGCCGACCGAGGAGGTCATCGAGGTCCGGCGCGGCAAGAAGGTCACCTCGGAGCGGCGCTTCATGCCGGGCTATGTCCTTGTTCACATGGAAATGACCAACCGGGGCTATCACATCATCTCGTCGATCAACCGCGTCACGGGGTTCCTTGGTCCCCAGGGCAGGCCGATGCCGATGCGTGACGCCGAAGTGAACGCGATCCTGAACCGGGTCGAAGAGGGTCTGGAGGCCCCGCGCAACCTGATCCGCTTCGATATCGGCGAGACGGTGCAGGTCACCGACGGCCCGTTCGAGGGCTTTTCGGGCATGGTCGAGGATGTGGACGAGGCGCACAACCGCCTGAAGGTCACCGTGTCGATCTTCGGCCGGGCGACGCCGGTGGAACTGGAATTCACTCAGGTCTCGAAAGGGAGCTGAGGAACGCGTGGGAGGCGACCCCGGATCACGTCCGGGCAGACCGTAACCACTAAACCCCGTCCCGGACCTGATCCGGGACCTCTGCGAGAAGCAGAGCAACGGTGACAAAGGAGAGGCCGGATGGCCAAGAAGATTATCGGCAGCCTCAAGCTGCAAGTGAAGGCGGGGCAGGCGAACCCCTCCCCGCCGGTCGGTCCGGCGCTCGGCCAGCGCGGGCTGAACATCATGGCCTTCGTGAAGGAATTCAACGCGAAGACCGCCGACCTGCCCCCGGGCACGCCCACGCCCGTGATCATCACCTACTACCAGGACAAGTCGTTCAGCCTGGAGCTGAAGACGGCTCCGGCCTCGTTCCTGATCAAGCAGGCGGCTGGACTTCCGGCCGTGGGCAAGCGCGCCCGCGCCAAGGGCTCGATGAAGCCGGGCCGCGAGGTTGCCGGTTCGATCACCGCAGCGCAACTGCGCAAGATCGCCGAGACCAAGATGAAGGACCTGAACGCGAATTCGGTGGAGGCCGCGATGCGGATTGTCCTCGGGTCGGCCAAGTCCTGCGGCATCGAAGTGAAGGGCTGATCAGCATGGCAAAGATTGCAAAGCGCGTCGCCAAGGCGAACGAAGCCTTCGCCGGGAAGGCGAACATCACCGTTGAAGACGCGGTCAAGCTGATCAAGGGCGCGGCCTCGGCCAAGTTCGACGAGACGCTGGAAATCGCGATGAACCTGGGCGTGGACCCGCGCCATGCCGACCAGATGGTCCGCGGTGTGGTCCAGCTTCCGAATGGCACCGGCAAGACCGTGCGCGTCGCGGTGTTCGCGCGCGGGGCCAAGGCGGACGAAGCCAAGGCTGCGGGAGCCGATATCGTCGGTGCCGAAGACCTGATGGAAACCATCCAGGCCGGCAAGCTTGACTTTGACCGCTGCATCGCGACGCCGGACCTGATGCCGCTGGTCGGCCGTCTGGGCAAGATCCTCGGGCCGCGCAACCTGATGCCGAACCCCAAGGTCGGCACCGTGACGATGGACGTGAAAACCGCTGTTGCAGCGGCCAAGGGCGGCGAAGTGCAGTTCAAGGTCGAAAAGGCCGGGGTGATCCATGCCGGGATTGGCAAGGTGAGCTTCACCGAGGACAAGCTGGCCCAGAACGTCCGCGCCTTTGTCGAAGCGGTGGCGAAAGCCCGCCCGACGGGGGCCAAGGGCACCTATGTCAAGAAGGTGTCGCTGTCGTCCACCATGGGCCCGGGCGTGTCGGTCGACATCACCTCGGCGACCCAGGCGTAAGTCGCCGTAGGGTGGGGTTCCACCCCACCATGACGGCCGGTGGGGTGGAACCCCACCCTACGAAATCCCGATGCCTTCGGGCAAAGGGTTGGCCGGGCGGCGACGCCCGGTTCTGTCCGAGACGGTGGGTGGCGCGCAAACGCCATAAATCCTGCCCGAGATGGGGAACGAGATTGGGCTGCCTTCGGGCGATCTTGGTTTCGGGAACCCGTTGCGGACCCGATGCCCCAGTGATGGGGTGAATATGAGCCGGGGGGAAACCCCCAACCTTGGAGTGAAACTGTGGATAGAGCCCAGAAAGAGAAAGTGGTCGATGAACTCGGCCAGATCTTCGAAAGCTCTGGCGTTGTGGTGGTTGCCCACTACACCGGGATGACGGTTGCACAGATGCAGGACCTGCGCGCGAAGCTTCGCGACGTGGGTGGGTCCGTTCGCGTTGCCAAGAACACGCTCGCCAAGATCGCCCTTGAGGGCAAGCCCGCTGCAAAGATGGGCAACCTCCTCACGGGCATGACCGTGCTGTCCTTCTCGGAAGACCCCGTGGCTGCGGCCAAGGTCTGCGAGGCCTACGCCAAGACGAACGACAATTTCGTCATCATCGGCGGGGCAATGGGCGACACGATTCTGGACCAGGCCGGTGTCAAGGCTGTGGCGTCCATGCCGTCGCGTGAAGAGCTTATCGCTCAGATCGTCTCGTGCATCGGCGCCCCCGCTTCCGCCATCGCCGGGGCCATTGGCGCGCCTGCTTCGAACATCGCGAGCATCCTGTCGACCATCGAGGAAAAGGCTGCTGCCTAGTCGGGCGCCTGACCCTTGCATTCCGGCTGTGGTTGATACCGCGCCGTTGGAACCCATCTTAACAAACGGAACGTGACAAAATGGCTGATCTGAACAAACTCGCGGAAGAGATCGTTGGTCTGACCCTTCTTCAGGCCCAGGAACTCAAGACCATCCTGAAGGACAAGTACGGCATCGAGCCGGCCGCCGGTGGCGCCGTCATGGTTGCCGGTCCGGCTGCGGCTGCGGCTGCCCCGGCGGAAGAGCAGACCGAATTCGACGTCGTCCTGACCGATGCCGGCCCGAACAAGATCAACGTGATCAAGGTCGTGCGCGAAATCACCGGTCTGGGCCTGAAGGAAGCCAAGGACCTGACCGAAGCCGGTGGCAAGATCAAGGAAGGCATCTCGAAGGCTGACGCCGAAGCGATGAAGAAGAAGTTCGAGGAAGCTGGCGCCAAGGCCGAGCTGAAGTAATCGGACATCGGGGGCAACCCCGGCGATCAAGCAGGGCTGGGACCGAGGAATTCGGTCCCAGCCATGCGCGTCTTGGCGGGGGCTTTGCGGCTGAAAAGCCTCTTCCCAGGCGCGACGGGTTCGGGAGCCACCCTTCGGGACGGGCGGCACGAATGGAACCCTGACGGTCTCTTCGCAAGCGGTGCGCGCCCGTGGCCCGACGGGTGGTGCGCCAGCGAAAAAATGAAAGGTGACCAAGAACATGGCGCAAGCTTATGTTGGCCAGAAACGTGTCCGCCGCTACTTCGGCAAGATCCGCGAAGTTCTGGAGATGCCGAACCTGATCGAGGTTCAGAAATCCTCCTACGACCTGTTCCTGCGGTCCGGCGATGGCGACAAGCCGCTGGATGACGAAGGCATCCAGGGCACCTTCCAGTCGGTGTTTCCGATCAAGGACTTCAACGAGACGAGCGTTCTGGAATTCGTCAAGTACGAACTGGAAAAGCCGAAGTACGACGTCGACGAATGCCAGCAGCGTGACATGACCTACGCGGCACCGCTGAAGGTGACGCTGCGCCTGATCGTGTTCGATGTCGACGAGACCACCGGGGCGCGGTCGGTCAAGGACATCAAGGAACAGGACGTCTACATGGGCGACATGCCCCTGATGACCTCGAACGGCACGTTCATCGTCAACGGCACCGAACGGGTGATCGTCAGCCAGATGCACCGGTCGCCCGGCGTGTTCTTCGACCATGACAAGGGCAAGACCCATTCCTCGGGCAAGCTTCTGTTCGCCTGCCGCATCATCCCGTATCGCGGCTCGTGGCTGGACTTCGAGTTCGACGCCAAGGACGTGGTCTTCGCCCGCATCGACCGCCGCCGGAAGCTGCCGGTGACGACGCTGCTCTATGCGCTTGGCATGGACCAGGAAGGCATCATGGATGCCTATTACGAGACGATCAACTTCCGCCATGTGAAGAACAAGGGCTGGGTCACCAAGTTCTTCCCGAGCCGCGTGTCGGGCACCCGTCCGACCTATGATCTGGTCGATGCCGCGACCGGCGAGGTCATCCTGAAGGCCGGCGAAAAGGCCACGCCGCGGATGGTGAAGAAGTGGAAGGACGAAGGCACCGTCACCGAGCTTCTGGTTCCCTTCGACCACATTCTTGGCCGTTACGCGGCCCGCGACATCATCAACGAGGCAACCGGCGAGATCTGGGTCGAAGCCGGGGATGAGCTGACCTGGGACCTGGACCGTGACGGCGAAGTCAAGGGCGGCACCGTGAAGGTCCTACTGGACCAGGGCATCACCGACATTCCGGTGCTCGACATCGACAACGTCAACGTCGGCCCCTACATCCGCAACACGATGGCGGTGGACAAGAACATGGGCCGGGACACCGCGCTCATGGACATCTACCGCGTCATGCGCCCGGGCGAGCCGCCGACCGTCGAGGCCGCCTCGCAACTGTTCGACACGCTGTTCTTCGACAAGGAGCGGTATGACCTTTCCGCCGTCGGCCGCGTGAAGATGAACATGCGCCTCGACCTTGACCGCCCGGACACCCAGCGCACGCTGGACCGGGGCGACATCGTCGCCTGCATCAAGGCCCTGACCGAGCTGCGCGACGGCAAGGGCGAGATCGACGACATTGACCACCTCGGCAACCGCCGGGTGCGGTCTGTTGGCGAGTTGATGGAGAACCAGTATCGCGTCGGCCTCTTGCGGATGGAACGCGCGATCAAGGAACGCATGTCCTCGGTGGAAATCGACACGATCATGCCGCAAGACCTGATCAACGCGAAACCGGCGGCGGCGGCGGTGCGTGAATTCTTCGGCTCCTCGCAGCTGTCGCAGTTCATGGACCAGACCAACCCGCTGTCGGAAGTCACCCACAAGCGCCGCCTTTCAGCCCTCGGGCCGGGCGGTCTGACCCGCGAACGCGCAGGCTTTGAAGTGCGCGACGTTCACCCGACCCACTATGGCCGGATGTGCCCGATCGAGACGCCCGAAGGCCAGAACATCGGCCTGATCAACTCGTTGGCCACCTTCGCCCGCGTGAACAAATACGGTTTCATCGAAACCCCGTATCGCAAGGTGATCGACAACAAGGTGACCGATGAGGTCGTCTACATGTCGGCGACCGAAGAAATGCGCCACACCGTCGCCCAGGCGAACGCGGCGCAGGATGCGGAAGGGCGCTTCACCGACGACCTGATTTCCAGCCGCAAGGGCGGGGAATTCATGCTGAACCCGCCGGACGCGATCGACCTGATCGACGTCTCGCCGAAACAGCTGGTGTCGGTCGCGGCCTCGCTGATCCCGTTCCTGGAAAACGACGACGCCAACCGCGCGCTGATGGGTTCCAACATGCAGCGCCAGGCGGTGCCCCTCTTGCAATCCGACGCCCCGTTCGTGGGCACCGGGATCGAGGCGGTCGTCGCGCGTGACTCTGGTGCCGCCATCATGGCCCGCCGCGCGGGCGTGATCGACCAGGTCGACGCGACCCGTATCGTCGTCCGCGCGACCGAGATGCTGGACCCCGGCGAACCCGGCGTCGACATCTACCGGCTGCGCAAGTTCAAGCGCTCGAACCAGTCGTCCTGCATCAACCAGCGCCCGCTGGTGAAGGTCGGCGACGTGGTCAAACGCGGCGAAGTGGTGGCCGACGGCCCCTGCACCGACATGGGCGAGCTTGCCCTTGGCCGGAACGTCGTCGTCGCCTTCATGCCGTGGAACGGCTACAACTACGAAGACTCGATCCTGATTTCCGAGCGTATCCTCAAGGATGACGTCTTCACCTCGATCCACATCGAGGAATACGAAGTCGCCGCCCGCGACACCAAGCTTGGACCGGAAGAGATCACCCGCGACATTCCGAACGTCGGCGAGGAGGCGCTGCGCAACCTTGACGAAGCGGGCATCGTCTACATCGGGGCTGAGGTTCAGCCAGGCGACATCCTGGTCGGCAAGATCACCCCGAAAGGGGAAAGCCCGATGACGCCGGAGGAAAAGCTCCTCCGCGCGATCTTCGGCGAAAAAGCCTCGGACGTGCGCGACACCAGCCTGCGGCTGCCGCCGGGCGCTTTCGGAACCATCGTGGAAGTGCGGGTCTTCAACCGCCATGGCGTGGAAAAGGACGAACGTGCGCTGCAGATCGAGCGTGAGGAGGTTGAACGCCTCGCCCGCGACCGCGACGACGAACTCGCGATCCTGGAGCGCAACATCTACGCGCGCCTCAAGACTTTGCTGATCGGCAAGTCGGCTGTCAAAGGTCCGAAAGGCATCAAGGCGGGTTCGACCATCGACGACGAACTGCTGGGCACGCTGAGCCGTGGCCAGTGGTGGCAACTGGCCCTTGGCGAGGAAAGCGACGCCAAGGACGTGGAGGCACTGCATGACCAGTTCGAGGCGCAGAAACGTGCCCTGGATCACCGCTTCGACGACAAGGTCGAAAAGGTGCGCCGCGGCGATGACCTGCCCCCGGGCGTGATGAAGATGGTCAAGGTCTTCGTCGCGGTGAAGCGCAAGCTGCAACCCGGCGACAAGATGGCCGGCCGTCATGGCAACAAGGGCGTCATCTCCAAGGTCGTGCCGGTCGAGGACATGCCGTTCCTGGCGGATGGCACGGCGGTCGACCTGGTGCTGAACCCCCTCGGTGTGCCAAGCCGGATGAACGTCGGCCAGATCCTGGAAACCCACATGGGTTGGGCAGCGCGTGGCTTGGGCATCAAGATCGACGAGGCGCTGAAGGAGTATCGCCGGTCCGGCGACATGACCCCGGTGCGCGAGGCTGTCCGTCATGCCTACGGCGACGAGACCTACGAAGAGGCCTTCGCGGGCCGCGACGAGGACGAGTTCCTGGAGCTGGCGGGCAACGTGACCAAGGGCGTGCCGATCGCGACCCCGGTCTTCGACGGCGCGAAAGAGGCGGACGTCAACGACGCGCTGACCCGCGCCGGGTTCGACACGAGCGGTCAGTCGGTCGTCTTTGACGGCCGCACCGGCGAGCAGTTCCAGCGCAAGGTGACGGTGGGCGTGAAATACATGCTGAAGCTGCATCACCTTGTCGACGACAAGCTGCACGCCCGTTCGACCGGCCCGTACTCCCTCGTGACCCAGCAACCGCTGGGTGGCAAGGCGCAGTTCGGTGGCCAGCGTCTGGGCGAGATGGAGGTCTGGGCACTGGAAGCCTACGGCGCCGCCTACACCCTGCAGGAAATGCTGACGGTGAAGTCGGACGACGTGGCGGGCCGGACCAAGGTCTACGAGTCGATCGTCAAGGGCGAGGACAACTTCGAGGCCGGCGTGCCGGAATCGTTCAACGTCCTCGTCAAGGAAGTGCGGGGCCTCGGCCTCAACATGGAACTCCTGGATGCGGAGGAGGAGTGAGGACCAAAAGTCTTCGAAGACTTTTGCAAATTCCTTCGAAGGAATTTGGCCTCAAACTTCTGACCGCAGCCCTTCACATGGGAAGATGAAATGAACCAGGAACTCTCGACCAACCCGTTCGCCCCGGTTGCACCGGTCAAGACCTTCGACGAAATCAAGATCTCTCTGGCCTCGCCCGAGCGGATCCTGTCGTGGTCCTTCGGCGAGATCAAGAAGCCGGAAACCATCAACTACCGGACCTTCAAGCCGGAACGTGACGGCCTCTTCTGCGCGCGGATCTTCGGGCCGATCAAGGACTACGAATGCCTCTGCGGCAAATACAAGCGCATGAAGTATCGCGGCGTCGTCTGCGAGAAGTGCGGCGTCGAGGTCACGCTGCAGAAGGTGCGGCGCGAGCGGATGGGCCATATCGAACTGGCCGCCCCCGTCGCCCACATCTGGTTCCTGAAATCGCTGCCCAGCCGGATCGGCCTCATGCTCGACATGACGCTGCGCGATCTGGAACGCATCCTCTACTTCGAAAACTATGTCGTCATCGAGCCGGGTCTGACCGACCTGACCTATGCCCAGATGCTGACCGAAGAGGAATTCCTCGACGCGCAGGACCAGTATGGCGCCGACGCCTTCACCGCCAACATCGGCGCTGAAGCGATCCGCGAGATGCTGGCGGCGATCGATCTTGGTCCGTTGGCCGACCAGCTGCGCGAGGAGCTTAAGGAAGCCACGGGCGAGCTGAAGCCGAAGAAGATCATCAAGCGGCTGAAGATCGTCGAGAGCTTCCTTGAATCCGGTAACCGCCCGGAATGGATGATCCTGACCGTGCTGCCGGTGATCCCGCCGGAACTGCGCCCGCTGGTCCCCTTGGACGGTGGCCGGTTTGCGACCTCCGACCTCAACGACCTCTACCGCCGGGTCATCAACCGCAACAACCGCCTGAAGCGGCTGATCGAGCTGCGCGCGCCGGACATCATCGTCCGCAACGAAAAGCGAATGCTGCAAGAGGCGGTCGATGCGCTTTTCGACAACGGCCGTCGGGGCCGCGTGATTACCGGCACCAACAAGCGGCCGCTGAAGTCGCTCAGCGACATGCTGAAGGGCAAGCAGGGCCGGTTCCGCCAGAACCTGCTCGGCAAGCGGGTCGACTTCTCCGGTCGTTCGGTCATCGTGACCGGGCCGGAACTGAAGCTGCACCAGTGCGGCCTGCCGAAGAAGATGGCGCTCGAACTCTTCAAGCCGTTCATCTACTCGCGGCTTGAGGCCAAGGGGCTTTCCAGCACCGTGAAGCAGGCGAAGAAGCTGGTCGAGAAGGAACGCCCCGAGGTCTGGGATATCCTGGATGAAGTGATCCGCGAACACCCGGTTCTTCTGAACCGCGCGCCGACGCTGCACCGTCTGGGCATCCAGGCCTTCGAGCCGATCCTGATCGAAGGCAAGGCGATCCAGCTGCACCCGCTGGTCTGCTCGGCGTTCAACGCCGACTTCGACGGCGACCAGATGGCCGTCCACGTTCCCCTCTCGCTGGAAGCCCAGCTTGAGGCGCGCGTCCTGATGATGTCGACGAACAACGTGCTGTCGCCCGCCAACGGCGCGCCGATCATCGTGCCGTCGCAGGACATGGTCCTCGGCCTCTACTACGTCACGATGGAGCGCAAGGGCATGGTCGGGGAAGGCATGGCCTTCGCCGACATCGAGGAAGTCGAACACGCGCTGGCAGCGGGTGCCGTTCACCTGCACGCCCGCGTTCAGGCCCGCCTGCGTCAGGTTGACGAGACCGGCAACATCGTCTGGAAGCGCTTCGACACCACTCCGGGCCGCCTGCGTCTGGGGAACCTGTTGCCGCTGAACGCGAAAGCCCCGTTCGATCTGGTCAACCGCCTGCTGCGCAAGAAGGACGTCCAGACCGTCATCGACACCGTCTACCGCTACTGCGGCCAGAAGGAATCGGTGATCTTCTGCGACCAGATCATGACGCTGGGCTTCCGCGAAGCCTTCCGCGCCGGGATTTCCTTCGGCAAGGACGACATGGTGATCCCCGACACCAAGTGGACCATCGTCAACGAGGTCAAGGACCAGGTTGCGGGCTTTGAACAGCAGTATCTCGACGGCCTGATCACCCAGGGCGAGAAGTACAACAAGGTCGTCGACGCCTGGACCAAGTGCAACGACAAGGTGACCGAGGCCATGATGGCCACGATCTCGGCGGTCCGCCACGACGCCAACGGCGCCGAGCGGGAACCGAACTCGGTCTACATGATGGCCCACTCCGGTGCCCGGGGTTCCGTCATCCAGATGAAGCAGCTTGGCGGGATGCGCGGCCTGATGGCCAAGCCGAGCGGAGAGATCATCGAGACGCCGATCATCTCGAACTTCAAGGAAGGCCTGACCGTTCTTGAATACTTCAACTCGACCCACGGCGCGCGGAAAGGTCTGTCGGACACCGCGCTGAAGACGGCGAACTCGGGCTATCTGACCCGCCGTCTGGTCGACGTGGCGCAGGACTGCATCGTGCGCAGCCACGACTGCGGCACCGAAAAGGCCATCACCGCGTCGGCCGCAGTCAATGACGGTGAGGTCATCGTGCCGATGGGCGAACGGGTCCTGGGCCGGGTTGCGGCGGATGATGTGGTCGTGCCCCTGACCGGCGAGGTGCTGGTCGCGAAGAACGAGCTGATCGACGAACGCCGTGCCGATCTGATCAACGGTTCGGGCATCGCCTCGATCCGTATCCGCAGCCCGCTCACCTGCGAAGCGGAGGAAGGCGTCTGCGCGCTTTGCTACGGGCGTGACCTGGCGCGCGGCACCCTGGTCAACCAGGGCGAAGCGGTCGGCATCATCGCCGCCCAGTCCATCGGCGAACCCGGCACCCAGCTGACGATGCGGACCTTCCACATCGGCGGCGTGGCGCAGGGCGGCCAGCAGTCGTTCCTGGAAGCCAGCCAGGAAGGCAAGATCGAGTTCCGCAACGCCAACCTCCTCTCCAACGTCTCGGGCGAGCAGATCGTGGTGGGCCGGAACATGTCGATCGCCATCATCGACGAGGCGGGCCAGGAACGGGCCGCCCACAAGCTGACCTACGGCGCGAAGCTGCACGTCAAGGAAGGCGAGGCGGTCAAGCGCGGCACCAAGCTCTTCGAATGGGACCCCTTCACCCTGCCGATCATCGCCGAAAAGACCGGCGTGGCGCGGTTCAAGGACCTGGTCGCGGGGATCTCGGTGCGCGAGGAAACCGACGATGCGACGGGCATGACCCAGAAGATCGTCTCGGACTGGCGGTCGGTGCCGAAGGGCGGCGATCTCAAGCCCGAGATCATCGTGATGGACCCGGCCACCGGCGATCCGGTGCGTGGCGACAGCGGCAACCCGATCACCTACGCCATGTCGGTGGACGCGATCCTGTCCGTCGAGGACGGTCAGGAACTGCGGCCCGGCGACGTGGTGGCGCGTATCCCGCGCGAAGGTGCCAAGACCAAGGACATCACCGGGGGTCTGCCGCGTGTGGCCGAACTGTTCGAAGCCCGTCGTCCGAAGGATCACGCGATCATCGCGGAAACCGACGGCTATGTCCGCTTCGGCAAGGACTACAAGAACAAGCGCCGCATCACGGTGGAACCCGTGGATGAGACGCTGACCGCCGTCGAATACATGATCCCCAAGGGCAAGCACATTCCGGTTCAGGAAGGCGACTTCGTCCAGAAGGGCGACTACATCATGGACGGCAACCCGGCTCCGCACGACATTCTGCGGATCATGGGGATCGAGGCGCTTGCCAACTACATGATCGACGAAGTGCAGGACGTCTACCGCCTGCAGGGCGTGAAGATCAACGACAAGCACATCGAGGTCATCGTGCGCCAGATGCTGCAGAAGTTCGAGATCCTCGACGGTGGCGACACCACGCTTCTGAAGGGCGAACAGGTCGAGAAGATCGAGCTGGACGAAGAGAACCAGAAGGCGGTCAACCGCGGCGGGCGCGAGGCGAAAGCCGAGCCGGTCCTCCTCGGCATCACCAAGGCGTCCTTGCAGACCAGGTCGTTCATCTCGGCGGCCTCGTTCCAGGAAACCACGCGGGTCCTGACCGAAGCCTCGGTCCAGGGCAAGCGTGACAAGCTTCTGGGCCTGAAGGAAAACGTCATCGTCGGCCGCCTGATCCCGGCCGGCACGGGTGGCGCGACCAGCCGCGTGAAGAAGATTGCGGCCGACCGCGACCAGACCGTGATCGAGGCCCGCCGGTCCGAGGCCGAACAAGCTGCGGCACTGGCGGCCCCGCTTGCGGTGACGGAGCCGGAAGCGGACGAAGTCTTCGGCGCGGGCCTGGTCGACACCATCGAAAGCCGCGACTGACCGTCGCCGCCCTCGGGCAAGCTCTCAGACCCCCGCCGGTCGCAAGACCGGCGGGACTTTCTTTTTGTTGCCGAGGCATTTGCAGACGCTGCGTCTTGTGGGGCGCGGCTCAGCTTCCTACCTCGTCCGAAGAAAACCAAAGAGGAGTCCCGGCCAATGTCCGTTCGTTCGATCGTCACTTTTGTCGAGCCCGCCGCCGTCGAGCAGAACCCTGCCGCGCTTTCGCTGGCGCTGGGCTGGGCAGGCACCGCGGATGCCCGTGTTGTCGTCCTGGCCTTCACGGTCGACGTCAGCGGGGTCGGCAGCCCCGACGATCAGGCCGACTTCGCCAGAACCCGCTCCGGCATCCTGGCGCTGGCCGACAGGGCAGGGGTTCCCTGCACTGTCGTCGACCGCAACAGCTTTGCCTACGGGATCGGCGCGGTCTTCGCCGACCACATGAAGGTGGCCGACCTGGGCATTCTCTCCGGCCGGCATGGTCCCCTGATGGGTGAACGTCTCCTGGCCCAGGCCGCGCTCTTCGACTCGGGCCGCCCTCTGGTCATTGCGCCGAGGCGCGGCAACACTGCCCTGCCGCGCCGCGCGCTGATCGCGTGGGACGGCACGCACGCCGCCGCCCGCGCGATGCAGGACACCATTGCGCTTCTTGCCCCCGGCACCGAGGCAATCGTCGCCCGCGTCACCGACGACAAGGAAATGCGGATGGATCAGTCCGGCATCGAAGCCACCAGCCACCTCGCCCGCCACGGCATCAGGGCCGAATTCCAGGAGTTCCCCCGCAGCGGCCGTGACATCTACGACATCCTCGTCGCCGCCGCGAACGAGTCCGCCTGCGACCTGATCGCCGCCGGTGCCGTGCGCCACTCGCCGATCCGTGAGCTGGTCTTCGGCAGCGTCACCAGCCGGGTGCTGGATGGCGACTGCCCGCTGCCGGTGCTGCTCTCGGCCTGACCGGAAGCGACCCCACCTGTCGCGGTGATAGAAGATCATCTGCGTGCATGACAGGCCGGTCAGGATGCGCAGCCGGTAGATCAACGTGTTCAGATGCAGCAATGGACGGCGAAGGACTCCAGGCAGCCTGCGCTGAAACTCGCTGAACTCTGCCGAACGCCGGGACACCAGCGAAAAACCGCGGGCCTTCATCGCCTGATCCGGGGCGTCCACGCCGAACCCCCACGCCTCACCCCTTGAGTCCACCCCCCGAACTCTGTCCAAGCATGGGCACTTCCCCTACCCGCCCTTGCCTGCTACCCAAAGGCCAGAAGAAGGACCCCGCCTTGCCCTCCTCCGACAACCTCCGCGGCATCCTTCTGATGTGCGCCTCGATGGCCGCTTTCACGATCAACGACACCTTCATGAAGTCGGTCACGCTGACCCTGCCGCTTTATCAGACCATCGCCCTGCGCGGCCTGATCGCCGTCCTCGGTCTCATCATCCTCGCCCTCGCGACCGGCGCCTTCCGGTTCCGCGCCTCTCGGCGCGATGCGGGCCTGATCCTGCTGCGCTCTCTCGCCGATGTGGCCGCGACGATCACCTTCCTGACCGCGCTGCTTCACATGCCGCTGGCCAACCTGTCCGCGATCCTGCAGGCCTTGCCGCTGCTCATCACCCTCGGTGCGGCGCTGGTCTACGGCGACAAGATCGGCTGGCGGCGCATGACCGCCATCCTGGTCGGTCTGATCGGCGTTCTCATCATCATCCGCCCCGGCACCGAGGGCTTCGACCGCTGGTCGCTTCTTGGCGTCGCCTCGGTCGCCTTCGTCGTGGTCCGCGACCTGTCGGTCCGTCCGCTCCAGGGCCATCTTCCCTCTGCCATCGTCGCCCTTGGCGCGGCGGTCGCGGTCGCCGCGATGGGCTGGATCGGCACCGCCCTGCAGGGCTGGCAGCCCCCCACCGGCTGGGAACTGGCGCGTGTCCTCGGGGCGGGGCTGTTCCTCATCGTCGGCTACCTGACCTCGGTCATGGCGATGCGGAACGGCGACATCGGCCTTGTCGCACCGTTCCGGTATACCTCGCTCCTCTGGGCCATCGCGCTGGGGTTCCTGGTGTTCGGCAACTTGCCGGACGGCTGGACCATCCTTGGTGCCACGATCGTCATTGCCGCCGGCCTTTTCACCCTGTGGCGCGAACGCCAGCTCCGCCGCCGCACGGCGTGACCAGAGGGGCGGGCGCCCATGTTGACACCCCCCCCGATTCCCCCTATACGCCCGCCAACCCGAACCTCCGGTCGCAACCGGGACAAGGGCTCAGAGCGCCTGAAGTGGTCATGATCCGGGCCGAAAATGCCCCGATCCTCTGGAAGTCCACCGCGTCATCCCTGTGAAGGGGATGGGTGCGGTGTTCGTGTTTTGCGATTCGCGCAAGGCACGGTCGAGAAGCGGCGCCCCCGCACGGCCAGGGGGCGAGTATCGAAACGAGGAACGTGAATGCCGACGATTCAGCAGCTGATCCGGAAACCCCGGGAAGCGAACGCGCGGAAGTCCAAGTCCCAGCACCTGGAATCCTGCCCGCAAAAGCGCGGGGTTTGCACCCGCGTCTACACCACCACCCCGAAGAAGCCGAACTCGGCCATGCGGAAGGTCGCCAAGGTGCGCCTGACCAACGGCTTTGAGGTCATCTCCTACATCCCCGGCGAAAAGCACAACCTTCAGGAACACTCGGTGGTCCTGATCCGTGGCGGCCGGGTCAAGGACCTTCCGGGTGTGCGCTACCACATCCTCCGCGGCGTTCTGGACACCCAGGGCGTGAAAGAGCGTCGTCAGCGTCGTTCGAAATACGGCGCCAAGCGTCCGAAGTAACGCGTTGCGTTACCCCGGACCTGATCCGGGGTCTCGTGTCAGCTGTTCGAAGAGGAATGTAGGAAAATGTCCCGTCGTCACGCCGCCGAAAAGCGCGAAATCCTGCCCGATGCCAAGTATGGCGACCGGGTGGTCACCAAGTTCATGAACAACCTGATGCTGGACGGCAAGAAGTCGATCGCCGAAGGCATCGTCTATGGCGCGCTTGACCGCGTCCAGACCCGTCTGAAGCGCCCCGCCGTCGAAGCCTTCCACGAGGCGCTCGACAACGTGAAGCCCTCGGTCGAAGTGCGCTCGCGCCGCGTCGGCGGTGCGACCTACCAGGTTCCGGTCGAGGTTCGCACCGAACGCCGCGAGGCGCTGGCGATCCGCTGGCTGATCATCGCGGCCAGGAAGCGCAACGAGAACACCATGGAAGAGCGTCTGGCCGCCGAGCTGGCCGATGCCGTGCAGAACCGCGGCACCGCGGTGAAAAAGCGCGAAGACACCCACAAGATGGCCGATGCGAACAAAGCATTCAGCCACTACCGCTGGTAAGGGGTCATCATGGCACGCGACTATCCGCTCGACCGCTACCGCAACTTCGGGATCATCGCCCACATCGACGCGGGCAAGACCACGACCTCGGAACGAATCCTCTATTACACCGGCAAGTCCCACAAGATCGGCGAAGTCCATGACGGCGCCGCCACGATGGACTGGATGGAGCAGGAACAGGAACGCGGCATCACCATCACTTCGGCGGCCACGACCACGTTCTGGACCCGTCAGGTCGATTCCGGGGTCGACACCTCGGACAAGTCGAAGAAGTTCCGCTTCAACATCATCGACACCCCCGGCCACGTCGACTTCACCATCGAGGTCGAACGCTCGCTGGCCGTGCTCGACGGCGCGGTCGTGCTGCTGGACGGCAACGCCGGGGTGGAACCGCAGACCGAAACCGTCTGGCGTCAGGCCGACCGCTACAAGGTGCCGCGCATCGTCTTCGTCAACAAGATGGACAAGACCGGCGCGGACTACTTCAAATGCGTCCGCATGATCAAGGACCGCACCGGCGCCAACGCGATGCCGGTCGCCCTGCCGATCGGCGCGGAAGACAAGCTGGAAGGCATCATCGACCTCGTGACCATGGAAGAATGGGTCTATGAGGGTGAGGACCTCGGCGCGTCCTGGAAGCGTCAGCCGATCCGCGCCGACCTGAAGGCGACCGCCGAGGAATGGCGTCTGAACCTGATCGAGACCGCCGTCGGTCAGGACGATGCCGCGATGGAAGCCTATCTGGAGGGCAACGAGCCCGACCCGGACACCCTGCGCGCCCTGATCCGCAAGGGCACGCTCGCCATCGACTTCATCCCGGTCTTCGCCGGCTCGGCCTTCAAGAACAAGGGCGTGCAGCCCCTGTTGAACGCCGTCATCGACTATCTGCCCTCGCCCTTGGACGTGCCGCCCTACATGGGCTTCGCGCCGGGCGACGAGACGGAAACCCGCAACATCGCGCGGTCGGCCGATGACGACCAGCCCTTCTCGGGCCTGGCGTTCAAGATCATGAACGACCCCTTCGTCGGCTCCCTGACCTTCACCCGGATCTACTCGGGCAAGCTTGGCAAGGGCGATCCGATGCTGAAC
>FWPV01006513.1_pt1 | contig 18225 bp, 15 predicted proteins | sample 2228371 | NCBI WGS metagenome assembly FWPV01 (sample SAMEA103939776, study PRJEB20133) | metagenome
TCCACTTTGGGACGAGTACTTTGAATATCTGAAGAGCGATGTGGCGGATTTCAGGAACGTGGGGACCCGAGCCGCCGGTGCGATCATCGGAGGGATTTTCTTGAGCAAATTTGTTGAGAAGACCCCTTGGGTTCATCTCGACATTGCGGGGCCCGCTTCCATTGAGAAGGAGAGACCTTACATTCCAAAAGGAGGGACGGGGGTGGGGGTCAGATTGGTGCTCCAATTGTTGAGGGACTGGAAGTCGTAACTTGGGAGGACCAAATTAAGAAACAGATTCCAATGTTCCAAATTCAAAATCTCAAATATTGACGATGAAAGATCATCCCTTTCTCAAAGCTTGTCGAAGAGAGCCTGCTCCCTATACTCCGATCTGGCTCATGCGTCAGGCAGGGCGTTACCTGAGGGAATACCGGGCCCTGAGGAGAACCTACTCTTTCCTGGAGATGTGCAAAAATCCCGAGATCGCATCTCAGGTGACGCTCCAACCGATGCAGAGATTCGAACTCGATGCAGCGATCATCTTCTCGGATATCCTGATCCCTCTGGAGCCGATGGGTGTCAACCTCGAATTTGCAAAGGGAGAGGGTCCTTTGCTTCCCCATCCCGTGAGGGAAATGAAAGAGATCGAAAAGCTGAGGGTGATCGAACCCGAGGAGGATGTTCCTTTTGTCCTGAAAACGATCCAGATGGTCCGGAAGGAATTGGGAGGGAGAGTCCCCCTGATCGGATTTTCGGGGGCTCCCTTTACACTCGCCAGCTACATGATCGAAGGAGGCCACTCGAAAAATTATGTCTTCACGAAAGGGATGATGTATCAGAACCGCTTTGCTTGGGAGGCCCTGATGACCAAGATCTCGGAAACGGTCATCCGCTACCTGAATGCGCAGATTGATGCTGGCGTTCAAGCCCTCCAGCTCTTCGACTCATGGGCGGGCTGCCTAAGTCCTTCCGACTACAAAGAATATGTCCTTCCTTATTCCAAGAAGGTGATCGATGGGGTGGGCCGGCGGGTTCCCCTGATCCACTTCGCCACTTCCAATGCGGCCCTTCTGAGATTGATGAAGCAAGCAGGCGGGGATGTGATCGGGGTGGATTGGCGCGTCGACATCGCAGAAGCATGGGCGCTTACGGGTTACGACGTCGGAATACAAGGAAATTTGGACCCGGTTGTGCTGCTCGGGCCTGCGGAGTTGATCAAGAAAGAGGCGAAACGAATTCTGGATGGTGTTGGAGGCCGGCCCGGTCATATCTTTAACCTTGGACACGGGATCCTTCCAAACACGCCAGTTGAGAGCGTGACAGTCCTGGTGGATCTGGTGCATGAATACAGCGCAAAAGAAAAGTAGTTGGAGGATGAGAGGGCCGCTGTCTACCGATTAGCAGGTACTCGAGATAAGTGGTGGCGTATTTTACCTCCAACCTCTAACCATACACAGGGGCATTCATGAGAGGCCTTCTCTTGCTGGCCTTTGGAGGACCCCGTTCTCTTTCTGAGGTCGGGCCTTTCCTCACACGGCTCTTCCGAGATCGAAAACCTTCGAAAGAGGTGTTGGAGAAGGTGAAGGATCGATATCGCCTGATCGGAGGGGGCTCGCCACTTCCTAAGATCACATGGGAACAGGCCAAGGGGGTGGAAAGGCGTTTGGCTGAGAGGGGATATTCTTTCAGGGCTTATGTAGGCATGCGTTTCAGTTCTCCTTTCATAGAGGAGGCGTTGAGGGAGATTGTCAAAGATGGAATCACGGAGGTCATAGCGGTCCCAATGACTCCTTTCCAATCCCGTGAAAGCACGGGTGCCTACATTGAGGAGGTAAAACGGGTTCAGAAAATGATTGGGGAGTCCCTGAAAGTCTCGTTCGTAGTTGGCTGGTCTATGCACCCAAGTTTCCTCGATTCGATTCGGGAGAGAATACGGGAGGGACTGATGGGATTCCCTCCAGAAGAGAGGAAAAAAGCCTATCTCCTCTTCACCGCTCACAGCCTTCCCAAAACGATTGCCGAGAAGGATCCCTATGGGAAGGAGATCATGGAGTGTATCGAAGCGGTTGTCCATGGGCTCGAACATCGAACCTGGAAGATGGCTTATCAGAGTAGAGGAAGCGGGCCGGAGGAGTGGCTTGAGCCGGACGTGGGGTCCGTTTTGGAGGATCTGTCGAAAAGAGGCGTTCGGAATGTCCTTGTCGTCCCGATCGGATTTGTTTCGGACCATGTCGAGACCCTCTACGATATTGATATCGTCGAGCGGGAGAGAGCAAAGGCCTTGGGGATAAGATTGGAACGGAGTCCCTCTCTCAATTCCTCCGAAAAATTTATCACTGCCCTTACGTCGATTGTCGAGGAACATTTGAAGGAGGAGTGGGGGATCGGGAGCTAAAGGTCAGGAGCGATGAGGCGGATCATCATTATTGGAGGCGGTGTCGCTGGACTCGCTGCGGCCTACAAGGTTGCCCGGGCGGCGAGGGCAGGACACGATGTTGAATTTGTCCTATTCGAAAAGGATCCTCGCTTGGGCGGAAAGATCCTGACCGAGATCGTACCCGATCCTTCGGGTGAAGGAAGGTTCATCGTGGATGGGGGTCCAGACTGCTTCTTGACAGAGAAGACGGCCTGCCATCGGATCGCGAGGCTTTCGGGAATTTTTGATGACGAGTTACCCACGGACGATTCGCGAAGAAGGGTTTGGATTCTCTCTCGTGGGAAACTCCATGCGCTTCCCGATGGGGTCATTATGTTCGCTCCAACGAAGTTCATCCCATTCTTGACCACAGGCCTATTCTCGTGGCCTGGAAAGATTCGCATGGGCTTGGATCTCCTCATTCCCCCGAAGAAGGTCCCTCCGGGGACGTTGAACGACGAAACCTTGGAGAGTTTCGTCGTCCGACGGATGGGAAGGGAGTGTCTGGAGCGTCTCGCCGAGCCTCTGGTGGGTGGTATCCACGCTTCCGACCCAGCGAAAATGTCCCTGGCTGCGACCTTTCCTCGCCTTTTGGAGATGGAGCAGAAATACGGCTCCCTCATCAAAGGTTTTCTCGCTGCCCGCCGCATGGTGGAGGAGATGCGACGAAAGTATCCACCCAAACCTGGCCAGAAGCCCCGAACGTTCTTCACCTCCTTTGTCAACGGGATGCAGCAGTTGACCGATCGGATGGCAGAGGTGGCAGGCCTCGAAAGGATGCGAACGGGTGTGGCTGTAACCGCGCTTCAAAAGAGAGACGCAGAGCAATGGATCGTTCGTCTATTCGATGGGTCGACGGTCGAGGGCGATGGCGTCATCGTCGCCACGGAGTCATGGGCTGCGGAACCTCTGCTGCGCCCCCATGATCCTTCGATCGCCGATGCCCTCGCCCGTATTCCATGCACCTCATCCGCCACAGTCTCATTTGCCTTCAACGAAGAAGAGGTGGGTTTCGATCTCAATGCTTTTGGTGTGCTCTGCCCTCTCGTGGAGAAACGCGCCTTGATGGCAGCAACCTATTCCTCATCCAAGTGGCCGGGGAGGGCACCCAAGGGAAAGGTTCTCCTCCGGGGCTTCGTGGGGGGACCCCATAACCAGGAGATCATGGACCGCTCGGATGAGGAGATCATTCGAATCGTCCTTTCCGAGTTTCAGGAGATCATAGGTCTTGATCGAAAGGCGAAACCCCTCTTCAGTCGTCTCTATCGATGGCCGCGGGGGATGCCTCAGTATACGATGGGACATCTCGAGCGCGTGGAACTGATCGAAAGGCGGTGCGCCCAAATTCCTGGGCTGGCCATTTGCGGGGGGAGTTATAGGGGCGTGGGGATACCGAACTGCATCGAGAGCGGAGAGCGAGCGGTCTCCAAGATTCTCAACGAGTGGGGCATCGACCTCGCCGAAGACCATGTTGAAGAGAAGCGGTATTATTAGACAAAGAAGGAGAACGGACAGCTTGACCTGGCATTTAAAGCGGCCCGTCCGTCCCCCTTTCGTTCAGTTCCCTTTGATCTTTTCCAAATCGAGATCGTCGAGAATGACGATCCCTTTCGCTTTCATTTCCTCAATCGCCTTTTGAGACGTATCGGGGGCGACTCCTCTCGAAAGATTTTTGATCATGATCACCTTATACCCGGCGGCTACGGCGTCCAGCGCCGTCGCCCTCACACAGTAATCCGTGGCAATCCCGTAGACGACCACTTTTTTGATTCCATCTTTCTTAAGGATACTGTCCATCTCGGTCTTCTTGCCACCGTCGTCCTGGAATCCGGAGTAACTGTCGTATTGAGGATCCATTCCCTTCTTGACAATGGCCTTGAATAACTTATTATCGAGCAAGATCTCCGCGCCAGGACTGTTTTGAACGCAATGAGGGGGCCAGAGGACCTGGTCCTTTCCGTGAAGCTTGATGACATCAAAGGGCTTCTTCCCTTTGTGATTGGTATAGAAAGAGGCGTGATTCGCGGGATGCCAGTCCTGTGTCGCATAGATGGGGAAACCCGCTGCCTTCAGTTTCTTGGTATTCTCCTCTACGGCTTTGATATAGGCCTCGTCGGTCCCCTCCACAGCAAGAGAGCCATTCTTAAGCTTTGTGAAATCAGCCTGCACATCCACCACAATAATCCCAATCTTGACTCCTTCTTTCGCCATAGGTGTTCCTCCAAAAATGATCAAAAAAGAGCAGATACCCACCAGTGCTTTTAGTCCCCAATGGTCCATATCGCACCTCCTAAAAAAATTATAATGTGATGTGGTGAAGTTTTAAAGGTCACATCCTCCCCAGTCGCGCTTCGAAATTCCTCCTCAGGTTGTTGCCATTTCCTTGGCCACTTCCCTCGTCGCCTCGATGATCTTTTCAACATCCTCGTCCGAATGAGCCATCGAGAGTCCCCCGCCGCCATGCATCACATGAACCCCTTTGGTCAACATTCGGATCCGGAACTGAACCTCTCTTTTCTCTATATCGGTGAATTCGTGGATGGAGTGGGGAGAATCTAGGGACAGCCCCTTCCGCAAAGGGAAATGGGTCTGAAAGAGTGATCCGATTCCTGTCACGATGGCATCCACTCCCTCGGCAAGGAGGCTCGCCTCCACTCCCTTTCGTAACCTTTCTCCTTTGGCCTCCAGATGAGGATAGACCTCGTCCTTGTGATCCCGGAGATATTGGAGCATGGCCATCCCTGCTGCGACGGTGAACGGGTGAGATGAGAACGTGCCGCCGCCGATCATGATCTTCTCCCACTTCTTCCCCTTCCCTTCGGGAGAGGTTTTCTCGAGGATCTCTTTCTTTCCTACCAGCGCCCCGACGGGGAAGCCTCCCCCCACAATCTTTCCCAGTGTGGTCAGGTCAGGAGTGATGCCGAACCGCTCCTGAGCTCCACCCAGGGCAAGTCGAAAACCGGTGATGACCTCATCGAAGATGAGAAGGGCTCCCAACCTTTCCGTCTCTGATCGAAGCATCTTGAGATACTCCAAATTGGCTGGGATAAAACCTCCCTCACCCATCGCGGGCTCGAGAATCACTGCCGCCAAACTGTCTTCGTTTTCTCGAATGAGGTCGAGAGACCGTTGAGGATCATTAAAGAAGAGGATCTTCGTGTATTCTTGAAGTTCTGGCAAAAGGCCTAAACTCTCTTCCCTCTCATAGGGCCTTTTGATGCCGAGGGTGAGGTCTGAATTGGCTCCGTGCCATCCTCCGGCCATCTTCATAATGGTCTTCCTCCCCGTGAAGGCGCGGGCCAGTCGCACGGCATACATCGTCGCCTCTGTACCCGAACAACAGAAGCGCACCATCTCAGCACCAGGGACCAGTTCGCGAACCAGTTCGGCCCATTCGACCTGCCTCTCGAAAAGAATGCCCCAGTGGATTCCATCTCTCAGTTGTCGCTCGATCGCCTCGACGATGATCTCCGGGTGATGGCCCAGGATATGGGTGTAATGGCCCATCCAGAGATCGACGTATTCATTTCCATCCACATCCCAGATTTTGGACCCTTTTGCTCTTTTCAAGAAGAAGGGGTGAGGAGGGAAGTAGTGGATGTTGTGGGAAATTCCCCCTGGCATCACCCTTTTCGCTCGCAAGAAAAGGCTTTCCGAGAGTGGGGTCTTGCGTCGGTAAGCCTTTAGAAAATCTTCCATGGGTCGAGCCTCCAAACTCAACAGGATTAATAACATATTTCTTCAACGATGGGAATCGTTTCGTGCCCGTTTGAGTAATGCGGTTGGTATGAGCACTCATACCGCCATAAGGTCTTCTCCTACCTCCATGTCCGATTCGGTCGAATTTCCACCGGGGAGCAAGGCGTTGTGGGTCTACTCGGAAAGTATTTGACAAGTGGTGCGGATTTGGATAAAAAGGGAGAGTGTCGAAGAAAGGAGGTGAGGCGAGGGGTCAGGAGAGGCTAACTGGTTGGAATGACAAATTTTTCCTAACGAAAGGAGGAGGTCTAATGAGGAAGAGATTGCTAATTGGGGTTCTGATTTTATGCCTGGCGGGAGTTGCTTCCCCGATGCGTCCAGAGGTCGCTCACGCTGCAAAAAAGTTTGTCACGATCGCATCGGGTTGGGTGACGGGTGTCTACTTTCCATTGGCTGGGGCCATTTCAAGAATTGTTTATGAAAAAGTCCCTGATCTCAAGGTAACTGTGGAGGCGTCAGGAGCGTCTGTGGCCAATGCCAAGCTGATCGCATCGGGTGACGCAGACTTTGCTATTTTGCAAAACGACATTGCCTACTATGCCTTCACAGGCGTCAAGCCCATGTTTGATAAAGCTGTCCCTAACATTCGTGGGGTTGCGTCGCTCTATCCCGAGCACTGTCAAATTCACGCCCGTAAGGATGCCAAGATCGCCTCAGTCAAAGATCTCAAAGGAAAAAGGGTTGCCGTGGGTCCATTGGGAAGTGGAACGGAGCAGAATGCAATCCAGATCTTGGAGGCGTATGGGCTGAAGTTCGAGGACTTGGGGAAGGTGGAACGACTGACGGCCACCGAGTCGGCAGATTTTCTCAAAGACGGGCGAATCGACGCAGCGTTCTACACGGTGGGGGTCGGTGCTTCGGCAATTGTCGATACAGCTCTCATGGTGGAGACGGTGATCGTTCCTATCGATGGACCCCAGGCAGATGCCTTGGTCAAGAAGTATCCCTTCTATTCGAAGGACAAAGTTCCCGGTGGAATCTACAAAGGCATCGACAAGGACGTTCCGACCGTAGCCGTGCTGGCAATCCTGGTCGCCAAGGCTGAACTGGAAGAGGATGTGGTCTACAAGATCACCAAGGCGATGTTCGAAAATATAAAGAGCATCGAAACGGCCCATGCCAAGGGCAAAGAAGTCAAGTTGGAAAAGGCCTTGATCGGTATGCCCATCCCGATACATCCGGGGGCGGAGAAATTTTACAGAGAGAGAGGCATCAAGAAGTAGGCTGAACAGGGGAGGGGGGAGCTTATGAGAAGAAGGCAGTGGGCATCCCTCCTCCTGATTTTTTTGCTCCTGGCTCTTCTTCTCTATCCTATCACTGTCCTCGAAGTGAGGGAGGAGAGGGAAGGGAAGATCCTTGTAAGGGAGAAGGTCTCCCCCGGTGACCGCTTCGAATTTCGTTATGTTCATTCAGTCGACAGGACCCCCGTTTCTGGACTCTTCGTTATCACGCCGAAGCATATGATAAAGCCCATTGAGACGCGTTTCTCATCTTATGGCCCGGGACTCCCCTCCATGGAGGGAAAAGTGGATCGGGGGACGGGAGAACTCGTGGCAAGAGTGGAGGTTCAAGAGACGAAGGAATTTTCCTTCTTCGTCTCCCCGATGACTCACCCGTCATTAGTGCTCAAGGGCTCGGCCTTCGATTTCTCGTCGTTGAGAGAAGGTAATGTTGTGAGGATGGAAGTGAGAAAATATCCGTTGGGAGGAATGTTGATTCCTTATGGAGAATAAAGAGATTCGAGCAGAACAGGTTTCAGTGGAGAAGTCGAAGGAGATTGCCGAAGGCGCTGACTACGGGGCGCGTCGACTTGCCGGTCCTCTTTTCTATATATCCGCTGCGGTCGCCTTTGCCATGTCGTGTTTTCAACTTTACACGGCCATGTTCGGAACCCTGACTGCAACGCTACAGCGATCGGTCCATCTCTCCTTCGCCATTGTTCTTTGTTTTCTTTTCTATCCGATGACCAAGAGATCAAAAATGAGATCGATCCCCATCTATGATCTGGTCTTCGCAGCCATTGGGGGTTGGGCGGCCCTCTACGTTACCATCTTCTATACGGATCTTGTTCAAAGGATTGGTAATCCAACGACGATGGATATGATCATGGGCGTGCTGACCATCCTTTTCGTCCTCGAGGCAGCCAGACGGGCCGTTGGATTCCCCCTCCCCCTCATTTCTTTATTGTTCATCATCTATGCCTTCGTGGGCCCCTACCTCCCTGATCTCCTTGCCCATCGGGGCTATGGTTTTCGGAGGGTGGTGGATCATCTCTATCTGACCATGGAGGGGATATTTGGAGTTCCCCTCTGGGTTTCCTCGACATTTGTCTTTGCCTTCGTTCTTTTCGGAGCCATCATCGAAAAAACGGGGGCGATGGAGTACTTCATGAAGTTGGCCTTCTCGCTCGTAGGGAATACGCGAGGGGGGCCTGCCAAGGTGGCTGTTGTATCCAGCGCCTTTATGGGAACCATCTCGGGCAGTGGCGTGGCCAATGTCGTAACGACAGGATCTGTGACGATTCCCATGATGAAGCGGCTTGGGTTCAAACCGGAGATTGCAGGGGCGATCGAGACAGCGGCAAGCGGAAATGGTCAGTTGATGCCACCGGTGATGGGGGCAGCCGCCTTCATCATGGCTGAATTCTTGGGAATTCCCTACCTCCATGTCGTGGCGGCGGCGGCCCTTCCCGCGGTGATCGATCAGTTGGCCCTTCTTGGGGCAGTGCATCTGCTTTCGGTGAAATTTGGCTTGAAGGGGATCCCGAGAAGGGAACTTCCAAAGTTCTATCCTATTTTTGTGAGGGGATTGCATTTCCTGATTCCGATCGGCGTCCTCTTTTACTACTTGATTGTCAAACGGGCAACCCCGCTTACGTCGGCCGCCATGGGAATCGGGGCAACGATCATCATCTTTTTCTTCCAAGCCTTGATCAGCAGCGGATTGGGTGGTGGAACAATAGGAGAGAAGGAGAATCGAAATGCAAAGGCCTGGGTTCCTGTAGTATCCTTCTTCATGAAGATGGGCGAGGCCATGTATAAGGCAGCCAGGATGATGGCGGGCATTGGTGCGACCTGTGCTTGTGCTGGCATTGTGGTGGGCGTCATTACGCTTACGGGAGCCGGATTGAACATGACCAATATCATCGTGGGGCTTTCTGGAGGCAATCTCTATTTTGGCCTCTTTCTCACGATGGTGACGTGCCTCATCCTCGGAATGGGGGTTCCCACCACTGCCAATTATGTGATCATGGCGTCGATCATGGCTCCCGCGCTGAAGGCCATGAATCCAGACGTTCCCATCATTGCCATCCATCTCTTTGTCTTCTATTTCGGTATCCTTGCCGATGGAACGCCTCCGGTCTGTGTCGCTGCTTACGCTGCTGCGGGCATCGCGGGCTCCGATCCTTTGAAAACAGGAATTAACGCCTTCAAACTCGATATGAGGACATTTCTTCTCCCCTTCATGTTCATTACTGCTCCGCAGATGCTCCTCATCAACACAACCTTTTTGGAGGCGGGATGGATTTTCGTCTCAGCCTCTATTGGAATGTACGCCCTGGCTGCTTCGATGCAGGGTTTTCTCCTTTCCGACTTGAAATGGTGGGAAAGGGTGATCCTTTTTGCGTCAGCAGTCAGCTTGGTGAAACCGGGGCTCCTCACAGACGCCCTCGGATTGGTCGGCTTTGCTTTGGTCTACGTCCTTCAGAGAAGAAAGACGAAGAAAGCCATCCTGTGAATCCGGATTGCGGAAGGTTCCGGGGTGCACTGGTAGCGAATGGATTGGCTTTGACATCATTTCTTCTTCAACACCCATTCTTCCAATATTCGAATATTCCGGTATTCCAACTCACTCCAGGGCGATCTCCTTGAGCCGCCCGATCACTTTTATATACTCTTCAAATTCGATTCCATCCACGGAGTAGTCCTGTTTCAAGGTGATCCCATCGATCGCTGGGCCATGATGAACGAGAAATTTCAGGACCGCTCCCTCCTGCTCAGGAGAGATTTTTTCGAGCAGGTCGACCCTTCCTTTGGCCAGGGCTACACCTGCGAACAAGGCATAGCCTCCCCAATTGGAGATTCCACAGGAAACGAGATAGTCTGTCCTTATGCGACAGCAGAAGACGGGCTCTCGATTTGATAGGGAATTTTCTTGAAAGACCTCCCAGGGAATCCTCCCGCAACCAATTTCGTTGCCCCGGTCTCCGACCCCGATCGATTCAAGGGATGGATTCCATTTTTTCCCGAACTCAACGAGAAAGTGGGTCTTGGCCGTAAAGCGCGTTATGTCTTCGAGGCGCGAGCTGAAACAGCGGTTTCTGAGATAAGGAGGAACGATCGTTTCGAAATCCTTTAACGGAGGTTTACCACGACGCTCTTGGGCCAAGAAGGAATCGAGCGTGTGATTGGGTCCAACCCTTTCGATGAAGATGAGATGGGTGAGGTCTCGCCCCAGAGGGGAGTTCATGTATTCTTGGACAAAACGAATGGAGAGAGGGCTTTCGCTCTCTTCGTTTACGGTTCGGCTGAGGTGCTCCTGATCGACATGTTCCAAGGGAAAAGGGATCAGAGGAACCTCCTTCTCCGACAGTTCGAGGATCCTCAGTCCTGCCCTCAAGGTCGGAAGGGTATACTCATCCGAGAGAAGGCTCACCTCCATGCCAAGCAATCTCAACCCCTTGGCTAAGAGGAGGGCCCCCGGGGGGCCATCGGTTTCTATGGCCGGGGGATTGCCCGCGGGAACGTAGAATCCAGTGACGATGGCGACCTTGCGTCCTCTCTCGGCCAACGACCATACAGCACCTGTCAGATCCGAATATCGAACCATGGCGAGGTTTTCCCAATGATAATTCCGGTGGGAAAGGAGGGAGGTGGGAAAGTTGATGACCTCCTCCATGAGGAAGATCTTTTCGCGAATCGTTTTGCAAAGAGTCATAGGTAAAAATCCGAAATTCGAAGATCGAAATCCGAAGGAAATCCGAAATTCGAATGATTAAGTCTTAAAAACCCTGGGCTTCCAAGTTGAAGGTTTCGGGCCTCGGTCATTTGGATTCGTTTCCAAATTCGGGTTTCGTGCTTCGAATCTATATTTTGAGTTTGGATCCATAGTCGCACCACCTCCGGATCGAACACTGGGAACAGAGGGGTTTCCTTGCGACACAGGTCCTTCGGCCATGCCAAATGAGGAGGTTTGAAAAGTGGGTCCACTCTCTTTTCGGCACGATCTCCATCAGGTCAAATTCGATCTTGACGGGGTCAGCTTTCTTGGTCAGGCCGATCCTCTGACTGACGCGGTGGACGTGGGTATCGACGACGATCCCGGGAATGTTGAATGCATTCCCCAAAATGACGTTCGCCGTCTTTCTCCCCACACCGGGGAGACTGACAAGTTCCTCCAGGGTCTTGGGGACATTTCCTCCGAAGCGAGACACTAATTCTCGACAGCATTTTTGAATGCTTCTTGCCTTATTCTTATAAAACCCGGTCGGCCGAATCTCCTCTTCGAATTGTCGCAAGTCTGCTTCTGCGTAGTCCCTCGCGGAGCGGTACTTCTTGAAGAGCGTTTCCGTCACTTGGTTGACCTTCACATCGGTGCACTGAGCAGAGAGGATCGTCGCGACTAAGAGCTCCAGGGGATTAGAAAATTTCAATGCAATGTTCGAATCCGGTATCTCTTTGCTCAAAATCCTAATGATCTCCTTAACCCTTTTGGTCATGGCCTCCTTTTTCATGGATTCCCCCCTCGTGTTATGGTTGGAACCTCCAACCTATCTCTTCGTGGTTATCAGGATTGATCGCAATCTTCACTCCTTCGAGGATAGAAAAATATTAACCCAAAAACTGCTCGAAGCAACAGAAGGGAGATGGTCCAGGTAAGAAAATTTTTTCACGAAAAAGACAAAAAATGGCCTTTTGAGGGTTTCGCGAAAAAGAAGAAAAGAACCGATTGTTTTGGGAAATCAAATAGTTAACCCAACGTGGGTCACAAATCGTTGTGGCGGAAAGGTTGGTATAGAAAATGCAGTCAAGCTCTGTAAAATCCAATGGAAAGGATAAAAAAGGCAATGGCAAACGGGAAGGAGGATCAAGTCTTAACGACGCAGGAGGCCTGCCAATACCTCAGGATCTCCCGACCCACCTACCTGAAGTACCTGTACTTGGGGAGGATTAAAGCGACCAAGGTTGGTAAGGGATGGAAGGTCTTAAAGTCAGAATTGGACCGGTTTCTAAAGGGTGAGAACGGAGATTCGAAGGACGGATGGATGGCCGAGGTCAGGCGGGGAGAGAAAGACCGTGTCTGCGACGAGTACTGAGAGTAGCCAACGTTCTGCGGATGAGAAAGCCCTGGAACGCGAGGTGAAATCGACCAGAGCGTTGATTCAGACCCTTCTACAAACCTTGAAAGCTTTCCGGCTCTATGAGGCGGACCATCCTCTTCTATCAAAATTCGAGGACCGACTGAAGCAAGATTTTGAAAACTACTTTCGTGAATTTGATTCCTTCGCCATCCAGGTTGGGGAGCATCAGCTCCTCTACTCGGGGAAGGTGATCTACGAAAGCGCGGACGTAAAGGAGAGCCTCGCCTTCCTCTTCTTCAGGGACGGCATCCGTGAGCTCCGGTTCTTTAAAGGGATTGACTTCAAGGAGATCGTCGATTTTCTTCAGATCGTCAGGAAGGGGGATTCGGTCAATCGTCTTGAGGACGATTTGGTGACCCTGATATGGGAGAGAAACTTCGCTCACATCGCGATTACCACCATCGACGACTTTTCAGAAGGAGGTACCGTTTTCATTCCAGTCACCCCCGAGGATCTGTTGAAAGGATTGGAATATAAAGGCTTTGAGGAAGAGGGCGCCGGAGGAAAGTTTCTGATCGAGGAAAGTATCAAACAAGACCTACCCTCCTCGCAGGGGCGAGCCATGGGGCAAGCATTTCAGCTTACCCCCGACGAGCTGGCGAAGATCAACGGGGAGATTCAGGTGGAGCAACAGCCCGAGCACCTTCAGGGAATGATCGAGGACCTTACCGAAATCCTTCTTCATCTCGAAGAGAAGCAAGAGGCTTTTGAGAACCTCGTTTCCTATTTTGAACGTCTTCTCGAGTCATTGCTGAGAGAAAAGGATTTGGAGAGAGTGGTAACGGTCCTGACGAAACTTCAGGAGATCCTGGGGACCCTTCCTCAAGGGAAAAGAGTCGCGAGTCTCCGGCGAATTCTCGAGAGCCCTTCGAAACCCCATTTCATCTCGATGGTTGGCGAGATCCTAAGGAGCCATCCCGATCGGGACGTGGGAAATGCTCTCCAGTACTTCCAATTCTTAACCCCGGAGGCGGCAGGTTCCCTTTGCCAACTCTTGGGTCGACTGGAATCTGGCAAATGGAAAAAGGTTGTCACGGACCGCCTGATCGAACTCTCTCAAAAGGACATCCGACCGCTCATCCCATTTCTTTCGGATCGGAACCCCGCTCTGGTTCGCCAGATCCTCTTCATCCTGGAGAAGGTCAATGAACCCTCCACCCCAAAATATCTCGGGGTCCTGCTCACCCACCCAGAGGTCAGGGTGAGAGAGGCAACGCTTCAACTGCTGGGGCAATTTGGGGAGAGGAGCAAAGACCTCGTGATCAAATTCCTCAGGGATCCAGCCTCAGAGATCCGAGCGAAGGCATCCGTCATGCTGGCGAGGATCGCTAAGGAGCAGGCCGTCAAACCCCTCATGGAGATCATCCTCTCCGATGAATTCTACAAGAGAGATTACGAAGAGAAGGCCTCCTTCTTCCGAGCCCTTGGCGAGACAGGCTCGCGGGAAGCGATTCCAGCCCTGCAAAAAATCGCCGGGAAGAAGAATCTTTTCAGTAAGGGGAAGTGGGAGGAGATGCGCCTGTGTGCCAACAATGCCTTGAAGATGATTGGAGCACAGGCTGGTGTTTCCCCAAACAGGTAGAGAGAGGAGAGGCAAGAAGCCATGGGATCTGTCCTCCCGTGCCAGGATGGAGTGAAAAAGTTTGAAGGCGCAGACGCGGAGTTTACGCGGCTGGGAAACCATCTGCTTCTCAAGCTTCATGCCCTCATGAGGATGGCTCGGACCTATGATTCGAAGAATGAGGCACTCGCCCAGTTCTTTCAGGAATCGCTGAAGACGATGAACGATTTCATCGAACGGGAGGGAAGTTTTTCTCTGAAGATGATGCGGGGGGACCTCTACATGAATCACCAGAGGCTCCGCTATACCCCAGAGGGGTACCACAGCTTCAAATATCTTCTTAGCCAATGGAAGAAAAGACTGATCGGGGAAGTGATCTTCAAGGGAGTGATCGATGAGAGGATGCTGAGGGCTTTCATCTATGGGTTGGCTGACCTCGAGGAGGCACGAGAGGACAACGCAGATCTTCTGAATCAGAGGTTGAGGCAAGAGGGGATTCATACCATCGAGGTGAATCCCCTGGAACAATTCGAAGGCGAGGAGGGAACCTATAGCCCCTGGAAAGGAGATCTGAAAGAGGTCGCGAAGAAAATCTTCTTCGAGACCATTGGGACGGTGAAAGAGGTCGTCACCCAAATCCGCGGCGGCCAGTATGCGGACGTGAGAAGATTGAAGCGACTTGCGCAGAAGATGATCCATCTCATCATGGAGGACGAGTCGATTCTGATCGGGCTAACGACGATCAAGAACTACGATGAGTATACGTATAACCACTCCGTCAACGTTTCCATCTATGCCTTGGCAATGGGCAGGCGCTTGGGGCTTTCGAGAGAGTTGCTCACTGAATTGGGATTGGCCGCACTTTTTCATGACATCGGGAAGTCGAGGGTTCCCCTTGAGGTGTTGAACAAACCCGGCTCCCTCGACGAAAGGGAGTGGTCACTGATGAAACAACATCCTGTCTCCGGAGTGGAGACGGTTCTAACCCTCAAACAGCTCGGAGAGATCCACCCCAGGATGGTGATCGGCATCTTCGATCACCACCTCAAATACAACCTTACAGGATATCCTGACCTCTATCATAAGAAGGAAGTGAGCCTCTTTGGGCGGATTTTGCAGATCGTGGACGCCTATGACGCCATGACGACTCCACGGGTCTACAAGAAGACGCCATGCACTTTGGAGGAAGCCTTGACCATCATGCAGAGGGAGAGCGGGGTCCATTTCGACCCCATCCTTTTGAAGGTTTTTGTGGGCATGGTCGGTGTTTTCCCGGTGGGATCCCTTGTCCTTCTTGATTCCGGAGAGGTGGGCATCGTCTTTAAGGCTCATCCGGATCCTCAATGGATCAATCGCCCCCAAGTCATGCTGCTCGAAAAGGAGGAAACGGAGCGAGGACGAACGGTCATCGATCTATCGGAGACGGATGGCCATGGCCATTATAAGTGGAGCATTGTCAAGACATTAGATCCACACCGATGTCGGATCGATGTGGCCAAATATTTCTTGTGATCGAAGAGCGTTATCTTCCCGATGAAGCTTTAATCCCGAACCGCCGAGAGAGAAGCCAAAAAGGAGAAACCCTATGGAGAGAGAAGTGTCACAAGCCCTTACGATTCTGGTCATCGATGATGACGACCGGGTGCGGGCCCTTCTCAAGGATATTCTCGTTTACGGGGGACATCGAGTGATCGAGGCTGCGGATGGAATCGTGGGGATGAAATATCTGGAGCAAGGAACGTTCGACATGGTCCTGACGGATCTGGGAATGCCCGTCATGAATGGTTGGGAAGTGGCGAAGCGGGTGAAATGCAAGGCGCCGCAAATCCCTGTTGGTCTCATCACGGGATGGGGAATGCAACTGGAAGAGGAAAAGATCAAAGAGTCTGGAGTGGACTTGGTTATCTCTAAACCCTTTCAGGTCAAGGAAATCCTGGACGCAGTGAGTCAACACGCAGGCCTCTATTCCCAACGTCGGTCTTCGCTTAACACACTTCAATAAGGATCCCATCTTCTCTCCCGAAGCCCCCGGCATTGAGACCTATCCCACTCCTCACGGAGCCTCCGGAGGATCTCCTTCTGCTGCTGGACGGCGAAATCCGCATAACGCGGGTCCCTTCTCCGGTACCTCTTCTCGATGAATTCTATGGACTTCATTTCGCTCCTCATTTGGACGAGGAGGAGTTGGCATTTCCTCAGTCCCCAGCGAGCCTCGATGGAATCCTCGGGGTGATGGGATAGCCAAGGATAGTTTTGATAGACATCGTAGAATGAGATCGTAAGATCCTCGGTGATATTGAAAGGAATGGCTTTCATTGCTTCGACGATTTTCCCTTGATCGAGATGGTTCGACTCGATGATCTGACGAAGGTGTTCCATCCGCAAGGCGATCATCCCGTCCCGACCGGGGGTGCTATGCACCTCCCATAGGGGAGAACCTTCTGGGCATCTGCCGTTGCGGCACTGCCTGAAACCTTCGGAGACAATGGAGACCCTTTCCTGAAGGTAATGGGTCGTCGCTTCAATGATCTTGTCCACCCTCTCGTAGGGATCGTAGTCTGTGGGGTCAATCCTTCTGGCTACGGCTTCCACATAGTCAGCGCACCCTTCGTAGAACGCGGAACTGTACTGCTCTTCGGAATAGAACGGATAGTGCTTGGCAGGAAGATAGGTCCATTGCCCGTTCTGAAGAACAGGCCAGCGGAATCTCACCAAACCGGAATAGATGGTCGACTCCGGCCTCGGAGTGAAGAAATTCCTTAGATTCAACTTCTGCAGTTTTGCTGGCACGGAGGCCTCCCATGTCTGCAGGGGATGAACCTGACTCCCATCCAGCACGACACGAGCCACAATACCTGAATGTGTTTCCGTAACGAAGAAAGGCGTTCCTGGAAGAACGGAGTCCGGTCCAATTCGGATCGGGTAGGTGTCCCAAGGGAGTGTACGAGTCGTTGTCTCTGTCAGAACGTAGAGGAGTGCTTTTCGAAAGCGAACGTCCTCGTGCCACTCGGGATGGGTTGGAAGATGTCCCCACTGAGTCGACCAGTGGCCAACGAGCTTGAGATCTTTTGTCGTGGCGGCAGCGGGAAGGTGCGCGATCCTTGCGTAGATCCACCGGATCGCATAAGGGACATCTGCGCAGTCGACAGGGATCCGGTAGCGAATGAAGAAATCCTCGGTGATATTGTCTTCGACCCATTTCGCATAGCGCCTCTCCTCCTCCAAGGTCCAATGACGATTTCCGACCTTCCAGATCTGGAGCGGTGACTCGTCGCCGGTGTGACCAAAAGAAAGCGTCGGTATTAGGATAAGAAAGACGAGAAACAGGAACGTCACACTGTTTTTATAAGAAGATGAGCGGCCGGTTGTCAACTTTGTCAAAATCGATTATTTTATAGTGGCGCCGCGTTGCCGGCCTTTCTGAAATGGGAAGGGCAACCCAGAGGAGAGTCCCGAGGTGGATCGAATCGTAAGGATCTTGATAGCACAGGAAGATCCCGTCTTCCTCCAGATGATGGAGGACTCTTTGAGGGAGTCGGGCTACCCCTATGAGATCGTGTCGGTCTCTTCGGGAAAGGAATGCTTGGAGAAACTCCGGAAGGAGAAGTTTGATATCCTTCTCTTGGATTCTAAACTGCCTGACGGAAGCGGGGTGGACTGGCTTCGAAGGTTCAATGAAATGGGATTGGCAGTTCCCACGATCTTTGTGACGGCTTCAGGCGATCCCCGGTTAGCCATGGAGGTGATGGCAGAAGGGGCGTTCGACTACATCAATCGGTCTGCTGAATGCGCGAAGGCCTTGCCCTTTGTGGTCAACCGAGCCGTGGAGGGCTATGGTCTCATGTTGCAGAAGGTGAAGCTCCAAAGAGAGTTGATCGAGACGAAGAATTTCCTGGAGTCGATCGTCGAGAAAGCTGGAGATGCCATCTCTGTGGTCGATCTTGAGGGGCGGGTTCTTTACTGGAATGAAGGGGCAGAGCGAATTTTTGGTTATCGAAAGGACGAGGTTCTCGGAAGAAGGATTGCTGATTTTCTTTATCCGAAGGATCCAGAGCTCAGGAAAGGGGAAGAACGATCCATGCAGGAATGGATGGAGCGGGTGAAAGGGGGAGAGGTGGTTCCCAACGTGGAGGTCAAAAGGGTGAC
>FWPV01008311.1_pt1 | contig 18225 bp, 18 predicted proteins | sample 2228371 | NCBI WGS metagenome assembly FWPV01 (sample SAMEA103939776, study PRJEB20133) | metagenome
AAGAGCGCTTCAAAGAAATCCGAAAAGCCCCCTAACCCGCCGCCGAACATCTCCTCGAACTCTTCGGGAGAGACGGTGCGCGTATAGGTGCGGCCACCCGGTTGAGCAGTCCAAGCCGACCAGTCGAAGTCCTCGGGGCGTCCACCGGCCCGCTCGTACTGACGCCACTGCGCTCCAAAGCGGTCATACTTCTCCCGTTTCTGCGGATCGGATAGCACTTCGTAAGCTTCGTTGACCTCTTTGAATTTTTCTTCCGCCGCTTTATCCCCCGGATTGACATCCGGATGATATTTGCGCGCTAATTTACGGTAAGCCTTCTTAATTTCAGCTTCCGTGGCATTTTTATCTACACCCAAGATTTGATAATAATCTCGAAATTGCATAACCATATTCTATCATCGACCTCAAGTTTGAACTTTGATTATTGCTAGCAAAAATTTGCAATTCGGATGAAGACACTCAAAAAGATAACCCTATCATAACTTTGTTAATATTATCTTAGAAATCAAAACCAAACAGAATGAACATGGCACAGTTAGGAAACATCGCCTTGACCTCTCGGGCAGCCTCCCACAAGCCCCGTCACTTTTGTTTTCACCTACTAAAAGAGCAGGTCACATCCCTCCAGCGAGTTAAAAAGCCTACCCCCTGCTCGGATCCGATAAATTTCTTACACTGCGTTTTCGTCCTTCTTATACATTCATCCTATCATACAAGAAAATCTTTCAAGAAGGAGGTAGAGATATGTATTACCGTAGATACCGCGCTCCATCTGTATGGCAAGAAATGGAACGGTTACAACGTGAAATGAATCGCCTATTGGAGAGTTTTCCACCCCGCCGTGTGCAATCTGCACCGTCGTTCCCCGCAATGAACCTGTGGGTCAGTGACGAAGGCACCATCGTGACCGCAGAAGTGCCTGGCATTAAACCTGAGGACATTGACATCAGCGTCGTCAACGACTTGCTCACCATCAGTGGGGAACGCCTACCAGAGCAGGTTGAAGAAAACGTGCGCTATCATCGCCGTGAGCGAGGGTGCGGGAAATTCGCCCGCTCGATTCAATTGCCCTTTGCGGTGGATGCCAGTAAAGTGGAGGCAAGCTTTGAGAACGGTGTTCTCACCATTAACCTGCCTCGCAAAGAAGAAGAAAAACCAAAGAAGATCAAAGTGGTTGCGAAATCATAAAAGCGGAGGTGAACCATGACCGATACAGAAAAAACCCTAGATGCCGAGAAGCAAGAAGTAGCCTTGAGCGAAGGGACAGAGCTGACCCGCGATCGCATTACCTTCCTGCCTCGCTCGGACATTTACGAAACCGATGAAGCGCTGATCCTGTTAATGGATATTCCAGGCGCAAGGGAAGAGGATATCGATATCACCCTCGAGAAAAATATCCTCACCGTTCAAGCCTTAGTCGAACCTAAAGAACCCGAAAATTACGCCTTAACCCTCCAGGAATACGAGGTGGGTGACTATCAGCGCAGTTTCCGTCTCTCCAACGAGATCGATCAAGATCGGATTGAGGCAACCTATCGCCACGGCGTCCTGCGCCTAACCCTGCCAAAAGCCGAAGCGGCAAAGGCGAAAAAGATCACGATCAAATCCTAAGAAAATTCAGCCCTCGGAGGTTCAAAAAAGCCCCGAGGGCTGATCGATTGCCAATCCACCTCCAAGTCGCTAATCCAGTTCTATCGGAGGCAACTCGCTCAACCCTGCTTCTTTAGCTATTGCCTCCACAATATCGATTAACGCTCTTTCGCATCCTGCATCGATCGGCGGACGTTGGTAGGTTTCGAGCAGTTCTTGAACGCGCTGAGTAGCTCGCCGCGAGGCATCGGCTTTGCCGCTTTCTGCCCAATTGCGGATCGAGCCCCGATCGATGACTTCGGAGGGGATATATTGTTCTAAGGGAAAGAGTTGGCGTGTCAGGCGTTGTCTAAGAAAATCACCCTTGAAGAATATTCCTTCGAATAATCCAGTAGCTAAGGTATCGGTATGAACTTCGATGCCTCGGAGTAGGCGTTTGATCATCCCGATGATCTCGGCATCGATTACCAGTTTTTCGAGGCTCTGACAAGCCAGAAAATCCAGCATTCCCGCTCCAGAAATCATATTGATACCCGCCAACGCTCCAACCAGCGCAGACAAAGCGCTTTCTAAGCCAGCTTGGGCATCTACCAATTTGGCATCGCTTGCCCCCAAATAAGTATGGGTCGGCAGACCTAGTGATTTGCCGACCTGTGCATAGGCTGCATCGATCATCGCCGTTTCGATCGCACCCATCGGGGTTGTCCCCTGGCGCATGTCAAAGATTGCCGGCGCTCCTCCCCAAATGACCGGCGCGCCGGGTTGGGCTAACTGGTGCAGCGTGATGCCACTCAGGCACTCCGCCGCATGTTGCACGACAGCACCGATCAACGCCACCGGCGCTGCTGCCCCAGCGAGGGGCATGGAGACAATTTCGGCGGGCACAGCAGCGCGGGCGAGATCGATCAAGTTTTGAGCTGCAAAATCACTCCAAATTAAAGGCGGTGTGGGGCAGACATCGAAAACAGCCAGGGGCTTTTGTTTCAACCCCTCCCGCCCACCTCGAAAGACGGCAAGCAGATCAAACATCACCTGGGTTGTGCGTTTTGAGAAAGCACCGCTGATAATCGGTTTATTCGAGAACAACAAAACCAAATACAAGCGATAGAGATCCCCTATCTGCTTTGGCACATCGTTGCAGACCAGGGCGGTGGATTGAGCATCATATTGGGGGAGCATCTCGGTGACCTTGATCAGGCGCACCAGATCCTCGCTGCGAGAAGGGCAATGTTCCAGCGTTTGCGGGTCAAGCACATGCACGCCGCTGGATCCAGGATCGAAGTGCACAACATCTCCGCCCAAATAGATCGCCTGCTCTCCATCGCGTGTATAGAGCCAAAACCCTTTGGGGGCGGTCTCCAAAGCTTGGCGAACTAGGTTTTCAGGAATAGAGACGATTTCTTCGTCTTCCCGCACGATAGCGCCCCCCTGCGCAAAAAGCTGTCTGGCAACTGCAGATTGAACCTTTACTCCAGGATTACGGAGCAGTTGGAAGGCTTCATCGAGAACTCGCCCCACCAACTCCTTGGAAAGGAGTTCGATTTTTGGTTGCATTTGGAGATCCTTTCTTTATTGAAAGCCTTGGACACGGTTAAATGCGTCTTGATTAAGCATAGCTCATCTCCCACTTTACTGCAATCCCCCGCTGGGCAAGCGCTTCGACAAAAGGTTCTGGAGGCACCATCTTTTCCACCCCGGCGGCGCCGCGTGGCGTCTCTCCCTTTGCCATCATCTGGGCGACAATCGCTGCCGACCAACCGGTGCCGCGCTCCATGGCTGTGAAGCCGGTTTGCTCGTCATAGTAGTCAATCACTTCCACCCAAGCCTCGGCTGGCCGTTGATCCTTTTTTCCAACCGCTCGAATACGGATGATAATCAAATCCCGTTGCGCCGAGTCAATCACCTTCGGTTCGAATAAGGCATGAAAGACCTCTCTGGGCACGACTTTAACCTCTCCAACTTGAATGGGGTTCAAATCCCATAAACCCAATTCATAATAGGCACGCAATTTCTCAAAATGGCCAGGATACCGAAGGGTTAGATTCTGCAAGGTTCGTAATTTTCCTTCAAATGTCCACGGCAAGGTATCCAAACCGCCACCGGTTACAAAGGCTTCCAACTTTCCGATGGGCAGGGGAAATTCGACCGTCTCTAATTCGGTGATAGGTTCAACATGAGTAATTTTCCAATCCCGAATGTAAACTGCTGCTTCGGCATATTCGTTGGTCAAGCCAGCAATGTTAAAGGTCAACAAGTAGTTAAAAGGCGGTTTGGGGTTTTGGGGCAAACCACCATCCCACATATAGACATCCAATACCTCGTCGAGAAGACTGATGGCGTAAACAATCAGCGTTGTTCCCATACCCGGTACCTGCCCGCAATTGGGAATCACGCTGATCCCTTTCCGTTTCGCCTCCTCATTCAGGGTGTGTTGCTGACGAGCGATCTCGGTATTGCCCCCCAAATCACAGAAATTGACCCCCGCCTCAATTGCTAGTTTGGTCAATGAAAGGTTGTAGTAGTATGGCACAGCGCTCAAGCAAGCGTCCATCCCCCTCAATGCGGAGCGTACCCGCTGCTCATCACCTACATCCAATTGCAGTGGCTGAGCAATGGCTTTATCAAGCAAAGCGTTAATCCGCTCACTAGCCCTGTGTGCCACCTCATAGTTAACATCCGCCATGACCACTTGTTGCGCATCGCCCCACTTTGCCAAGTCATAGCCGGCGGCACATCCCTGACGTCCAGAACCAATCACAAGATAGGATTTCATCGCTTTCTCCTTTATCTGATGCATCATGATGTAAAAGGTTTTCCCAAAAAGTTTATCTGAGCTAAAAGAACTGCCAAGAACATCAGCGTACATCCGAAAAGCTGCAAGGGAGCAAGGCCTTCTTGGAGGATCAACCAGCCAAACAATGCTGCAAATACCGATTCCATAGAAAGCAGGATGGCCGCATCCGCTGGTGGTGCAACCCGCTGCCCTAACGGCTGCAAGCTAAAACCCAAGGCGATCGACGCAATTGCCGTCCAAATCACTGCCCACCAGATGCCATTCAAGTCGCTCAAAGCAGCCCCCTCCAGCCAAATTCCACTCAATAAACTGAGCCCGCCGCACACCGAGGTCTGTGTGACCGCAAGGATGAGCAAGTCTATGCGGTGGGTAATGCGGTCGATGATCAGCACATGAATTGCCCACATCAACGCCCCCAACAACACCCAGCGGTCGCCAAGGGATAAGGATAATGTCCCTTCGGTGCTCAGTAAAAACATCCCCATCGTTGCCATCAGGGAAGAAATCCATATTACCAGCCGCGGTGGTCTGCGGTAAAAAATTGCCAAAAGAAATGGCACAATCATCACATACAAGCCAGTGATAAAGCCGGCATTGGCAGCACTGGTATACTGCAATCCAAATTGTTGAAAAGCCACGGCAGAAAACATTGCCACTCCAGCTAGACCCGCGCCAAGCCAAACCTTGAGCGGTACTCCTCGCCAGTTCGGTTGATGAAAAAGCAAAAGGGGAGAAAGTAGTCCAGCTCCCATCAAATAACGGACTCCGTTGAAAAACAATACCTCTCCTTGGGCTGCCGCTGCCCGCTGGGCTGCAAACGAACTGCCCCAAAGCGCAGCAACCAAAAGTAAAATCAAATCTCCCTCCAGACGGCTACTCGGAAAGGTCTTTATTCTCTTTAGGGGTAATTCAAAAGGGTTCATCGATTCGGCACCAGCCCACTTCAGCTCTACAAGGATAAATTTTGTAGGTTACTTGACGCATAGCTCCCAAAGGGTGTCTGTCTTGCAAGTTCAGGGAATTTTAACACACGATTCGAACCCGTTGATCCTTGCCTATTGAGGAATCAAAATCAGGGCGTTCTCCACGCCCTGATTGAGTTTAAGAAAATATTCGATTTGATCTACCAGTTGGAGCGGCGTCGTCCCCCGCTGCGCTGATTGCGCCCGCTTCCCCCGGCATCTCGGCGGAAGCCACCGCCGCCAAAGGATCGTTCTTCACGAGGACGGGCTTGATTGACCGTCAACGTTCGTTCGTGTAGCTCGGTGCCGTTGAACATGCTAATGGCTTTTTGAGCTTCCTCATCAGTCTCGTACTCCACAAAGGCAAAGCCTTTGGAGCGGCCGGTGTCTCGGTCTCGGATCAATGCGACAGACTTAATCGTCCCTGCTTGAGCGAAGTACTCACGCAGTTCCTCTTCGGTGACCGAATACGACAAATTGCCTACATACAGTTTTGGTTCCATTTTCTCTCCATTCAAAATATACTCTTCGATACCGGCCTGCTAATCGTCACACATGGGGCAAGGGAACCTCGCAATTCACAGAACCCCCTTGGCACGGTCACATGCCGAAAAAGTGCTTAGGCTGGCTGGCAACTTAAGTATGTGTATTATACCAGATATAACGAAAAATAGGATGTGCTTTTATCAAGGGTTTTATGGGAATAAAATCAGAACGTCCCCTCTTTGTTCAAAGGGGACGCTCGATGTTTAATTGCGATTTTTTACTTGGTGGAAGTCACTTCCCTAGGGACATCTACCTGCGTCTAGATTTTTGACCAAACTGCTAATTCTAGGATGAGTTGTTCGAAATAGCTAGAGGAAGGCATTGCACCATCCCCATAGGCCATATCCACCACTCGCACAACCAATTGCAACGATTGCGTTTCCAAGACCGTTTCCATGCCGGGCTGGACGAGCACTGGTTCACCTTTGGCAGCCAAGCGCTGGTAAGTAGCTTCGTTCTGAAACGCATGTTCACTCATCAGCACTTTGGTGATGGTTTGGATGTCATTTTTATCGAATAGCCAAACCTCAAAAGCGGTTACCTTTTTCGGTTCTCCAACCCCGATCGTTTCCGAAATATTCACACCACATTCGCCCAAGAACTCCCCACTTTGCGAATCGATGCTAAAGGAGTCATCGAACAGGTCATCCCCATATTTGTATGAAGCCATAAACTGCATCATCGGCGGTTCGGTGCTAGGAAGCGGCGCTGTGGCGCCACTCCACTCCTCCTCGGCTTCTGGCATCAAGGGCTGCTGATTGGCGGGTTGAGCGGGGGTGCGAACAGCGGGTTTTCGCGTACGAAGGAAGAAGAAGATCGCAACCCCGACCAAAATGATCACAAAAGCAATACAGGCAACGACAAAAAAATTGCGGATAATCGACACGCCAGACCTTGCGGTGGGTTCTGGTTCGGCTGTGGGAAGCACTTCACCCCCGGCAGCTTGAGTGGGAACCGGCAGGGAAGCTTGACCGGTGACAGCAAGTCGAAAGGCAGCAATGTTTGCAGCCTGCTGAGGCTTATTTTGCTCGATTTCTTTGAGCAGTTCTTCGCCTTCCTGACCAAATTCGCTAAAGCGCTTTTTTGCCAGCTCGGTATCCTGGTTCAGGACATAGGAGTCGACTGCCATGCTTAAATATTCTAGTTTTAAGTCATGGCGCAGATGTTGCGGTGCAGCATCGGTCCATTTTACCGGCCAGATCCCCCAGCCAATAACAAACCAACCGAGGATCAAACCGCCAACAAAACCGATCCCCACCAATACGGGGGTTCTTTTCAGATATTCTCGGATAATCTCCATTCCTCACTCTCCATTTTCCACAGCTTCTGCCCGGCAGCGCACAGATTTTTTCGCCGAGTTTTTGTCCACTTTCTTTCTCATCTTATTGTAGACGAAAGCGATTGATTTTGCAACGGATGTTCACAAAATATATTGTTGCAAGGTTCATGCCGTTGATGCCATTTCATCTTGAACGACTTCATCCAAAGCAAAGCGTTCTTCGCAATCAAGACACTGGGCGTTATTCTTGTCGGCGATAACCAATAAACCTCCACACTGCGGGCAGGCAGCTGGGATTGGCTTTTTCCATGAAGTGAAGTCACACTGCGGATAATTCGAACAACCGTAGAAAACTCTGTTGCGGCGAGTCTTCCTCTCGACCACTTCCCCCTGGCATTTCGGACAGGTTACACCAACCTTTTCCAGCCATGCTTCGGTGTAGCGACACTCTGGAAAACCGCTACAGGAAATGAACTTGCCATAACGCCCGTAGCGGATAACCAAATCCTTTCCACACTCTGGGCAGGCCCTGCCGATGGGTTGTAATTCCGCTTTCATTTCCGGGATGGCCTTTTCTGCATTCGCTACCAGTTTGGCAAAAGGAGTGTAGAATTCCCGAATGACATCGACCCATTGTTGCTCACCGGCAGCAATGCGGTCAAGGTCTTCTTCCATATGAGCTGTAAAACCGTAGTCCACAATTTCAGGAAAATGTTGGCTAATCAGATCGTTGACCAAGATACCGGTTTCGGTAGGCACTAAGCGTTTGTTATCGCGGATGACATAGCCGCGTTGTTGAATGGTTGAAAGGATCGGTGCATAAGTAGAAGGCCGGCCAATGCCATATTCCTCTAAAGCACGCACTAGCGTTGCTTCGGTATAGCGTGGTGGGGGTTGGGTAAAATGTTGTTCAGGGATCAACTTGACCAATTTCTGAACCTGACCTTCGGTCAAACCGCTGGGAATGCGTCCACTTTCTTCTTCCGCAGGGGTGTCCTCATCTTTTGCTTCTTCATAGGCTGCCATGTAACCTAGAAATCGCACAGTGGAACCAGAGGCTCGCAAAAGATACTCATGCGCCATCCCCTTGCCACTGACCTCCACCGAGAGGGTATCAAAGATAGTAGCAGTCATTTGCGAAGCCACAAACCGCTGCCAAATCAATTGGTATAAACGAAACTGATCGCGATTCAGAAATTGTTTGATCGACTCTGGTGTGCGAAAGATAGACGTGGGGCGAATGGCTTCATGGGCTTCTTGCGCTCCAAGGGCTTTTGTTTTATAGCGGGGAGGTTTGGGGGGTAGGAAGCCTTCTCCATAACGTTGAGAGATATACTTACGAGCTTCCTCTTGAGCAAGCTCCGATACATTGGTCGAATCGGTGCGCATATAGGTGATCAAACCCACAGCGCCACCTGTACCCACATCTATCCCCTCGTATAATTGCTGGGCTAGCGCCATGGTGCGCTTTGCCGTATAACCCAACCTGCGGGAGGCATCTTGTTGCAAGGTGCTGGTGATAAAGGGAGGGTTTGGATTACGACGGCGTTCACCCTGCTTAATCTGAGAAATCCAATACCGCGCCCCTTCCATATCCTCCAACAAGGGTTTGACTTGCTCTTCACTACTTAAGGTCGGTTCTTCCCCATCCACACGGGCAAGTTTGGCGATAAAGGATTCCTTCAACCCCTCGGGCAAAAATTCAGCCGCGATTGACCAATATTCGACTGGCACAAAGGCTTGAATCTCCCTTTCACGTTCTACGATCATGCGCAAGGCAACCGATTGGACACGCCCAGCCGATAAGCGACTGCGCACCTTTCGCCAAAGCAGAGGGCTCAAGTTATAGCCCACCAAGCGATCCAAGACGCGGCGTGCTTGCTGGGCATCTACCAATGCCTGATTAATGGAGCGAGGATGGGCAAACGCCTCTGCCACTGCCGGTTCGGTGATTTCATGGAACACAACCCGACGGGCAACCTTGGGATTGATGGCAGCCGCTTCCATAAGGTGCCAGGCAATGGCTTCCCCTTCGCGGTCCGGGTCGGTAGCCAGATAGACTTCCTCCGCATTCTTTGCTAGGGCTTTAATTTCTTTGACCACCGCTTTCTTCTCATTGGGCACGCGATATTTTGGCGCAAAATCGTTTTCGATATCCACCGAAAGCTGGGAACGCAAGAGATCCCTGACATGGCCTACAGAGGCTTTGACCATATAACCTTTCCCTAAAAAACGACCGACAGTGCGTGCTTTTGCCGGCGATTCGACAATCACCAATTTCCCTGAACGGCGCGGTTTGAGTTTTTCAGTTTCCTTTTCTGAAAGCGTAGCGTGCGCTTCGGTTTTCCCCATCCGATACAACTTTGTCCCACACACCGGACAAACGCCTTCTGTCGCCGGTGTCCCAGTGCTGGTAAACACCGTTTTGGGATCGGATAAACTTCTCTTTTGTCTACATTTTACACAATAAGCTTCAAGCGTTTCCAAGGCAACCTCCAAACTTAGACGTAATTCTCGCCATTTTCCTTGAGGATTTCAACCACTTGGCGTACTTTTTGGGCTTCATCCTTGCGTACAATCAACAAAACATCCCCGGTATCGACGACCACCAAATCGCGAATGCCGATCGTCACGATAAGGCGGCGTTCTTCGCTCATATAAACTAAGGATTGACGGGTATCTAGACCAAAGTGACGCCCACCCATCACAATGTTCCCCTGCGCATCGGCCGGCAAAACATCAAATAACGAATTCCAACTGCCTACATCACTCCACTTAAGAGCGCCGGCCGGAATGACCACCACATCTTTTGCCCCTTCCATAATGCCGTAGTCAATCGTTTGCGGTGTCAAGGATTGCCATTCTTTCTCTAAAATATCTGGGTAGCTAGGTTGCTCCCAATGGGCTTCAATGGCGGTCAAAGCATTTTCTAATTCAGGCATTTGACGGCGAATTTCTTGGCGAATCCGAGACACTTTCCAGATAAACATCCCAGAATTCCAAGTATGGTCGCCTCTGGCTAACATGACTTGAGCCTGAAACTCATCGGGCTTCTCCTTAAACCGAACCACATGATAGACATCCACGCCCTGATAGGTGCCCAGCAATTTCCCCTGTTGAATATAGCCATAGCCAGTAGCTGCAAAAGTCGGATGGATTCCGATGGTCACTATAAAATCTTGGCGGGCAACATTTTCCGCTACCTGTAACAATTTCCGAAACCATTCTTGATTGCCAATGTAATGATCGGCTGTCAAGACTGCCATAACAGCATCCTGATCCAATCGAGCTAAATGTAAGGCAGCTAAGCCAACAACGGCGGCTGTTCCCCGCGGCGCAGGCTCAAGGAGAAAGTTTTTCTCGGGAATCTGGGGGCATTGTTGGTGTAGCTCCTCGAGTTGGTCTGGTACCGTTACAACCAGTATATGTTCGGGGTCAAATACCCCATCCAAACGATCGACAGCCATCTGGAAAAGGCTGCGCTGTTCGATAATGCGTAGCATTTGTTTGGGTCTTGTTCTTCTAGAGAGCGGCCACAGACGGGTTCCGCCACCTCCTGCCATAATAACTGCATAATACGAACCACTCATCACCGTTTTCTCCTTGTCAATGTGGATCAAGCGGTATACTGACCACTCGTTTCACGGGCAACGATATAACTCATCCCCCCCACTGGCCTAGCTAAACCTTTTAATTCCAGCATCGCCAAGATCGAACTGACCTGCGCTACGGGCATTCCACACAAGCGAGATAATTCATCCACATGCATAGGCTGATCGGATAATTGTTCTAATAAGCGTGCTTCGTTTGCATCTGTAGGTAAGCTCTGACGGGCAAAGTTTTGCTGTACCCTAACCGTTAAGTTGAGCGTTTCCAATAAATCGGCAACCCCCATATAGGGATAAGCACCTTTTTGGATCAATCGATTTGTCCCAAGGCTTTGAGGAGCGTGAATGTAACCCGGCACTGCAAAGACATCCCGCCCCTGATCGGCAGCAAAGCCCGCTGTGATCAAGGCGCCACTTTTTTCACCCGCCTCTACCACAACCACCGCCAAAGATAACCCGGAAATAATGCGGTTGCGGGGTGGAAAATTGGTCGCATCGGGTTGCGTGCCGGGGGGATAATCGCTTAATAAAGCGCCTTGAGCGATGATTCGTTCAGCCAAACGCCGATGCTCAGGCGGATAAATCTTATCTACGCCACTCCCTAACACCGCAATCGTACGTCCGCCAGCCTCCAGCGCCGCCTGATGAGCAATCGAATCGACACCGCGCGCTAAGCCGCTGACGACAGTTACGCCATTCTGTGCTAACCCAATGGCGATTTCCTCAGCAACCTGTCGCCCATACTTGGTCACCCGTCGGGTGCCAACGACGGCCACAGCGATTTCGTCTGAAATGTTGAGCCCCCCGCGCACATATAACACGGGAGGGGATTGATCAATTTCGCGCAACAAGCGCGGATACTGCTCATCCAGCCAAGTAAGCACCTGAATATCTTTTGATTGTAAGGTATCCCAATACCGATCTACGTCAACCTGAGTGCGAATTTGGAGAAAATTTTCCAAATGTTTGCTGCTCAAACCCACTGCGCGCAGGGTATCTAGCGGAGCTTGCCAAGCCGTTTCTAAGGAATCAAATTGACTCAGCAAGCGGCGGAAACGCACTGCACCGATGCCTTTGACCAAATTAAATGCCACCCAATAGCGTTTCTCGCGTTCGTCCATTACCCCATTACCCTTCTAGAAGGGTCACCTCAAGCCGTTTTTGAACGACGTTCACTTCCCGAATCCAATCATCGGCAAAGGGGATCAATTGCTCTCCCCCTTGCTCATTTTTAACCACCAGCACATCGTTAGCTCCGGTGCTGAGGATTTCTCTCACCCAACCGATGAAATCGCCCAACTGGTTATAAACAGCCATCCCCAAAATTTGATGATGATAATATTCTCCATCTTCCAGCGGAGGGCGATCGTCGGCGCGCACGAAGACCAATTGATTGCGCAACTCGCTGGCTGCTTCGGGGGTCGTAAACCCCTTGAAGCGAATTAACAAGCCATCGCGATGATTCCGCCTCGAGGCAATCTCATACTCGGTGGCTTCCTCGCCGACAAACACCACGACCCCGCTTTGAATTCTTTCGGGGAAATCGCTGTAGATTTCCATTAGCACTTCACCGCGCACACCATGAGGGCGGCGGATTTTCCCGATGGCTAAGAAGACAGGCTCGCCAGCCTCCGGCGAGCCTGCCGGTCGTTCTGACGTTGTCCGCTGAGAAACTTGCTTCATCGAGGTTCTTCGACATCTAATGTTGCCCGTAAACCCTGTCGGGCTGCCGCCACTCTGAGCAAGATGCGGATCGCGTTTGCCACACGTCCATTTTTGCCGATCACCCGCCCCATGTCGTCTTTGGCAACCTGCAAGGCAATGGTCACCGCGCTTCCCTTACGCACCTCACGCACGCTGACTTGATCGGGGTACTCGACAAGGGACCGCGCCACATATTCGATTAAAGATTTCATCTTTGCCTCCTTTCAATACTTGGTTTGGAGGTGTCCAATAGCCAATCGGATCGATTATCCCTTTTGGGCTGAAAGGCTGGTTTTCGGTTGGACATTGCGGCTTGCCTGAACCGCTTGTGCTTCCTTCAGCAACGTTTCCATTGATTCACCGTTTTTATACCGCTGGAAACGCTCCAACAGCCCAATCGATTGGAAAACTTTCGCGGTTGACTCGGTTGGTTGAGCCCCTTTGCTCATCCAATCATAGACGCGATCCTCTTTGACTTGGATTGTCGCCGGATCGGTTCGAGGATTATAGAATCCCACGATCTCAAGAAAGCGTCCATCGCGCGGAGCTTCTTTATCAGCCACGACGATCCGATAGCTAGGTTGTCCTTTGAGACCAACCCTTCTTAAACGAATTCGTACCATAGAATCTACTCCTTCATATTTTCATATTCACATCAGCATCCCGCTCCAACTTCTCAGGTTGAGGGAGCGTGAAGGAGACGCCGAATCCCTGAAAAGTGGATGAGATCGCCTTTTAGCCAAACAAACGCGGTAATCCCTTCATCCCAGATTTTTTGAACGACTTCAGCAATTTCTGTACATCCCGAAATTGTTTGATCAATCGGTTCACATCCTGAACTTGGGTGCCAGAACCGCGCGCGATTCTGCGCCGTCGGCTGGCATTGAGAATTTCCGGTCGCCTTCTCTCTAGAGGTGTCATCGAATTGATAATCGCTTCTGTTATTTTAAGCTGTTTTTCAGCCTCTTGGGGAGAGATTTGGCGCGCCATCTGCCCCATGCCACCCGGCAACATTTCTAAGATTTGGCTCAGCGGGCCCATGCGTTTGATCTGACGCAGTTGCTGGGCAAAATCCTCAAGGGTAAATTCACCATCCATCAGACGAGAAGCCTGTTCCCGCGCCACCTGTTCGTCAAACGCTGCTTCTGCCTTTTCGATTAATCCGATCACATCCCCCATTCCCAAAATTCGCGAAGCCAAACGGGATGGGTCATAAACCTCCAGCGCGTCCAAAGCTTCCCCTTTACCAATGAACTTTATCGGTACCCCCGTGACGGAACGGATCGAAATTGCCGCCCCACCGCGCGCATCGCCGTCCATTTTAGTCAGAATCAAACCGGTCAAAGGGATGACCTGACGGAAACCTTGGGCAACATTGACCGATTCTTGACCGATCATGGCATCGACAACCAATAAGGTTTCCACCGGTTTGACCTGTTGACGAATGGCAGCCAATTCATCCATCAAAGCCTGATCGAGCTGAGAGCGACCGGCGGTATCCAAAATCAAAGTTGAATAACCGCCCTGTGCGGCTTTCTGACGCGCCTTGCCTGCCAATTGATCTGGCTTTACCCCCTCTTCGTAATATACAGGGACATCCAACCGTTCCCCAAGGGTTTGAAGCTGTTTGACAGCCGCCGGACGATAGGGATCAGCAGCCACCAACATCACTCTTTCCCCTTGAGAGCGAAGCGCACGAGCGAGTTTTGCCGCTGCAGTTGTCTTCCCTGAACCTTGCAGTCCAACTAACATAATCGCACGGGGTTTTTCTCCGCTCAGATTCAATCGTTCAGCGGCACCTAAGGTGTTAATCAACTCCTCATGGACAATTTTGATCACTTGCTGAGCTGGATTCAGGGCGCGAGAAACCTCTGCCCCAATCGCTCGTTCGCGCACTCGGCTGATAAAATCCTTGACAACGCCATAGTTGACATCGGCTTCCAATAGAGCTAACCGCACTTCCCTTAAAGCGGCATCCACCTCTTTCTCGGTTAGCTTACCGTGACGGCGTAATTGCTTGAAGATGGTCTCTAATCGTTCTGTAAGGCTCTCAAACATGTATATAATGAAATATCCTCTGCCTTTGATATATGCAATTTTTGATTGTAAACGCTAAATTATGAATGGTCAAGAGTTAAAAAAAGTTGAAGGAAATGAAAATCTCATCAGCAACTATTCTGATAAATCGGGGTTAAGAGTATGAATTTAACCGCTGATCATCTGTTATCATGGGTGAGAAAATTCATGAGGAGGTCTTATCATGTCTAAAGTTGCCATTGTCACCGATAGTACCGCTTACATACCAGAAGATCTATTAAGGGAGTATCAAATATCCGTTGCTCCTCAAGAGCTGATCTGGGGCGATAAAACTTACGAGGACGGTGTCGACATCCAACCCGATGAATTTTATCAACGCCTGAAAACTGCCACCGTCATGCCAACCACCTCTCAGGTGACAATTCCCAATTTCCATAAACTCTTTCAAAACTTACTCGATGAGGGAAAGGAAATCCTAGCTATATTAATTTCCGCAAAACTCTCTGGAACGATCGATTCGGCCGTTCAAGCTAAAGGGATGCTGCCTGGAGCGGCAATCGAAATTGTCGACTCTTACAGCACAGCTATGGCGATGGGCTTCCAAGTGTTGACGGTTGCAAGGGCTGCCCAAAAAGGAGCAAGTCTTGAAGAGTGTAAGCGTTTAGCCGAAGAGGTTCGCCATCACACCGGCGTGGTCTTCGCTGTGGACACCTTAGAGTTTCTCCATCGCGGCGGTCGTATCGGGGGTGGCAGCCGCTTTCTAGGGACAGCCCTGAACATCAAGCCCCTGCTCGAGGTACGCGGCGGTCGGGTTGAAGCGCTGGAACGCGTGCGTACCCGCAAGAAATCGCTGATGCGCTTGATTGAGATCATCGAAGAGCGCACCAAGGGTAAATCACCCATCCGACTCGCCACCATTCACGCCAATGCCGAGGACGAAGCACGCGAAGTGCTAGAAGAACTTACCCGTCGTCTGAACCCGGCTGAAGCGATCTTCTCCACTGTCAGTCCGGTTATCGGTACCCATGCTGGACCGGGCACGGTTGGAATCGCCTATCTAACCAGTATGTAAGTCTTGATTGGAATACCCCTTGACAATCCATGTTGTGATGAGTATAGTATCTGCACAAAGTGAGATGATTGCAGGTATGGATGAGTCTGTTTCAGATTTAGATATCGATTATCCTAGTCCCAACCATAACCCGCGTGATTGAGCAAGGTGGGGTTTAATCCCAGGCAACCTGCCAACCCCGCCGGCCAATCGCGGCGGGGTTGTTCTTTGAGGTGAAGCCATGGGAGTTTTTCGTTATCTTCTGCCTCCCCAAAAGCGTTTAGGGAAGGCTTTCACAATGGGGGATATGATTGTCCTTTTGCTGATTGCCAGCCTACTTTACGGCGGCGTTCGCCTAGCTCTTAACGCGCCGCAAAGTGTCACTGGGCCCCAAATTTCGCTATCTACCTCTGCTCTCCCCTGGTACACCCTGCTTTCGGTCGAATGACGATCAAGAAGTGCTGTATCTAGAGACTTCACCCACCGCAATCGCCCAACCGTTTTGAGGCAGTTTGGGAATTTTGCTTCATAGTGACATTTTTCACTTGTACAAGCCTCCTATCTTGTGGTATGGTTTAATGTGCAAAGACCAATTTGCATACCCTGAAATTTTCATGTAAGGATGGAGAAATGAAGAAACGCTATTGGCTGATTACCTTTCTGGTGCTGATAAGCATCATCTTCACTGCGTGTGGTGGGAGCAAACAAAGCCATTTGGAGAAAATCAAACAAGCCGGAGTCATAAAAGTTGGCACAAGCGCCGATTATCCCCCCTTTGAATATATCGACGAGAGTGGGAACATCACTGGCTTCGACATTGAACTAATGGAGGAAATCGGCAAACGCCTCGGCGTCAAGGTTGAATGGGTTGACATGCCCTTCGATAGCCTGATCGCCGGTGTGCAAGAGGGAAAGATCGATTGCTCGATCTCGGCGTTTAACTACACCGAAGAACGCGACAAAGTGGTCGATTTCAGTGATGCATACTTCACTGCTGAAGATGCCTTTATGGTGGCTGAGACTTTCAGCGGTAACATCAGCAAACCCGAAGACGTCGCTCAATATAAGGTCGGTGTACAAAGCGGCACTACCCAAGATGACTGGCTGACCAATGTCTTACAAATCCCCGAGCAGAACCTTTCGCGTTATGATCGCGCCGATCAGGCTGCCCTCGATCTCAAGAGTGGGCGGATTGAAGTGATGATGGCAGACGCCATTCCGGCAAAATCTTTAGCTCAAAAAATCGGCGGATTGAAAATTATCTATACCGCGGTGTTATCGAGCGGTCCGATGAATATCGTCTTACCTGAGGGAGATACCGAACTCGCTCAAGCCATCAATCAAATCCTCAAGCAATTACAGCAAGAAGGATTCATTGACCAGCTAGCACAAAAATACTTCACCGAGTAAGTTTTTTCGACAAAGATGGGCAGGGATAGAACCCTGCCCTTTTTCAACCTCAGACGAGTTCGGATGATCGATCAATTCTTCTCTTATATTTTGCAAGGCACCTCGGTCACCATAGCGGTGACATTGGTTGCTTTACCTCTCGGGCTCATTCTCGGTTTATTGCTGGCATTATTTTATAACTATGGTGGGACTTGGGTCTCGCGCCTGTCTGCCATCTACAGTTTGGTCATGCGCGGCGTTCCACCAATTGCTCTGCTATTCATTTTGTATTTTCTTCTATCCGGACGTCTGATCAACCTGACTCCTTTTTGGGCTGGTTCCATCTCGTTGGGCATCATCAGCTCTGCTTACCAAATGGAAATCTTACGTGGGGCACTTCAAGCGGTTGGGGAGGGGCAAATGACTGCAGCACGCGCTATCGGAATGAGCCGAATTCAAGCCATCCGCTATATTATCATCCCTCAAGCTATCCGCCTTGCTATTCCCCCATGGTCCAATGAGGCTTCGATTGTGCTAAAAGACTCCTCTTTGGTCTATGCCTTAGGGGTGCCGGAAATCCTGCGCCGCGCCCAGCAGCTCAGCGCAACCACCCAACAACCCTTCCTAGCCTTCGGAGCGGCCGCTCTCATTTACTTTATTCTGGTTTTTCTCGTCAATCGTGCCCTTGATCTTCTCGCCGAGAAAACCAAACTACCGACTTCAATGGCTTGATAAGAGGAGCTGTGAATGATGAATGAGGAACCCTATATCTTGCAAGCCAAGAACCTAACAAAAATCTACGGCGAGAACGTTATCTTTAAGGACATCTCCTTAGACGTCCGCAAAGGCGAAACCATTGTGATCATCGGGCCAAGCGGCACCGGTAAAAGCACTCTTTTGCGCTGCATCAACCTACTGACCCCCTTGAATAGTGGGCAAATCTTCCTAGAAGGTCAAGAAATCACCGCTCCTTCGGTCGATCGAGATCAAGTTCGTCAGAAGATCGGCATGGTTTTTCAAAATTTTCTCCTGTTCAATCATCTCACCGCTCTGGGGAACGTGATGATTGGCTTGACCAAAGTCAAGAAAATGCCCGCCGATCAAGCCAAACGAAAAGCTCTGTATGAACTTGAGCGGGTTGGGTTAGCCGATCGCGCCAACCACTATCCCGCCCAACTTTCCGGCGGACAACAACAACGCGTCGCCATCGCTCGGGCTTTGGCAATGGATCCCTTAGTAATGCTATTCGATGAGCCGACCTCTGC
>FWPV01008313.1_pt1 | contig 18223 bp, 8 predicted proteins | sample 2228371 | NCBI WGS metagenome assembly FWPV01 (sample SAMEA103939776, study PRJEB20133) | metagenome
AGGCTGGATGCTTGCTTGCGCAGCCAGGTCTCATGCACGGCGGATTGCAGCAGGGCGAAGTGGTAGTCGTCGTCGAAGGCGAAGACGATGAGCATGTGTGAGTAAATCCATTCCTTTGGCACAAATGAAACAGAATGCATCTGACCCACTTCAGCCCGCACCAGCACCCGGCGCAGGGGGGCGATGGCAGTGCGCATGCCGACGCGATACGCGCCAAACTGCCACCAGAACTCGCGGTTGCGCTTATCGCCGGGACCGTTCAGGCGTTCGCGCTCCGGTCTGACGCGCTCTTCCACAATCCTGAGCAAGGCGGGGCACTGGCGGGCGCGCTCCAGCGGCCAGTCGTGGAAGCAGATCACCCAGCGGCTGGGCTGCTGTGCGGGGTGGCTGTTCAGGTCTTCGCCGTTCAGGTAGGGAAAGAGGCACTCGGCGTGACGCGGGTCTGCCGCCAGCAGGCGTTCGGCTTCGTCCGGTTCCAGCACGAAACCGATGCTGCGCACAATGTCGCCCTGAAAGGATTTCCCCTCGTTTTGTTTGAGGCGAACAGGCTCGGCTTCGGGCTGGTCGTCGAGGCGCGACGAGATGAAGGGGACGGGGGTCGATTCGAGCAGGGGGAGGATGCCCTCACCCCCGGCCCCTCTCCCGCTGGGAGAGGGGAGGATGCCCTCACCCCCGGCCCCTCTCCCAGCGGGAGAAGGGAGTCTTGTCAGGGCGACGAGGTTGACTTCGACGCTGGCCTGGCCGGGCCATTTAACGAAGCGCTGGGCAAAGTGAATCCGCCCGCCCTGCCTGAGGATCACCGCCAGGCCGCTCTCGCGGGTGTCGCCCTGGCCGAGGGTGTTGGTGGCGATCATCCCCAGCCGCCCGCCCGGTTTGAGCAGGCCATAGGCGCGGCGGATGAAGGCGGCGCACAGATCGGCAGTGCCGCCAAAGGGCTGCATCGCATACTCCAGCCACTTGCGGTACGGTTCGCCAAATGCGCCGCTGATGCGCAACCCGCCCATAAACGGCGGATTGCCGATGATCACGTCAAAGCCGCCCTTATCCCCATCCCCCTCATTGGGAGAGGGATGAAACACGTCGGCAAACTCCAGCGCCCAGTGGAAGAAGGCGCGCTCGGTGCGGGCGGTCGTGACAGCGGCTTGCAGTTGCGGGTCTGGCAGGCTGCCGTGGGAGAGCGCCTCCTGAATGGCAGCGGTGGTGATGCACCTCACCCCTTCCCCAGCCCCCTCTCCCTCTGGAAGAGGGGGCTGGGGGGATGAGGCGAGGTTCTGGAAGAATGCGGCGGTGTAGGCGTCGCAGGCCAGGTGCAGGCGCTGGACGTCGGCGCTGGTTTGCGCCCGCCGGTATGCGGCGCGCTTGGCGTGCACCTGCGCGATGGTCGCTTCGGGCATGGCGGCAATCTGGCGCATCGTCTGGGCAAACGCGGCCAGCGGCGCGCTGACGAAACTGTGCTGAAAGAGCGTTGCGGCGCGCTCGCGAGCATTGCGTTTGCGGGCAGCGCTCAGCCGGGCGCGATCGGCCCTGCCGGTCGGCTGATACGCGGCGTCGGGAATGCCCGCTTCAAGATCGCGCAGATCGGCCAGCCCGACCAGCGAGTCACCGTGGCGGATGCGATGTTCAAGAAAGGTCAGCGGTTTCCCTACGGCATGGCTTTCGATCCAGAGCGCCACCCGACACAGCTCCACCGCCAGCGGGTTCTTATCGACGCCGTAGATACAGTGCGCAATCACGTCGCGGATCGCTTCGCGGACGATCTCAGGCGCGGGTTCATCGGCGTCGGCGCGGATGCGGGCCAGCTCTTTGCCCAGGCGCCGCGCCGCAGCGAGCAGAAAATGCCCGGAACCGCAGGCCGGATCGAGCACCTTCAGACTCAGCAGCGCGCGCGCTCGTTCACTGGCCGAACGGCAGCGCGCCAGCCGCGCCTGCATCACCAGTTCGAGGGTCTGGCGCAGCAACGGCGCCACCAGGTCGGGCGGCGTATAGTGCGAGCCGGTCGAACGGCGCTCGCTGCCCTCGGCAGCCAGCGCGAAGCAGGGCTGGCGATTGCGCCAGTCAATCGTCGGATGCAGTTCGAGCAGGCTCTCATAGACCGATCCCAGCTCTTCCACATCGAGCGCGGCATAATTGACCCGCCGCAGCGGGGCCGTCTCAGAGTCGCGGCTGTAGGCCAGATGCCAGAATGCGGCCAGCAGATCGCGGTTCGTCAGCGTGAACTCATCCAGCGGCTGCGGCGCAAACAGGTCGCCGTTGAGCGGCGGCACATCCAGCACCGCGGCCAGGCGCTCGTCCTGAGTCAGCTTCCACAGCGCGCGCAGACTCTGCCAGAGGTCATCATCGTCCGTCCAGGCGGCGCGGCGCTTGAGCAGGCGATGCAGGCGACTCAGGCTGTAGTGATCGCGATAGATCGGGTTGGCGCTGATCAGGCCGCGCTCTTCGGCGACGAGCAGGAAGAGGAAGCGATAGATCAGGCGCAACAGATGCTGGTGCAGCGCGAGCGCCGCCTCAGCGGCGGCGGGGTTGGCCGGATCGCAGGTCTGGCGCAGGGCAGCGTTGCGCGGATGGCGCAGAAAGCCGTTGGCCAGACGGATCATCGCCTCCTTTACCCCATCGCGCAACCGATCGCGCGCCCGGCCGCCCTGCTCCAGCGCGCGCTGGTAATACTGTTCCAGCCAGCAGCGCGCGCTGTCGGCCCCGCGCTGCGGCAGCCGACTGCGATGCGCCAGCCGGTAGAGCAGGATAAACTCCTGAAAGCGCTGCTCATGCATGATGGCGGCCAGATCGAACTCGACATACGCCTGGCGATGAACGAAGCTCGAATTGCGCAGCAGGCGCAGGCTCACCCCATTCGTCACGATGCCCCAGAGACATTCGGTGCGATTGAGATACTCTTGCGCCAGCGTATGCGGCGACCAGCGCGGACGACCGGCGGGCGCGACCCTGCCCAGTTCCTGGCGGGCGCCGACGATATGCACCGGCGGCGCATCGTCGTCACTTCCGGCGCGGTGTGAGATGGCAAAGGCGACTCCGCCGATCTCGATCGGATGGGGAGGCGGTGTCAGCTCATACCCCAGCAGGCTGAGAAACGGGATAACCCAGCCATCGCGGGTGAGGCGGGTGGCCAGGTCGGTCTCCGGCAGGCGCACCAGGCGGCTCTGAAACACCTGCCATTGCGCGCGGGCATCGGCGAAGACCGCAGCGCACTCCTCGGTGACGCGCCGGGCGGGTTCGAGACCGAAATCGACCGGGCGCTGACCGGGCACAGCCGCCGCGTCGTGCAGCAGTTGCTCGAATAGATCGGGGCTGAACAGGCCGCCTTCGAGGCGAATAACCGGGATAGATGTCATAGCTCATGCCCTGGGCGAACGTGAGCGAGTCGGGCGCCGGTTCGTATCGTACCACATCTGTGGCAGGTGAATATGCCGTTCCGCTCAATCATGCCGCTCTTCTCTCGCTGGCTCATGCTGAAATTGCGCTGAAGTCCATTGCGCGTGTCCTGGCAATCAAGACAAGAGCGCGCAACCCAATCTGCGATTCATCACCATGACCGTTGTGAACGTCATGCCCTGGGATGGCACCCCCTGGCGGCTGACAGAAAAGATATGCCGTGAATGTCGATCATACCCGTAACGGTGGTTAGGGCAACGGCGTCACCACCAGCAACCCCAGCGCATCCGGCGGCAAGGTCGGCTCTACGCGCAGCTCGCGAATGCGCATCTGCGCGGCCTGCCGGATGCGTTTGTGCGCCTCGGCCAGCTCGGCGGCGCGCGCGCGCAGGCGCGGGGTGAGGTGCGGTTCGACCATCGGCCAGGCCGAGATGGCAGCCTCGGCCAGCTCGCGTTTCTCGGCGATGGGCACATTGGCATCAGGGCGGGCGCTGGCCAGCAGCGCGAGCGCCTCGTCATCGGGCAACCACTCGATGCGGTCGGAGGGCGCGCCGACGTAGCCGGCGACGCGCACCTCTTCGGCCAGCAGCGGCGCGCGGTTGGGCAGATGGATCAGGTAGCGGGCGCGCAAGAGCCACAGCGTGGTGAGCCGGGCGACGGCGCGCGAGCGGATGACGCCGCAGCGGGCGGCGACGGCGCCTCCCCCCACTCCGTGGGGGGACTGGGAGGGATCCGCAAGCGCTTCTTCAAACAGATACTGCGCCAGCGCGGCGATGAACGGATGGTTGCGCCCCAGGTAGGTTGCCCCGGCGGGCGTTGGCGACACGAAGCTCACCAGCCATTCATCCTGTCCCCCCGCGCGCGGGTGGGGCGAGGGGAGCGTCGCGCGCACTATCTCCGGAACCATCGCGGTCGCCGCAGGCGCAATCGCAATCCGAAACACCTCGGCGCGCCGGTCGGGCCGCACCGTCACATGGAGGCGTTGCGCCGCATCCAGCGCGAACGCTTTGACGGCAGCGGCATCGCCGAGCACAGCATCAATTGCTTCTAGCTCGCGCTGCACCTCTGCCGGCTTGAGGGCGCGTTGCGCGAAGCGAGTGCGGGTGATCCGCTCGCGTTCGGCGTCACGCTGCCAGCGCTGGTGGAGGCGATCAACATCTGGCACGCCCAGATCGAGGGTCAATTGAGTGGCGGCGCCGGTTTCGGCTGACCATCCCTGCATGAAGAGCGCATGCAAGACCGCCTCGGTCACGCTGGCGCTCTCTTCCGGAACCGGGACATGGGTGCCCAGCGCCCGATGGATTTCGGCGGCTTTATCGAGCAACACCTCGATCACGACCCCGTCGACCGGATTGTCAGCGCCGTAGTAGCGAATGACCCGCACGTCACGGGCAGGTTGCCCGTACCGATCGACCCGGCCCTCGCGCTGTTCGAGCCGATTGGGATTCCAGGGCAGATCGTAGTGAATGACCGCATTGAACGCCTCTTGCAGATTGATCCCCTCTGAGAGGCAATCGGTCGCCACCAGCACGCGCGGGCGCTCCCGATCGATCGCCGCGATCCGCATCCGCCGCTCCTCGTCGGGCTGCCGACCGGTCAGGCAGATCACCTGCGCCGGCAGGGGTTCGAGCCGCTGCCGCAGCATTTCGGCCACATATTCCGCCGTGGCCACATAGCGACACCAGACTATCGGATGCCATCCCTCGGCGAGCAATCGCCGGACGGTCTGCGCCACGCCGTCGAGTTTGGTGTCGGCCCCGGTTGCGATCAGTGTCGCCGCGAGCTTCGCCAGCTCGCGCAGTTTCCGTCGTTCGCTCTCGCGCAGCGTCGCCTCCGCCCGTTCGATCGGCGGCGTCGGCATCTCATCGTCCACGCGGTCATCGTCCGGCTCGAACACGAATCCGCGCCAGTCACGCTCATCGGCCTCGTCACCGGTCGCAGCGTCGCCAGACTCCTCCAGACCCATCCGGGCCTGGCGCGTCTCCAGCGCCTTCTGCGCCGCCGCCGGGCTCGACATCACGCAGCGCAGGAGCGCGAGCGCGCCCCAGTAGCGCACGCGCCGCTTGCGCTCTTCCAGATGAGCGCCGGTGCGCACGATCTCGGCGCAGAAGGCGTAGGTCTTCTGAAACAGGGCGTGATAGGTCGGCGACAGGCGGTAGGTCTGGTCTTCGGCGATACGGCGGGGAAAGCACGCCTCATGTTCCCAGTCGCGCTCGATGTCGCGGCGCGTGCGCTGGACAAAATGGTGCGCCATGCGGCGCACCTGCGCTTCCGAGAGACTGGCGAACTCCCATGCGGCAAACTGCGGATCGAGCAATCCGAGCAACGAACGGAAGGCGCTATCGATCCCGCTATGCGGCGTGGCGGTGAGCAGGAGCAGATGGCGCTGCGGATGAGACGCCGCCAGTTCCTGCACCAGGCGGTGTCGCTGCTGCTGGTTCTGGTTCTGCGCCATTGCCGCGCCGTGCGCCTCATCAACAATCACCAGTTCGGGCGCGTGGAGCAAAAAATGGTGGCGATGACGCTCACTCTTGACCCAGTCAATGCTGATCACCTGCACCGGGAAGTGTTCGTAGATCGCGCGTCCCGGCGGTGTTTCCCGCTCCAACTGTCTGACAGTGCCCGCGCGGATCACTACTGCCTCGTGGAAATGAAACTTCTCGATCAGTTCCTGCTGCCACTGGTCGCACAGGTACGGCGGGCAAAGCACCGCCAGCCGCTTAATCTCGCCGTGTTCCCACAACTCGCGCGCAATCAGCAACGCCTCAATCGTCTTGCCCACTCCCACGTCATCGGCGATCAGCATGCGCACCGGATCGAGACGCAACGCCATGAGCAGCGGCACAAACTGGTAGGCGCGCGGACGGATCGAGATGCGGCCCAGCGACCGCAGCGGCGCGGCGCCTTCACGCAGCATGAGGCGCGCTGCCTGCCAGAGCAGACGCGCTGCCACCGCATCACCGAGATCATCAGGGGAAGGCAGGCGAAACTGCGAGGGGCGCACGCGCTCTTCGGGCAGCTCATACCCCAGCAGATCGGCGAGACCGCGATGCACGACCACGACATCATCGAGCGAGCCGGTCAGCGGGCGCAACCGCCAGAGCGTGTCATCATCGCTGGGCAGCAAGACCCAATCGCGATTGCGGCAGCGCACGATGGATCCGGGCGTGGGGACAGTTGTCGTCATGGCACACCATTGCTGTGACAGAAACAATTCCGATCAGGCAGATCGAGACGCGCAGGCCGGGAGTCGGTGAGGGCATGCAAACCACCACGTTCACGAACTCATGGCACCATTGTATTATAGCCAGATTTGGTCGCCGAAGCGCCGCGCAAGGTATGGCGGGGAATTGCAGCGCACGATAACGAGGAGGCCGGAGGCCTTTGAACGCCGCTGGGCAACGGGCTAGTCCTGACGATCAGGTTCGCTGTCAACAGGCGCTCCTCTCGCGCACTTCGCGGAGACATTCGGGCGCTGCGCCATCGGTTTGCCGCAGGGCGGATGGAGGCAGGAGAGAACGAGACCCTCTGTGACCTTCGCGCCTCTGTGGCGTCACCTCACCCGATCGCCTGGCAACACCCGATCGCCTGGCAACAATCATCCCGGAGCGACGCTGCGCTGCGCCATCGCTCCGGGATTAACGACACGCCCGCCGGCGCTACTCGTTCACAATTCCTTCCAGCCGATCTTCCAGATCCGCGTGCAATTCGCGGAGGCGTTCGAGCGTTTCATCGTCGGTTTGCCACATGCCGCGCGAGTGCGCTTCGAGCAATCGTCCCACCATATTGCGGGCCGCCTCCGGATTGAGCGCCTCGATCCGCGATCGCATGGCATCATCGAGCACGAAGGTCTTCGCTGCTTCGTCGTAGACCCAGTGATCGACCGCATCGGTGGTGGCGCTCCAGCCCAACATGTAGGTAAAGCGGCTGGCAATTTCGGCAGCGCCGTTATGGCCGTGACGCAGCATCCCCTCGTACCACTTCGGGTTGAGGAACTTGGTGCGGTATTCGACCCGCAGGGTTTGTTCGAGGGTTTGCAGCTTCGTTTCAGCGGTGAAGCTCTCGACGAAGTTGAGCGGCACACGCTTGCCGGTGGCGCGCTCGGCGGCGGCTTTCAGGGCGCCCGAATAGCCGTAGTAGTGCTGCATGTCGGTCAGACCGTACTCGACGCTGTCGATCTCCTGCGCAACCCGGCTGACGGTGCTGAGCAGTGATCGCAAGACGGCGGGCTGAGCCTGTCCCTGTTGCCGACCGCCGAAGGCGTAGGCATTGCGCTTGATGAACAACTCTTCCAGTTCTTCACGCTTCTCCCATGCGCTGCCTTCAATCGCTTCATCGACATCGGTGCCGTAGGTGCCGGCGGCCTGGGTAAAGATACGCGCGGTGGCCTGATCAAAGGTCTGACCGGCAGCCATCATCTCCTGCACGTGCTTGCGGATGAAGTTCAGCTCAATCGGCTCGTCAGCCTCGGCGGCCTCGCGCACCAGACGGTCGAGCATATCCATCGTGCCGGCGAAGATGTCACGGAAGATACCGGAAGCAGTCATCAGCACATCGATGCGCGGGCGGCCCAGCTCGGCAAGCGGGATGAGCGCGTAGCGTCCCACCTTACCCTGGCCGTCTTTCACCGGTCGCGCGCCGATCAGTCCCAACACGATGCCGATCGACTCGCCCTTCGTCTTGATCGCATCGAGGCCCCAGAGCACCTGCGCAATCGTCTCAGGGTACTGGCCGGTTTCGGCGCGATGGGTTGCGATCAAGGTCTCGGCGATCCGCCAGCCGCGCTCGTAGGCGCTGTCGGTCGGGATGCGGAACGGATCGAGACTATGGATATTGCGACCGGTTGGCAGCACGCTCACGCCATCGCGAATGATGTCGCCGCCAGGCGCAGCCGGAATGTAGCGACCGGCCAGACCGCGCATCAGATAATCAATCTCTTGCGTGTTATCGCGCAATGCAGCCAGCAATGCGCGCCCGTGCTGGATCAGGCCGGTCAACTCGTGCCCGGCTGGCAGGCCAAACTGGCGAGCCGCCTGTTCGGGCGACAGATGGCCAAACACCGCCTGTTGCACCAGCTCGGCGCAGCGCGCATCGATCTCATCGCGCAGGGCCAGGGCGGCAGCATCACCCTGCCGCGCCTGGGCCAGCAGTTCGCCGTAGCGGAGACCGGCCTGGCGCGCGGCAAGCAGCAGATCGGCCAGACTAGGCAACTCGCCCCGTGGCACCTTGAGCGTTTCCACGATCAGCGTGAGCTGTTCTTCGACCGGGGGTGCGCTGCCCAGTACGTGCAGCCGGTCGGTGATCATTGTCGCTGCCAGATCGCGCAGATAGGCATACGCCCGCGATGCAAAGCGGCTAAACGGCTCGGCGGGCTGCCGCGCCAGCTCATTGTCGAGATTGAGCAGTGCGATCTTCTGCATGATGGCAATCGCTTCAGGGCTTTGATCATCATCGGCCACCGCTTGCGGGCGCTCGCGGTACTCGGCCAGCAAATCCTGGAGGGCCTGCAACTCGCGGTACAGGCCAGCGCGGCTATATGGCGGAATGGCATGGCCAATAATCGTGCTGTAGCCGCGTCGCTTGGCAATGTTGGCTTCTGCCGGGTTGTTGATCGGGTAGATGTAGAAATTGGGCACGTCACCCAGCAGCACATCCGGCCAGCAGCGTTCGCTCACGCCCAGTTGCAGGCCGGGCATCCACTCAGCGGTGCCGTGCATGCCCATGTGGATGATGGCGTCAGCGCCAAAACCCTCGGTCAGATAGCGATAGAAGAGCGCGTATTGATGATGCGGCGTGTTTTCCCTGTCGAACAGGAGCCGCATCGGATCGCCGGGCATTCCAATCGCCGGCTGCACACCGATGAAGATATTGCCGAGCTGAGCGCCGGCCAGACGCACCCGATCGCGTCCGAGGGGGGCAATATCGCCGGGGAACGCGCCCCAGCGGGCATTGATCCGCTCCTGATCGGTGGGCCGCAGCCAGCGGTAGAAATCTTGCAGACTGGCGCTCACACTCATCACGACCGGCGGATGCCCAGGCGGCAGCGGCTGGTCGCTGACCAATCCTTCAAGACAGCGGGCAAAGGTCGCCGGATCATGCGGGTAGCGACCGACGTTGTAGCCTTCGGCGGCCAGGCGGTCGAGCACGGCAATCAAACTGGCCGGCACGTCGAGCAGCGCGGCGGTCGCCACCTTGCCCTGTCCGGGTGGATAGTTGTAGACGATGATTGCAACCTTCTTCTCGCGATTGGCCTTCTTGCGCAGGCGAACGAAGCTGCGCGACAGGCGGGCCAGCCGCTCGAGACGGTCGGGAACGGTAGTAATGGTGCTGCCGCGCATTCCGCCGAGCACCACCGGCGCAACTGCGCCATCCATTTCAGGCAGACTGAAGAGGAACGTGCTCTGCAACGGCCCCACGCCGCGCTCGCGCCAGTCGTCCTCATCCTGCACAAACAGCGGCTGGGCGACGATGTATGGCGTATCGAGCTTGCTGAGCAGCTCGCGCGCGACATCAGTGGTCAGGCCGGCTTTCGTCGAACCAGCCGGGCCGCCCACCAGCGGAAAGCCCATCGTATTGATGATCAGATCGACCTTCATGTGGCTCAGCCACTCGCGCACCACGATGTGGCTCTCGATGCCCATCACGAAGATCGGCAACACCCGTAGTCCTGCTGCCTCGAGCGCATGCACGATTTTCCCATGGTAATCAGCGCCTGACAGGATGTGGGCGCGGAACGAGAGCACCGCAACCGTGCCGAGCGGCGCCGGCATACCCTTGCGCGCGCGATTGCGCTCCTTCTCCCAGCGCTCGTACTCGGCAGGGCTGGCAAAGAGTCGCGGCGCATCAGGGTGCGCGAAGCCCATGTTGGGCATCTCGACAACGGGATCGACGCGCAACTGGCTCATGCCGCTGTACTCGCGCATCACCAGCTTGAACATGTTTGCGGCGTTAGCAATGCTGCGATGGTTCCAGTAGTTGTTGACATTCGTCCAGTTGCGGAAGTCGTTCAACCGTTTGCCCGGCAGGAAATTGATCAGTTTCGAGGTGATCTTCTGAAGTTTGACATAACCGTACAGGGCGTCTTCTTCACGGCCACCGACCAGGAGGCGGGCAACATTCTGCACCGGCTTGGGCATGCCCTTGCCGCCCTTCAGGTTGTACGAACCGACCTTGTTGAGCCGCATCACTTCGGGCAAACTCTCGAAGGCGAAGACCACGGGCGGGTCGTGGCGTTCGATCATCGGTATGAGCGTTTCTGCGATCTCATTCAAGGTGATGAGTGAGAGGAACAGGCACTGGCAACGAGCAATTGCCGCTTCAACCTCAGCCGGTCGCGCGGTGACATCGCCATCCTCGAAGACGTGCAGGCGAAAGCCGGGAACCTCTTTGCGCACTTCGGCTTCGGCCCGCCGGAAAAAATCCTGACTGTAGCGTTGCAGGCCGAGAACCATTGCAAATTCAACTGGCTGGCTCATAGCACCATTGCTCCTTAAGTTGCATCTATCCTGATGATAGTATGCAAGATAATCTCATAAAAAACAACCTGAACAGAAAACGAACAAAACCTGTGCATTTATGCACAGGTTTTGAACAGTTTTCGCACAACTAAATTTACTAATCGCCATATTCCATCACTGTGCCAAGAAAGCGCAACGCTTCTTGCTCTGTGCCAAACAGGCCGATTCCACTGACAAAGCGCACTAATGGAGCAAAAAACAATAAATGCTGCTCTGAAACCACGAACGCGATCCGACCTAAATGCTTATGGCGCGTGATCGCTTCGGTGCGCTGGCGCGCGCCCCAGTCCGCGCCCGAAATTCGCCGCCCATCCACGAGCAGATCAGTAGGACGTGGACACTGATCGAGTAGTCGCCACATGTCGTGATAATACCGTTCCGCTTCAGCCAAGTGAAGATGATCCTCCAGCACAACCCAGATCAGATCATGGGCCCGGCGGCGAATGCGGTAGGGCATAGTGTACTCCCTCACAAGTTTGCTCCACGTGTTGCACATTATACATATTTTTGCTGTATATGTCTAGCGAAAAAGCGTGAACTTCGCTGCGCGAACGGTGTGCAATCCGGCTCAAGCGCTCACAAATGGGCATCATCGCTCTGGTGAACGCTCGCTTTCAGCCGCGTTGCCGGCAGGCAGTGGATCAGGCCTGTCTTGCTGCCGGTTGACGAGCAATCGGGGCGCTGCTATAATCGCCGCCGAAATCTGGCGAGACAGACGCTCTGCGACCACAATGGAGAGGTTTGTTGGTATGGGATTCTTCGACTATTTCATCACAATTAGTCCTGAATTTGGCTCGTATGCATGGACATTTTTCATTGTCCAGATTGTGCTGGTCGCGAGCGGCGCCTACTTTATCTGGCTGCATACCGAGCGCAATGTGGTGCGGGCAACGTTTTTCCGTCAGTTGGGAATTGCATTGATGATTGTCGGCGGTGTTGGGGTTGCGCTGGGCGTCGCCCGTATGCTCAATGTGTCGCCCTTCAACCAGCGCTTTTGGTTTTATATTCAACTGGTGATTGAGCTGGCGATCGGCGGGTATGTGTTTTACTATATGCGCAACGTTCTGCCGGAACTGATGCGAACGTCGCGCGCGCGCCCTGTGGCACCGCGCCAGACTCCGACTGCCGCCGCGCCGGCTACTCCGCGACCAGTGGCGACAACCAGCCGCCGCGAAGCCCGCCGTGATCGGAAACGGAAGCAGAAATAGCCGAGGAGTTGCTCAGGCATCACCCGTTTGTGCTGTCGGCGCAGGCAATGGTCGCTTCTTTCGCTCTGGCGCCCCAACACGTCATTGCGCGGGCACGTCAGCGCCCAAAGCAATCCCCTGCGTCAGCGGGAAGCGCTCCTCAGCGCCCGCTTCTGCTCCCCTCTCCCAGCGGGAGAGGGGTCGGGGGTGAGGGCGCGCAGGCGATGGCCGCGCTGCGTTGCCCCGATCCATATCTCCCAGCGGGAGAGGGGTCGGGGGTGAGGGCGCGCAGGCGATGGCCGCGCTGCGTTGCCCCGATCCATATCTCCCAGCGGGAGAGGGGTCGGGAGTGAGGGCGCGCAGGCAATGGCCGCGTCGCCGTCATCCGGATCATACCCACGTTAGATGTTGCCATTATCACACCGGCGGCGGCGTAGCCGGCGGCTGCCAGGTGGTCTTGACCATCAGCGCCACGCGCAGCAAGCGGTGATATTCGGCGCGCGGAATCTCGATCGTGCCGAACTGCAACATGTGCGGCCCCGCGATAAACTGCGAGTCGAGCAGCACAAAACCGTTCTGGCGCAGATGATGGACGAGATGCACCAGCGCGACTTTGCTGGCGTCACGGACGCGGTGAAACATGCTTTCGCCAGCAAAGAGGCCGCCAAGCGCAACGCCGTAGAGACCGCCCGCCAGCTCGCCATCGCGCCAGCATTCGACGCTGTGCGCGTAACCAAGCTGGTGCAGTTCGCAGTAGGCGCGAATGATCTCGGCTGAGATCCAGGTCGTTTCGCGCCCCGGCGCCGGTTCGGCGCAGGCTGTGATCACCTCGCTGAAAGCCCGGTCGAAGGTGACAGTGAAGACGCCAGATCGCACCGTCCGGGCCAGCCGCCGCGGAACGTGAAATCGCTCATCGAGCGGGATGATCGCGCGCCAGCGCGGTTCATACCAGCCGATCTCGCCGTGTTCATCGGCCATCGGGAAGATACCCTGCCGATAACCGGCCAGAAGCAGCTCAGGAGTCAGGCGTGTGGTATCCATCGTCAACGATACAATCGGTTGAGGCCAGCGCTGATGATGGCAACGGCCCAGCCGAGCAGAGCGACGCTTAACAGCAGCCCAAGCTGCGCTGGCCAGTCACCGGCCTGGGCGCTCAGCGCCGGCAGTCGCCCGATCAGCAGCGGCGCGCCGATGACGCCGTACACAAAGCCGCCGAGCAGCAGCGGCATGGGTATGACGGCTGCGGCCATGCTGGGCCACGAGTAGCGCTGCACCGTGATCAAGACATAGCACAATCCGTAGGTCATCGTTGCGCTCATCAGCGCGGCCAGCAGCTCGGCGCTCAGCCCAAACGGGAGGGCGCCCAACAACGTCGGCGGGGCCGGTTCGCGCAGACCAAGCAGACTGAAGAGCAACTGGACACTCACAAAGACCAGGTAGGTAAACCATCCGCTCAAGGTGTTGGGTGTCCACCAGCGCATCATTGTCACGACCAGGACGATCAGCGCAGGCAGCGTTTCCGGCCAGGCTGCGCCGAGCGATCGGATCGGGTCGAATGGCGTGGTCAGCGCGGCCAGCACCGAGCCGGGCGCAGGCACGCTCTGCAGGCTGTAGATCAGGCGCCAGAAGGGGGTAAGCAGGGCGCTCAGTTGACCGCCCGCCAGCGCAAACAGGTAGATTGGCGCGCGTTGTTGCCACCAGAGCCATACCGCTGCGCCGTAGAGCAACGTTGCAATGATTATCGCGAGCAGATGTTCCCCTCCTTGCTGCCATGAACTGCGCATGCGGTTCCGCAGCTCCCGCCTCGCCGGCGCTGCCGCAGCGGAAGAAGCGCGGGGCAGGCCCAGCGTTACTCCCAGCGATACTCCTTCACCATGCCATCTTCCAGTGTGAAGAGCTGATCGGTCAAGCCATATTCACGCTGAGCGGCATCAAACTGAATCTGATGCGCGACGCTGGTCAGAATACTCTCATCGGCATCACTGAACGCAATCAGGAAATCGCGGTTAGGAATCCCGATCACCATATTCCCTGGGAAGTGGGGTTGCCAGCTCGCCAGCAGATCGGGCAAGAGCAAGCGAGTCGCGTCATATCCGTCCTGGGTATTGGCAATGATCAGGCGCTGCGGCCCTTCGCCGGTGATCAGAAACTGCGCCCGCTGTTGGGTGCGCGCAGCCAGATTGGCCAGCGCCTGTTCGTGCAGGTGATGCTCGCCGACACCCCACCGTTCGAGATGCTGCTCGTTGATGTAGGCCACGCGCTGCGGCTCATCAATCACGTAAGCGATGATCAGGTCTGCCAGAAAGGGCCGGTACGCCAGCATCGGCAGTTTCTGTTCAAAGACCGCGTTGAGCAGCGTGATCGGCTTCAACATCGGCATAACCTGACCGGCAACGTCAGCAAAGGTGGCAGCGTCACGCGCCGGCGTCGACTCGCGCAATGTGCGCAGGAGCGTGTGATAGACCAGCTCGAAATGTTCGGGCGCCTGCTGGTAAGCGCGATAGAAAGCGGTCAGGTCAACTCGCAGACGGCGTTGACCGGCGCGCGCCTGCACGATCATTCCTTCGCGCCCAAGCAGATCGATCTCTGGCGCAGCGCGCAGGCGCTGCTCGATTTCAGCAGCGAAGGCTGCCTGATCCATCCAGCTCTGAGCTTCCATCATTCATCATCCTTCACACTGATACTGTCGAGACTGTGCTGCCAGATGGCGCGTAGATCGGCAACCGGCAGATCGATCAGCGTCTGAGCGCCAGCGGTGATCCGCAGATTGGGGGTCGCGCAAACGTCGCCCAGTCGCAACAGGGGCAGCCCGGCAAGCGCCGCTTCAAGCGCAGGCGCGTGCTCTGGAGCAACTTCGAGCAGGAAACGGCTCGGCGTCTCGCTGAAGAGCAGCGTGATCGGATCGAGCTGAATGCCGTCCAGCGCGAGATGCATGCCCAGCTCGCCGGCAATCGCCATTTCCGCTGCCGCCACCGCCAGTCCGCCTTCGCTCAGATCGTGGCAGGCGCGCACCAGGCCGGCGCGGATCGCGCGATGCAGCGCGCGGAACGTGGCCCGCGCCAGCGCCAGATCGACCTGCGGCAACTCGCCGGCATCGGCAATCATTCCCACCGCCGCCAGATGACTGCCGGCAAAGGCCGGTCGGGTTGCGCCGAGCAGGTAGATCAGGTTGCCGGGCTGCTTGAGATCCATGGTGACGCATTGACCAATGTCAGGCACGTGGGCCAGCGCCGAAATAAGCAACGTCGGCGGAATCGCCACCCGCTGCCCGTTCGCGTCACGGTACTCGTTGTTGAGCGAGTCTTTGCCGCTAATGAAGGGGGCGCCAAATGCGACGGCGCCGTCGTAACAGGCGGCTGCCGCTCGCACCAGTCCTGCCATGCGATCCGGCTGTTTCGGATCGCCCCAGCAGAAATTGTCGAGGAGGACGGTGCGATCGGGATCGCCGCCAACCACGACGACATTGCGCAGCGCCTCATCGATTGCAGCCAGTCCCATCCAATAGGGATCGCGCAGACCGTAGCGGGGACAAATGCCAAACCCAAGCGCCAGCCCATCGGCAACCGTCGGGAGCGGCTGAATGACTGCCGCATCAGACGGCCCGGCCAGCGCTGCGCCCACCAGCGGCTTGATGACGGTGCGCCCGCCAACCTCGTGGTCGTAGGTGCGAATGATCCGCTCTTTTGAGGCGATCGAGGGATGGGCCAGCAGGGCGCGCAGCGCAGCCTCCGGATCCACGCCGTCAAGGCGCGGCGTCTGGCTCAGCGCGGGCGACGGCGTCCAGCGCGCGGTCAGTGTTCGCTGCGGGCGTCCCTCGTGCAGGAACGCCATCTCAAGATCAACCACGGCCAGATCGCGGTAGAAGACGCGCAGACGCCGATCATCGGTGAAGCGACCGATCGGGGTGGCTTCGACATCTTCGGCTTTACAGAGGGTCAAGAGCGCAATCAACCGGTCAGGCGGCACGGCCAGCACCATACGCTCCTGCGCCTCCGACAGCCAGATCTCCCATGGTTGCAGGCCGGCATACTTGCACGGCACTCGCTCAAGATGCACCTCGGCTCCGGTTTCGGCGCCCATTTCGCCCACCGCCGACGACAACCCGCCGGCGCCGCAGTCGGTAATCGCCGAGTAGAGATGGGCATCGCGCGCCTGCAACAGCACATCGAGCATCTTCTTCTCGGTAATCGGATCGCCAATCTGCACTGCGCTGCCCACTTCGCTGGCAGTGGTGTGCGTCAACTCGATGCTCGAAAACGTGGCGCCATGGATACCATCGCGGCCAGTGCGCCCGCCCATCACGACAATGATGTCGCCGGGCTGGACGCGGCGCGGATGGAGGCCGCGCGGAGCCAGGCCAACCGTTCCACAGTAGACGAGCGGATTGGCGGTATAGCCGGGATCGAAAACCACGCCGCCGGCGACGGTTGGAATGCCGAGCTTATTGCCATAATCGCGGATGCCGGCCACCACCCCGCTGGCGATCCGGCGCGGATGAAGCACGCCGGCGGGCGGCGGCGGCGCATCAGGCATGCCAAAGCACAAGACATCGATATTGGCAATCGGACGCGCAGAGACGCCCAGCACATCCCGAATGACGCCGCCGACGCCGGTATTGGCGCCGCCGAACGGTTCCAGGGCGCTGGGATGATTATGCGTCTCAACCTTGTAAGACACCTCATAATCGGGGTCAAAGGCAATAATGCCGGCATTATCGACAAATGCGCTCAATACCCAGTCATCATTGCGGCCAGCCAGCGCCTGCTCGGTCGCTCGCATCAGAAATGTGCGGATCAGGCTGTCGATCTCGACTTTGCCGGCAGAGAGGCGGGCCAGCATCGGGTAGAGCGCCGGATCGACCGTCAGCGGCTCTGGCGGCTGCTCATACTGCACCAACGCCTTGAAGGTCTTGTGCGAGCAATGCTCACTCCAGGTTTGCGCAATCGTCTCCAGCTCGCCATCGGTCGGATCGCGCCCCTGCGCGGCATAGTATGACTGAATGGCGCGCATCTCGGCCAGATCGAGCGCCAGCACGCCGCGCTGGCTGATCGCCAGCAACTCAGCATCGTCAGCAGCGCGCAGCGGCACCATTGCCACCACCGGCTTCACCGGCGCGGGGTCGGCAACCAGCGCCGTATAGAACGCAATGCGTTCGGAAGCCTGTTCGCCGGCGCGATAGGCAAGCGTTGTCTGAACCACCTCGATCGCCAGCTCGGCGGCGGCTTGCGCCGGATCGGTCTCTGGCGGCAACAGATAACGACGCAACGAGCGCGCATGCTCAACGCCGCGCACCCCCAATCGGCGCGCGCCCTCAACCACCGTCTCCCCTTCGCTGTCAGTCACGCCAGGGCGGTAAGCCACTTCCAGCGCCAGCAGCGCGGAAGCGGGCAGAAAGGGATCGGTCAGCGTCTGATCATCGGCAACCGGCTGCCAGTGGGCTTGCTGCACCACCGGATCGTGGAGCAGGTGATCGACGACCTGCCTGACGGCTGCCGGCGTCAGCTCAGGGCCGGCCAGGAGATAGAGCGTGTGTACTGAGGAGGCAGCGCGCGGCGCTACCGTCACAAGGTAGAGTGACATAACTACTCCGCAATTGGGTGTCGGCGCGAGCAATCAGGCTGTTTGCAACCGAATCTATGCCCATCGTTCAACCGATCTTGGTTCGAGTATACCATCTTCTCAGCCGAGTTTTGCAAGGAAGGTCGGGCATGGCGGATGGCAACCAGCAACACCCAACGTTCACAAAGACTGCGCTGATGGATCGCGCATGCCTGCTCGTCATATCCTTAATCGCTCCCGGCCACCGGCGGGCAGCCTGCCCACGAGCGGCTGGCGCGAGCAGCTACGACATCGTCGCTGGCAAACGACGGTGGCGACATGCCGTCACGGCGCAGCCAGGCGCTACTGTTTCTTCGCGTCTCTGTGGCGCCATCAGCAGCCGAGCGTTCGCGGGCGGGCGCGCAGCTTCCCCTGGCGGCTGATGGAAAGGAGCTTCCGTGAACATGTGTCACCGTCCGCCCTTCGGCGTCGATGAGATAAAACTCGCCTGTTTTTTCCAGGAACTTCGCACATTTGTGAAAACCTCATCTGATATACTCGTCATGAAGGCGACGAACGATGAATGGCAGGCCAG
>FWPV01007692.1_pt1 | contig 18216 bp, 11 predicted proteins | sample 2228371 | NCBI WGS metagenome assembly FWPV01 (sample SAMEA103939776, study PRJEB20133) | metagenome
GTCCACATGACCGATCGTCCCAATGTTCACATGCGGCTTCGTCCGCTCAAACTTCTGCTTTGCCAACTCCTCGTCAGTCCTTTCCTGAACACAACCGGGAAGCCGGGGCGAGCCCGCTCCTCGAACCGGTCCTCACGCCCCCACAGGCTGACCCTGATACCTCGCCAGCAGTTCGGACGCCAGCGTCTTCGGCACTTCCTCGTAGTGCGAGGGCTCCATCGTGTAGGAAGCCCGTCCCTGCGTCATGGAGCGCAGCGTCGTCGCGTAGCCGAACATCTCGGCCAGCGGCACATACGCCCGGATCACCTGGGTGTTCGCCGGACCGGCCTCTATGCCGTCGATGCGGCCGCGCCGGGAGTTCAGGTCCCCGATGACGTCCCCCAGGTTCTCCTCCGGAGTGATCACCTCCACCGACATGACCGGCTCCTTGATCACCGGAGCGGCCTGACGGACACACTCCTTCAGCCCCATCGAGCCGGCGATCTTGAACGCCATCTCGGAGGAGTCCACCTCGTGGTAGCTCCCGTCCACCAGGCGCACCTTGATGTCCACGATGGGATACCCGGCGAGCGCCCCGGTGTCCAGGGCCTCCCGCACTCCGGCCTCCACGGCCGGGATGTACTCCTTCGGGACCACGCCGCCCACGATGGCGTTCTCGAAAACGAATCCCTGCCCGGGCTCCAGCGGCTCCACCTCCAGCACCACGTGCCCGTACTGTCCGCGCCCACCCGTCTGCCGGACGAAGCGCCCTTCGGCGCGCGCCGGCTTCGTGATGGCCTCACGGTAGGCCACCTGCGGCCGCCCGTGGTTGGCCTCCACCTTGAACTCCCGGTAGAGGCGGTCTATGATGATCTCGAGATGGAGCTCCCCCATCCCGGCGATGATGGTCTGCCCCGTCTCCTCGTCCGTGTAGGTCCGGAAGGTCGGGTCCTCGGCGGAAAGCCTCTGCAGAGCCACCCCCATCTTCTCCTGGTCGGCCTTGGTCTTGGGCTCGATGGCCACGGAGATGACCGGCTCCGGAAAAGTGATGGACTCCAGCAGGATGGGGTTGTTCGCGTCGCAAAGCGTGTCGCCCGTCCCGGCCTCGTTCAGGCCGACGGCGGCGACGATATCCCCGGCATAGACCTTGTCCACATCCTCCCGGTGGTTCGCGTGCATCCTGAGAATGCGCCCGATGCGCTCGCGCTTCTCGCGGGAGGCGTTGTGGACCTGCGCGCCCTTCTCCAGCGTTCCGGAGTATACACGGAAAAACGTCAGACGTCCCACATACGGGTCGGACATCACCTTGAACGCCAGCGCGGCGAAGGGAGCGCTGTCCGAAGGCTCCCGCGTCACCGTCTCTCCCGTGCGCGGATGCACCCCCGAGACCGGCCCGATGTCCACCGGGCTCGGCAGGAAATCCACGATGGCGTCCATCAGCAGCTGGACACCCTTGTTCTTGAAGGCCGTCCCGCACAGCACGGGAACAACCGTCCCGCGGATCGTAGCCTGACGCACCGCGGCCACCAGCTCCTCCTCCGACGCCGGGTGCCCTTCCAGGTAGCGCTCCAGCAGATGGTCGTCCACCTCGGCCAGAGACTCGTAGAGCTTCTCGCGCCACTCCTCCGCCTGGTCGCGCATCTCCGCGGGAATCTCCACGACGTCCATCTTGACGCCCAGGTCGTCCCCGTAGATGACGGCGTTCATCTTCACAAGGTCCACGATGCCGCGGAACTCCGACTCCTGCCCGATGGGCAGCTGCACGGGCACCGCGTTCGAGCCGAGCCGCTCCCGGATGCGCTGCACCACCTTGAAGAAGTCCGCCCCGACCCGGTCCATCTTGTTGACGAAGCAGATGCGCGGGACGTTGTAGCGGTTGGCCTGCCGCCAGACCGTCTCGGACTGCGGCTGGACGCCCTCGACCGCGCTGAACACCGCCACCGCCCCGTCCAGGACCCGCAGGCTGCGCTCCACCTCCACCGTGAAGTCCACGTGCCCCGGAGTGTCGATGATGTTAATCTGATGGCCCCGCCACTCGCAGGCCGTCGCGGCGGACGTGATGGTGATGCCCCGCTCCTGCTCCTGCTCCATCCAGTCCATGGTGGCGGCGCCGTCGTGCACCTCGCCCATGCGGTGGATCCTGCCGGCGTAGAAAAGGATACGCTCGGTCGTGGTGGTCTTCCCCGCATCGATGTGCGCGGCAATCCCGATATTCCTGACTTTTTCCAGGGCGAACTTCCGCATCCTGATTCCTGTCTGCTTATGTCAACCTTACGATAGAAAGCTCTTCCGTCTCGCGACGGCTCATCGGCGTCGCGGGCAGACTCGCGTCCGACCGCGCCTGCCCGTCCACGCGGCAAGCTCGGGGGCGGACATCCCGCTACGTCAGCCCGCCCCCGAAGAGAATCCGAACCGTGTCTAGTACCGGTAGTGGGCGAACGCCTTGTTCGCCTCGGCCATCCGGTGCCCGTCCTCTTTCTTCTTGATGGACGCGCCCTGGTTGTTGGCGGCGTCCATCAGCTCTCCCGCCAGCTTCTCGATCATCGTCCTGCCGCCGCGCTTGCGCGCATTGGTGACGATCCAGCGGATGGCGAGAGAGATCCTGCGCTCCGGACGGACCTCCACCGGGACCTGATACGTCGCGCCTCCGACGCGCCGGGGCTTCACCTCGAGCACCGGCATCACGTTGCGCAGCGCCTGCTCGAAGATCTCGATGCCGGGACGCCCGGTCTTCGCCTCGATCTCCTCGAGCGCCCCGTAGACGATCTTCTCGGCCAGGCTCTTCTTCCCGCGCATCATCACGCGGTTGATGAAGCGCTGCAGCAGCACGTTCCCGTAGATCGGGTCCGGCGCGATCGGCAGTCTTCTGGCAGGTCCTTTTCTCGGCATTTGCTTCTGGTCTCTCCAGACTCCTGTGACGGCGCCTCCTATAGAGGCCGGCGCCGGTCTTCCGGAAACCTTACTTGGGCCTCTTCGTCCCGTACTTCGAGCGGCTGCTCTTGCGGTCGCGCGTGCCCGCAGTGTCGAGCGTGCCGCGCACCACGTGGTAGCGCACCCCCGGGAGGTCCTTCACGCGGCCTCCCCTGATGAGCACCACGGAGTGCTCCTGCAGGTTGTGTCCGATGCCCGGGATGTAGGCCGTCACCTCCATCCCGTTGGTCAGACGCACTCTGGCGATCTTGCGGAGGGCGGAGTTCGGCTTCTTCGGCGGAACCGTCCTCACCACCAGACACACCCCGCGCTTCTGCGGGTTCTTCTTCAGAGCGGGCGACGCCGTCCGTTTCCGGACCTTGTTCCGCCCCTTGCGCACCAGCTGACTGATCGTTGGCATAACCTGACTCGCCTACTCCAACTCCAGAAACGACTCACGCTCAGCCCCCCATCGGGGGCATCCCGGTCCTCGGGATAAGCGTCTCCGCCCGTCCGCGCCGCCCGCAAACGGGCAACAAAAAACCCCTCGACACACACGAGGGGCATACAGACCACTGGAAGCCCAGGTCAGAATCGGTCAATTGCGACTGGCCTGCTGGATGCCGTATCGCCCCCTTCGTGAGCCGGAGCGCCCCGGAAGAATGCTGGACTGGGGCAGCCCCGGAAAGTCGAACCGTGACAATATACCGGAACACCGCGGCGTTGTCAACATCCGCCGCAACGCGCCGGCAACAAAACGCGCCGTTTTCAGCCTCTCTTCAGACCGCCGGCGCCCGGACTGAGATTATCGGCCGGGGAGGGCGGCATCTCCAGCCTGCCCTCCCCCTCGTTCCAATGCCGTCCCGGCGCCCGGGACGTCAGATCTCCGCGTCCTCGGAGGTGGGGTCGAAGTCGGCCTCGATCTCCGCGTCCACCGCCTCCTCGTCCAGGTCCTTGAGGTCCTCCACGTCCTCCAGACCCAGCGACTCCAGCGCCAGGTCCACCTCCTCCTCGGCGCTCTCGTCCAGGTCCGGCTCCGGCGCGGGCTCGGCCAGCACATCCCTCGCCCTGTCGACGGGCAGGATCTCCGAGAAGTCCTCCTGCTGGCGGGAAGCCTGCTGCGCGCGGCTGGTGATGGGCGCAAGGAGCACGCCGTTGCCGTCGGTCACCACCAGGTCGCGATACATCGGCAGACCCGTTCCCGCCGGGATGAGCCGCCCGATGATGACGTTCTCCTTCAGCCCGACTAGGTTGTCCACCTTGCCGCGCACCGCAGCGTCCGTCAGCACCCGGGTCGTCTTCTGGAACGAGGCCGCGGACAGGAAGCTCTCCGTGGCCAGCGACGCCTCCGTGATGCCCAGCAGCACCCACTCGGCGGTCGCCGGAGTCCCCGGCGGGTCCTGCGAAAGCACCCGCTGGTTCTCGTCCTCGAAGACGAACTTGTCCACCACCTGCCCCGGCAGGAACGTGGTGTCTCCCGGGTCCACCACCTTCCGCTTCCGCAGCATCTGGCGGACGATGACCTCCACGTGCTTGTCGTTGATGTCCACGCCCTGGGACTTGTAGACGCTCTGGAGCTCCCGCACCAGGTAGTCCATCACGCCCCGGACTCCCTGGAGCTGCAGCACCCTCTGCGGGTCCAGCGGACCTTCCGTCAGTCGGTCGCCCGGCTGGACGATGTCGCCGACCTCCACCTCCAGGTTGCCGCGGTACGGCACCAGGTGGGTCTTGCGCAGCATCACCTCGGTGACCGAGGTCTCCCGCAGCTTGCGCAGCAGCTTCTCGTTCGCCTCGCTCCCTTTCGGAGCGAGCACCTCGCCGGTGTCGGGGTCCACGACGTCCTCGGCGAGCACCTCTCCGGAGCCGATCGGCTCCGAGACGGGGTGCGGCGAGTGGATGATGACCCGCTTGCCTCCCGTGGTGTCGATGTCGGCCACCCGGCCGCCGACCTCCGTGACGATGGCCTGCCCCTTGGGCTTGCGCGCCTCGAACAGCTCCACCACCCGCAGCAGGCCCCGCACCTGGTCCTCCAGAACCTTCAGCACCTGCTGGATGGCCCGGGTGCGTTCGCGCTCGGCGTGGTGCTCCCCTTCATCGAAGGAGATGATGCCCTGCCGCATGTCCTCGTGGAGCTCGCGGAGGGACTCCTGCTTCTTCTTCTTGACCTCGGCGACGCCGGTCAGATACTTGCCCGCGACGCCTCCCGTATGGAAGGTGCGCATCGTCAGCTGGGTCCCGGGCTCCCCGATGGACTGCGCGGCGATGATGCCCACCGCCGTCCCGATCTCGACATCGGTCCCCGTGGCAAGGTCCAGTCCGTAGCAGCGGGAGCAGACCCCCTGCCTCTGCTCGCACATCAGCGGGCTGCGGATCCAGACCTCCGTCACGCCCGCCTCCTCGATGCGCGCGGCCTGCTCGTTGGTGATGATCTCCCCGCCCCGCACCACGGGCTCCCGCTCTCCCGGAAGCACGATGTCCTCCAGCGCGGTCCGTCCCCGGATGCGGTCCCGCAGGGTCTCAATGACCTCTCCGCTCTCCTCGATGGCCGCCACCTTGACTCCCTGCGTGGTCCCGCAGTCGTGCCCCCGGATGATGACGTCCTGGGCCACGTCCACCAGCCTTCGCGTCAGATATCCCGCGTCAGCCGTCCTCAGCGCGGTGTCGGCCAGACCCTTGCGCGCCCCGTGCGTGGAGATGAAGTACTCCAGCACGGAGAGCCCCTCGTGGAAGTTCGACTTGATGGGAAGGTCCTCGATGAGGTTCCCGAACGGGTCGCTCATGAGACCGCGCATCCCGGCGAGCTGCGTGATCTGCTTCGTGCTTCCGCGAGCTCCCGAGTCCGTGATGATATGGATGGGGTTGTCGTGGGAGATGTGCTCAAGGATGGCGTCGGCCACCTCGTCCGCCGCCTTCATCCACAGCTCCTGCACGTTGCTCCGGCGCTCGCTCTGGGTGATGCGGCCCATCTCGTAGAAGCGGTTCTGCTTGACGACCGCCTCCTCCGTCCGCCGGATGATCTCATCGCGCTTGGCGGGGATGTCCATGTCGGTCATCGAGATGGTGATGCCGCCCTTTGTGGCGTACAGGAACCCGAGGTCCTTCAGGTCGTCCAGCAGGCGCACTGTCCGCATATGCCCTTCGGCGGCGTAGCACCGGTTGACGAGCTGGGCAAGCTTCTTCTTGTCCAGCAGGTCGTTGACCCACCTGAGGCTCTCCGGGAGGATGCCGTTCAGGATGAGCCGTCCGGCCGTCGTGACCTCGACCCGCCTCTCACCCGTGGCCGGGTCGGTGATCCGCACGCGCAGAGGCTCCTGCAGACGGACCACCCCGTTGTCGTGCGCCAGCAGCGCCTCCTCCGGCGAGGAGAAGACGAACTCTTTCGGCTCCCCGGGCGCCATCTGCGTCAGGTAATAGGCCCCCAGCACGATATCCTGCACCGGCGCCACGATGGGACGCCCGTCCGCCGGGCTGAACAGGTTCGACGTCGAGAGCATCAGCACGCGCGCTTCCGCCTGCGCCGTCCACGACAGCGGGACGTGCACCGCCATCTGGTCCCCGTCGAAGTCCGCATTGTAAGCGTGGCAGACCAGCGGGTGAATCTGGATGGCCTTCCCGTCCACCAGCACCGGCTCGAACGCCTGGATGCCCAGCCTGTGCAGCGTGGGAGCGCGGTTCAGGAGCACCGGGTGCTCGTGGATGACCTCCTCCAGCGCGTCCCAGACCTCCGGCTTCATCCGGTCGATCATGCGCTTGGCCGTCTTGATGTTGGTGGTGAAGTTGCGCTCCACCAGCGTCTTCATCACGAACGGCTTGAACAGTTCGAGCGCCATCTCCTTGGGCAGCCCGCACTGGTGCAGCTTGAGGTGCGGCCCCACCACGATGACCGACCGCCCCGAGTAGTCCACGCGCTTGCCCAGCAGGTTCTTGCGGAAGCGCCCCTCCTTGCCTTTCAGCATGTCGGAGAGCGACTTCAGCGGCCTGTTGTTCGACCCCACGACCGGGCGCGCGCGCCGGCCGTTGTCGATGAGGGCGTCAACGGCCTCCTGCAGGAGGCGCTTCTCGTGGTTGACGATGGACTCGGGCGCCCGGATCTCCGTGATCTTCTTCAGACGGTTGTTGCGGTTGATGATGCGGCGGTACAGGTCGTTCAGGTCGCTCGTGGCGAACCGTCCGCCGTCCAGCTGCACCATGGGCCGCAGCTCGGGCGAGATGACCGGGATGCACTCCAGGATCATCCACTCCGGACGGCTCCGCGACTCGATGAACGCATCGACGATCTCAAGCCGCTTGATGGCGCGCGCCCGCTTGGGACCCTGAGTCTGGGCAATCTCATTGCGCAGCTGACGCTGCAGGGCCTCCAGGTCCACCTCGGTCAGCAGCTGCCGGATGGCGGCGCCGCCCATGCCGGCTTCGAAGACCCCGCTCAGGTCGCGGTCCAGCCGCTCGGCCACCAGTTCCAGCAGATGCTCGATCTGCCGGTACTGGTCGTCGGTGATGAGTTCGTACTTCTGGACGGTCTCGATGAGACGCAGGGCGGCTTCGATGTCCGCGATGCGCTCCTCGGCGTCCTCCTCCTCCTCGCGGATGCGCGACTCGACATCCCTCTGGACGCCTTCGGCGTCCTCCTCCGGGAGGGCCTCGCCCTCTTCGCCTCCCTCGCGGATCTGACGGACTCCCTCCGAACGGATGCGGGCGATGTTCTCGTCGCGCTGCTCCCGGATCTGCTCCATCTCAGCGGCCGCGACCCGCCGGATCTCCTCCATCAGCTCGTTGAGCCGCTCCCGGTCCACCTTCGTCACGATGTATGAGGCGAAGTAAAGGACTTTCTCCAGGTTTCTCGGAGGGATGTCCAGGATGAGGCTCAGCGGGCTGGGAACGCCCTTCAGGTACCAGATGTGGCACACCGGGGTGGCGAGTTCGATATGCCCCATCCTCTCCCGGCGCACCTTCGAGCGGGTGACCTCCACCCCGCACCGGTCGCAGACGATGCCCTTGAACTTGACCTTCTTGTAGCGCCCGCAGTGGCACTCCCAGTCCTTGACCGGACCGAAGATCTTCTCGCAGAACAGCCCGTCCCGCTCCGGCTTGAACGACCGGTAGTTGATGGTCTCCGGCTTCTTGACCTCCCCGCAGGACCAGCTGCGGATCTCTTCCGGAGAGGCGATGCCGATGCGGATCTTATCGAATGTCCTGGCGTCCGTCATAGTCTCGTTTCCTCGGGGGTCATCCGGATGATCTGCGAACGTCTGCGCGCCGCCGCCCTCACCGGATCGTCGCTGTCCGGATACTCGTCGTCGCTGTCGCGCAGGTCGATCTCGCGGTCGTGGTCATCGGCCACCGACACCTTGAGACACAGGCTCTGGAGCTCGTTGACCAGGATCTTGAACGACTCCGGCACTCCGGGCTCCTGGATGGTCTCTCCCTTGACGATGGCCTCGTAGGTCTTGACGCGTCCGACCACGTCGTCGGATTTGATGGTCAGGATCTCCTGAAGCGTGTAGGCGGCGCCGTATGCCTCCAGCGCCCACACCTCCATCTCACCGAACCGCTGCCCGCCGAACTGCGCCTTCCCGCCCAGCGGCTGCTGGGTCACCAGACTGTAGGGGCCCGTCGAGCGGGCGTGGATCTTGTCGTCCACCAGGTGAGCCAGCTTCATCATATAGATGTGGCCCACCGTGACCGGGTTGAGGAACTCCTCGCCGGTCATCCCGTCGCGCAGACGCGCCTTGCCTGTCTGAGGGTCGATTCCGCAGCGATCCTCCACCGTCCGGCCGATGGCCTCGATGATGCGGTCGACCTCCAGCCCGGCCGGCGTGAGCCTGGGCTCGGGCAGCGGGGCGGAAGCCATCTCGCGCGCCCGCGCCTCGCCCAGCTCCTCGCGGATGTTCACCCCCTGAGCCTCCAGCCTCTCGCGCAGGCGGGCGTCCATCAGCGAGGCCTGATACTCCCAGGCCTTCTCCGGCTCCGCGACGGCCGGCGGCAGGGCCAGCTTCCGGGCAATCTCCTCCACGTGCACGGGACCCAGCCGCTCCAGGATGCCGCGCGCCTCCGCCAGCATCTGGCGGTAGCGCTCCGCGAGCGGCTCCGCCGCCGCCTCGAATGGCGGCTCGCTGCGCCGGGAGAGGTCCAGCAGGCACCGGTCCACCAGCTTCTTCAGGTCCCTCTCCGGGATGCGCTTCACGGGCAGCCCCAGGTCCGTGGTCAACAGGTCCTGCAGGATGTTGATGCGCAGGCGCCAACCCAGGATGGCCAGGTCCGCCAGAATCTCGGCCTCGGTCGCCCCCTGGAAGATGGGGTTGACGAACTTTACTCCCAGATAGCGCGACACCAGCCCGAGATGCGTCTCCAGGATCTGCCCGATGTTCATCCGGCTGGGCACCCCCAGCGGATTCAGGACGATGTCCACGGGGGTCCCGTCCGGAAGGAAGGGCATGTCCTCCTCGGGAAGGATCTTCGAGATGACCCCCTTGTTGCCGTGGCGGCCGGCCATCTTGTCGCCTTCCATCACCTTGCGCTTCTGAGCCACATAGACGCGGACCACCATATTGACGCCCGGGCTGAGTTCGTCCGGCTGGGACGCGCGGGTGAGTTCGCCCTCGCAGCGCTCGCAGGTGTTCCGGTCCGGCTTCTTCGAGAAGTTGAAGACGGCCCCGCAGCTCTCGCAATGGTACTTGAAGCGCGAGAACACCTTGACGTCCACCACCTTGCCCTTCTCCCCGTGCGGAAGGCGCAGCGAGACGTCCCGGGTCTCCTCGGCCTTCTTCCCGAAGATTGCGATGATGAGGCGCTCCTCCGCCGACAGCTCGCTCTGCCCCTTCGGAGCCACCTTCCCGACGATGATGTCCTCGGCCTGGACCTCGGCCCCGATGCGCACGATGCCGTTCTCGTCCAGGTCCTTCAGCTGATCCTCGCCCACATTCGGGATGTCCCGGGTGATCTCCTCGGGACCCAGCTTGGTGTCGCGAGCCTCCGTCTCGTACTTCTCGATGTGCACGGAGGTATAGACGTCATCCTTGACCAGCCTGCTGGACAGAAGGATGGCGTCCTCGTAGTTGTAGCCGCGCCACGGGACGAACGCGACCAGCACGTTCTTCCCGAGCCCCAGTTCGCCGTGGTCGGTGCAGGGCCCGTCGGCCAGAACGTCGCCCGCCCGGACGCGCTGCCCGGCGCGGACGACCGGCTTCTGCGTGATGCAGGTCCCCTGGTTGGAGCGCAGCAGGTTCAGCAGGCGATGCTTGTCCACCGTGCCGTCCTCGCGCTCCACGACGATCTCCTCGGCCGTCACCCGTTTGACGACGCCGTTCCCCTTCGCCAGCACCATGGCGCCGGAGTCGCGCGCCACGCGCTCCTCCAGCCCGGTCTTGACCTGCGGGCTCTCGGCGCGCAGCAGCGGCACCGCCTGGCGCTGCATGTTCGAGCCCATCAGGGCCCGGTTCGCGTCATCGTTCTCCAGGAACGGGATGAGCGCCGTCGCCACGGACACCATCTGGTCCGCGGAGACTTCCATATAGTCCACGGTCTTCGGGTCCACCGTGGGGTACTGGCTCCCCTCGCGCACGATGACCCGCTCCTCCAGGATGCGGCCGTTCTCGTCCAGCTTCGCGGTGGCCGGAAGGATGCGCGGGATGTGAGGCTCGTCGCTCAGGTGGGTTATCTGCCTGCGCTCCTCCTCCTCCGCGGACAGCCACACCAGCTCCTTCGTCGCCACGCCGTCCCTCACCACGCGATACGGCGTCCGCAGGAAGCCGTAGTCATCGATCTTCGCGTGGCAGGCCATGGACCCGATCAGGCCGATGTTGGGCCCTTCCGGGGTCTCGATGGGACAGATGCGCCCGAAGTGCGAATGGTGCACGTCGCGCACTTCCAGCTTCGCGCTCTGGCGCGACAGCCCTCCCGGACCCAGCGCCGACAGCCTTCTCTTGTGGGCCAGCTCGGCGAGCGGGTTGGTCTGGTCCATGAACTGGCTCAGCTGGCTGGAGCCGAAGAAGCTCTTGATGCTCGCGGAGATGGGCTTCACGGAGAGCACGACGTTGGGCAGGACGTTGCCGGGGTCCGCGCTGGTCATGCGCTCCTTGGCCACCTTCTCCATCCGGAGGAAGCCCAGCCTGAGCTGGCTCTGCAGCAGCTCACCGATGGAGCGGACGCGCTTGTTCTCCAGATGGTCGATGTCGTCCGTGCTCGCCAGGTCGTCGTCCGAGGTCTGGCTCAGACGGATGATGTAGCGCAGGATCTCCAGCAGGTCGGTGGTGGTGACGTGGGTCACGCTCTCCGGGATGCTGGTCCCCAGCTTCCGGTTCAGCTTGTAGCGCCCCACCCGCCCCAGGTCGTAGCGCCGGTTGTCGAAGAAGATGGAGTTGAGCAGGTTGTGCGCGCTGTCCTGCGTGGCGGGGTCGCCCGGGCGCATCTTGCGGTAGATGTCCAGCAGCGCCTCGCTGGCGTCGTGCGTCCCGTCCGCCTCCAGTGTGGCGTCCACGTAGCGCGGCACCACCAGCACCTCCAGCCTGTCCAGCGCCAGCCCCTCCAGCTTGCGGGCAGCCTCCTCGCTGATGCGCTCGTAGGCGCCCACGAGGGGCTTGCCCGACTTCGGGTCGATGATGTCCTCCACCGGCCTCCGGCCCTTCAGCGCGGCGCGGTCCGGCTTCTCCAGCACTTCGCGCGTGCTGAAGTAGTCCAGAATCTCCCGGGTGGTGCCGCAGGGCACCGCCGGACGATGCACTGCGACCTTCTCGATGCCGGCCTTGCGCAGCTTCGAGATGTCGCGCGTCTTGAGCTGCTTTCCGGCATCCACCAGCACCTCGCCGGTCTCCCGGTCCACCACCGCCTCGCGCAGGACCAGTCCGGCCGCATCCGCCACGGGGACCTCGGCATCCACGGACGGGCACGCCTGCGGGAAGCTGCTCAGCGCGCGGATAAGAGTGGTGAGCGGGAACTTGCGGGTCTGCCCGATGCGCACGGTCACCACGTCGTTGGCATCGGACTCCACCTCCACCCACGCGCCTTCGTTCGGGATGATGGTGGCGTAATACAGGATGCGCCCGGAGATGTCCATGGTGTCCTTGAAATAGACCCCGGGCGAGCGGGCGAGCTGGCTGACGACGACGCGCTCGGCGCCGTTGATGATGAACGTGCCCCGCTCGGTCATCAGGGGCAGGTCGCCGAGGAAGACGTCGTTCTCGATGATCTCGCCGTCGCGGTTCTTCAGGCGGACTTTCGCTTTGATGTTAGCCTCGTGGGTGAGGTCGCGGTCGCGGCACTCCTCCACCGTATATTTCGGCGCACCCATCTCGAAGTCCAGCAGCTCGAGCTCCAGGGTCCCGGTGAAATCGGTGATGGGCGAAAAACTCCGGAGGAGTTCCCGGAGGCCATCTTCAAGGAACCACTTGTAGGAGTCCAGCTGGATCTGGACCAGATTGGGCAACTCAACAACAGGGTCGGCGCGCTTCAGCCTGTGTTGTACCTGCATGATTTAGAGGTCCTCCTGCGGGTTACACGCAAACCGTCATTATAACATGGGCCCCCGCGCCCGGCCACAGCCGGAAAGCCCGCAGACCTGTGTCGGGTTTGCGGTCTGCGGGCGCTGTCGCCGCGTCGCGCGGACACGGCCGCCATATTGCCCTGCGGGAATAAGCGTGAGGATGACGGGATAGCGAGAACACCGCGAGGATTATACGCGTTTTCGCCCGCCGGTGTCTCGCTGGCAGCACAACTTTCCTGCGCTTTTTGCGCCTTTTGCCGGACACGGCCGGGCCGCAACGGGCACAAAGGAGGCCGCGGCCTGCGGCCGCGGCCTCCCCGAAGAGCGATGGAGGGCTTCAGTGAAGCCCGTCGGGAATCCTACTTGATCTCGACCGACCCGCCCTGCTCCTCCACCTGAGCCTTGATCTTCTCCGCCTCTTCCTTGTTGACGCCCTCCTTGATGGGCTGCGGAGCGCCCTCCACCAGGTCCTTGGCCTCCTTCAGCCCCAGACCGGTGATCTCGCGGACGACCTTGATGACCTGGATCTTCTTGTCGCCCGCAGCCGTCAGGATGACGTCGAACGAGGTCTTCTCCTCGGCCTCGGCCGCTCCCGCATCCGCGGCGGCGGCAGGGGCGGCCACGGCAGCGGCCGCCACGGGCATCGCGGAGACTCCGAACTCCTCCTGGAGCGCCTTCACGAACTCGTTCAGCTCCAGCACTGTCATATTCTTGACTGTCTCGACCAGTTCAGCAACGTTAGCCAACTCTTATTCCTCCTGCATCGGTCTTCTGAACCAACACTGATGATATCCCGCGGCCAGTCCGCGCCCGGACGGGCGCCCGGCCGCGCCCGTTCACGCGGCGGCCTTCTTCTCGGCCACCCCCTGCAACGTCCACACCACGCTCCCGATGAGCTGCTGCAGCGTCCCGGCCAGATTGGCCAGCGGCGCCTGCAGGCCGCCCAGGACCTGCGCGATCATCTGCTCCCTCGGAGGCAGCTTCGCGATCTGCGTCACCGCCTCGGCCGAGCAGGGCTTGCCCTCCACCACCCCGCTGCGGATGGTCAGCGGGCTTCGCGTCTCCCTGATGAAATCCGCAAGCAGCCGCGCGGGCGCCACGGAATCTCCCAGCCCGAACGCCACCGCCGTCGGCCCTTCCAGGTCCTTCACCAGCTCCTCGAGCGGAGTCCCCTCCGCCGCGCGGCGAAGCAGCGTGTTCTTCACCACCCGGAAAGTGACATTCTCCGGTCTCAGCCGGGCCCGCAGCTCGTTGAAGTCCTTCATGGCCAGCCCCCGGTAGTCGGTCAGGATGACCGACTTCGAAGCTGCCAGCATCTCGCTGAGCTCCCGGACCGTTTCCTGTTTCTTGAGTGTCGCCATCTGTCTTTCCTGTCTCACCTCCTTTCCTGGCAGGATGCGCCCATCAAACGGAAAAGCCCCGGACAGTCCCCCGCGCGGGGCGCGGGACGCCGAGGCGAAACCGTCCGCGAGCCGCACCTCCGGACTCCGCCCCTCTTCCGGAGGCGGACACCGGCCGCTCTGCTCGCTCTGCCTCGGCGGGCGGGCGGCTTCCGCCCATTAAGCTCCCCCTTCGGGGAGCGCCAGCTTTCTCAGGCTTCTCCGTATGAAGCTTTGACTCTCGAAAATGAGCGCCTCCGGCCCGCTGCGGCCGGGGCGGCTCCCCGTCAGACCCCCCGCTCCGCGATGGACTGGGCGCGCTGGGTGTCCACCTGGAACCCCGGGCCCATCGTGCTGGATACGGTGATCTTCTTCAGATACTTCCCCTTCGCCGCCGCCGGCTTGGCCTTCAGCAGGGCGCTGATGAGCGCCGCGAAGTTCGCCAGCAGGTCCTCCGTGGGGAAGGAGACCTTGCCAATCGCGGTATGGATGATGCCCGCCTTGTCCACGCGGTACTCCACCCGGGTGGCCTTCTTGATGTCGTTCACGACCCGGGCCACGTCCGTGGTGACCGTGCCGGCCTTCTGGTTGGGCATGCGCGGGCCCAGCAGGCGGCCCAGCCGGGTCACCATTCCCATCACGTCCGGCGTGGCCACCGCCACATCGAAGTCGCGCCAGCCGCCCTGGATCCTCTCGACCAGGTCTTCGGCCCCAACGTAGTCCGCGCCGGCCTCCTCCGCGGCCTTCGCCGCATCGCCCTTGGCGAAGACGATGACCTTGCGCGTCTTGCCCGTCCCCGCGGGCAGCGAGGCGGTGCCGCGCACCATCTGGTCGCCGTGCCGGGGGTCCACCCCCAGATTCACGGAGACGTCCACGGTCTCGTCGAACTTCGCGCTTGCCGCCTTCTTGACCGCCTCCAGCGCATCGCGCGGCTCCAGCGGCTCCTTCGCCGGGACTCCGGCCGCGTTCAGTGCGTTGATGTATCGCTCGCTTCTCTTCGGCATTGAGACCCTCCCCTGCTCCTCAGTCCACGATCTCGATGCCGGCGGAGCGGGCCGTCCCGGCGATGATCTTCATGGCGCCTTCGATGTCCACGGCGTTGAGGTCCGGCATCTTGACGCGAGCAATCTCCTCGAGCTGAGCCCGGGTCACGCGGCCCACCTTGTTGCGGTTGGGCGTGCCGGAGGCCTTCTCGATGCCGGCGGCCTTCTTGAGCAGCTCGACGGCAGGCGGAGTCTTGAGGACGTACGTGAAAGAGCGGTCTTCGTAGACCGTTATCTCCACCGGGACGATGGTGCCCATCTGGGAGGCGGTCTTCTCGTTGTAGCTCTTGATGAACTCCATCATGTTGATGCCGTACTGGCCCAGAGCGGGACCGACCGGCGGTGCGGGCGTCGCCTTGCCCGCGGGGATCTGGAGTTTCACGATCCCCAGCACTTTCTTGGCCATGGCCTTTTTCCTTTCGATCCTCCGTGAGTCAGATCTCCCACGCCCGGGCCGCAGGGGCGCGGCGGCGTGGTCTGTGCGCGATGACGCGCGAGAGGGATGATACCCCGGAACGGATTATGCCGCAACCCGGCCCCGCACTCCATCCTGTCCTTTCGGCGGATTGACAGGCGGGGGAGGCATTCCTATAATCCGCAGTGTCCAGCCCGTGCGGAGCAGGGCCGGACACTGCGCCGAAGTGGCGGAATGGCAGACGCGGCGGTCTCAAAAACCGCTGGGGCAACCCGTGTGGGTTCGACTCCCACCTTCGGCATCCGCCCTTCCTTTTCTCTTCACTGCCGCGAGTCCGGCCGGAATCCGGAACTCCTCGGCAGCAGAACATCAGAGTCCTGTCAGCTCACTAAGGGTCAGAATAGCCTTCTGTCCGTCTTCGGCCGAGGACGACCGCGGGGCTCATCCGGGTGTCCACTACGCGTAGAATATCGTACGCCTTTTTCGGGCATATGAGCTCTTCGCCCTGGGACCACCAGGTCCACTTCACAAGATGCAAGACCTTCAAGTGAGGATACTCGGCACTGTCCCCCTCCTCCGGGACATAGTCCGCCTGAAAATACTCCCACGGAGACCTTGCGAGCAAGGTGACGAATTCTGTCGAATGGGCCAGAAAGTCCAGAAGACCACTCATTTCCTTCCCGCAGTCGGGGCATACAGTATTCTTGGAGTGGAAAGTCTCCAACGCTTTGACAATTGATTCAGGTCTGGCGTCAATATCCATACTGCTCGTCTCCGGGTTCAACACGTGCGGGCAGCCCCCGATGAGGCCCGCACCAGCAATGCAAGGCGACAATAGCCTTCCGCCGCAAGAGCCGCTTTCGGTGTTCTCCGGGCTCTTTTCTGCTCCCGGACAAGGTCTTTTGGCGAGCCCCCGCTGCGGGCATTCCGGGCATCCGGCCCGGTAACGGATGACATCTGCTCTCCTCCGTCGGGATGCGCGATGGCTCTTCCCGCATCGAGCCAGGCATCAGCCTGTGATACTGCCGGCCTCCTCTCCTTCGCGGTCCGGGAGGGAAGCCCACCGATCTTGCCATCGAGTCTCTTCATTCGCCTCCTCGCGGGCACAAAAAAACCCGCGCCCAACGCGGGTCTCTCCTGTAACAGACAACACCGGCCCCTTTCTCCGACGGGACCTGCCGTGCTAAACCCCTACAATGTCTCCGACATGCGCCAAGCGACTCCTTGCGCTCGCCCGAAAAGCAAAATGCGCCCCGCCGGGCGCATTCACGTCTTGCGTGTTCACGTTGTCTCTAAGTCAGCAGCTACTACGTAATCACCTTCAGAGAAATTTAAGGCCACCTTTTCAGGCGGCCGGTACACAATACGAGCAACGTACTTTAAGATTATAGCACAAACGCGTGAGAATGTCAAGTCCGCCCCACATCCAGCACGCTCAGGCGGCGACTGCCCGGGGCAGTTCCGCCAAACCCACGAGACATTGTAGCACATTTGCAGGAAGTTGGCAACTGAATGGCCCGCGTTACCGAAATGCGTCAACAACCGCGGGACTCCTTCCCCCACTCATCACGCACCGCCCCGCCCTCAGTAGATGACCTTGTTCAGGGAATACTCCACGATGCCTGTGGCCCCGGCGCGCTTCAGCTGCGGCACCAGGCGGCGGACCTCCTTCTCGGTCAGAACCGTCTCCACCGCCACCCAGTCCTCGTCCGTCAGGCCGGAGACGGTGGGCCGCTTCAGCGCGGGAAGGATGTCCAGCACCTTCTGCAGGTCGGCGCGCTGGACGTTCATCTTCAGACCGACAAGCCCCTGAGCCTGGATGACGCCCACCAGCAGCACGGCCAGGTTCTCCAGCTTCTCGCGCTTCCAGGGGTCCTCCCATGCGGCGTGATTGGCCACCAGCCGGGGAGTGGAGACCAGAAGCTCCTCCACCACCACAAGGTCGTGTGCGCGCAGAGAAGAACCCGTCTCCGTGTTCACCACCACGGCGTCGGCGAGGTCCGGCACCTTCATCTCACAGGCGCCCCACGAGAACTCCACGGTCGCGCTCACCCCGCGCTCCCGCAGCCATCGCTCCGTGAGACGCACATATTCCGTGCTGATGCGCTTGCCCTGCAGGTCCGCAACCGACGATATCCCGGAGCCGGCCTTCGCCGCCAGCACCACCCTGATGGGGTTCATGCTGGTCTTCGCATAGCGCAGGTCCGCGATCTCGCGCGCGTCCAGCCCGCAGTCCTCCATCCAGTCCTTGCCGGTGATGCCGGCGTCGATGAGTCCGTCCTCCAGATAGCGCGGAATCTCCTGAGGGCGGATGAGCAGGGCTTCGATCTCCTCGTCGTCCACCACCGGATGGTAGCTCCGCGGATCCACACGGATGCGCCATCCGGCCTTTTCGAACACCTGGAACGTGGCTTCCTGAAGGCTGCCCTTGGGCAGTCCGAGTCTCAACTTCAAATGCGTAACATCCTCTGACAGAGAGTGTGCCAGCGCGCGGCCTCTGGATTATATGCGCCGGGGCGGCGCCCGTCAAACCGCTGCAGGCCCTCTCCGGAGGAGGGGAGAAGGAGTCGCGGGGCATTTGTGGAATACTTCTTCGGCCGGCCTGCGGGCGGGGCGCCACCTCCGCCGCGCGCCGGACACCAGAACAGAAAAACGGAAGGCCGCGCGGGCGGCTGACGGGGAAGGACGAACACAGAGATGGCCAGGAGACAGTTCTTGCTGTCGGAGAAAGACATCCCGACGCACTGGTACAATATCGTTCCCGACATGAAGGAGCCTCCGCCTCCTCCGATCCACCCGGTCACGAAGGAGCCCATCGGTCCGGAAGCGCTGGCGCCAATCTTCCCGATGGGACTCATCCAGCAGGAGGTCTCCACCGAGCGGTTCATCGAGATCCCGGAGGAGGTCCGGGAGATCTACAAGATCTGGCGGCCCACGCCGCTGTTCCGCGCCACGCGGTTCGAGAAGCTTCTGGACACCCCCGCCCGCATCTACTACAAATACGAGGGCACCAAC
>FWPV01008318.1_pt1 | contig 18209 bp, 28 predicted proteins | sample 2228371 | NCBI WGS metagenome assembly FWPV01 (sample SAMEA103939776, study PRJEB20133) | metagenome
ACACTCTTTCCTTTCATGTCCGAAGGCTTGCCCCGATTTGAGGGGATTGAGACATTGTGCCTGCCGGCAAAGTGCCGGCAGGCTGATTCGTCCGAAGGCTTGCCCCGATTTGAGGGGATTGAGACCAGAGTGAAGCGGGAGGTCAGCCTCCCGCTCCATGGGTCCGAAGGCTTGCCCCGATTTGAGGGGATTGAGACTTAGGGATCGATTCGATCCCTAAGCAGTTTCCGTTGGTCCGAAGGCTTGCCCCGATTTGAGGGGATTGAGACCTATGGCTAGCAGCCAGTACTTTAAGGCCGCCATAGGTCCGAAGGCTTGCCCCGATTTGAGGGGATTGAGACTTGTCGCGAATGGCAAATCGGGCATTTCCTCGTTTGTCCGAAGGCTTGCCCCGATTTGAGGGGATTGAGACTGTAGCCTGAGTTGGTTACTGTCTGAAAAATTCTCGTGAGTCCGAAGGCTTGCCCCGATTTGAGGGGATTGAGACGGCTGCCGGCCGGCAGGGATTTGAGAGAGTTTTCTGGTCCGAAGGCTTGCCCCGATTTGAGGGGATTGAGACGGCTGCTGCCGAATTCCTTAATCGCCCTTGCCCATGCGTCCGAAGGCTTGCCCCGATTTGAGGGGATTGAGACGGCTGCTGCCGAATTCCTTAATCGCCCTTGCCCATGGTCCGAAGGCTTGCCCCGATTTGAGGGGATTGAGACCATGCTCGCTGATGCGAGCATTGGGCAAAAGCGTTGGGTCCGAAGGCTTGCCCCGATTTGAGGGGATTGAGACACGTAGGGCTCGTCAAGGCGAGCCCCCCCAAAAGTTTGGTCCGAAGGCTTGCCCCGATTTGAGGGGATTGAGACAGAAGCGTAGCTTCGAGTTCGTGAGTTTCCGGAGTGAGTCCGAAGGCTTGCCCCGATTTGAGGGGATTGAGACGTTCGACTGGGTCCCACTCGCCCTGTTCGAATGTGTGTCCGAAGGCTTGCCCCGATTTGAGGGGATTGAGACATGCGTCGAGAGTAAAAAGTAAACAAACGTCTAGAAAGTCCGAAGGCTTGCCCCGATTTGAGGGGATTGAGACGATCGTGCCTGCCGGCAAAGTGCCGGCAGGCATGTGGTCCGAAGGCTTGCCCCGATTTGAGGGGATTGAGACATGCACCAGGGGCAGTGCCCTGGTGCAAAAAAATGGTCCGAAGGCTTGCCCCGATTTGAGGGGATTGAGACTGCGGTCGAGCCGTGGATCGATGTTGCGCCACAGTTGTCCGAAGGCTTGCCCCGATTTGAGGGGATTGAGACGCATCAGGACACCGCCTACGTAGTCGTGAACCGTGGAGTCCGAAGGCTTGCCCCGATTTGAGGGGATTGAGACGTGGCTTGAGCGCTCATTTTTTCCTCCATCTCTTTAGGTCCGAAGGCTTGCCCCGATTTGAGGGGATTGAGACTTAGCCGGCACTTCGATGGTATTGACTCTTGTGAAGGTCCGAAGGCTTGCCCCGATTTGAGGGGATTGAGACCATTCTGCCGAATCGCACAGACTGGTACAGGCGCTGTGTCCGAAGGCTTGCCCCGATTTGAGGGGATTGAGACCGGGCCGCCCTATGCGGCTGGTCGGCGTGGCCGTTGGTCCGAAGGCTTGCCCCGATTTGAGGGGATTGAGACTTCTCGAGCACACGTTGTGCGACTCTACACCAGAACGGTCCGAAGGCTTGCCCCGATTTGAGGGGATTGAGACTCATACGTCTTGTAGTTCTCCAGGGCCACACGGCACCAGTCCGAAGGCTTGCCCCGATTTGAGGGGATTGAGACACTTGACACCATCGATGCCAAGTGTGGCTGGACAAGTCCGAAGGCTTGCCCCGATTTGAGGGGATTGAGACGTTGCCAACTAGCCGGCACTTGAAGGGAATTGGCTTGTCCGAAGGCTTGCCCCGATTTGAGGGGATTGAGACACGTTGATCCCCAGCTCCTTGGTCAGATAGGCCGCCGTCCGAAGGCTTGCCCCGATTTGAGGGGATTGAGACCAGGCTTCCAAGTGGCGCCTCAGGGCGTTGGGGAGAGGTCCGAAGGCTTGCCCCGATTTGAGGGGATTGAGACCTTTCGCTCGACGCCAGGGCGGGCCTTCCTCGCGGGTCCGAAGGCTTGCCCCGATTTGAGGGGATTGAGACATGATGGCGTCAGCAGCTTCCATAACCGCAAGCCGAGTCCGAAGGCTTGCCCCGATTTGAGGGGATTGAGACGCTTTGGTTTGTTCGAGAGTGATGGATTCGGTGTAAGTCCGAAGGCTTGCCCCGATTTGAGGGGATTGAGACCTGAAGAGTTCAGCGCGCAGAAGCCTGAAGGTGCCCGTCCGAAGGCTTGCCCCGATTTGAGGGGATTGAGACTTGCAAAATAATCAGTTCCGCTTTCATAAATCCTGTCCGAAGGCTTGCCCCGATTTGAGGGGATTGAGACGCATGCTAGGCATGCGGAAGCGGGGGTCGCGGATTCGTCCGAAGGCTTGCCCCGATTTGAGGGGATTGAGACTCAGTTCCGCTTTCATAAATCCTCCTTTCTCTTTTGAGTCCGAAGGCTTGCCCCGATTTGAGGGGATTGAGACTTAAAAATAACGAACCCATTTTTTCATTTTTGGCTCCGTCCGAAGGCTTGCCCCGATTTGAGGGGATTGAGACAATTAGACTACGACAACGACATCTACCTAGAGGGTCCGAAGGCTTGCCCCGATTTGAGGGGATTGAGACCTTCGAGACTCCAAGTAAGAACCTAACCCTATCTTGTCCGAAGGCTTGCCCCGATTTGAGGGGATTGAGACCAGCAAGATTGTTCTTGACCTTGAGATCGAGGGACGTCCGAAGGCTTGCCCCGATTTGAGGGGATTGAGACGTTGGGGTGATGGTGCCGGTTGGGCCATGGCGCATGGTCCGAAGGCTTGCCCCGATTTGAGGGGATTGAGACTGTCAGCAGTGAGCATGGTGAATGTGCGTTCTGTGTCCGAAGGCTTGCCCCGATTTGAGGGGATTGAGACAAGATGGCTTGGTGCCTGACCTCTAGGTAGATGTCGGTCCGAAGGCTTGCCCCGATTTGAGGGGATTGAGACGTCTTCTAAGGTGGCGTAGGTTACAGTGTACATGGGTCCGAAGGCTTGCCCCGATTTGAGGGGATTGAGACGTTCGATGAACCTGTAAAACTGTCTTACGGGCATGGGTCCGAAGGCTTGCCCCGATTTGAGGGGATTGAGACTTTGCTCTCTCCGTGCTGTAGACTTTACCGTTGAATGTCCGAAGGCTTGCCCCGATTTGAGGGGATTGAGACTTTGATGGTGGTATTGGTGTTAATTTTTTTGCTCCTGAGTCCGAAGGCTTGCCCCGATTTGAGGGGATTGAGACGGTGTTAACTTTCGTTCGGTGAAGTTGAAGATTGGGTCCGAAGGCTTGCCCCGATTTGAGGGGATTGAGACGGTCCACTCGCCCCGGTCGAAGGTGTAATTTAATTGTCCGAAGGCTTGCCCCGATTTGAGGGGATTGAGACCGTGTTGGGACATGGTGTCGGTTGGGCCATGAGTCATGTCCGCAGGCTTGCCCCGATTTGAGGGGATTGAGACTGTTCCGTTTTGTGATACGATGCCGGGTTGAAAATAGTCCGAAGGCTTGCCCCGATTTGAGGGGATTGAGACTGCTTTCATCGTTCTGTCCAGTACTCTTCCATTTCGGTCCGAAGGCTTGCCCCGATTTGAGGGGATTGAGACTAAGCCATTTTTTGTGTTGAAGGTTTGTTTGCATGTTTTTGTCCGAAGGCTTGCCCCGATTTGAGGGGATTGAGACTCTTGACACGCGATCGTTCCGAACCCTGCTTCTTGGGTCCGAAGGCTTGCCCCGATTTGAGGGGATTGAGACTTGGATCTCGATGTCTTCGAGAAGCTCATCGACTCGGTCCGAAGGCTTGCCCCGATTTGAGGGGATTGAGACGGTGGTTCGTCTCCTTGAAGGATTTTGGGATCCATGGTCCGAAGGCTTGCCCCGATTTGAGGGGATTGAGACAAGCTCATCGACTCGAAGCTCAAGCCACATGTCATCGTCCGAAGGCTTGCCCCGATTTGAGGGGATTGAGACAATGCCGGAAGGCTGGTGTTTAAGAGAATTGCTAGGGTCCGAAGGCTTGCCCCGATTTGAGGGGATTGAGACTAAACTTTTGGTTAATAGCGCCAGGTACGTAGTAAGGTCCGAAGGCTTGCCCCGATTTGAGGGGATTGAGACTTTTTTGCAAGGGTTGGGCTGGGATTGTTTCCCAACCGTCCGAAGGCTTGCCCCGATTTGAGGGGATTGAGACAATAGAAGGTCGGCATATCCGTCCCCCTTTCCCTTTGTCCGAAGGCTTGCCCCGATTTGAGGGGATTGAGACGCGGATAAAGCCGCATTCCATGCAAATCTGGATTTGGTCCGAAGGCTTGCCCCGATTTGAGGGGATTGAGACAGGGAAAAGGCTTGAGAAGGTTCAAGAAGGATAAAGCGTCCGAAGGCTTGCCCCGATTTGAGGGGATTGAGACTAATTTCCCCCCCGCCCTGTTGGGCTTGTCAGTTCAAGGTCCGAAGGCTTGCCCCGATTTGAGGGGATTGAGACTTCCGGGTTTGAGTTAAGTTTTTGCCTTATATGGCGTCCGAAGGCTTGCCCCGATTTGAGGGGATTGAGACTCTTTTGAGAATCTTTCCTAGTGGCCCCATGCCAGGTCCGAAGGCTTGCCCCGATTTGAGGGGATTGAGACCGCCAGGTATAATTCCTGGCGCAAAGGATTCATATCGTCCGAAGGCTTGCCCCGATTTGAGGGGATTGAGACCTTCCCGATATTGTCTCAAAGGTGCCAGAGAGCGTGTCCGAAGGCTTGCCCCGATTTGAGGGGATTGAGACGGTTGCCAAAAAAGGCCAGGGCGCGAAGGCCCTGGCGTCCGAAGGCTTGCCCCGATTTGAGGGGATTGAGACTCGGAAGGCTAAGCTAATGGCTTAGCCTTCCTGTAAAGTCCGAAGGCTTGCCCCGATTTGAGGGGATTGAGACAAGCAGAATGAAGCGGGAGGTCAGCCTCCCGCTAATGTCCGAAGGCTTGCCCCGATTTGAGGGGATTGAGACTGGCCTTCGAAGCGCTTAGCTTATCGCTTCATTTTAGGGTCCGAAGGCTTGCCCCGATTTGAGGGGATTGAGACATTCTTCGCAGAAGTAAAAGGTGATGATTAGCATATGTCCGAAGGCTTGCCCCGATTTGAGGGGATTGAGACAGGGCTTCGCGCCCTGGCCTTCGAAGCGCTTAGCTTATGTCCGAAGGCTTGCCCCGATTTGAGGGGATTGAGACAGGTCAGCCTCCCGCTAATCGGGATAGGCTGAGGTTCGAGTCCGAAGGCTTGCCCCGATTTGAGGGGATTGAGACCATCAGCCGTGAGGTTGATGAAGCCGCATTCTTTGGTCCGAAGGCTTGCCCCGATTTGAGGGGATTGAGACTTTAGAGAAATGTTCAAATTCAAAAACAATCACGTCTGTCCGAAGGCTTGCCCCGATTTGAGGGGATTGAGACAGGTTTGTTCCCCTCCCTTCCTTGGTTTCATCGTTGTCCGAAGGCTTGCCCCGATTTGAGGGGATTGAGACCTACCCGGCTTCGGTGCCTTGGGGGATCCCAGGCGTGAGTCCGAAGGCTTGCCCCGATTTGAGGGGATTGAGACACGGCACAGGAACCTTTGCGACTTCCACATCGATAATGTCCGAAGGCTTGCCCCGATTTGAGGGGATTGAGACCCTTTACCTTCTCCAGATGGGTTCATCTTCGTAAATCAGTCCGAAGGCTTGCCCCGATTTGAGGGGATTGAGACTCGGGCGTGAATTGGGTTTTTAAGAGATTAGAAAATGTCCGAAGGCTTGCCCCGATTTGAGGGGATTGAGACGCAAGATACGCTGAGACAATCAACACAACCCACATAGTCCGAAGGCTTGCCCCGATTTGAGGGGATTGAGACATTTCGTCCTGGCGGAGCATGTCTATGTGGTAGAGCGTCCGAAGGCTTGCCCCGATTTGAGGGGATTGAGACTGTTGAGCCATGGCGTGTGCGTCTAGTTCAACGTCGGTCCGAAGGCTTGCCCCGATTTGAGGGGATTGAGACAGCATCCGGTTGCGGCTCAGCATGCTTAATGGCATTGGTCCGAAGGCTTGCCCCGATTTGAGGGGATTGAGACAGAAACCACATCTTCACCTGGAGTCGGCGAACTAAAAAGTCCGAAGGCTTGCCCCGATTTGAGGGGATTGAGACACATGATTTCGCCCTGGCCATTGGCCTCCAGGGCTTGAGTCCGAAGGCTTGCCCCGATTTGAGGGGATTGAGACAAATTGGCCCCCATACCCGTGCTCTTGGTAATATTCAGTCCGAAGGCTTGCCCCGATTTGAGGGGATTGAGACGATCCCCGGCGTGAACTGGGTGAGAAAGGAAAACTGTCCGAAGGCTTGCCCCGATTTGAGGGGATTGAGACTGGCCATTGAGAGGTTTTGATTGGGTGGATTTGGTGTCCGAAGGCTTGCCCCGATTTGAGGGGATTGAGACCGTCTACCTTTTTGGGGGTGCCGTCCCCTTTTGTTAGTCCGAAGGCTTGCCCCGATTTGAGGGGATTGAGACACATAACTTCCGCGTGACAAGGTAATGGGCTGCAATAGGTCCGAAGGCTTGCCCCGATTTGAGGGGATTGAGACCTTAGGGGGGCTCCGTTTGGACTAGCGACGATTGTTGGTCCGAAGGCTTGCCCCGATTTGAGGGGATTGAGACTTTCCAATTTTGAAGGGATTCCCCCACATGGAACCGTCCGAAGGCTTGCCCCGATTTGAGGGGATTGAGACGCATAGGTTACAGTGTACATTGTTTCCCTCCTCGTTTGTCCGAAGGCTTGCCCCGATTTGAGGGGATTGAGACGATAGTATTGGACTTCACGCAAATTGACCAAAGTAGTCCGAAGGCTTGCCCCGATTTGAGGGGATTGAGACAGATTATGTAAAGAGCTATATAACAGAGGTAGTAGAGTCCGAAGGCTTGCCCCGATTTGAGGGGATTGAGACCTTGGCCAATTCTGTTGCCAAGTGCTCGAAATATGTGTCCGAAGGCTTGCCCCGATTTGAGGGGATTGAGACGTGTGAATAATCATTTTGTGCTGTCCTCTCATGTTGTCCGAAGGCTTGCCCCGATTTGAGGGGATTGAGACATGATGAGAAGGTTTTTGGTGGCAGGGAACATGGCGTCCGAAGGCTTGCCCCGATTTGAGGGGATTGAGACACAAAAACGTCGGCATAGCGTCACCAACAGGATAAAGTCCGAAGGCTTGCCCCGATTTGAGGGGATTGAGACTTGTAATGTCTCCTTGGATAATCATTTTCTTAGGTCCGAAGGCTTGCCCCGATTTGAGGGGATTGAGACAATTCTTTTGCTAATTTGGACAGGTATTCCCTGTCCGGTCCGAAGGCTTGCCCCGATTTGAGGGGATTGAGACCCTTCGGAAGGCTAAGCCAAAGGCTTAGCCTTCCTGTGTCCGAAGGCTTGCCCCGATTTGAGGGGATTGAGACCGAGTAATAGAAAGCGGGCTGAAAGCCTCCCGCTTGGTCCGAAGGCTTGCCCCGATTTGAGGGGATTGAGACAGTTCTTGCAAGGGAAAGCGATCGCATGCGGCAGCGTCCGAAGGCTTGCCCCGATTTGAGGGGATTGAGACGTCCCTGCCGGCAGGCTTCCTGCCGGCAGGCTTTTTAAGTCCGAAGGCTTGCCCCGATTTGAGGGGATTGAGACTGACGGAGATCATTCAGTACTGTGAAGACGCTAATTTCGTCCGAAGGCTTGCCCCGATTTGAGGGGATTGAGACCTTGACCCATTCTATGAATGTTTCAATCATCGCTGGGTCCGAAGGCTTGCCCCGATTTGAGGGGATTGAGACTGCAGTGTCCGTTTGAACACTGCAGGCTGACGGTCTTCGTCCGAAGGCTTGCCCCGATTTGAGGGGATTGAGACACATCCGAACCACCTTCCAGGCAACCCTGCGTTCTGCGTCCGAAGGCTTGCCCCGATTTGAGGGGATTGAGACTGATTCCTGTTTCCGGATTGATGTTGTGTAGCATAAGGTCCGAAGGCTTGCCCCGATTTGAGGGGATTGAGACAATGATTCGATACCCACTTTCAAGGAACGTGTAGAGGTCCGAAGGCTTGCCCCGATTTGAGGGGATTGAGACGCACTTTAGCCCATTCTATGAATTGTTCTACCATTGTCCGAAGGCTTGCCCCGATTTGAGGGGATTGAGACTCGGGGTCTACATATTCCGCTTCGGCCACTTTTGGTCCGAAGGCTTGCCCCGATTTGAGGGGATTGAGACGGAGGAATCCGCAATCCCGGCAAATCGTCAGAATCGGTCCGAAGGCTTGCCCCGATTTGAGGGGATTGAGACGGTTCCAAAAGCCGCAAGCGGATTCCAGAGTTATGAGTCCGAAGGCTTGCCCCGATTTGAGGGGATTGAGACCAACTGTGTGGCTAGGTGCTCGAAGTACACCAAAGCGTCCGAAGGCTTGCCCCGATTTGAGGGGATTGAGACTGTAGAGTTCCTTGCTTAGTTTGGCAAGGAACTCTCGTCCGAAGGCTTGCCCCGATTTGAGGGGATTGAGACCGTTTGAACACTGCAGGTTGCTTCTGTTCCCAACTGTCCGAAGGCTTGCCCCGATTTGAGGGGATTGAGACTCCTGACACGAATCTCCGTCCAAAGGACGGAGAGTTGAGTCCGAAGGCTTGCCCCGATTTGAGGGGATTGAGACGAACTTCAATTGAGAAGTCGCCTCTGTGGTGGTATGCGTCCGAAGGCTTGCCCCGATTTGAGGGGATTGAGACCATATTTTTTAATGACTTGGTTCCTTGTGCCGTGTGTCCGAAGGCTTGCCCCGATTTGAGGGGATTGAGACTTACCCCAAATAGTTGGGCGGCCGATATATACATAGGTCCGAAGGCTTGCCCCGATTTGAGGGGATTGAGACGTTGTGCCATGCAGATTTCGTGGCTTAGCTGCATAAGGTCCGAAGGCTTGCCCCGATTTGAGGGGATTGAGACGCAGCCATGCATGGCTGCAATTTTGGCAAATAATAATGTCCGAAGGCTTGCCCCGATTTGAGGGGATTGAGACCTGTCCGCGGTTCTGATTGCCTGCAGTGTCCGTTTGAGTCCGAAGGCTTGCCCCGATTTGAGGGGATTGAGACTTATCCATGAATAAGAGTATTCCTCACCCGAGGATAGTCCGAAGGCTTGCCCCGATTTGAGGGGATTGAGACTTTGTTTTGGGAGTTATTCGATAGACTGAGCGTAGTGGGTCCGAAGGCTTGCCCCGATTTGAGGGGATTGAGACCTGGGGGCAGGTCTTGCAAGCTTCGTGGCCGAAGCCACGTCCGAAGGCTTGCCCCGATTTGAGGGGATTGAGACTGGGATCCACATGCAAGTGGACCACGCCTTGCTATGGTCCGAAGGCTTGCCCCGATTTGAGGGGATTGAGACTGTGTAGAGGAGTGTGCCCTTTAGTGTGTGATCGTTTGTCCGAAGGCTTGCCCCGATTTGAGGGGATTGAGACATGAAGATTTGCCCATTTTGGGCATGCAATTTTGGGGTCCGAAGGCTTGCCCCGATTTGAGGGGATTGAGACACGCCCCTTGCTTTGATCCACTCCAGAAAAGTTTCTGTCCGAAGGCTTGCCCCGATTTGAGGGGATTGAGACTTTTCCCTTGGGCCATTCCCATCCCCATGGGGCCCGTCCGAAGGCTTGCCCCGATTTGAGGGGATTGAGACATAGTGAGGCTCCCTGCAGTGGTAGCAGGTAGCCTTGTCCGAAGGCTTGCCCCGATTTGAGGGGATTGAGACTCTTGGTAGTTCCGACTTGAACTCGACGACAGGTATAGTCCGAAGGCTTGCCCCGATTTGAGGGGATTGAGACGGTGCTCTCCTTTCCTTTGTTTGCCGAGGGACTGTGGGTCCGAAGGCTTGCCCCGATTTGAGGGGATTGAGACAAGACAATAGCCACGGTATGAGGTCCTCATCGTATGTGTCCGAAGGCTTGCCCCGATTTGAGGGGATTGAGACTCGAATAGCCCTTTCCCATGCGCGCTTGTGCGCGCATTGTCCGAAGGCTTGCCCCGATTTGAGGGGATTGAGACAAAAACTAGGGTGTTGGTCGCCAACCGGATAATTTTGGTCCGAAGGCTTGCCCCGATTTGAGGGGATTGAGACTCGCTCCTTGGCTTTAATCTGCGCGCCGAAGATTTCGTCCGAAGGCTTGCCCCGATTTGAGGGGATTGAGACTTGGCCCCCGCCCCGCCCTGTGGGGCTTGTCAATTCAGTCCGAAGGCTTGCCCCGATTTGAGGGGATTGAGACAGGTGCCTTTCCCATGTCGATCCTCCTTTGTCTTTGTCCGAAGGCTTGCCCCGATTTGAGGGGATTGAGACCGATTCGATCCCTAAGCAGTTCCCATTCAGGGCGTGGGGTCCGAAGGCTTGCCCCGATTTGAGGGGATTGAGACAGGATAGTCCCAGCCGGCAGGATCCCTGCCGGCTGGGTCCGAAGGCTTGCCCCGATTTGAGGGGATTGAGACACGAAGATCGTTGATTTCCGCGAAAACACTCAGTTGGTCCGAAGGCTTGCCCCGATTTGAGGGGATTGAGACATTGCCGGTAGCTATCTTTCGCCAGAGTAAGCCTCTGGGTCCGAAGGCTTGCCCCGATTTGAGGGGATTGAGACACATTTCCAATCTCTGTTGTCGAACCACTCCTTTCTGTCCGAAGGCTTGCCCCGATTTGAGGGGATTGAGACTATTGCCTGCAGTGTTCGCTTGAACACTGCAGGTTGTGTCCGAAGGCTTGCCCCGATTTGAGGGGATTGAGACCATCCTCATCGACGGAGAGCCAGTCACATACGATGAGTCCGAAGGCTTGCCCCGATTTGAGGGGATTGAGACTGACACCGCTTCGTAGATTTTCTTTTCCACGGCTTTGTCCGAAGGCTTGCCCCGATTTGAGGGGATTGAGACCTCCCAATTTGGCCCTACTTCCGTATCACGGAAGTAGGTCCGAAGGCTTGCCCCGATTTGAGGGGATTGAGACATCCATTGTATAAATGTTTCTACCATTTCTGGAGTGTCCGAAGGCTTGCCCCGATTTGAGGGGATTGAGACACATAGTCTGGTGACCAGAAGTCACCAGACTCGTGGTCCGAAGGCTTGCCCCGATTTGAGGGGATTGAGACGAATTGCACGTCGACTTCCTTGAGCACTCGACGTGCGTCCGAAGGCTTGCCCCGATTTGAGGGGATTGAGACCTCTTCATGTCTTTTCTCCTTTATTTTCGGCCATTTGTCCGAAGGCTTGCCCCGATTTGAGGGGATTGAGACTCGGATTCATCCGCCGTTAGGCGGATGAATCCGCATTGTCCGAAGGCTTGCCCCGATTTGAGGGGATTGAGACTTCTGGCGAAAGGTAGCGAAGCCGAGCCCGCATTCCGTCCGAAGGCTTGCCCCGATTTGAGGGGATTGAGACGCTTGCATGTCATGATGTTCGCTCTCATAAGTTTTGTCCGAAGGCTTGCCCCGATTTGAGGGGATTGAGACGCTTCGCGCCCTGGCCGTGCCATTTGGGATCAGCGCGTCCGAAGGCTTGCCCCGATTTGAGGGGATTGAGACAGCCAGCAGTGCTGGCAAGTTCTGCATGTCATCAAAGTCCGAAGGCTTGCCCCGATTTGAGGGGATTGAGACTCATTCGCCGTTAGGCGAATGAATCCGCAGCTTTGGGTCCGAAGGCTTGCCCCGATTTGAGGGGATTGAGACAGTTGCGCCAGGTATAATTCCTGGCGCAAAATGTGAAGTCCGAAGGCTTGCCCCGATTTGAGGGGATTGAGACTTGCCGCCCAGAGATGCAGCCAGCAATATTTGCATCGGTCCGAAGGCTTGCCCCGATTTGAGGGGATTGAGACCATTCTGTGCAGAAGAAAATTCTAGGCATGTCGCCGTCCGAAGGCTTGCCCCGATTTGAGGGGATTGAGACAAGTGCGGTGCCCAGGGTGCCAGGGTGCCGTGCCACGTCCGAAGGCTTGCCCCGATTTGAGGGGATTGAGACCCACACGGCACCAAACGCGCCGAGGGCCCTTTTTCGGTCCGAAGGCTTGCCCCGATTTGAGGGGATTGAGACAAGTGCCGCCTTGGTTCCAAGGCCGCTCATAGGTGGTCCGAAGGCTTGCCCCGATTTGAGGGGATTGAGACGATGTATAAATCTCCGATTTCGATTGGCAAGTTTTTGTCCGAAGGCTTGCCCCGATTTGAGGGGATTGAGACTGGTCTTCATATACCGAGCATGTTCTGCAGAGCACTGTCCGAAGGCTTGCCCCGATTTGAGGGGATTGAGACCGTCCTGTTAGTTTGAGAATTTGGATTTGAAAGTCGGTCCGAAGGCTTGCCCCGATTTGAGGGGATTGAGACTTGTTTCTGATCCCAGTGGCTCAAGTTTTCCATAACAGTCCGAAGGCTTGCCCCGATTTGAGGGGATTGAGACATGGCCTAGCGCTTCGGTAAATCTCTAGGAAAGCCAAGTCCGAAGGCTTGCCCCGATTTGAGGGGATTGAGACCGGCAGGGATCCTGCCGGAAGGAATTTCAATGAATTCTGTCCGAAGGCTTGCCCCGATTTGAGGGGATTGAGACCGGATCCAAGATCCGCAGCCTGATCCCCGAGTTATGGGTCCGAAGGCTTGCCCCGATTTGAGGGGATTGAGACATGATATTTGCTCTCATCCCTTCCCCCTTTTTTGTGTCCGAAGGCTTGCCCCGATTTGAGGGGATTGAGACCAAGCGTGTTTTTCCCTCCATTTGGGTTTCATTGTGGTCCGAAGGCTTGCCCCGATTTGAGGGGATTGAGACGTTGATTGACGGTAGTAGAGAAATTTTCCGGTTTTGGTCCGAAGGCTTGCCCCGATTTGAGGGGATTGAGACGAGAGAAAGCCGCGGATGGTTCAAGCAGAATGAAGCGTCCGAAGGCTTGCCCCGATTTGAGGGGATTGAGACGGATTGCTCCCCCCCCCCTTTTTTACTTAGGTAGCTTGCGTCCGAAGGCTTGCCCCGATTTGAGGGGATTGAGACTCGCCGCCTTGGTTGAGAGCCTGCAGAATCCAAATGTCCGAAGGCTTGCCCCGATTTGAGGGGATTGAGACATCTGTAGACGGCTTCGTAGATTTTCCTCTTCATGTCGTCCGAAGGCTTGCCCCGATTTGAGGGGATTGAGACTTTTCTGGAGTGCTTCACTTGCCGTTTTAGATTTGGTCCGAAGGCTTGCCCCGATTTGAGGGGATTGAGACAGGGTGTGGGCCTCTAGCTCATGGGCGTCGTTCATGAGTCCGAAGGCTTGCCCCGATTTGAGGGGATTGAGACGGCTTCTCCTTTCCGGCAAAATAAAAGCCGAGAATACGTCCGAAGGCTTGCCCCGATTTGAGGGGATTGAGACTTTGTTTCTGATCCCAGTGGCTCAAGTTTTCCATAAGTCCGAAGGCTTGCCCCGATTTGAGGGGATTGAGACTCCGGGCATGATTTCCACATCTTCGGGTCCAGCAAGGGTCCGAAGGCTTGCCCCGATTTGAGGGGATTGAGACTTTGTGCGCCCCCCTCCTTTCTCCCAAATTGCTTTTGTCCGAAGGCTTGCCCCGATTTGAGGGGATTGAGACTGTGCCGCCTTGTAATACGGCTTCCATAATCCATGTCCGAAGGCTTGCCCCGATTTGAGGGGATTGAGACTGTTGGGCTGCTGCCGAATTCCGCGAAGGCCCTCTTCCGTCCGAAGGCTTGCCCCGATTTGAGGGGATTGAGACGGATGGTTCCTTCCGGCAGGATCCCTGCCGGAAGGTGTCCGAAGGCTTGCCCCGATTTGAGGGGATTGAGACCGCCGCTTCAATGGCCGGTTTTAGGCTTTGAGGCGGTGTCCGAAGGCTTGCCCCGATTTGAGGGGATTGAGACCAGCGGCTCTGCGATTGGGGTGAAGACCCCGTTGTTGGTCCGAAGGCTTGCCCCGATTTGAGGGGATTGAGACATGGCGTTGGAGTGTTGGAGATTTCAAAGCGATGTGGGTCCGAAGGCTTGCCCCGATTTGAGGGGATTGAGACCTCGTTCAAGTCGCCAGCAATTTCTAATTCCGTGTTGGTCCGAAGGCTTGCCCCGATTTGAGGGGATTGAGACACTACCAAAACCGTAAGTGTCGTAAATGTGACATGTGGTCCGAAGGCTTGCCCCGATTTGAGGGGATTGAGACATATGGCGTCGACGCTTTGCACGCAAGCACCATGCGTCCGAAGGCTTGCCCCGATTTGAGGGGATTGAGACATGGGGATCCCTGCCTCTTGGATTTTCTGGAGTGCGTCCGAAGGCTTGCCCCGATTTGAGGGGATTGAGACACTTTCCACTCAGCATCCTGACCACTTTCCATGAGGTCCGAAGGCTTGCCCCGATTTGAGGGGATTGAGACGATCTCGATTGAAACTTTTTGAACCGCGACTATAAAGGTCCGAAGGCTTGCCCCGATTTGAGGGGATTGAGACAACCATGCGAAGATTTGTAATGACGGTGTCGATCGAGTCCGAAGGCTTGCCCCGATTTGAGGGGATTGAGACAATCCCTCTTGTCCCAGTACTCTTTCCGTGCTCTGAGTCCGAAGGCTTGCCCCGATTTGAGGGGATTGAGACAAAATGGTTTATTCGACGCCAATATGGCGTCAATACGTCCGAAGGCTTGCCCCGATTTGAGGGGATTGAGACTGGGATCTTGTCGATTCATCTTTTCTTCCTCCCTTTTTGTCCGAAGGCTTGCCCCGATTTGAGGGGATTGAGACAAGTAGGGCACGTATTTAACCCAACTATAGCTATAAGTCCGAAGGCTTGCCCCGATTTGAGGGGATTGAGACAGCCGGAACAGTTTATAGCCAATAACTACGCCTGTTGGTCCGAAGGCTTGCCCCGATTTGAGGGGATTGAGACCTTGACTCTTGTTTATGAACAGAGGTCCCAGTGTACGTCCGAAGGCTTGCCCCGATTTGAGGGGATTGAGACTCGTACAGCATTTCGGCCTCGAGCTCACAGGCGTCGTGTCCGAAGGCTTGCCCCGATTTGAGGGGATTGAGACAAGAAGCCTGCCGGAGGGTCGACCGGGGTCCACTCACGTCCGAAGGCTTGCCCCGATTTGAGGGGATTGAGACTTCAGGGCTCAGCCACGAAGTGGGGCGCCCTGCAGTGGGTCCGAAGGCTTGCCCCGATTTGAGGGGATTGAGACTAGTGCATGGGTGTGTCGGATCTGAAATGGCTTCTGTCCGAAGGCTTGCCCCGATTTGAGGGGATTGAGACCCAAGATCCGCAGCCTGATCCCTGCGTTGTGGTTCTGTCCGAAGGCTTGCCCCGATTTGAGGGGATTGAGACATTCGCTCCTTGGCCTTCAATTGCGCTCCGAATAATGTCCGAAGGCTTGCCCCGATTTGAGGGGATTGAGACATTCGCTCCTTGGCCTTCAATTGCGCTCCGAATAATGTCCGAAGGCTTGCCCCGATTTGAGGGGATTGAGACAATATCCGCAGCCTGATTCCCTTGTTATGGGCTTTCAGTCCGAAGGCTTGCCCCGATTTGAGGGGATTGAGACTGGATGAAGCCGCATTCCCTGCAGATAATCAATGCAGTCCGAAGGCTTGCCCCGATTTGAGGGGATTGAGACGTTCCGGCAGGCAGAGTGCCTGCCGGAAGGCTTTTAAGTCCGAAGGCTTGCCCCGATTTGAGGGGATTGAGACTTTCATAATCCGTTCTCCTTTCTTTTGGTTAGAAAAGTCCGAAGGCTTGCCCCGATTTGAGGGGATTGAGACCGCAAAATCCTGTAATTCCCTTTCGCCAGGATTAAATCGTCCGAAGGCTTGCCCCGATTTGAGGGGATTGAGACAATATCCCCCGCTATGGGAGGAAAGAGTAAGCTTAGTCCGAAGGCTTGCCCCGATTTGAGGGGATTGAGACAATTCTGACTGCTTTTGCGCTTCGAGACTGCAATATGTCCGAAGGCTTGCCCCGATTTGAGGGGATTGAGACACACGTCTAGCAATGCGACACCAAAATTCAACGTAGTCTGGGTCCGAAGGCTTGCCCCGATTTGAGGGGATTGAGACACGTAGCTACGCAATTGGTGCTGTTTGGACACGTCAGTCCGAAGGCTTGCCCCGATTTGAGGGGATTGAGACACGTTGATACCGGCTTCGCGCAACATAGCTACGAAGGTCCGAAGGCTTGCCCCGATTTGAGGGGATTGAGACACGTTGATACCGGCTTCGCGCAACATAGCTACGAAGGTCCGAAGGCTTGCCCCGATTTGAGGGGATTGAGACTCATGTTGCCGGCTTTCAATGGTGCCCAATTATTGGGTCCGAAGGCTTGCCCCGATTTGAGGGGATTGAGACACTGGATGTCTACTCTGCTACGTACACGTCTAGCAATGCGTCCGAAGGCTTGCCCCGATTTGAGGGGATTGAGACTGGAGAATCCGCATTTCATGCCCCATGCATGAATGGTCCGAAGGCTTGCCCCGATTTGAGGGGATTGAGACATGCCGGCAGGCTGGTTCTTAAGAGAATTGCTCGGTGTCCGAAGGCTTGCCCCGATTTGAGGGGATTGAGACTTGTGGTGTGATGCCTGGACTATTAACATGTTCTTTTTGTCCGAAGGCTTGCCCCGATTTGAGGGGATTGAGACGCGATTATTTGCGCAGATCCTGTGGAGGTCCTCGATCCGTCCGAAGGCTTGCCCCGATTTGAGGGGATTGAGACCTGAGCGTTCCTCTGTGGACGAGGTGCACGTAGATGGTCCGAAGGCTTGCCCCGATTTGAGGGGATTGAGACCACCGAAGTGCCAACCATATGCTCATAATCATCACGGTCCGAAGGCTTGCCCCGATTTGAGGGGATTGAGACACTCCAGCAGTCAACGAGCTTAACCGCGTCGCTTAGTGTCCGAAGGCTTGCCCCGATTTGAGGGGATTGAGACAGCTTTTCCCATGTCGATCCTCCCTTAGTCTTTGGAGTCCGAAGGCTTGCCCCGATTTGAGGGGATTGAGACATTCCGCTATTGTGGGCCTTGAGGCCCTTGAGAATGGGTCCGAAGGCTTGCCCCGATTTGAGGGGATTGAGACGTCTGCAGTGCAAAGAATGCGGCTACTTCCAGCTCGAGTCCGAAGGCTTGCCCCGATTTGAGGGGATTGAGACTGGAGCCGTTCCATAGGAGCGCTATTGTAAACACTCCAGTCCGAAGGCTTGCCCCGATTTGAGGGGATTGAGACTGAAACGCCGTCTCGCCGAGCCACGGACATATAGCGTCCGAAGGCTTGCCCCGATTTGAGGGGATTGAGACAGGCCGTCGCGCTGTGCCTGGCGCACCAGGCGCTTTACGTCCGAAGGCTTGCCCCGATTTGAGGGGATTGAGACTTCCGTTGCGGCCAAAGGACGCCACGTCAGCCCTTAGTCCGAAGGCTTGCCCCGATTTGAGGGGATTGAGACCTAACTGTCTTTCCTTGGGCTAGCCCCATCCCCATGGGTCCGAAGGCTTGCCCCGATTTGAGGGGATTGAGACTTGTTTTGATGATTCTGAGTGTGTGCCTGTGCTTTGCGTCCGAAGGCTTGCCCCGATTTGAGGGGATTGAGACTTTCCATGGCCATTCCCCTTTCTTCTAAAATGGTTTAGTCCGAAGGCTTGCCCCGATTTGAGGGGATTGAGACTTACATCGCGAAGACTACGGATTTCTTCGAACACACTGTCCGAAGGCTTGCCCCGATTTGAGGGGATTGAGACAGTCCATGATTACGATGTGTGGGGCTCCTCCGAGATAGTCCGAAGGCTTGCCCCGATTTGAGGGGATTGAGACCACATGTCGTCCGGAGTGTAGTTGATGTGCTTCTGAGTCCGAAGGCTTGCCCCGATTTGAGGGGATTGAGACGGATTTCAATGTCTTCGAGAAGCTCATCGACTCGAAGGTCCGAAGGCTTGCCCCGATTTGAGGGGATTGAGACGAATTGGGTGACAATTAGAATTGCCAGTCCTCAGGTCCGAAGGCTTGCCCCGATTTGAGGGGATTGAGACTGGGTGGGTGGGAAATAAAAAAAGGGGAGGGATTGCGTCCGAAGGCTTGCCCCGATTTGAGGGGATT
>FWPV01008322.1_pt1 | contig 18202 bp, 17 predicted proteins | sample 2228371 | NCBI WGS metagenome assembly FWPV01 (sample SAMEA103939776, study PRJEB20133) | metagenome
GACGACGTGGTCCCGGTGGGCGTGGCCGCCCGCCACCCCCGGCCGCCGGCACCGCCGTGGGCCCCGGCGATCCCGGTGCGGCACAGCCGGCTGCCCCGCCCGGTGCTCTACGAGACCTGGCTGTCGGTGCGCCGTCCCGGCGTCGAAGCGGTGACCGGGCCGGTGGACGTGGTGCACGCCACCACGATCATCACCCCGCCGTGCCGGGCCCCGCTGGTGGTCACCATCCACGACCTGGCGTTCCGCCGGCCTGACGGGGGGGCGACGCGGCGGGGCCGGCGGCTGTTCGAGCGGGGCCTGCACCTCGCCCGCCGCCATGCTGCGCTGGTGCTGTGCTCGAGTCGGGCCACCCTGGACGACTGCGCCGCCGCCGGCATCGAGCTCGAGCGGCTGCGCCACGTGCCCCTCGGGGTCGACGCCCGCCCGGCCGGCCCCGACGAGGTGCGCGACGTGCGGGCCCGCTACCGGCTCCCGGCGACGTTCGTGCTGTTCACCGGCACGATCGAGCCCCGCAAGAACCTGGCCGGGCTGGTGCGGGCGATGGCCCACCTGCCCGGGATCCCGCTGGTGGTGGCCGGCCCGTCGGGGTGGGGTGACGCACTCGGACCGCCGCCGCCCGGTGTCCGCCTGCTCGGGTTCGTGCCCGAAGCGGACAAGGCGGCCCTGCTGGCGGCGGCCTCGGTGGTGGCCTACCCCTCCCTGTGGGAGGGGTTCGGCCTGCCGGTCCTCGAGGCGATGGCCCAGGGGACCCCGGTGGTGACCTCGGCCGGCACCTCGACCGAAGAGGTGGCCGGCGGTGCGGCGGTGCTCGTCGACCCCCGCGACGACACCTCGATCGCCGAGGGGATCCGCCGGGCCCTGGCCGACCCGGCACCGCTGCGGACCGCCGGTCTGGCCAGGGCCGCGGCCATGACCTGGGACCGCACCGTGGACCTCGTCGTGGCCGCCTACCGGGAGGCCGCCGGTGCATCCCCGGCGGTCCGGGCACGTGAGGACCGCCGCCGGTGACCGAGATCGGCGTCAACCTGCTCTGGCTCGTCCCCGGCGTGGTCGGCGGGTCCGAGCAGTACCTGTGCCGCCAGCTGGTCGGACTCGCCGACGACCCGGATGGGGTCGAACCGGTGCTGTTCGTCCTGCCCGGCTTCGCCGACGCCCATCCCGAGCTGGTCGGGCGCCTCGAGATGGTGACCGCGTCCGTCGACGGCACGAACCGCGCGGCCCGGGTGTGGGCCGAAGCCACCTGGCTGGCCGGCAGGGTCCGCAACCGGCGCCTGCCGCTCGTCCACCACGGCGGCGGCACGATCCCGGTGCGCCTCGGCGGTGCGCGGGCGCTGCTCACCGTGCACGACCTGCAGTACGTCCGGTTCCCCCACCACTTCTCCACCACCAAGCTGGCCTACCTGCAGTGGGCCGTGCCCCGGTCGGTGGCGCGGGCGGCGGCGATCACCTGTCCGAGCGAGTACGTGAAGACGACGATCGCCGAGACCTTCCGCTACCCGGCCGAGAGGATCGTGGTCGTGACCCACGGCATCCCCGCCGGCGAGCAGGCGCAGCACCCGCCGACCCCCGAGTCGGTGGTGCGCGCCCGCTACGGGCTCCCCGGTCCGTTCGTGGTGTACCCGGCCATCACCTACCCGCACAAGAACCACGCCGTGCTGGTGGAGGCGATGACGGTGCTCCGCCACCGGTGGCCCGATCTGCGCCTGGTGCTGCTCGGCGGGGCCGGCGCCGAGGAGGGCCCGCTTCGCGAGCTGATCGCCGCCCGCGGGGTGGCCGACGTGGTGGTGCGGCCCGGACGGGTGAGCGCTGAGGACCGCGACGGGCTCTACGCCTGCGCCACCGCGCTGGTCTTCCCGAGCCGGTACGAGGGGTTCGGGGCGCCGGTGCTCGAGGCGATGCGGGCCGGCTGCCCGGTGATCGCCGCCGACACCACGGCACTGCCCGAGGTGGTCGGCGACGCCGGCATCCTGCTCGACCCCCTCGACACCGACGCCTGGGTCGCGGCCATCGACTCCCTCACCGGGGACGAGGCGGCGCGCGCCGTGCTGGCCGCCGCCGGTCGGGAGCGGGCCGGATCGTTCACCGGGGCCCGCTCGGCGGCCGAGCTGCGCGCCGCCTACCGTCTGGCGCTCGCATGAAGCTCGCCGTGCTCTGCCCCCATTTCGCGCCCGACGTGGCGCCGACCGGCGAGGTGATCACCCGCATCACCCTGGAGCTCGCCGACCGGGGCCACGAGCTCCACGTCGTCACCGCCCTGCCGTGGTACCTGCACCACCGCGTCGAGCCGGAGTGGCAGGGGCGGCTCGTGCGCCGTGAGCGCACCGAGTGGGGCACGATCACCCGGGTCCACCCCTTCCCGACCGACAAGCGGAGCATCGCCGGCCGGTCCGTGGCCTTCGGCGCGTTCAGTGCCCTGGCCGGCGTGTGCGGGGTGCTCGGTGGGCGGGTGGACGGCGTGCTGGCCATGTCCCCGCCCCTGACCCTGGGGTTGACCGGGTGGGCCACGGCCCTGGTGCGGCGGGGGGTGCTGGTGTTCAACATCCAGGACGTGTTCCCCGACGTCGCCGTCGAGGTGGGGGCGATCACCGACCCTCGCATCATCCGTGCCGCCCGCTGGCTCGAGCGGGTGAGTTACCACCGCGCCGACGCGGTCACCGTGCTGAGCGACGACCTGCGCGCCAACCTGGCGGCGAAGGTGGCGCCCGGCCGGCGCGCCACGATCCGGGTGATCCCCAACTTCGTGGACACGACGTTCATCCGGCCGGGCGACCGGATGACCGCCTATCGCCGTGAGCTCGGCATCGGCGACGAGCCGGTGGTGCTGTACGCCGGCAACGTCGGGTTCTCCCAGAACCTCGACCTTCTCGTGCACGCCGCCAGGGCGCTGCAGACCGAGCGGGTGACGTTCCTGGTCAACGGCGGCGGTTCGGCCCTGGCCGACGTGCAGCGGGCGGCTGAGGGCCTGCCCAACATCCGCTTCGCTCCGCTCCAACCCCGCGCCCGGCTGCCAGAGGTGCTCGCCACCGGCGACATCCACGTCGTGCCGCTGCGGCGCGGCCTCGCCTCGAGCAGCGTGCCGTCCAAGAGCTACTCGATCCTCGCCGCCGGCCGGCCGGTGCTGGCCAGCATCGATCCCGGGACCGAGGTGGCCCGCATGGTCGAGCGGGCCGGCTGCGGCCTGGCGGTCCCGCCCGATGATCCCGAGGCGTTCACCGCGGCGCTGCGGGCGTTGCTGGCCGACCCGGAGCGGGCCCGGGCCATGGGGGAGCGGGGCCGGCGCCACGTCGAGCAGGGCTTCTCACCTGCCGCGGTCGCCCAGGCCTACGAGGAGCTGTTCGTCGAGCTCCGCCGTGACCGGTCCTCGGCGGGTCGCGCCCGCTAGCCTCGCTCACCCGTGGGCAAGGCATCCTCGACCAAGAAGGTCGCACGCGCCGCGAAAGCCGGCCGGGCAGCACGGGCACCCCGCCAGCGGGGGGTGGTGTTCCCGGTGTCGCTGGTCGTGGTGCTGGTGCTCGGCGTCGCCCTGGTGTGGTACGGCCGGAGCAGCCGCGAGCCTGACACCTCGCCGCCCCGGGCCGGCATCGACCACTGGCATTCGGCCATCGGCTTCTATGTCTGCGACACGTTCCTGCCCAACCTGCCGCCGCAGGCCGAGGACCCGGTGGGCATCCACAGCCACGGCGACGGGGTGATCCACATCCACCCGTTCCTGGCTGCCTCGTCCGGTCGCAACGCGACGTTCGCCCGCTTCCTCGAGACCGAGGGCATCACGCTCACCAACGACGAGCTGCAGCTCCCCGGCGACGCCGGGCGGTACCGGGAGGGCACCTCCCCGGGGTGTGACGGTCAGCCGGCCGAGCTGGTGATGGCCAAGTGGGCGCGGCCGAGTTCGGACACCCCGACGGTGATCACCGAGGACTTCGGCAAGGTGAAGTTCCTCAACGACGAGGAGCTGTACACGGTCGCCTACGTGCCGGTGGGCTTCGACGCGAAGAAGCTGCCCAAGCCGCCGACCACCGACGAGCTCGCCGCTCTCAGGGGGCAGGTCGACCCGCCGCTCACCATCCCGCCGACCACGGTGGCGGGCACCGACACGACCGTCGCCGGGACGGACACCACGGTGACCCCCGCGCCGACCACGGACGCCGGGGCGACCGACACCACCACCCCATGAGGGCGGTGGTGCTGGTCGGCGGGTTCGGCACGCGCCTGCGCCCGCTCACCTTCACGCGGCCCAAGCAACTGCTCCCCATCGGGCACCGCCCGATGATCGACGTGGTCATGGGCCAGCTCGCCCGGTCCGGGATCACCCAGGCGGTGCTGTCGCTCGGCTACAAGCCCGACGCCTTCCGCTCCCTGTACCCCGACGGCACCTGCCACGGCGTCGGGCTGGTCTACGCCGTCGAGGACGAGCCGCTCGACACGGCCGGCGCCATCCGCTTCGCTGCCACCGAGGCCGGCATCGACGACACCTTCGTGGTGGTCAACGGCGACGTGCTCACCACCCTGGACATCGCCTCGCTCGTCGCGTTCCACCGGTCGCACGGTGCCGAGGGCACGATCCACCTCACCCCGGTCGAGGACCCGTCCGCGTTCGGGGTGGTCCCGACCGCGCCCGACGGCAGGGTCGAGGCGTTCATCGAGAAGCCGCCCCGCCACGAGGCCCCGACGAACCTCGTCAACGGGGGCACCTACGTGCTCGAGCCATCGGTCCTCGACCGCATCCCGGCCGGGAAGCCGGTGAGCATCGAGCGGGTCACGTTCCCGGAGATGGTGGCCGACGGGGCGCTGTACGCGCAGGCCACCGACGACTACTGGGTGGACGCCGGGAAGCCGGAACCCTACGTGCAGGCGAACCTGGACGCGGTGGAGGGTCGGGGACCGGCCGCCGGCGAGCCTGCCATCGGTCCCGGCGCGCAGGTGGCCGGCTCGGTCGAGCACTCGGTGATCGGTTCGGGGGCGGCCGTCGCGGCGGGCGCCACGGTCCGGCGCAGCGTGCTGCTGCCGGGCGCCGTGGTGGGGTCGGGTGCGACGCTCACCCACTGCGTGCTCGGCGAGGGCGTGACGATCGGCGAGGGCGCCACGCTCACCGACTGCGTCCTCGGGGACCGGGTCCAGGTCGAGCCCGGCGCCGCACTCGAAGGGGTCAGACTCCCCGACCCCGGATAGTCCCGTGCGCGTGCTCGTCACCGGCGGGGCCGGGTTCGTCGGTTCGCACCTGGTCGACCGGCTCCTCGCCGAGGGCCACGAGCTCGACGTGGTCGACGATCTGTCCACCGGCTCGCTGGTCAACCTGGCCGAGGCCCGCGCCGACCGCACCGGCCGCCTGCGCATCCACACCCTCGACGTCCGGGCCGCCGAGTTCGTCCCCCTGCTCGCTCGGCGGGAACCCGAGGTGGTCGTCCACCTGGCGCCGCTGGGTGGTCCGTCGGTGCTGGCTGCGACCGTGGCCACGACCGCGGTCCGCAAGCTGGTCACGGTCGACACCGCGCTGGCGCCGGCCCTGGTCCGGGCCCGGGCGGAGGACCATCTCGAGTACACCGTCCTCGAACTGGCCGAGGTGCACGGCCCCCGTGCCGCCGCCGGGGTCGTCGCTGATCTGGTGGCCGGCCGGCCGGTGGCCGGGCCCGCTGACCGGCCCATCGACCTGCTCGCCATCGATGACGCGGTGGACGCCCTGGTGCGGGCCCTCACCCGCGGTGGCGGGATGTCCTTCGTCATCGCCAGCGGGCGGCCGGTCCCCCTGGTCGAGGTGGCCCGCCTGCTGGGGGTCACCCCGGTGCTCGACCCACCGGGCCACCCGGCGCCACCGGCGGTGACCGCCGACCGGGCCGCCCGGCGCCGGGCCCGCACCTACCTCGGCTGGACCCCGTTCACGGCCCTGCCCGAGGCCGTGGCCGCGACCGCAGCGTGGTGGGCCGATCACCAGCCGGGGTGAGCTGGCGCCCGGGCTCAGCGGAACAGGTCCTCCTGGGGGTTGCGCACGATCTCGCCGATCACCGAGCCTTCCCGGAGCCAGGCCGGGTCGACCCCCCGGACGACGGCGACGGGGATGCCCGAGGACTTGCCCATCACCAGCTCGGCGGCGCTGGCCAGCTCGTCGGCCACCGCCACCTCGGTCACCTGCATGACCCGGCCGAGCGCGTCGGGCACCCCCCGGAGGTCGACCACCGCGGCGATCCCGGCACAGCCGATGGCCACATCGGTGAGTCCCCTGCGCCACGGACGCCCGAAGGTGTCGCTGACGATCACCGCGACCTCGATCCCCAGGCGGGCCCGCAACCCGTCACGGATGCGGCGGGCTGAACGGTCGCTGTCGACCGGGAGCAGGGCGGCCTGCCCCCGCTCGACGTTCGACAGGTCGACCCCGGCGTTGGCGCACACGAACCCGTGGCTGGTCTCGCTGATGATCAGGTCGCCCCGCCGGCGCAGGATCCGCACCGATTCCTGTTCGACGAGCACCTTGTGTGAGCGGGGATCATCGGGGTCGACCGGCACCAGCCGGCCTTCGGCCTTCGACACGATCTTCTGGGTGACCACCAGCACGTCGCCGTCGGCCAGCGGCGGGTTCGGCGGGGTGGCGCAGGCAGTGGCGATCTCGTCGGCGATGACCGTGCCGGGGCGGATCTCGCCGATGCCCTCGATCCCCCACAGCTCCAGCCGGCTCACCGGTGCACCCCCACGGCGGCCAGGGTGGCACGGGCGAGGGCGGCGGCCACGTCCGGGGTGGTCATGACCGTGTCGGTGACGACGCAGCGCACCCCCTCGGCGGCCACCGCGTCGGCCAGGTTGGCGTCGCGGTGGTCGATCACCAGCGTGCCGGCGAGGCCGGCGTAGCGCCGAGCGACCCCGACCACGCTCACCTCCTCGCCGAGTTCGGCCAGCATCCGGTCGGCGGGCCCCTTGAGCGCCGCACCGCCCACGATGGGCGACACCGCCACCACCTGCTCGCGGGCCGCCGCGAGGTGCTCGGCCACGGTGGCCACCGACACGATCGGGGCGATCGACACCACCGGGTTCGACGGGGCGATCACCACCACATCAGCCCGCTCCAGCGCCTCGACCACCCCCGGGGCCGGTGCGGCCGACCCGATCCCGGCGAACCGCACGGCGCGGATCGGCACGTCGTGGCGGAGCCCGACGAAGTACTCCTGGAACCCGACCTCACGCCGGTCGGCGTCGTCGAGCACCACCCGGGTCTCCACCCGGTCGTCGGTCATCGGCAGCAGGCGCACCTCGAGCCCCCATGCCCGGGCGATCTCGGCGGTCACCGTGGACAGCGGGGCCCCCTCGGCCAGGCGGTGGGTGCGGTACAGGTGGGTGGCGAGGTCCCGGTCGCCCAGCCGGAACCAGCTCGCCCCGGCGCTCGACCCGGCCGGACGGTGGGCGGCGTAACGGTCGAGCGCCGCCATGGCCGCCCAGGTCTCGCCAGCCAGCCCCCAGCCCCGGTCCGGGTCGATGGCCCCGGCCAGCGTGTAGGTGATGGTGTCGAGGTCGGGGCTGATGTGCAGCCCGTGGAGCACCACGTCGTCACCGGTGTTCACGATGGCGGTGACCTCGGCGGCGGGGACGACCTGCACGAGACCACGCAGGAACCTGGCGGCGCCCACCCCGCCGGACAGCACGGCGATCATCGGCACCGACCGTAGAGGCTGGCGAGCGCCGCCGCCGCGCCCGCCCAGGAGAAGCGGGCCACGTTGGCCCGCCCCCGCTCGACCAGCGCCGGGTCGTCGAGGGCGGTGAGCAGCGCGGAGGCCAGGCCCGCGACGTCCCGGGGATCGACCAGCACGGCGCCGGCACCGGCCACCTCGGGGAGCGCGCCGGCGGTGGAGGCCACCACCGGGGTGCCCACCTGCTGCGCTTCGAGTACCGGGAACCCGAACCCCTCGTCCAGGCTGGGCACGGCGAGCACCGCGGCCCGGTGGACGAGGGCGTCGCGGACCGGGGCCGGCACCGGTCCGAGCACGTGCACCCGGGCGCGGGCACCGGGGGCCAGCGTGGACACCGCCAGGCGGACCGCCCCGGCGTCGGGTCCGGCTGCAGCGCCGGCGAGCACCAGGTGCAGCCCCGGTTCGGCGGCGTGGGCCTCATCGAAGGCCTGGACCAGGCGGGGCAGGTTCCGGCGACGGTCGGCGGCGCCGACGGCGAGCACGAACGGCCGGCCGTCGATGTCAGGGAGCCTGACGGACGGGTCGTCGGGCCCGATACTGGTGGGGCCGTGGGGGATGACCTCGATGCGCCGGCAACCGAGCCGTTCGGTCACGGCCTCAGCCACCGCCTGCGACGGGGCGTGGACCCACGCACCGCGGCCGAGGAGCCGCCGGACCACCGGCACGAACGCCGGCCTGGTGTCCAGGAAGGTCAGGTCGTGGATGGTGATCACCGTGGGCAGGCCGGTGGGGGGCGCGACGAAGTTCGTCCCGTGGACCACATCGAGTCCCCGCAGCGTGCGGCGCCCGGACGGATGGCCGGCATGGCCCCACAGCGGCAGCGCCAACCGTGCCGGGTAGGGGAAGCGGCGGGAACCGGCCGGCACGGCGTCAGCCCGGGCGGTGAGCGCCCACCCGACGACCTCGGGGGGATCGGCGAGGGCCTCCAGCGCGCCCAGCAGGTGGGCCACGAACGCCCCCACCCCGGTGCGGTGGCCGATCAGGGGCGTGACATCGAGGCCGACCCGCATCGGGGTCCGACCGTAGCGGCGCCCGCCCGGGACCGGCGGCCTTCGCTAGCGTCCGTCCCCGTGCCCGAGACCGACGAGCCCACGGAGCTTCCCGAGCTGGACCTCGACACCGTGGTCGCCGAGATCTACGAAGAGGCCCGGCGACGCCGGACCTCGGGTGAGATCCCCGTCACCCTCGAGCGGGACCTCGACGCAGCATTCGCCCGGGTCTCGCCACCGGCGGCCGGTGACGATCTCGCCGCGGTCATCGAGCGGGTGGAGCGGGCCAGCTTCATCGACGTTGACGTGCCCACGGCGTCGGCCAGACCGGGGGTCGAGCCGGTCAAGCGGGTGCTGCGCAAGGGGATGGCGTGGTACCTGCGGTACGTCGCCCAGCAGGTCGGCGCGCTCGGCAGTGGCGTCGCCCGCGGCCTGCAGCTGCTCGACCAGAAGGTGCGCGACCTCGAGGCCGTCGTGCCCGGCGCCGACCCGCGGGTGCTCGACGAGCTCCGCCACCTGCCACCGCAGCCGGTGCCCGGCGAGTGGTACGAGCTTCTCGCCGGCGAGCTCGGCCCGGTCCGCGGGCGGGTCCTGCACGCCGAGTGCGCCGCCGGTGAGCTGGTGCTGGCCCTGCTCGCCGCCGGGATCAGCGCCTACGGGGTCGACCCTCACCGCGAGCTGCTCGGTCACGCCACCCGCAGGGCGGCCGACGTCCGGCCGGAGGGTGCCCTGGCACACCTGCGCGCCCTCCCGGCGGACACACTCGGCGGGCTCGTGCTCAGCGGGGTCACCGACACCGGCCCGGCCGGCGTGCAACTGGCGGTGGCCGACGAGGCGGCCCGCACCCTCGGCCCCGGCGGGCGCCTGGTGGTGATCGCGTCCGATCCGGGTTCGTGGTCACCGGTGCGGCGCGACCTGGCGCCGGGCCGGCCGTTCCACCCCGACACCTGGGCCCACCTGCTGCACGCCCGGGGGTTCACCGGGGTGCGGGTTGAGCGCCGCGGGCCGTCGTACGCCGTGCTGGCCGGCCTGCCGGTCTGAGCGATGCGCGGCGCCATCCACCAGTTCGTCCCCAGTCTCGCCGCCCGCGACGCCATCGGCCGGCACACGCTGGAGGCCAGGCGGCTGCTGCGCGAGGCCGGGTTCGAGTCCGAGATCTACGTGGGGGAGGCCCACCGCGAGGTGGCCCGGCAGGCGATCCCCTACCAGCAGTTCACCGGAGGCCCGCCGGGTCGCACCTGGCTGCTCTACCAGTGCTCGACAGGCTCCCCGGTGGGCGCCTTCTGCGCGCAGCGGCCCGAGCCGCTGATCATCGACTACCACAACATCACCCCGGCGGAGCTGTTCGGCCCGTGGGAGCCGCACGTGGGGGTGGAGCTGACCGCCGGCCGTCATCAGCTCGCCGACCTCGCCCCGGTCACCGCGCTCGGCCTGGCCGACTCGACGTTCAACGAGGCCGAGCTGATCTCGCTCGGCTACCGGCGGACCGCGGTGGTGCCGATCCTGCTCGACCAGGCCGACTTCGAGGGTGATCCCGACCCGACCGAGCTCGGCCGGCTCCAGGACGCCAAGCGCCGGGGTGGTGCCGACTGGCTGTTCGTCGGCCGGATCGCCCCGAACAAGGCCCAGCACGACGTGATCAAGGCGTTCGCCGTCTACCGGCGGATGGTCGATCCGCTGGCCCGGCTGCACCTGGTCGGCCGCTCGTCGAGCCACCGGTACCTGACCGCGCTGGAGGCCCTGGTGGCCGACCTCGGGCTGTCGGCAGCGGTGCGCTTCACCGGCAGCGTCTCCCACGAGGCGCTGATCGCCTACTACCGGACGGCGGACGTGCTGGTGTGCCTGAGCGACCACGAAGGGTTCGGGGTGCCGCTGCTCGAGGCGATGCACGCGGGCCTGCCGATCGTTGCGTACGCCGCCGCTGCGGTGCCCGAGACGCTGGGAGCGGCTGGACTGCTGCTGCCGACCAAGGCCCCGGTGGAGGTGGCCGTCGCCGTGGCACGGGTCGTGCACGACGCCCGCCTGCGGGCCGCCCTGATCGCAGCCGGCCGGTCGCGGCTTGCGGACTTCGCGCTCGAGCGAACCTCGGCCCGCTTCCTGGCCGCCATCGAGGCATTCGTGGAGGAGCAGCCCTGATGGCGGTGGTCCATCAGTTCATCCCCCAGCTCGACCCCGGCGACGCCGCCAGTGCCCACACGCTGCAGTTGCAGCGCCTGCTGCGCGAGCAGGGCCACGACAGTGAGATCTTCGTGGAACGGTCGTTCCTGCCCGGCCACGGGCGTCCGGTGGCCGAGTACCGCTCAGGCGCGGTGATCTACCAGCTGGCCATCGGCTCGGTGCTGGTCGACACCCTGGTCGAGCGTCGCCCACGGCTGGTGGTGAACTCGCACAACCTCACCCCGCCGCGCTACTTCGAGGTGTGGGACCCACCGCTGGTGCACGGCACGCAGTGGGGTCGCTCGCAACTGCCGGTCCTGGCCGGGCTCGCCGACCTCGGGCTGGCCGTCAGCCGGTTCAACGCCGACGACCTGCGCGCCCACGGCTTCCGCCGCACGGCGGTGGCCCCGATCCTGTTCGACACCGACTCGCTCGACCGGGCCTGCGACGACGAGCACCTGGCCCGGCTGCTCGACCAGAAGCGGTCGGTGGACTGGTTGTTCATCGGGCGGGTGGTGCCCAACAAGGCCCAGCACGACCTCGTCAAGGCCTTCGCCGTGTACCACCGGACCATCGACCCCGATGCCCGGCTGTGGCTGGTGGGCGGCGCCTCGTCGGTCCGCTACGAGCAGAGCCTGCGCCGCTTCGTGCACGACCTGGGGCTCGAGGGCGCGGTCACCCTCACCGGTCCGGTGAGCCAGGGCGCGTTGGTCGCCCACCTCCGCAGCGCGGATGTGTTCGTGTGCCTCAGCGACCACGAGGGGTTCTGCGTCCCGCTGCTCGAGGCGTTCCACGCCGGCGTGCCGGTGGTGGCCTATGCCGCGGCCGCCGTGCCCGAGACGCTCGGTGGTGGCGGCCTGCTGCTGGCCGACAAGTCGCCGGGGCTGGTGGCGACCGCCGTCCACCGGGTGGTCTCGGACACCGCGCTGCGCCAGGCGCTGGTGGCCGCCGGCCGCCGACGGCTCGGCGAGCTCTCCCTGGCCCGGGCCCGGGCGGCCACCCTCGAGGCCCTGACCCCCTGGCTCGACTCGCTCCCGGCGTGAGGAGCCCGGTGCGCCTGGCCGTCGTCACCCCCCGGTACGGCACCGAGGTGACCGGCGGTGCCGAACTCGGCGCCCGCCTGCTGGCCGAACACCTCGTCGCCGGCCCGGGGTGGCAGGTGGAGGTGCTGACCACCACGGCCACCGACGCCGGCACCTGGGCGACGGCGCTGCCGGCCGGCACCACCGTCGAGGCGGGGGTCACCGTGCACCGGTTCGCGGTGGCCAGCGGCCGCCACCGGGACTTCGACGCCCGGTCGGCGCCACTGGCCGCCCACCCCGAGCGGGTGTCGCCGGCGCAGGCCTGGTCCTGGCTGGCTGCGCAGGGCCCGGTGTCACCCGACCTGCTCAGCGCCATCCGGTCGAGCGAGGCCGACGTGATCGCCTTCACCCCGTACCTGTACCACCCCACCGTGGCCGGGCTCCCGTCGGTGGCCGGACGCGCCGTGCTGCACCCGGCCGCCCATGACGAGTGGGTGCTGCGCCTCCCCCTCTACCCGCCGGTGGTGCGGTCCGCGCGGGGCCTGGTGCTCTACACCGAAGGGGAGCGGCGGACACTCAACGCGCGCATCCCGGGCGCAGCGGCGGTGCCCCAGCTCGTGCTCGGCCTCGGGGTCGAACCGGGGGAGGGCACCCCTGCGGAGGCCCGCGCCGCCGTCCCCGGGTTGGGTGACCGGCCCTACCTCGTGTGCCTCGGGCGCGTCGACCGCGGCAAGGGCGCCCACTGGCTGGCCGACGCCTTCGCCGCGTACAAGGCGACCCGCCCCGGGCCGCTGGCCCTGGTGCTGGCCGGCCCGGTGGCGCAGCCCGTGCCTCCGCACCCCGACGTCCTGGTCACCGGGTTCGTTCCCGAGCGGGTGAAGTGGGGTCTCCTGCGAGGGGCCGAGCTGCTGATCTCGCCCTCGCCAAACGAGTCGTTCTCCTTCGCCGTGCTCGAGGGTTGGCTCGCAGGGACGGCCGTGGTGGTCCACGGGGGCTGCCCGGCCACCACCGAACACGCTCAGCGCTCGGGTGGTGGGGTGTGGATCGACGGTGCCGCCACCCTGTTCGCCGCCCTGGACCGGCTGCTCGGCGACCGGGACCTGCGCCGCGCCCTGGCCGCCCGCGGGCGGGCCTACGTCGAGGCGAACTACGTGTGGCCGGTGGTGGTCGAGCGCTACGCCGCCTTCCTCACCGCCGTGGTGCGCTGACCCACCCGTGGCGACCGGGGTCGGCGGCTACGGTGCCGGCGATGGCCGAGACCCTTCCCGACGCCGCCGCCATGCAGGCCGAACTGGCCGAACGGGTGGCCGCCCGCCGGGCCGCGGGCGCCTACCCGCCGGGACTCGAGGAGGCGCTCGACGAGCACTACCGGCGGGTGGTGCACCGGCCCGAGCTCCCCCGGATCGACACCCTGGAAGCGGCCTTCGACCGTTACGAGGCGGGCGCCGCGTTCCGGGTGCCTGCCCCGGCGTTCACCTCCGGCGTGCCCGGTGGCACGCGGATCCACCGGCTGATCTCGTCGACGGTGGTGCGCCACACCCAGGACCTGGTCCTCCAACTCGACGACCACGCCCGCAGCGTGCAGGAGGTCTTCGCCGCGCTGCTCGGGGTGATCGACGGGCTCCAGCGGGAGCACGAGCACCTGCTCGGCCACGTGGAGATCCTCTACGAGCAGCAGGCCGAGTTGCGGGCCAGGCTCCGGGCACTCGAGGAGGGCGGCCGGTGACCGTGACGGTCGACGAGGCGGCCTCCACCGAGCACCACTTCGCCACCGTGGTCCGCGGCCCGGTCGTGCTGTGGCACGGGCCGATCGACGCCGACGCCCATCTCGAACGGTTGGTCGCGGCCTACGACCTGCTGGCCACCTGGATCGATCCGACCGCGCACCTCATCGTGGCCGGACCGTCGGCCGACCCGGCCGTCGCCGAGCACCTGCGGCGCTACGCGGTCGAGCTCGCCCTGCCGCACGTGTGGATCGCCCCCGACGTCACCCCCGCCGTCCTGGCCGTGATGCGCCGCCATGCCGCAGTCGAGCTCACCGGGCCCGTGCCCGACGCCGCCCTGGCGCTGCTGGCCGAACACCTCGCCGCCCGTGCCGGGGTCGGCGGCCCGGAGGGCGCCGGGTGAGGCTGCTGTTCGTGGTGCAGCGCTACGGCCCGCAGATCCCGGCCGGTGCCGAGGCGGCGTGCCGGGGCTTCGCCACCCGGCTGGCCGGGCGGGGGCACCACGTCGAGGTGCTCACCAGCTGCGCGGTCGACTACGCCACCTGGGCCAACCACTTCCCGCCGGGCGTCTCCGACGACGACGGAGTGGTGGTGCATCGCCTGGCCACCGACCGCGAGCGGGACCCGGTGCGGTTCGGTGAGCTCAGCGCCCGCGTGCTGCTCGGCCGGTACACGGTCCCCATGCACGTCCAGCGCCGGTGGTTGCGGCTCCAGGGTCCCAGCCTGCCGGAGCTCCCCGGATGGCTGCGGGACCGGGCCGGGGACTTCGATGCCGTGGCGTTCTTCACCTACCTGTACGAGCCCAGCGTGGCTGGGGTCGCCGCCGTCCGGGGCCGGGCGCCGGTGCTCATGCATCCGACCGCCCACGACGAGCCACCCCTGTACCTGCCCGTGTACCGGGAGATGATGGCCTCGGTCGACGGGCTGGCGTTCTTCACCCCCGAGGAGGAGGACCTGGTGCGCCGGGTGTTCGGCGTGCGGGTGCCGGCCGAGGTGATCGGGGTAGGAGTCGAACTCGCCGCGCGCGCCGACCCCGCCCTGTTCCGCCGCTCCGCCGGGCTGGGCGACGCCCCCTACCTGCTGTGCCTGGGCCGGATGGACGCGAGCAAGGGCACCCATGAGCTCGCCGCCTTCTTCGCCGCGTTCAAGGAGCGGAACCCCGGTCCCCTCCGCCTGGTGCTGGTCGGTGACCCGGTCCAGCCGCCGCCACCGCACCCGGACATCGACCTGGTCGGCGTGGTCGCCGAGCCGCTCAAGCACAGCGCCATCGCCGGCTGCGCGGCGCTCGTGAGCCCGTCGTTCTTCGAGAGCTTCTCGCTGGTGGTCACCGAGGCGTGGGCCCAGGAGCGACCGGTGCTGGTCCAGGGCCGCTGCGACGTCCTGGCCGGGCAGGTCGCCCGCTCCGGTGGCGGGCTCGCGTACCGGGGGTTCGCCGAGTTCGAGGAAGCGGTGCGGTGGATCCTCGCCGAGCCGTCGAGGTTCGAGGCGCTGGGCCGGGCCGGGCGCCGGTGGACCGAGGCCACCTACGGCTGGGATCGCGTCCTTGACCGCTACGAGCGGCTGGTCCAGCGCGTCAGCGCCGGGCGCAGCGGCCGTCCTGCCGACTAGCGTCCGCGAGCCGCGTCCATCCGACCACCCTGAGGTTGCCCCATGCCCCGAGCCCTGATCACCGGCATCACCGGCCAGGACGGCCAGCACCTGGCCGAGTTCCTGCACACCAAGGGCTACGAGATCTTCGGGATGGTCAAGGGGCAGAACAACCCCAAGGCGGTGCAGGTCGCCGAGGAGTTCCCCTACGTCGAACTGGTGTCGGGCGACCTGCAGGACCTGCCCTCGCTGGTGAGTGTGCTCGAGCAGGTCCAGCCCAACGAGGTGTACAACCTCGCCGCCATCTCGTTCGTGGCACTGTCGTTCAAGCAGGCCGAGCTCACTGCGAACATCACCGGGCTCGGGGTGCTGCGGATCCTGGAGGCCATCCGCATGGTCGGCGGCAGCGACCGCAACCCGATCCGCTTCTACCAGGCCTCGAGTTCGGAGATGTTCGGGAAGGTGCGCGAGACACCCCAGACCGAGCTCACGCCGTTCTACCCCCGCTCACCGTACGGCTGCGCCAAGGTCTTTGGCCACGACATCACCGTCAACTACCGGGAGTCCTACGGCCTGTTCGCCTGCTCGGGCATCCTGTTCAACCACGAGGGTCCCCGCCGCGGGCTGGAGTTCGTCACCCGCAAGATCACCAACGCCGCCGCCCGGATCAAGCTCGGCCTCCAGGACGAGCTGGTGCTCGGTGACCTCGAACCCCGGCGGGACTGGGGGTACGCGGGCGACTACGTGCGGGCCATGTGGCTGATGCTCCAGCAGGACGAGCCCGGCGACTACGTCGTGGCCACCGGCGAGACCCACCAGGTGAAGGAGTTCGTGCAGCTCGCCTTCGAGTTCGCCGGCGTCGAGGACTGGGAGTCGAGGGTGAAGCAGGATCCGCGGTTCTTCCGCCCGGCCGAGGTCGATCTGCTCGTCGGGGACGCCTCGAAGGCGCGGGCCAAGCTCGGCTGGAAGCCCGAGGTCGACTTCCCCGGACTGGTGAAGATGATGGTCGAGCACGACCTGCGGCTGGAAGCCGCCCGGCTCAAGGCCTGAGGCCGTCGCTCCGGCTCAGGGCTCGACCGGCATGTCGTAGACGGCCTCGATCAGCGACTCGGGCGTGGGCTGTGCCCCCCGGCGCAGGGCCCCCCGCAGGAACAGGGCGAACACCACCGCAGCGGTCACCGAACCGGACACCAACCCGCTCTCCACCCGCAGCAGCAGGTTGTCGGTGGAAACCGCGGTGACCGTGAGGAACGACGCCATCGCCGCGCCCCACCCGAGGGCGACCCGGGCGTGGCCGTGGAGGGCGATCACCGCCTGGGCCATGGCCACGGCGAGCATGTAGACGGCCGAGGCCAGGGCGAGCATGGTCAGCGTCCGCCGCCCGATCTCTGCGTCGGTGGCGAAGAACACCGACACCGCCCACGGCCCGACCGCGAATGCCGCGGTCGTGCCCAGCACTCCCACCCCGACGACCACCACGAGCAGCTTGCGCAGCCCGGTGCGGAACTCGTGCAGCTCGTTCTGGGCGGCGAGCCGGGCCAGCTTGGGCAGCAGGGCCGCCTGGACGGCCTGGAACAGGAACAGCGGTACACGGGCGATGAGGACCGCCGCAGCGAAGCTGGTCACGAGCTGGCGCTCGTCGGCGTCGGCCAGCAGGTTCGTGGCCAGCGGGCCGGCGTTCACCAGCGCCGAGGCGAGCACCGAGCCGACCAGCAGCCACCCGAGGTTGGGGGTGAGCTCGCTCCAGGAGGCCTCGGGGCCCGGTGCCAGCACCTTGCGGCGGCCCCGGGCGGCCACGGCGGCGGCGAGGAACGGCGGGAGGCCGACCAGCAGGCCGTAGGCGCCGAGGTGCTCGACGCCGATCACCGACAGCGTGATGGCGCCGAACACCCGGAGGGACCCGTCGAGCCCCATGAGCAGGCCGTACCGGCCGAAGTCGCCGTGGCCGGACAGCACGCCGCGCAGGAAGTGCTGGGTGGCGTACCCCAGGAAGGCCAGCACCAGGCAGACCATGAGGAACCAGCTGTCATGGAGCAGCCGCTCCACCAGGCCGAGCGGCGCCGCGACCATCAGGACCACGAGCACCACACCGACCAGGCCGAGCGCCAGCACGGCAGCCTTGCGGACGACCGGCAGGCTCCCCTGGTGCAACGCCCGGCGGTGGGCCAGCGCCCGGCCCACCTCCTGCTCGACCGGGAGGAACACCCCGGGGGCGAGGATGAAGGTGAGGAACCACAGGGCGGACAGCGAGGCGAAGCGGTCGCCGCCGAGGGCGTGGCTGGACACCGACAGGAAGCCGTAGGCGGAGACCCCGGCAACGAGCAGCCCCAGGCCGACGGCGATCGTGCCTTCGGGCAGGGGGTTGCGGTCGGCCGCCCCGGCGAAGGGCCTGCGGGACGACTTCGATGAGGGTGGGGCCGTGGTGCTGCTCACAGGACGAAGCGCCAGCCTAGGTGATCCATGGCGGTGCACCACGACACGACGCAAGGATCCGTGGTTGCTCAGCCACACCCCGTCACAATCGGCCGGGGACGGCGTCGATGCAGGCGTGACCCCCACCGGGCGAGCCCGTTCTGCCACGATCGGCGCCGTGACCGCATCCCGTTGGCGGATCGCCCTGGTCGCCGGCGTCTTCGGCCTGCTGGCGCTGCCGGCGACTGCGACCGCCGAGGGCGACGCTCGGCCGGTCGAGGCCACCAGTCGGTGGATCGTGACCACGGCGCCCGGCCGGGAACTCCGGGCCGCCGGGCTCGAGGCACAGCCGATCGGCCCGTCGACCTACGTCGTCGAGGCGCCGGCGGGGACCTCCGCCGCCGCGCTCGCCGACGAGCCGGGCGTGGTGCGGGTCCAGCCCGACATCGTCTACGAGGCCGCCGTCGTGCCGAACGATCCTGCGGTCCCCCAGCAGGCCTACCTGAACGTGATCCGGGCGCCGGCCGCCTGGGACACCACCCGGGGATCCTCCGGCGTCGTCGTCGCCGTGCTCGCCCCCTGGCTCGCCCCCCACGACCCCGCCCGGATCGACCTCAAGCGGATCCTCGCGCCCCCGTCCC
>FWPV01008327.1_pt1 | contig 18200 bp, 17 predicted proteins | sample 2228371 | NCBI WGS metagenome assembly FWPV01 (sample SAMEA103939776, study PRJEB20133) | metagenome
GAACTGCGCGCCGAGCTCCCCGTGATGCCACAGCGCCGTTCCCATCGGGGACTGGTCCTTTACTTCGCCGAAGTGCTGCGCGGACTCCGCCACGGTCACCTGGTCATTCCGGCCCGGCTCAAGCCCATACTCGATCAGCTGGAATGCGAATGGCTGCGCAAAGGAGGCAGCGGCCCCGCCTTCGACCGGCCGTCGGACCACTTATGACGGGGAGGATGTCCCCCGCCCGCTCCCCAGCGCGCCCTCCCGGAGGTAGCACACGCCGGGTTCCCGCAAGAGGTTACGCAATTCCTCCTGTCCAAGGTCGTCGCGGATGACCACCTCCCACGGCTCACCGTAAAACAGCTTTCGGTTGGCGGTCTGCAGGAGGCTGTTGAGGCGGATGTAGAGATTGGCCCGTGCCTGCTCCACTGCCACCGTAATCAGATTGCCCCGCACCGTCACTGCCGTAACCTCAGGCATCCGGCTGACCTTGTCCACGAACCGTCTGAGCATTCTGGCCCGCCGGTTTCGCACAAAACGGTAGACCGGAAGCCCGATCAGCAGGATCACGATCAGCGAACCCACTGATGCTTCGGAGGTGATCAGGAACCCCACCAGAGCCACCACCGCCAGCGACACCAAAACCCCACCCAGACCGAGCGGCAGGGAGAAGCGTAACCATTCCACGGCAGCGTTGATCCGATCCCGGAAACTCACCGGACGCTGGGTTCCCGATTCGAGCGCTTCCTTGAGCCGCTTCAGATCCGCCACCAAGGCTTCAGCACTTTGGTATCGGTCCTCCGGGCGCTTGCGAAGGCATCGCGAAAGGATCCGCTGCAGGTCGGCCGGCAGCTCGCGGCGGATGACGGTCACCGGCCGGACCTCGTCGAAGGCAATCGCGTGCATCGTGTCCAGCGGGCTCTGTCCCTTGAAAGGCAACTCCCCGGTCACCATCTCGTAGAGCACAATTCCCAGTGAAAAGAGATCGCTGCGGTGGTCCACCTCTTTGCCCCGCGCCTGCTCGGGACTCATATAGGCGACCGTGCCCAGGACGGTCCCAGCCTGGGTCAAGGCCAGGGTCTCCGCCCGGGAAGCCTCATCGGGGGAACTGTCGGAGGCGAACAGCTTGGCCAGACCGAAATCCAGGATTTTGGCCCGCCCGTCCGGGGTCACCATGATGTTGTCGGACTTGATATCGCGGTGGACGATGCCCTTGGCGTGAGCCCTCCCCAGTCCCTCCGCCACCTGGACAGCCACTTCCACCGCACCCAGCAGGTCCAGCTCCCGCTCCGCCACCAGACGGCGCAGGGTCTTGCCTTCCACCAGCTCCAGGGCAATGAACAGCGCTCCGTCGGCCTCGTCGACGTCGTAAACCTGGGCGATGGCGGGATGGGAGATGGCGGAGGCGGACCGGGCTTCCTGCAGGAAACGGCGTTTGCGATCGGGGTCCGAAGTCAGCTCCTCCTTCAGTACTTTCAGTGCCACCGGTCTCCCAAGCCGGGTATCCCGCGCCCGATAGACGACGCCCATCCCGCCCCTGCCGAGGAGTTCAAGAATCTCGTAGTGTTTGAGGACCTGCCCCACCATGGACCCGCCGGCCATTAGAGCATTGAAGCATGCTCCGGTAAACAGATCGGCTGGGCAGCAGCCGGCCCGACCGTCCGGGAGGTTGCTTCCCCGGAGCCCGATCCGGTCAGAAGGCGAACAGATAGGTCAGTTTGGCGATCAGGGCCCGGTCTTTGACGTCGCCGTCACTGTTCCGCCGCTCGTTGTAAACCAGGTAGAAGTCGCTGAGCGGGCGGTGCATGAAGTTGAAGCGAACGTTGCTGACGATTTCATCGGCCTCGCTGTTGTACTGGATCAGCGCGTGCAGAAACATGCGGTTCGAAAAGGAGTAGTCCACCCGGCCTGCCACCAGGTTGGTCCGGAAGTCACCGCTGGGGAGGTTCAGGTCGTTGTGGCTCCACTGCAGTCTTGTGGACAGACGGTGGCTCGGCTGGAGAGCGAGGCCCACCCGATAGTCGTCACGGTCCCCATCGTAGAAACCGCCGGTGCCGACCCGGGCCTGCCAGCTCAGGAGCCGGCTCCGGTCGCTGGAATACTCCACCGAGAACTCGTCGAATCTGTAGTCTCCGGCCGCGATGAATTGCCCGTCCCTGATCTCGAACGGTTCGTCGAGGCGTTCGAAATTGGTTTCCCCCTCCACCTGGAGGTAACTGCTGTCACTGAACGTAACCTTGACCCCCGCCTCGCCGACCCGCGTCTCGAGCTGGTTGTCTTCGTTGGTGATGTAGTCAAACTCGACGGCCGGATTGATCTCGCGGATCCAGGGAATCCGTTCTCTCGGCCGTGGGGTGATGCCGAACTTGGCGCTGGTTTTGTGAATCCCCACCCGCGGCGCGAAACCGACCTCGGGATTGAAGTCCTCCCCGATTCGCAGGTGGGAAGCTCGAATGTCGTAAAACTGATCCCACCAGTTCAGCTCAAAATTGACCGCCCCATCCCTCCCATCCGTGCCGGGCCCGTCGGTTTCCACCGCCCACAGGGAAAGATCCATGTAGCGGAAGAAATTGAAGTTGGAATCGACTCCGTAGGTACGGTTGAAGCCTTCGCCTCCGTCCTTGTTGATGAACAGCGCTCCTACGTCGGACTGGCGCAGGATGTCGCGGCGGACTCGAATCAGGGAGAAATTGGTGGAAGGTTCCAACTCGGTGTCATCCGTCTGGATCGAGAGCAGCCCAAGCGAATAGGGTCCGGTACGTCCGCTGACCCGGACACCGCCGAGGATCGGGACCACCGCGCCGTCCTCCGTCAGCCCGATCCGACGGCTGAAAAAGGGGATCACGTCGTTCTGTTGACTTGAGCCACGCCTTCGCCGACCCCACTCGAAAATCCCCGCGTTCTCCAAGAAGAAGTCGCGCTTTTCCGGGAAAAACAGGCTGAAGCGGGTGAGATTGATCTGTTCGTCGTCCGCTTCCACCTGCGAAAAATCGGTGTTGGTGGTGATGTCCAGGGTGAGTTGCGAGGACAGGCCGTACTTGACATCGACTCCGGCGTCCGGAAGGAAATCGGTGTCGTCGCCTTCTCTGCGGACGATGGGAGCGCTGACATACGGCTTGACCCACAGATTGCGGCCCGGCTCGACCCCGCGCAGCCCCTCCAGCCTCCCCGCCAGCGATACCCGGCCCAGCCGGTAAGGTGCTCCCAGGGGGGACCAGTACGAATCCTCGAACTTGCGGCGGACCCGCCGTTCGAAGTTGACTCCCCAAACCTGCTCGCTCTCACCGGAGAAGCGCAAGGTCTTGAAGGGAATGGACATTTCGACGTGCCACCCCTGGTCGTCAATGCTGGTGGCAACGTCCCAGATCCCGTCCCAGCTCGTGTTCCCCGCGTTGCCGTCGGCGCCGATCTGCATGTCGAAACGGCCGGCGGCAGGATTGGTCCCGAACAGAAATGAGTTGCGGTCATCGTTGTAGGTGTCCAGAACGATCTGGAACCCGTCGCTGTCAAGGGTATAGAAATCCTTGGTGATGTCGTTGACTACGATCCCCGCCCGACCGGCAGAGTCGAAACAGTGGACGCCGACGTAGAGATGGGCATCGTCGTAGAGCAGCCGCACCTCCGTCCGCTCGGTGGCCGGCTTCCCAGTGTCCGGGATGCGTTGGATGAAATCGGTGGCCACCACCGCGTCCTGCCATTCCGGCTCGGAAAGGATACCGTCGATGACGATCCTGCCGTTGGTCCGTACCGCCTGGGTCACTCGCTCGCCGGGAGGGGCCGAGCTGTTCTGGCGGGACGCCGCCGTCAGCGGACCCACGGCCGCCCAGGCCGTGGCGCAACTCAGCAGAAGACAACAGCAGGTATGCCGGAGGTCGACGAGGTTCACAAAACCGCTCCCGAGGCCGGTCCCAATGCGGCCCCCATCCACAAAAATCCTCATCATACCCGGAAGCTGACACCGGTGCAGGTTCGGGAGGCAGGCGGCGCAACCGACCCGAGGTTCTCCGGCGGCAGCTTGCAGATCGCGCCGAGAACGGCGTTCCACTACAATTCGTGCCGGATCGCAGAATGCTCCGCAGCCTGGTGGAAAGCCGATATCTCATCGCGGAACTGGTCGCGCGGGACATCCGGTCCCGATACCGGGGGTCGCTGCTGGGGCTGTTCTGGTCGGTGCTCAATCCCCTGCTGCAACTGGGACTCTACACTCTGGTCTTCTCGGTATTCCTGAAAATCCGTATGGACAGTCAGGAGACCACGGGGCGCTTTGCAGAGCTGCTGTTCTGTGCGTTGCTGCCCTGGACAGCGATCCACGAGTGTATCAGCCGCTCCGCCGGCGCCTTTCTCGAACATGCCAACCTGGTACGCAAGGCCCGTTTCCCCCTGCAGGTGCTGCCGTTCAGCCTGATGCTTTCGGCACTGATCCACCAGGGTCTGGCGTCGCTGGTCTTCGCAGCAGTGATCGTGCTCAGCGGCTCCCTTTCCTGGATCCACCTGCCGCTGCTCGTGCTCCTGATCCCCCTGCAGGCGATGTTCATGTTCGGCAGCGGTCTCATGATCTCCGCAATCAACGTCTTCTACCGCGACGCCATGCAGATGGCGGCGGTGCTCCTCATGTTCGTCTTTTGGCTGACGCCCATCGTCTACAGCCGATCCTTCCTGCCCCGACCTTTCGATCTCCTGTTGGCAGCCAATCCCCTGACACACCTCATCGAAGCGTACCGCTTCGCCTTTTTCGGTACGCCGGCGTTGTCGCCGGCGGGACTCCTCTACTGGGCGGTTTTTGCCCTGGTGACACTGGGGGCCGGGGCCGCCGTACTCCGGCGCTCGCGGCCGCAAATCCTGGACCTGGTATGAACCCCGCAGTCAGTGTCCATGACCTGAGCAAGACCTATCGGATTTTCCAGGGACCACGAGCCCGACTGCGAGAGGTACTGCTTGGAGGCGGACGCCACCACCTGGTCCAGGCCCTCAGCCACGTGAGTTTTGAGGTCGCACCCGGCGAGGCCTTCGGCATCATCGGCAACAACGGTGCCGGGAAGAGCACTCTGCTGAAAATTCTCACTGGAACCACGGTTCCCACCGCCGGCGAGTTTCGGGTCGAGGGTCGGCTGGGGGCGCTGCTGGAGCTGGGAGCCGGCTTCCACCCGGAGTTCTCCGGACGTGAAAACATCCACTTCAGCGGCGCGGTGCTGGGACTGAGTCCGGAGGAGGTCCGGAAGCGGGAGGCCGAGATCATCGCCTTCAGCGAACTCGAGGAATTCATCGACGAGCCGGTGAAGACCTATTCGTCAGGCATGTACGTCCGCCTGGGCTTTGCCGTCGCCACCGGATTCGACTTCAATGTCCTGCTGATCGATGAGGCACTGGCGGTGGGTGACCAACGCTTCCAGAAGAAGTGCACCGACCGCATCCTCGAGTTCCGCCGGCAAGGTCGGACCATCCTTTTCTGCTCGCACAACCTGTATCAGGTGCGGACGCTGACCGCGCACTCTGGCTTGAGCGGGGACAGGTCAAGGCGCTGGGCGGTTCCCGGGAGGTGGTGGAGGCCTACAGCGATCTCCTGCGTCTCGAACCCCATGCCGGCGAGGTGCCGTCGTCGGAAAAGCCGGCGGAACACGGGGAAATCTGTTGGATCGTCGCCGCCCGACTGCGCGACTCGGGCGGTGAGGTCCGCCACCGCTTTCGAACCGGAGAGACCCTCTGTCTGGAGATTGAGGGACGCTTCTCCGAGGACTTCACGGGGACCCCCGCCCTCGGGGTGTCGGTGGTGCGCGGCGACGGAACCGTCGTCTACACCACGGCAACCAGCATGGACGGTTTCGTGCCGGCCGAGACCCCGACAGGTACCCGCCGGGCGACACTGATCCTGGAGGACTGCCCCCTGATGCCCGGCCGTTACGCATTCCACGTCTATGCCACCGATCAACACTACCTGCGAGCCTACGACACGGCTCGGGAGGTCGAGCGGTTCGAGATCACCGATACCGCACCCGACCTGGGCCTGGTCCGGCTCAAACACCGGTGGCGGTGACGGCGGACGCCGCTTCGCCGGCAGTTCCCGGCTCCCCGTAGGTGCGGCGGTGCCAGGAGGCACCGTATGGCACCTCGATGCCCTTCTCCCGCAATGCCCCCAAGGTGCCGATCAGCGTATCGAAGACCGGAGTGTCCAGCCGGACCTGCCCCTTTTCGACCAGGTCATAAAATTGGAGGTGGGGACAGCAGGTGATGGCACCGGCTTGGTTCCGGTAGTAGACCAGGCTTGTATCGAGGGGATCCAGACCCCGTCCGTCGCGCAGTTCCTTCAGGACGCGGAAATAGCTGTCCACCGAGCACCCGGACAGGCCGTCACGACACCAGGCCGAGGTCATCAGGAACCGGTTCTCAAGAAGAAGCGAGGCGGAGGTCACCGGCTTGCCATGGGACACCCAGGTGGTGGCGAACGCCCTCAGACGGCGCGTCACCAGAGCGGCGGCATCCGGAGACAGCGGTTCTGGAAAGCCGTGAATCCAGAGACGCGCTTCATCGGGAAAATCCCTGAACACAGAAAGATCCAATGGTTCACTCATGGTGATCGACTCCAGCCACTGAATCGGTGCGGAATATCAGCGGCGCTGCATCGTAAGATGAGTCTCGCACGGCAGGGGTTCCCGCCGGACCGGCGGGAACGCAGTCCTGGCTTGGCGGAAAGGGCGGAGGCTACATGTTGGATCCACAGCGGTTGTTGGGCGCGCTGGTCCGGGAAGGGCTGGGCTCCGGTGGTCGCCGGCGCCGAGCCAAGGTCGGGGGTTTGGGCGGTTTCGTACCGGGCGGTCTGAAGGGAGCGGTCGGCTTGGGAATCATCGGTGTGGCCGTTGCGGCGTTCGACCATTTCATGGAGAAATCCCGACAGCCGGTGCCGGCGCCACCGGGCCCGGTGCCCGGCGGGGTACCGCCAAGATCCCCGGCCGGGCCTCCGCCGCCTCCTCCTTCCCCGGATCCCCGGGCCATGCTGCTGGTGCGAGCGATGGTGGCTGCCGCCAACGCCGACGGCCGCATCGACGAACTGGAGAAACAGGCCATCCTGTCCCGCCTGGTGGAACTGGGCCTCTCGGAGGAAGACAGAGCGTTTGTCGCCCGCGAACTCGAAGCGCCGGCAGGGATGGAGGCGCTGCTGGCCCAGGTGGATTCACCGGACCTTGCCCGCCAGGTGTTCGCCGCGTCCCTGCTGGCCATCGACGTGGATACCCCCGCCGAATCCGCCTATCTGGTCTATCTGCAGCAGCGGCTTGGATTGGACGACGAGACGGTACGCCGCATTCAGGAGGAAGTATCAAGATGACGCAATGGTATCTCAGCTATGGTGGCCGGCAGCTCGGTCCCTTCACCCAAAGCGAAGCCGCGGAGCGTGCCCGGGCCAACCCGAACGGCTATGCCTGGCGAGAGGGGTTCATCCAGTGGGTGCCGATTCCCCAGGTCGCCGAACTGGCGGGCGCTGGTGCCGGAGCGGCGCCGCCTCCGCCCAACCGGACCATGGCCCACGAGATCGACTACCGCATCTTCGGCGAAGAGATGCAGTTCGTCGAGGTGGAGCTCGATCCCGGCGAAAGCGCGGTGGCCGAAGCGGGGTCCATGATGTACAAGGACCCGGCGGTGCAGATGGAAACCGTGTTCGGTGACGGATCGAATACCGCCGGCAGCAGCTTCATGGACAAGCTGCTGGGAGCGGGCAAGCGTTTGATCACAGGGGAGAGCCTCTTCATCACGGTTTTCACCCACCGTGGCTCCGGCAAGGCGCGAGTGGCTTTCGCCGCTCCCTACCCCGGAACCATCCTCCCAATCTCCCTGGCTTCAGTGGGAGGCCGGCTGATCTGTCAGAAGGACGCCTTTCTCTGTGCGGCCCGGGGGGTGCAGATCGGCATCTTCTTCCAGCGCAAGATCCTCACCGGACTGTTCGGCGGCGAGGGCTTCATCATGCAGAAGCTGGAAGGCGATGGAATGGTCTTCGTCCACGCCGGCGGCTGCGTCGTGGAGCGGGAGCTGCAGGCGGGTGAAGATCTCCACGTGGATACGGGATGTCTCGTGGCCATGCAGGACCGCATCGGCTTCGACATCCAGCAAGTGGGTGGAATCAAGTCCGCCCTCTTCGGCGGAGAGGGACTCTTTTTCGCCCGGCTCTCCGGACCCGGAAAGGTCTGGTTGCAGTCCCTGCCGTTCTCCCGGCTGGCCGGCAGGATGTTGCAGGCGGCTCCCCAGGGAGGCGGACGGCGGACCGGCGAAGGCTCCCTGCTGGGTGGACTGGGGGACCTGCTGGACGGCGACAACTCCTGAGGACCGTCTTGCACACCCGGCCGAGCAGTGGTCAGGCGCCGGCAGCTCGCCTTCAGGGTGACAGGTGCGGGTTTCGGGGTCGAAGCTCAACTCAAAACAGCGGCAGTTGCTGATCCCCAGCGGCTGCTTGAGTTCCGGAAACCAGGCGTAAAGGACCAGCCGCATCAGCAGGCTGTGGAACACGATTGCGACCGTGCGGGCAGACGTCCACTGCACAAAGCCCTCGATCGCCGGCAGACCCCGACTCAACGCCTGGTGCTTGCTCTCGCCTCCGGGGAATGCAAAATCCCGGTTGTCCAGGTCACGCCACGCCGCCAGCGAGTCCTCACCGAAGAGTTCAATCACCGCATCCCGCTGCAGGCCCTCGACCTCGCCGACGTGAACCTCGCGCAGCCGGTCGGAGAGGTGGACCGCAGCCCCATGGGGACGGGCCAGGATCTCTGCCGTCTGCCGTGCCCGGGCCAGGTCGCTGGACAGAATCACCTCGATCCCGGCAGTGCTCAGCCGCTCACTGAGGGCCTCGGCCTGGGCCCGGCCGGCCTCGTTGAGCGGCAGATCGATGTGGCCCTGCCAGCGCATCTCGGCGTTCCACGCCGTCTCCCCGTGGCGAACCAGAAACACCCGCTTCCGTGACATCCTGGCTAGTATATCGTCCGGCCGGAGCCCTCACTGCAGGATCACCCCGGCAGCCAGGCAAACGAAAGAGGGTTCTGGTATTGTGATCGCCTGCCATGAGCGTCCGGGTCCGCTTCGCCCCGAGTCCCACCGGCCACCTCCATGTGGGGGGGGCGCGTACCGCCCTGTTCAACTGGCTGTTTGCCCGTCACCACCGCGGCGCCTTCATCCTCCGGATCGAGGACACCGACGAGAAACGGTCCTCGGAGGAGATGGTCCAGGGCATTCTGGAAGGTTTGCGGTGGCTGGGCCTGGACTGGGACGAGGGTCCGGTCTACCAGTCGCAGCGCCGGGAACTCTACCGTGAGGCGGTCAGGAAGCTGCTGGACTCCAACGCCGCTTACCGGGATTTCAGCCCTCCCGATGCGCCGGAGGCGGAGCATCGGGCCTGGCGCGATCTCGACCCTGACGAGGCCCGCCGCCGGGCGGAGTCCGGGGCGGTATTTGCGGTCCGATTCCGGGTGCCCCCGGCACGGCAGATCCAGTTCCTCGACCTGGTCTACGGCCCCGTCTCCGTGGACAGCTCCACGCTGGACGACTTTGTGATCCTGCGCTCGGACGGTTCGCCCACTTACCACCTCAGCGTGGTGGCCGACGACGCCGACATGGAGATCAGTCATGTCATTCGCGGTGCCGATCATCTCCCCAACACCCCAAAACACGTCCTGCTCTTCGAAGGTTTGAACCGGCCCGCTCCGGTCTTCGCCCACCTCCCCCTGATCCTGGGCCCGGACAAGAAGCGTCTGAGCAAGCGCCACGGGGCGACGTCGGTGACCGAGTTCAGCCGGCAGGGTCTCCTGCCGGACGCCGTGCGGAATTACCTGGCGTTGCTCGGCTGGTCGCCCGGCGACGACACCGAGCTGTTCACCCCCCAGGAGCTGATCCGCCGCTTCGACTTGGCCCGGGTCAACCGAGCCAACGCCGTCTTCGACTACTCAAAGCTGGAGTGGATGAACAAGCGCTATCTCTCGATGCTGCAGGCACCCGCCCTGGAGCCGCTGGTCCGGGAGGCGCTCGAGCGGCGGGGGATGTGGAACCCCGCGTGGGAGACGCAGGAACGGGCCTGGCTGCATTCGGTCATTGACCTGCTGAAGTCACGGGTTCAGAGCCTGCTGGACTTCCCGGATTATGGACGCCCCTTCTGGACAGACGATTTCGATTACGACCCGGAGGCAGTGGCCCGATATGTGGACCCTGCCGGCAAGGAGAAGACCGCCGCCCTGCTGGAAGCCCTCAGGAACCGTCTCGCCGGTCTGGATGCTTTCGACGCTGCTTCCACCGAGGCCGCGCTGCGCGGGTTGGCCGCCGAGACCGGGATCAAGGCGGGGGAGCTCATTGGAGCGGTGCGGGTGGCGGTAACGGGGCGGGGACAGGCTCCGGGTCTTTTCGAGGTCCTGGCGGTCCTGGGTCGAGACCGGGTCCTGCAGCGCCTGGACCGCATGGTTCACTTTCTCCGCCATGGCTGATCCGGCCCTGTCGGTCATCGTGCCGGTCTACAACGAATCCTCCCGCCTGGAGGCCTCCCTCTCCGCCATCCAAACCTATTTGCGCGATCGGCGTATAGCATTCGAGATCGTGGTGGTGGACGACGGATCCCGGGACGCCACTGTTGAGGTGGCCGAGCGCTTCGCACGCAAACACGGGTCCCCCGAGCAGGTGCGCATCCTCACCAATCCCGTCAATCATGGCAAAGGGTTCAGCGTCCGGCAGGGGATGCTTGCCGCCAGGGCAGGGCTTGCCCTGATGACCGACGCCGACCTCAGCACTCCCATCAGCGAGCTGGCGAAACTGGAAGCCCGGCTGCGTGACGCCGATCTGGATATCGCCATGGGCTCCCGCGACCTCCCCGAGTCCCGGATCGAGATCCGGCAGCCACGGCGGCGGGAAGTGCTGGGAAAACTGTTCAACCGGGTGGTACGGCCACTGACCGGTTTGCCTTACCGGGACACCCAATGCGGTTTCAAACTTTTCCGTCTCGACTCGTGCCGGGAAGTGTTTCGCCGCCAACGCACCCAGGGATTCGTCTTCGACGTGGAGATCCTGGTGATCGCCCGGAGGTGGGGCCTTCGCGTGGAGGAGGTACCGGTGATCTGGCGTCACGCGGAGGGGTCGAAGGTGCGTCCCCTGGGCCACCTGGTGCCGGTCGTGATTGACCTGCTGCGGATCCGACTCAATAATGCCAGAGGTCTTTACGGGTACGACCCGCGACGCGACGACACCGCTTCCACTGGGGAGAGAAGATGACCAAGCTCGGAGTCAATATCGACCACGTGGCCACCATCCGCCAGGCCCGGCGGGCTTTGGAGCCTGACCCCGTGGCGGCTGCCGTGCTGGCTGAACAGGCAGGCGCCCACGGCATCACTGTCCACCTGCGCGGCGACCGCCGCCACATTACGGATCGCGACGTGCGACTGTTGCGGGAGGTGGTCAAGACACGCCTCAACCTGGAAATGGCGGCGACTTCCGAAATGCTGGCGCTGGCCCGTGAATTCAGACCGGATACCGTTACCCTCGTCCCGGAATCACCGGGGGAACTGACCACCCAGGGAGGGTTGGAGGTGGCCGGCCACACCACCGCCATCGAACAGGCGGTGCGGGAACTTTCCGAGGCGGGAATCGTGGTCTCACTGTTCATCGATCCGGATTCAGCTCAGCTCGAAGCGGCGGCGGCAGTGGGAGCCCCACTGGTGGAGTTGAACACCGCCGCTTACTCCGAGGCAGTGCCCAAGGGCCTCAAGGAGTGGGAAACCCAGTTCGGCCGGGAGTTGGAACGGCTGGAAGAGGCCGCCGAGGTTGCCGCCGGGTTGGGGCTGCGGGTTCTGGCAGGCCACGGGCTGACTTACCGCAATGTGGGACCGGTGGCCGCCATCCCCGAAATCGAGGAACTCAACATCGGTCACAACATCGTCGCCCGGGCGGTGCTGGTGGGGATGGAGCGCGCGGTCCGGGAGATGCTGCTGGCCATGGGCAGCATCAAGTTTGCCGAATGACGGTACCTCCGGGGCGGCTGTACGTGGTGGCGACCCCCATCGGGAACCTGGGGGATCTGAGCCCCAGGGCACTGGAGGTGCTGCGGACGGTGGACCTGGTGGCTTGCGAAGATACCCGCCACACGCGCAAGCTGCTGGCCCACTTCCAGCTCAGCGTGCCGACGCTGAGCTGTCATGAGCACAATGAGACCGAACGGATCCCGCGACTGATTGCCGAACTGCAGGCCGGGCGCAGCGTCGCCCTGGTCTCCGACGCCGGCACTCCCCTGCTGTCCGACCCCGGCTTCCGGCTGGTGCGGGCCGTCCGCGACGCGGGTCTGCCGGTGATCCCGATTCCGGGTCCGTTCGCCGGTGCCGCCGCCGTCTCGGTGGCGGGACTGCCCACGGACCGGGTGCTGTTCGTGGGCTTTCCACCCGAGCGGGCGGCAGCCCGCCGCCGATGGTTCGAGGGTCTCGCCTCGCAGCCGGCGACCCTGGTCATTTACCTGTCCCCGCATCGGCTCCAGCAGACCCTGCAGGATGCCCTGGACAGCTTCGGACCCCGTCGGGTGCTGTTGGCCAGGGAAATGACCAAGATCCACGAGGAACATCTGGCGGGGCGGCTGGATGAGGTGGTCGGGAAGCTGGCCGGAGTGGAGCCCCGGGGGGAGTACACGCTGGTGGTCGAGGGAGCTGCCGCAACCTCCGCGCCCGCCCCGGAACGGCTGGATGTGGAGGCATATATCCGGGGCTTGATGGAGCTCCACGGTCTCAGCCGCAGCCAGGCGGCACGCCGGGCTGCATCCGACCTGCGACTCCCCCGAAGGACACTGTATGGCGGCTCAGGGTCCGACGAATAAATATTCAAAAAAGGCTTGCATTCTCCAGGGCCGTGCGTATAATTATGCATCGTGATGTTGCTGGGACACCTTGTTGATTGTCGCCCCGCCCGTACCAGGCGCCTGATTCACAGGCGCTAATCCAACTGTCTTTCCGCGCCGAGTCTTTCGCCTGATGGAAGGGATCGAGTGTATTTCCATGCAGATACAGAATTTTCAAAGCCAAGTGATTCCTGTTGACTACAACCCGGGGCTGGTCCCCGATCTGGTCAGTTCCGTAGCCGCGCGGCTCGAACTGGAGCGGCCGCTGCGTACGGCCGAGGTCCCCAATCCGAAGCCGGGTGACGTGGTAGTCGCCAGGGTGGAAGAGGTGAACCCGGTCTACCCGACCCTGGAGCTGGGTGACGGATCCGAAGTACACCTGCGTCCGGGTATGGTCATTGTGGGGGCGCTGGGGACCCGCCGGGCGCTGCATGGCTTTTCGGGCGTGGTTCCCAACCCGCTGTTTGTCGGCCAGTCCATCCAGCTTCTCAACAAGGGCGGTGTGATCGGCGACTGCACCGCCTTTCACCGCGACCTGGAATGGCCGACCCTCCTCACCTACCTGGGGACCGTGGTGGAGGGGGAACGTGCCGTCAATCTCAAGGATGCGGCGCTGCCGTTGGCGGAGGGCCCTTTGCCGGCTGTTCCCCTGGTGATGGTGCTGGGCACCTGCATGAACGCCGGCAAGACCACGGTCTGCCGGACCATCATTGACTCCTTTGCGCGGCGGGGTTTTCGGGTACACGCCGGCAAGGTGGCGGGTGTCGCCTGCCGCCGGGACGTCAACGTAATGCAGAAGGCGGGAGCCGCCAAGGTGATCAGCTTCCAGGATTTCGGCTATTCGTCCAGCGCCGACGTCCCCTCCCTGGTGCCGGTGGCCCGCTCCATCGTCCACTATCTGGCCGACCCCAAACCCGACTTTGTGGTCCTGGAAATGGGCGACGGCATCATCGGCGGCTACAATGTGGCGTCCCTGTTTTCGGACGCCGAGCTGTTCAGCCGGCAGGTCTGCATGATTGTCTGCGCCAATGACCTGATGGGGACCTGGGGCGCCCTGGAGTGGATGCGGATGGCGGGGTATCCGGCCTCCGAACACTCGGTGCTGGTTTCCGGCAAGGTGACGGACAGTTGTGAGGGCGTGAAGTTCATCGAAAACAACTGGCACGTCGCCGCCGCCAATCCCTTCGACAGTGCCGGAAAACTGGCCTCCTTCGTCCTGAAGAGCCTGCGCCCATGTTGAGGGTAGCCATCGCCGGCGGATCCGGCTATGGGGGCGTCGAACTGATCGGGATCCTCCTGCGCCATCCACAGGTCAAACTGGTCGCCCTGTCCTCGGAAAAGAGTGCCGGCAAGGAAGTGAGCGACCTGTATCCGCATCTGCGGGGACTGCTCAGCCTCCGCTTCTCGTCTCTGGAGGATACACTGGGCGCTCCCGCGGACCTGCTCATCCTGGCCCTGCCCCACGGAGAGGCCCTCCGAATCGTGCCCGGCCTGCCCCCTGACGTCCCCGTCATCGACCTGAGCGGCGATTTCCGGATCCGGGATCCCAAGGTTTTCGAGGAGTACTACGGGATCCCCATGTCGGCGCCTGAGCTCCAGCGGGATTTTGTTTACGGCTTGCCCGAGATCAACCGGGAGGCTGTGCGGCAGGCGCGGCGAATCGCCAACCCTGGCTGTTTCGCCACCGCGACGCTGATCGCCCTTTATCCGCTCTACCGTGAAGGCTGGATCGACGGAACCGTGTTCGTCGACTCCAAGACCGGCTCCTCGGGGTCGGGGCGTACCCCCAGCTCGCGGACGCACCATCCCCGCCGCAGCCACAGCCTGTTTCCCTACAAACCGTTTGCCCATCAGCACCTGCCGGAAATGTGTCAATTGTTGGACCGGCCGGACAATCCTCTGGTCTTCCAGGCCCACTCCACGCCCCTGGTCCGGGGGATTTTCGCCTCCCACTACCTGAGGCTCGCCGGGCGCCGGAGTCTCGACCAGGTACGGGAGCTGTACCGGGACTATTACGGCCGGGAGTACTTCATCCGCTGGGTGCCGGATGCGCCGGACGTCGGTGCGGTCCAGCATTCGAATTTTGTGGACCTGGGTGCGGCGACCGACGGCGACCATCTGGTGGTGTGGTCGGCCCTGGACAATCTGCAGAAAGGCGCCGCCGGCCAGGCCGTCCAGAATCTCAACCTGATGTTCGGTTTCGACGAACGGACTGCCTTGGATTACGCCCCCCAATTCCCCTAGACTCGCAGACATCATGAATCCCATCGCTTTGACCGCCGAGGAGGCGAAAACACTCGAAGACCGCTACCAGCTCGCCACCTATGCCAAGCTGCCCATCGTCGTGGACCGGGGCCGCGGCTGCTACGTCTGGGATGCCGACGGCCGGCAGTATCTGGACATGTACGGCGGCCATTGCGTCACCTCCACCGGCCACTCCCATCCCAGGGTGGTCGAGGCGATCGCCCGCCAGGCGGGGGAACTCATCTTCTACTCCAATGCCACCTACAGCACGGTCCGGGCGCAGGCCGTCGAACGGCTGCTGCGGCACAGCGCTCCCTTCGCCCAGGTGTTTCTGGTCAACTCGGGGGCCGAGGCCAACGAGAACGCCATCAAGCTGGCCCGGGCGTTAACCGGCAGGCGGGAGATCCTGAGTACCACAGGTGCTTTTCACGGACGCACCTATGGCGCGCTCTCGGCCACCGGCATCGACCAGTATCGCCGTTACCTGAACCCCGCGGTCCCCGACCACCGCATCCTGGAAGCTTCGGCGATCCCGGACGCTGTCAGCGGGGAGACGGCGGCGGTCCTGATCGAACCGATCCAGAGTATGGGCGGTGTCGTGGTCCTGGACCCGGGGCTGCTGCGCAGGATCGAGTCGGCCTGTAACCGTCACGGCGCCCTGCTGATCTTCGATGAGATCCAGACCGGGGTGGGGCGAACCGGCAGCTTTTTGTACTCCCAGAAGATCGGGGTCACCCCCTCCATGACCTCCCTGGCCAAAGGGATTGCCTCCGGCTTTCCGGTGGGTGCCCTGCTGGTGACAGCGGACCTGGCGGCACAGGTGAAGAAGGGGGACCTGGGCAGCACCTTCGGCGGCAGCCCGCTGGCCTGTGCCGCCATGCTGGCAACCATGGAGGTCTACGAAAGCGAGGGGCTGGGCGAAAATGCTGCCAGAATGGGGGACCTGCTGCGCCGGCGTCTCATCGCCCGGCCCGGGGTGAAGGAAGTTCGCGGAGAGGGTCTGCTGCTGGGTCTGGCCTTCCACCAGCGGACCGCCCGCGACGTCCAGAGCCACCTGTTCCAGCGCGGAGTTCTGGCCGGGACCTCCAACGACCCCGCCATCCTGCGCCTGATGCCTGCCCTGACCCTCGGGTCCCCCGAAGTGGATCGCTTCCTGGAAGCCTTGGAGGGACTGTGAAGCTGGCCATCAAACTGAGCGGCAAGGTGCTGGACGAACCCGCCCTCAGACGGGCGCTCGGCTGTCAGGTTGCGTCCCTGGCCGCGGCCGGCCACCACCTCGTGCTGATCCATGGCGCAGGCAAACAGTTGAGCGACTTTTGCCGGGAACGGGGGATCCCGGTGCGGCAGGTCCAGGGACGCCGCATCACCGATGCCGAAACCCTCCAGGCGGCGGTGCTGGTCTTCAGCGGCGTCAACGCCGATCTCACCGTGGCCCTGCTCGCTGCCGGAGTCCCGGCGGTGGGTCTGGCCGGATTTGCCGGAGGGCTCACTGTGGGACGCCGCCGGCCGCCCCTGACTCTGGTGCTCCAGACTCCTGAAGGCCCCCGCGAACAGCTTGTGGACTTCGGCATGGTGGGAGAGATTGTGGAAACCTGTCCCCGCCTGGTGGAGCTGCTTTGGGCTTCCGGCATGGTCCCCGTCATCAGTTCCCTATGCTGCGAGGGCGGCCAAATCCTGAACATCAATGCCGACACGCTGGCCGTGGAGCTCGCCTTGGCCCTGAAAGCGGACCGGCTCATCGCGGTATCGGACGTGGAAGGCATCTATCGGGACCCTTCGGTGGCGGCCTCCCGCATTTCCCGCCTCACAGCCGCTGAGGCCCGCCGCCACCTGGCGGAGGGCACCTTCCAGGACGGGATGGTTCCCAAGGTGGAAAATGCCTTGCGTCTGCTGGAACGGGGTGTCCCGGAGTTCCAGGTGCTCAGCGGGCTGGGCGAGGACCTGGCACATTGTCTCGAGGAAGGGACGGGGACCCTGCTGGTGGCCTGAGGGCCGTGACGCTTGAAAAGCCGACTCCGCAGTCAGACCTGGGCGCTGGGGCTGGTGCTGATCCTGACCGCCCTCGTTCATGCGCCGGGGATCGTCCCGGCACTGTCGGGAGACGACTTCGTTCATGTCTTCCGCAACCGGCCGCAGCAGACCGGGTGGGCCGATCTTTTTCTGCAAGCTGACGGCCGGGAATACAGGCCGCTGGTCCGGGCCAGCCTGGTCCTGGACGGCCGGCTCTGGAACGGACGACTGGAAGGCTATCACCTGACCAACCTGGCTCTGCACCTGTTGAACACGGCGCTGGTCTTCGTCTGGGCTTCCGGCGCCGGTCTCGCCGCCCACGGCGGGCTGGTGGCCGCCGCCGTGTTCGGCCTTCATCCGATCCACTCCTACTCGGTGCACGCAGTCATGGGACGCACCGATCTGCTCTGCACACTGTTTGCACTGGCCGCGTTGCTGGCAGCGGTCCGTGGGAGCACCCTGGGTGCGGCCGGATTCACCGCCGGGGCGGTGCTGAGCAAAGAGAGCGGCTTGGTGGTGCCGCTTCTGGCGGCGGCCTGGTACTGGCCGGAGCGACGGCGTCGCCCCCAGACAGCCGCCGGTTCCGCTCCCCGCTTCCGGCCGGTGGCGGCGTCCGCGGCGGTTGCCTGCGCCTATCTGATCCTGCGATGGAGCCTCGCCCCTCCCCGCTCCGCGGACCTGGCACCGTATCTCCAGATGACACCGGCAGGGTTGCTCAAGAACCTGGTCCTGTCGATGGGGGCTCTGGCCGTCCCCGCTGGACACCTGCAGGTTCGGGACTGGCTGGAAAGGACCCCTGCCACGGTGTTGGTCGCAGCCGCCGGCTTGCTGGCGGTGGCGGCAGCGCTTCTGATCTGGCGGTTCCGGATCCGGTGGGGACATCTACCGGAGCCCACGCGACTCGGTCTGGCCTGGTCGGTCCTGTCCCTGACCCCTTACCTCTCCCTGTTCCAGCGGCGTTTCCTCTACCTGAGCAGCGCCGGCTTCGGACTGGCGGTGGCGGGTCTGGTGGCGCGCTTCCCCACTCCACGCCTGCGTTACCTCACCACGGTCGTGCTCCTGGCCATCCTGGCCGCCGCCGGCCTCCACAGCAGTCTGCAATGGCGCCGGACGGGACAGGAGAGCGCGCGGC